>Ga0315280_10005054_pt1 | contig 19042 bp, 24 predicted proteins | sample YL17G06_40_MG_FD_203697 | JGI IMG/M metagenome (GOLD analysis project Ga0315280, IMG submission 203697) | Sediment microbial communities from Yellowstone Lake, YNP, Wyoming, USA - YL17G06_40 | ecosystem: Environmental > Aquatic > Freshwater > Lake > Sediment | place: USA: Wyoming | collected... | reverse complement strand
GCCCCGACGCTGGATTCTTTGATCTACCGCTAGGCGTGGATATCCACGCTGAGGTTGAGGAGCTCCCCCTGAACGAGTTCAAGGACTTGTACGGCGTCGTGTGGGACGCGATCACTCCACGCGTTCGGGAAGCAAACGCAATCTGCAAACTTTCCGCGATTTGAAAGTCGCCACACAGCCTTATGCGAGGCCGGTGTGCGTGCAAACTTCTTTCCGCCATCTTTCTACACTGGCGGCCTTCCGAATCATCGGTACTGATCATCAGTACCATTCACATCGTTTCATACGGAGGTAACGGTGATGTCGTGTGTCATCAATGCCATCCGCCATCCCACGTACATCCAGCTGTTCTATGGTGAGTACGACCCGGAGGGGCGATACGACGAGAGCCGAGTCACTCACATGGAGATTCGAATAAGGTATGATAACCTGGCGAAACTGCCGCCCCGACGCTTCGCTCCACCATGCCGCGCGTTATGCGGCTTCGATCTCCGCCGGTGGCATGTGACCTGCATATTCAGCTGTCTCTTGAGGAGAGTGCATTACGGGAAAATGCCCACGAAGATTCCCGTGCAAGGATACGTGCTGTGGATCCATCAGGGACGCCGATTCGAGTGCATCAAGACACCCATCCTGAAACGACTGATATCAATATCCGAACAATTCGCGAAGTGAAATGGCATGACCGCTTGGACAACTGCGACTGAAGTGCGCAAGTATGCGCAAGTCAAACTGGAGAGCATCAATTACGAGAAGAACACGCCGTTCGCAAACGACACCGCTTTCGAGACTTTCATAACGAATACCTTGATCCCTCGAGTTCAGGCTCACATCAACAGTTTCTGCAAACGGGATTTCGACACGGATTACCCGACCGGGGTCCCTGAGGCAATCAAGGACATCGCCGCTCGAGCGACTGCTAACATGGTCCAGTATCTTGTCATGAACAAGATGGGGCCGCTCATACGCACCGGCGACTACCAGATCACAATCCCCACGCAGGCGGTTCTCCCAAAGGATCTACAGGGCCTCCTAGCACCGTGGGTCAAGCGGTCATCTCACGTGAAGTCTACACCGTACAAGACCAAGGAGATTGACGATACCTGGGAGTATCCTGAGAAGGATCCCTTTCTGCTCTGAGGGAAGTGACGGGCGTTGAGCAGGATCAAGCTGGAACTCAAGGACGGCGACCGGGTGCTGACGACCTTCGACTTCACCGAGAAGGAGTTCAAGACGGGCTCTCGCGGCTTCCATGCTCAGGGCAAAGTGGAACTAGACGGAAAGCGCTACTAGGCGAACTTTCTCTTAGTCGAGATTGGAAGCAAACCACAGAAGAATAGCTGAGAAGGACCCGTTCATCTTCTGAGAATGTCTTACGACTTCTCTATGGTGCAGACAACTTCTCTTTCAATATCTGCAGAGATGCCTTTGCAGTCGCGATCAAGTCTTCGAACTCGCTGGAACGCCATGTGTCATAGTGCCCATCACCATCATCCGCGCCCTCGTCTTCAATGTCCTCTTCGTCGATGAAGCGCAGCAGTTCCTCGATGGGGCGCATGGGATCCGCCCCATGCTCTGCAATCTCATGTTCCAGTTTGAGTTTCAGGCCGTTAGGCTCAACAGGAAACCGCGCTTGACACTTGCTGCAGTGCCAGTAGGTCGGCTCAGTCAATCGCTCATTTCTCCTAGCGCACGACCAAGGCCAAGTAGATCAGCCAAAATCCAACGATTATCAAGTATGCGGGAAGCGCTCGTGTGAATGTGATGCGCTCGAACTCTGTCCAGAACTCCTCGTCAAAGAGGAACATCATCGATCAAGCTTGTCCTGTTCCATCGTCAAGCATAACCCTTGTGGGTGGTCTCGCAGATGCCCTCATGGTCAGCTAAGATTATCACCGACACAGTCACGCCGAAACTAGCGGCTTTCTCCGGCAGACTTGACCGGGAGGTCGAACCGGAACTTGATGCTGTCGGCGCCGATATGGAAGATCACGCTAGGTCTCTCGTGCGAGTACGCACAGGCTTCCTTCAGTCCACAATTTACCACAGGGTGAGCGGGTTGGTGCTTGATTTCGGAGCAACAGCGGATTACGCTTCGTACAACGAGTTCGGCACATCAAGGATGCTGCCACAACCATTCATCCGACCCGCCCTCGATGCGAGCGAACAGCGTCTCCTAGATGCCATCCGCGTGGGCTGCTTGAACGCGTTGACGACTTAGCAGATCACCAGACGGTCTGAAGGATGCCATCAACTACCACGCGTCGTGATGCTAAGGATGCGTTCAAAACCATCCTGGACGCTGCCTTGCTTGGCGTTCCAGTATTTCGGGACTTGCCGCCTGAGGGCGCCCCCGCGCCCAGCGTTGTCCTGACTCTTGTGAGTGGCAGCAGTCGAAGCGGCGCGATTGGTCTCCAGGAGACGGAGACGCAACGTGCCTTGGAGGAGCGGCATCGCATCCAGATCGACTGCTATCATGATGACAAGGTCGAATGCGACCGGGTCGCTGACCAGGTAGAGCAAGCCATCGTGGACCATGAGGATGCATTCCGCTCCACGTATGGAATCGAGAACGTTCAGAAGGTAGACGACGCCGACGTTTCTATGCCAAATGAGTTGAGTCGGCAATGCCGGGTCCGAATGGACTTCGGCTTCATCATGTACCGCGCCGTAGCATAGCGACGTGGTTTCTCAGAGTCATGGCCCTAACGGCTTCGAGTCGGGGGCTTTGACGAAACAAAGTAGGAGGAAAAAATGCTATGGTATCAGACATCAAAGAAACCGTGACCTCATCCAAAACCACCGTGGTCACCGCGGCCACGGAGAAGAAGTACATCACCTTCGAGGCTGCGTCAGTGAGCGAGAACGATACAATCACGCTGGCTGATTTCACGACGATCGCGGGCGCTGTTTTGCTGAAGAAGTCAGACGGCGCGACTGTTGCCTTCACCAAGGCGACGAACGTGCTGACAGTCACCGAAGCAGGTCTCACAAACATCGACCTGGTCGGCTTCGCCTACGGAACCTAACGGAGCTGAGCAATAATGGCAAAGTATCTCGGCAAAGACTACGAGCTCCGCATCGCAACCACAGAGGGCGGACTAGCATCCGCTCCGGCGCTATTGCGCTGGGAAAGCATCAAGACCAAGACAGGCCAAGGCCGCAAGAAGAGTCCTGTCGGACTCAGTTCACGTCTTCAAGAAGTCACCGTCGGCCTGCTCGACTACTCGGGTTCCGCAAGCGGATGGTACGATGAGACCGCAGCAGGCGGATCTGCGGACGTTCTAACCGCTTTCGGCATGTTCGAGCAGTCAGATGTGACGCCCCTGTATGTGCAGCTGAAGAACAAGAAGACCAGCCAGACAATCACGCTGAAGAAGTGTACGGGCGATGCGGCGTTGACGGTTGACTCGCCTGAGGGTTTCGCGATGTGGTCATGGGATTTTGACTTCGAGGATATCTCGAAGACCTAGAAACTCCCCGTTTTCTTGGGATAAGATTCTGAGATAGATGGTTGAGATTGGAGATTCCCATTCATGTCAGATGCATCGTTAGATAGGAAATTCTATGTAAGTTTCGGCGTGGTCATGAGTGTTCAACACGCCGACGTCGAGAGAGTACGCGCCGCCATCGAAGGCTGCGGCGGCAAGATTGTTTTCCAGACCATCTCGACGGGGCCACTCTACCTGCTTAGAGGATACCAGGTTGAAGAGATCCTTTCCGGTGACACCTCGCAACTATGCGAGGTTCACAAGAAGAAGCAAGAACAAAGGAGGTTAGAGAAGAAGTGAGTGAAGAAGAAAGCAGACGACAAGAAACCCTGGCCGTTCGGGCGGAGCATAAACGCCTCAGTGAGATGATTCCATTAGGCACCGAGTACTCGGAAACCGTGACTGTTCTAGGCATCGACAAGAAGGATCACGCTGTCAAGGTGTATCCGCTCTCGGACCAAGCCCTGAGAGATGTGCTGGTGGAGGCGGGGGCGGAGTTAGCAGACATTGGGGATCGGAAGAAGGTCGTTTCAAACCTCAAACTCCTGCAACTCGTAGCGACCAAGGCTACTCGGGACCCTGAGATCTGCAAGTATCTAATGCCTCTGCAAAGCCTACCGATCGCGTTGAAGGCGTTTGAGCTTAGCGGCTTGACGGAAGGCCCAAAACCCGAATCGAGCGCTTCGTAGAGGGCGTCTACTCAAGTCAGCTCGAAGTGCTGGTCACATACTTCCATCTTAGCCTCCGCGAGGTGGCTGAACTCACGCCTCTACAGCGCCTGTGGTACTTGGCGATTTACGCGAAACAGCATCCTCATTCGTAGGTGAGAAGAATGTCCGCGCGTTCGCTTGGAAGCGTTGTTGTGGCCATCAAGGCCGTGGACGAAGCTTCCAGCGTCATGGGGAAGATCCAAGCTAGCCTTGGCCTTCTAGGCGGCGCCCTCAGCAATCTCGGCGGCGGCTTCAGCGCAGTTGGCGGGATCATCCAAGGCTTCGCCGCAGGAGGAGTTGCGGGCGCGGCTGTCAGCGCCTTCGCGCAAATCGCCCAGGGCCTGCAATGGAGCGTGAAGGAGGCTGCTGCTTCAGAGCAAGCGTTTAAGGATCTTCAGGTCGCGGTTGAGAAGTCCGGCACCGCCTGGGACACTGTCAGCAAGGCAACGAAAGACTACCTGCTGAACCTGCAGAAGGTCACGGTCTTCTCCGACGAGCAGGTGGCTGGCGCCCTTCAGCGTCTGCTCACCTTCGGCCTAGACTATGATCAGGCCATGAAGGCCCTCAAGGAGACAGTTGATCTCGCGGCTGCAAAACATCTTGATCTCGAGACCGCCGCATCACTCGTCGGGAAGGCCTTCCAGGGCAACACATCAATCCTTCGACGTTACGGTATCGAGGTTACAACGACAAAGGATGCGACGGCTGCTTTCAATGGAGTCATGGATCAACTCGGCACCGCCCTCGAGAAGGCAGGGCCGGAGCAGTTTACCGCTTTCGCGGCCGCTATGGCTGATGTTGGCCTGCAATCTCAAAACGCCTCCGGAAAAATGCTTCCTGTCGGAAAATTGCTCACAGAGATCAAGGACGCCTTCAAGGCAGGCACATTAGACGCTTCCCAGTTCGGTGAGATCTGCGGCAGTCTAGGAGTGAAGTTTGACGCAAGCAAGCTGAGCGCAGTTGACTTCCAAGGTGTCCTTGATGCTCTCAACAAGCAGTTCGGCGGAACTGCGCAGGAGCAAGCGAACACCTACGTGGGCATCCAGGAGCGCTTCAAGAACGCAACGTCGGAACTGGGTGAGAAGATTGGCACGATGGTCCTGCCCGCCCTCGCGGGCATGACCGAAGCTATGATCCCCGTCGTCGATTCGCTCGGTAAAGGTGTCGACGCGGTTCAAGCTTGGCTGACTGAAGTTGGCAAGATGCCTGAAGTCAAGGCTACCTTGGACGCTGTCGGTGCGGCTTGGCAGGGATTACAACAATGGTTCGCGAGCGCGGGCAAGACTATCCAGGAAGTGCTAGGTCCGGCGCTCGAGGAATTGTGGAGTGCCCTAGGCGAACTCTGGGACGCGTTGAAACCTGTGTTCGACGCATTCAAAGAGCTCTGGGACGCGATAGTTGGGAGCGCGGGCGATTTTGATCTATTCAAGGCGCTCGTTATGTCAATCGCGATACAGATCAGGGCCGTGGTCGAAGTCATCCAGATCCTGATTCCTATCATCAAGCAATTTGCGGCAGAGTTCAAAGCTGCTGCAGACTTCATCACACCCGTCCTGTCACAGATTGGCGGCATGATTGGTGGGTTTCTGAAATCGCTTCAAGATGCTTTCCAAGGCTTCTATGATTGGTTCGTGGGCGGCTCGATGTGGCAAGACATGTGGAACGCAGTCATCACGGTCCTCCAGGCTGTTGTGCCTGTTATCGTGAAGATTCTCTCCGAGGGCCTGGTCGGGCCGATCATCGACATGCTGTCAGGCATTGGCAGCCAGGTACAAACGCTCTGGACTGCGGCCTGGACGGGGCTAACGGAGAAGTTCGCAAGCCTGACGTCAGCGATCCAGAGCACGGTCAGCGGCGTCTTTGATCCTCTTGGCGCGTATCTTGAGAAGATGTTCACTGAATGGAGCCAATGGGCCAGCGATGCTCTCGCGGCAGTCGAGGGCGCGATCACGAACAGCGCCAAGAACCTCTCCGCTTGGCTCACGAGTTTCATGGGCATCGTCTATCAAGCGTGGGTTGACTTCGGCGCCGCCATGACCAATTACATGAATGAGGTGATCAATGCGATCATCGCGATAGTCCAAGGTGCCGCAGGAAATGTCCAGATCATCCTGGACGGCATGATCGGCGCGGCGCAGAGCGCGGCCAGCACGATAGGCGGGATTCTCTCGCAGATCGCGTCCTCAATCCAGAGCACGGTGAATCAAGCGGCAAGCGCGGCGGGGTCAGCAGGCAGTGCAATCACGGATGCCTTCACAGGCGCTTGGAACACCGTCGCCAGCGCTGCGACCAGTTTCTACAACTGGCTTGTTGGGGGCTCGCTTTGGCCTGACTTGATGGATACGCTTGTCAGCCAGACTCAGGCGGGTATGAGTGAACTCAAGGCGACTTTCGAGAAAAGCCTCAGCGGTCTAGTCTTGAACGCTCCCACGATCCCTGAGCTCACAGCAGCGATGAATATCACGGCGCCACAAGCAGCAGCCGCGCCTCCGACGCAAGCGGCGCCGATGTCAAACCCATTGTCAAGCGTGACGCTTCCAGTGACTGTGCAGATTGACGGTGCAACGGTAAGTCGCGTCATCGAGAGACGCCTCATCGCAAATAGGCAGCTTTCAGCATGGAGGTCCGCCTAGTTGGGAATCAGCAAGACCGTCTCAGGCTACCTTGACGGGTTCTCATGTGATTCTAAAAGCGATTGGCAGTCAGGATATGGTGCCAGCTTCTTCAATTGTGCAGATGTAGTTCATGCCGCTTGCATCGACACAGCCACGAAACACGAAGGAGCAGCATCGACAAGGGTTCTTTTCGCAAGCTACTCTGCCATCGACGCTTGGTCACTTGAGATGTCATCTTCCAGGCTGCTCGATTGTGGCCCTGTTGGGGGCGGAGCTCATATCCGACTCTGGAATAAACACTGGTATCAATACGGAGATCTCGATAATGCGATCTATCTCAACACGGTCCCTACTGCCCGCGAAGAGGAAGTCTACACTACCTCTGGCACGCAAGATTGGACTATGAAGAAGCACACGATCGTCACTGGCGGTATGCGTTATCTTTCCTACTGGACTCACGATGAGCCCATAGGCACTTTCTCCATCAAGAATTGGGTGGATCGCGTCGTCATCTCCACTTCGACCGAGCTGACGGTTACAGGCCTCACGCCCGGCCAGAAGGTCGAACTCTACCGTTCAAGCGATGATACGAAGATCGATGAGGAGACATGTGCGGGCGGCGCCTCTTCCGTAGTGCTGGATGTGGATGCGGAGGACTTCCCCGAGCAGATGTACATGAAGATCTACGGCACTGACGGGGCTACGTTACTAGAGACCACGGTATCTTACAGCATGTCTGGCGGCGACACATGGGAGTGGGCCGCTGACGCAGGAACACTCAAGCTCACCAGAGGCGACTTCATCATCTATCGCGGAGCAAGCGATGCGACCCCGAAAAGTACCGCTATCACAGCGAACCTCAAGACGCCTGCGGGTGCGGACTATCCCGGCGCTTTGATCTACTTTCAAGCAAATGCAAATGGTGCCATCTCCCCATCGTCTGATACGACTGATTCAAATGGAAACGCTCACGCGACGCTGAGTTCTCTCACCACCAACTTCGGCTTGGCTGTAGTGAAGGCAACTTGGCTCGGAGACGACAACGTTCCCGCATGTTCGGCGTACATCGTGGTTCACGTATTCTACGACGCTGAAGTTCCCGATTCAAGCGTGGGCTTCCAACTCTACATCGAAGGATATCCGCTTGAGGTTGTTTCGGGCAAATATGGAATCAACAGTCAAGGCAAGCCTGAATCGGTTGAGGTGGAGATCCCAGAATGGGATTCCAACATAGTGTGCTTCGGCCTAGTAAGCATCTATCGAAAAGGTGTGAATGAGTTTGCAGGCGTCTACACGGTTCCTGATCGGCACCTGTCAGACGCCCCTCGCGTGACACTTCGCGGCATAGATCAGACATTTCTTCTGATTGACAGGGTCATCGATCTGAAGATCTACAGCGACAAGACTCCTGCGTACATCGTCAACGACCTTCTCACAGGCTTCGATTCAGGTATTACCGCAGGAACCCTGACACCCTCAGCCGATGAGTTGACGCTTACGATCACGTCGGAAAACATGCTGGCTGCCATACAGCGGGTGTGCGATGCTGTCTGCTGGAATTTCAGGCTGAACCTCGATCGGACCCTCGACCTTGCCGAGACCTTTGGCGGTTCTCCGTCTGGAGCAGCATTCACGGAAGGCATCGACATATTCGATGTGGATGCGACAGCCGACTACGGCAAGATTGCTAATTGGGTTCGCATGGTCGGAGACGGTGTCACGAGCACGAAGCAAGATGGCACAAACATCATGGATCAGGGCCCGCATCAGATCGCATCCTTCCAGACTCAGATCTCATCGCAAAGCACCCTTGACACCGTCTGTCAAGCGCTTCTCGATCTAACCAAAGACCGTTCCGAAACAGAAGTGCTCCTAGCGTATGACGCCTATGATCCTGGGACTTTCAAGCCTGAGGACACGATCACGGTTACGGCGCCAAGCGTCGGCATGGCGGGCGAGTATCAGATCAAGCGGATCGAGCGAGACATGACTGACGGCAACTTCCTTCTCTTGGAACTGAGTAACCGCCTAGGTCAGTACTGGGAGCTCGACGAAGCATACCGCCGAATGGTCAAGGATCTGAGTGTCTGACAGTCACTCGTTCCGTTCTGCTCGCAGCGCATCGCTCACACATTCGACACGAAATTCATGACCGTCTTCCGGATCTCGAAGGAACTCATCGAACCGCTTGCGCAAGTCCTCTTCACTCAATTTCTGCGCGATAAGCAAGAGTCCGGAATTGCCGCCATAGAGGTCGAATCTCATCATCGTCATCATCTCGAGGATTGTTTCCCAGTGAGAAAAACCTTGTTCCTGTCACGCCGTCACTGACGGTTTGATCGCGCCTTCCTCCAAGCGGCGCGTAAGAAGTAGAGAGGATTTCTCAGGAGTGAACAGAATCGTGAGCGGAAAGACTAGACGACCTACGGTACGGACGGCAAGCCGCGAACTGTTCACCGTGCTGAATGACCACTGGCAAGTCTCAGAGAACGAAGACGGCCTCTACCTCCTCCAATCGAGGGACGATCCAACAGTCAAGCTCGGTCCGATGGAAGGGGCGATACTTGCAGGGATCCACTCGGTGATCAGTGAACTCGAAAAACAGTTGCGCGAGGGGAGGTGAGACGATGCAAAGAGACAGAGGACGAGGACGAGACCTAGCGAGTCTGAGAGTGCCAGTGCGAGTCGTAGACCACGGCCTCTCGAGTCCACGCTGGGCGATTCACAAGTTCCACGAACATCGTGACAGGGTCTACAGGGCAGCGCACATCGAGGGCTTACCTATCGAGTACCTGATGGACAATTTCGAACTGATACAAGCGCTGGGGTTCCGGGGCAACTGCCTTCTCAACGAGGGCATCAACGCGCTCTGGACTCTAGCAGCTGGAACGGGCGAGACACTATTCGATAACGCACACGCATATGTCGGCGTCGGAGATGATGGAACCGCAGCTGCCGCCACACAGACTGGGCTCCAAGCGGTCACCAACAAGAAATACAACCCTATGGACACATCCTATCCGACATATGGTTCGTCGCAGAAGGTGACTCACCGAGCAACCTTCGGTTCGGCTGACGCGAACTTCCACTGGCAAGAGATCACAGTCGCCAATGGAAACAGCGACGCTGCGAAGAATCTGAACCGCAAAGTCCAGGACATGGGTACGAAGGCCGCCCAGACATCATGGGTCGCCACGTTGGAGAACTCGCTCTCATAGAGCGATTGAACATCTGTTGCAGGCGTTCTTTCTAGTCGTCTGCGTTCCTGCTTGAGGCGGTGGTCAAATGGTGAAAACACTACTCTACAACGGCATCAAATGGATACTGGTAAGTGACGATGGCCTTTCTCAACTCTATCGCCATCCCACCGATCCGCATCGCAGACTCAGCACGATTGACCCAACATACACATTCCAACCTGCAACAGCAGATACCTACATGGCTAGTGCTGGCCCCAATAACAATTATGGATCTGGAGCACTGTTGACCGTAGATTGTCTCACTGGAAGCTTAATGCATTCTTTGCTCAAGTTCGATCTGACCGCACAGATACCTGCGGGCGCTATCATAAATTCAGCAACTCTATCTTTGTATTACTATTTGTATTTTACGGGCGATCCGAAAGGGCGCACTTATTGGGCATATCGCGTCACGCAAACCGCATGGACTGAGTATGGCGCCACATGGAACAAATATGATGGTACAAACGATTGGACTGCGCCTGGCGGGGACTATACAACAACTGATGGTGCATCAGTCGTCATGCCCTCGTCCTATGGCTGGGTCGTTTGGACTGTCACGGCTCAAGTTCAGACCGCTATTGATTCAGTTGGTAGGATCGCGCATTTCCTGTTGAGGGATGATACTGAAGGCGGCGCTCAAAAGCAAGCCCGATTCTACTCCGATCAATATGTGACTGATACTACAAAACGGCCGAAGCTCTATGTGGACTGGTTCGTTCCTGCTGATGAATATATTGATGTCTCGGATTCGGGGGCAGGGTCAGAATCTGCCAGCATTGATCTCTCAGTAGCTGACAGCGGTGTCGGCACCGAGTCTGACCTTTCAATCAGTCCTTTGGGAACAGATGCTGGAGTAGGCGTTGAAGCGGTAACCACGAGCGCAAAAATGACCGTGACCGACGCAGGAGCGGGAGCTGAAAGCCCGACCGTTGAGGCCTCGATTCCTTCCATGGAATCGGGCGTTGGTGCTGACGCACCAAATATCGAAAATCAACTCACCGAGACGGACAATGGCATTGGAAGCGAGAGTCCTGGCATATCTGCAAGCATCCCTGTGGCCGAAACCGGAGCAGGCGTGGACGCGCTGGAAGGGATAGCAACATCTATTCCAGTCACAGATTCCGCAGTTGGCGTCGACGCTGTATCCCCAAGCTCATCGCTTACGGTCGCTGATTCTGGTCTAGGACTCGAGAACGTTACGACTCCAGGCACTCTCACGGTGACCGATGAAGGGAAGGGTGCTGAATTTGCGTGGCGAATCAAACCCACAAGTCCGATGATCGACGCTCTCGTGTTGCCTCATGTTCTCTCAATCAGGATCTCCGATCCAGCGACCATGTCGGACAAGAAGGTTCAAGGTGGATCGTTGCCTCGGCGAAAGATGGTGGGCAAGCCTGGTCGAGTCGTTGAGGTTGACGGATGGAGCGACCGCCAGACGGAGATCAACGCTCTTGAAGCCCCCCGCGATGGTGTGCGTCGCACATTCTATCACCCAAGCGGCGACTCTTTTGGCGTCCTTGTCACCGGGTTTGAGCCGAGCCGAACGGTCGACCAGTACAATCGCAGGTTATACCGACTAGCGGTTGCGGAGGCAAACTAGCATGGTGACATTCGGTGGGTACAGGCTGCAACATGTGTCGGCGATTCAGACTGTCGGGTCGCGAATCATTCACGACCGTCTAGTTCCTTCGGCAAAGAGTTTCAGCTATCGCTCGGATGAGACAGCGGGCGGCCGCGTGATCACCGTCTCCGGCCAGATCCGTGATGACCCCGACCATGTTCTGAAGCTTGAAGAAATTCGCGTCAGAGCAGACGATACCGCGAGACCTCTGGACCTAGAGGATGGATCCTCAACTATCAATGTGAAGCTTGGATCCGTCGAAGCGGTCTGGACTGTTGAGGAGGGCGTAGATCGTCCGAGTTATTCGGTCACGTTCTACGAGACCTCGTGACCTGCCTTCTCTGCAATGCGACTACGTCCAGCGTGAGCGCCGCAAGTTCCATCAGGATGGGCGAAGGGGTCTCGGATACACTTGTGTGGTCTGAGTTCTGGTCTTCAGTTCGTGTTCTGGGGGTCTTCCAAATATTGTAGCCCATTATGAAATCCTAGAGGGGATCTTGACATGGAAATGACAATTTCAGGGTAGCTGAACACGACAATAACGATCTAAACGGTGAATAGCCCCGTGTCTTGCGCTTAGAAGGGTTTTCGTCTCAATATCTAGAGTTAAATATGCCCAACTCGCCACATCATTACTGCGTGTCTCAAGTTGACTAGTCGTAGTTCTGGTTCACTATTGATAGTGCTGCTTCTCACCTCAGCACTGTTAGTTTCGATCTACTCCGTCGCTACGCCTCCTAAGCAGGCGCATGCGGGTACTCTCACTTTTGGCACAATATCTTCGGCTTCCGGCGTGTACGGAGACTGGATATTCCTTACCTTTACTGGTGTCACTGCGACAACGCCGGACGGGACAAGTTGCCAGATTACCGGCCCTGTCACTAATGTGGTTACAGGAGCCGTCGCACGAGTGTATAGTTCAGTCGTGTACGGTTCCTTCAAGGTCGGGAGTGGTCCAGGAAACACTGGAAGCACAGCGTACACAATCACGGTCTCCTGCACCTACGGCAGCACCACCGACACTGGCACAACCACCTTCCAGGTGTTGCCCTCGATCACGGTCTCACCACCCGTCAGTATAACTGGCAGAACGTTTACAGTCAGTGGATTCGGATTCGCCTCAGATGCCCTCGCATCTTGTAACATGGGGAGCTCTGGAGGGGTGCTAACGGTGGTAACGGCTTGCACCATCAGCAATGGTGCCGCCACGGGTTCCTTCACTCTCGCCGCCGCGGCTGCCGTCTATTTGATAACGGTAACTTCCTCTGTTGCCCCCCCAGCTACTACGAACCTTCGGATAGTTGCTGCGCCGGCGATTTATCTGTCTCCTACTAAGACTCCACCCGGATACGGGCTTGCTGGAACGAGTTTGAGGGTGATAGTCACCGGAGGCGGATTTGCCACCGGAGCTTCGCCCAGACCCTGCTTGCTAGTTCAAACACCAGTAGGACCGCCTCCTCCGGCTGGATTGATTGCGGGCAGCAGCTGTTCCATAAATGCCGACGGGACGGTCGCGGCGAGTTTCGCAGTTTCAGCGACGGCTGTTGCGAGCGCCGCTTACACAATTGATGTGACGGATCCCCCAGCAATCGCAACCGCTACTTCCCCCGCCTTCGAGGTAACTGTTCCTCCCGCCGTCATGTCGTTGACCGCAGGGCCCGGGATCGCGGGCACCCCCCTTACGATAACTCAAGGTGCCGTTACCGTACCATTCTCCACACTAGATGCGGGTCCTTGCACAATCTCTGGCTCGCTCGTTTCAACCACCGATCCTTCTTTCTGTCTGATAGACAACACGGGTTTGTTGTGGCTCGGTGCGGCTTTACAGGCGAGGTTCGTAGTTTCCGGAACAGTCCCTGGAGGAGTCGCGTACAATGTGATCGTTGTAGGGCTCCACGGTGATGCCACCGCGGCATTTGGTGCATATACCGTGAACCCAGCCGCAAAGGTTGCGAGTCCAACTACAGGTACCCCACCAAAGGGATACGGGTCCCCGCCACTGGGATCACTTCCAGGAACAACTGTGGTCGTCTCTGGGACAGGTTTCCTGTCAACCGACACAAGCTGTACCATTGTCACCACCGCGGGAGGATTGCCTGACATAGTTGGCGCGAGCTTGTTATGCTCGGTCACGGGAAGTACAGGCGTCCTCTCCGCAACCTTTGTGGTTCAAGCAGGGGCGTACAACAAGACCGCCACTCCTTATACGCTGGTAGTGACCGGTGTCGGTGTTCCCGGTGGTGATACGCCCGCCACTCCTCCGAATTTCTACCTGGATTCACGGATTATCGTGAATCCTATTTCAGGTGTCGGAGGCCAGACGATATCGGTTTTGGGCAGTGGTTTCCAGAAACCTCTTGTACCACCTGCTGCCTGTGAGAAGTTCGACGTTTGGCAAGCCGGCGTGTCCGTTGGGGCGGTTCCAGTTGCTTTCTCTGTTGCTTCGTGCAGCGTTGACGTAAATGGATTTGTTACCGCGTCCTTCACCGTAGCAAATACGCTCGCCAATGGCTTTTACACGATCAGGGTCGTCGGCGTCGGGCCCACTCCTGGTTCTCCTCCTGCTGCTACTCCTTTGGGGGTGGATGCCGCTTATGCTACCTTCACGAAGGGCGTTCCGGTGACGCTGACGGTTACGCCGTTTTCCGGTCCGACCACAGTAGGAGTCGTGACTGTCACAGCCGCTGCAGGTTCTTTCGGTACGGCCGACCGTGGATTACCGTGCTCGATCACTGCGCCGTCGGGGTCGAACCTCTTCGCAGGCGCTCCAATACCCACATGCGCGATAAGCTCCACGGGGGCTCTCTCAGCCTCTTTCACGGTGAGTGCAACTGCGCAAGGCGGCACCTGGACTGTGCAGGTGCTTGGTGCTGGAGGAGGCTTCGGATCTGGAACATTCGCGGTCACGCCGACAATGACTCTGGTGCCCCCGAGCGGTGAATCCTTCACATTGATTTCTATCACGGGCTCCGGCTTTAGCGCGGCCGACGCGGGAGCAGGATGTGCGGCAACTTTGTACAGCACACCGCTCGGACTGCCGACCGCCGTGTCTTGCAGCATCTCAGCAGTCACTTACCAGATGACCGGAAGTTTCGTAGTCTCTGGTACTGTTGCTCCTGGATCATACACAGTCATATTCCCAAGCGCGCTCGGGTTGGTGTCTGCGACTCCGGCTTTCACGAAATCTGTATCAGCCTTTAATCTGAACCCCAATTCTGGCCCCACAGGTACCATAGTCTCAGTTACGGGAACTGGCTTCCCTCCCACCGATGCAACCTGCACCATTACTGCTGCACCCAACATCATCGCGTCATCAACGTGTTCGATCACGGGGGGAGCAGTTACAGGTTCGTTCACAGTCGTGGGAACCGCTGTTCCGGGAGTCTCGATTGTGACTGTTACTTCACTTGCGAGCGGGACCGCCAAGTCTGCGCCGTTCCTGTTGACTCCGAAAATAACGCTATCGCCGGCTTCCGGACGAGCTAACACCGTCGTGAGCGTTTCAGGCTCGAACTTTGCTGTGGGCGATATTGGATGTGCAATCACTTCCTCTCCGAGCGGGCTGATCTCAAGCCCGTCGTGCGTGCTGGTTGCGGGTACAATGTCTGGATCGTTCACAGTGGCAGTTGTATCAAGCGGGAACTATACGGTCTTCGTTACAGGAACCGCTGGGGACGCGGGGCAGGCCACATTTAGGGTTCCTTCGGCTCCTACGCTGACGTTGACTCCGTCATCGGGTGTCTCGGGGGCGGCAGTAACTGTAACTGCTTCTGGCTCGAACTTTGCAGGCACCACATGCCAATTGACGTCCAGTCCAGGAGGCCTATTCCTCTCGTCGTCATGTTCGCTTTCGGGTGGAAGTCTGACTTCGGGTAGTGGATTCACTGTCTCATCAGGCGCGGCTGTCGGCACCGCATATACGGTCACGGTTACGACAAACCTCGGCGCCCTTGATTCAGCCACCGCAAGTTTCATAGTATCGGCTGGGCCGCTCGGCACGTTGACGCTGGCGCCAACTTCAGGCCCCATCGGAACTCCGGTTTCCGGCACGGCCACGGGATTCACAACTGACACGTCATGTCAACTCACCGCATCTCCTGCGTCGATCCTTTCATCGGCCTCGTGCACGATTACGGGCGGAGGAAACGTCAACGTCGGGTTCGTAGTATCATCGAGCGCTACTCCAGGACCATACACTGTCCTTGTGGTTGGTAACACCGGGAAGTCAGCCGCCACAACCACACCCTTCACCGTTACGGCCACGCCTTCTTTCATTCTGTCAGCTAATCCAAGTAGTCTCACTCTGAATCCTGGTGGAACATCGAATGTTGATGTGACTGTTCAGTCATTTGGAGGATTCAATTCGCCTGTCGCGCTCGTGGCGTCACTACCAGTAGGTGTCTCGGGCGGTCTCGCTCCGAACCCGGTAACGCCGCCGTCGGGAGGTTCTGTCCATTCAACGTTCTCATTGGTCGTGTTGAGTACTGCGACATCAACTACCGCCATCATAACGCTGACCGGGACGGGTGGAGGACTCAACACGGCAACGATGATCACGCTCGTCATCCTATCCGCGGCGACCACTTCGACCACTACGAGCATAGCCACGGCGACTGGGCCTTATGTGCCGCCGAAGTGTGTCATCGCGACGGCTACTTTCGGTTCGGAGGCTTCACCAGCTGTTCAGTTCCTGCGCAACTTCAGAGACAAACTAGTGCTCTCGACGACGGCTGGATCCGCATTCATGCAAGTCTTCAACGCATGGTACTATTCATTCAGTCCGTCCGTTGCACAATTCATCGCGAACAATGACCCGCTTCGAGCCCCAGTCAGGGTGCTGCTGTATCCGCTTCTAGGTGTCCTCGGCGTCAGCGCATTCACTTACTCCCTGTTCAGTGCGACGCCAGAGTTTGCGATAGTGATGGCGGGGCTCGTCGCAAGTTCACTGATAGGCCTCGTCTACTTGACGCTGCCCGCGCTTGTGGGCATGAGAGCTCTGCGGAAGAGAAGAGTAATCGCCACCATCAGCATCGCAAGGATTTCGATGGCATCGCTCGCGACGGCGCTACTACTGATAGCAGTAGGTGAGTTTGCACAGTCATTCGTGCTGCTCGCCATAGGCAGTTCGGTCTTGGTGCTGACCTGCATCATCGCGGCGCCCGTACTTGTCACCCTAGCGATCCTGCGGACGAATCCAAAGTAGCTCAATAGGGCGGGTCAGTCCTCCTAGGCTGGCTTGCTCGTTCCCCCGTTTTCTTTTTCTGTCTGATTCTTGATCATGTCAGCTAGTTGCTGAACAAATGTAGGGTTGTCGCGGATGAGTTGAGTGGACTCCACGTTTGGAGAACGTTTCTTTCAGGTTTTGAACTTGTGGTTTCAAGAAGCGAATGTCGAGTCTAGTGTCGAATTTTCCGCCGGCTAGTTCCTGAGTGTGGTGGACCGGGCGTACACTTGACTTTAGGTTCAGATTACCACATATGTCAATCCTGAAGCTGGGCCCGTGAGTCTGGCGAGAAGAGATGGATTCGGTACGAACGCACGTCCGAGGACGGTCCAGCCTCATCGTCCCACTCTCTTGTAGAAGCTCTTCATGTCCTCCTCTAGATCCTCCACATCGTATTGAGCGGGTATCTTCCTCGCCTTGAGATACTCCATCATTTCTCTAACAGAGGCCCCGGAATCCACAGCAGCTCTCTCCAAGCTCACTCTGCCCTCGGCATACAGCTTGGCCGCATGTTCCTTCTTCCAGTCCGTGACCGCCCTGTAGAGCAGCTTTCGTAGGACGGTGGAGCGATCAGACTGCTCGGCGCTTTCTATCTTCTTCAAGTCCAACACTAGGCTTCTCGGTAGCCTCGTCGCAACCAGTTCCTCTTTTCTCATCTTTTCACCTCCTTCGCTCTTCGAATCATTTCGGTTATCACGTCGGTTGAGATCCACATGATCCCAGTAAGCTTCGTCAGGTCTTCGAGCAATTCATCATAGCTGATGAGTTGCGTCTGGAATGCTTCGAAGAGAACCATGACCGTGCTCGTGTATTGCAGATTCCACCCCTTCGCGATGGCTCGCGCCTCTTTGTCATCCAGCACAGCTAAGGCGCGTCTGCGTTTGGACAGTATAAGCGCCTCAGCCTCGCCTTGTCCTATCCTGGCCTCATCCAGCAGCCGTTTCGCCTCACGCAGCTCCTCCTTATCCAGGCTGACAAGCTGAATCCAGCCTTCTCTGATGCCGCTCTCTGCCTCTGGCATGTCTCTGGCTCCAACTTCTCTTCCCTTGTCGATGCATTCTGTCTTGACATACGGGGACATGAGCACACTTCCGTACAGTTCCCTTAGGAGCCTGAGCCTTCCGATTCTCGCTAAGAGGATCACGGGCGACGTATTCGTGACCGCAGGCATAGTGTAGTATTGAAGCCTAGGAGATAAATAGTTAACGTTTGATCACTATGTTAACAACTGACCCAGCGGCCCTCGAATGTTCTCTCTCAAATCGGCGTTCTCCTTGGTAAATTTGGGCTTGCCGTGCGCCTGGATAGTGTCTCAGAATGGTGGTTTCGCGGATCTGACGGGCGAGCCAAGGTTGCGAGGACGTGGGACGCCAAGCTGGCACGAAAGGCTCCTCGACGTCTGCCATGTGAAAGACAGAGCGTCCTCTGGCAGCGTTGGAACGATACCCGACATCTCGCTCCCAAGCATTCACACGATTGCCCTGAAGAGGATGCTGATGTTCATAGCAGATCTCGTTGGCAAATCGAAGTCGCTTAGCTTCTGCGAGAGCGGCATGACGCCAACACCTTTCTTTCCGAGGAGCCTCAAGAATATCAGCGGGACTGCAGGGCTTGTCGAACTAAGGGCTTGACTTTTTGTCGGTCCAATCGATGTATGTTACTCTCAACTTGCCGCACTTTAGGACCTATTTGCCAGCCTGTCGAAAGACCGCTGGACCGGGCGCACACTTGACTATAGGTTCAAATCACCAATTCGATGTCGACGCTAGACGTTCCACTAATGACTACGCATTCGGTTAGGCTAGCTCAACCAAGACGCATTTGGAGGCGGAGAGGTCTCTCGGGGGAAACCCGGAGCGTTTCATTGAAGCTTTAAAGCGTCAGGCTGCAGCAGTGCTCGCCGGAGAATACTTGACGCTCGTGCCAACGAATCAGATCTTGAAAGAGATAAGAGTGCTTCGCAAAGAAGTTGAGCGGTTGGGAGGCTTGATAGAGGAGCGGCTGCTCCCGATGTCGAAACCGCTGCCGGATGAGGTTGACGCAATCAAACGATACGTCAGAGACAAGAGGACTGGCCGCTTGGAGTTTGAGAGACTGGAGGAGCTGTAGAGGCGTCGACCCTGCAGCGCTATGAAGTCT
>Ga0315280_10005053_pt1 | contig 19050 bp, 14 predicted proteins | sample YL17G06_40_MG_FD_203697 | JGI IMG/M metagenome (GOLD analysis project Ga0315280, IMG submission 203697) | Sediment microbial communities from Yellowstone Lake, YNP, Wyoming, USA - YL17G06_40 | ecosystem: Environmental > Aquatic > Freshwater > Lake > Sediment | place: USA: Wyoming | collected... | reverse complement strand
TTCCTGTGGCACATCCCGTCCGCCGTCGTGCCGATCGTCACGATCCCCGTCTCGGTGCTGCTGGCATTCATCCCGATGTACTACTTCGGCGTCACCGTGAACATCATGTCGCTGGCGGGCATCGCGATCTCGATTGGCGTGCTCGTGGACGGCGCCATCGTCGAGGTGGAGAACGCGTACAACAAGCTGCACCTCTGGGAGGCGGGCGGCCGCAAGGGCGACTTCCACGAGGTGCGGCTCGAGGCGCTGAAGGAAGTCGGGCCGTCGGTGTTCTTCTCGCTGCTCGTCATCGCCGTGGCGTTCATCCCGATCTTCGCGCTGGTCGATCAGGAGGGCCGCCTCTTCAAGCCGCTCGCCTACTCGAAGAACCTGGCGATGGCAATCGCCGCGCTGCTGGCCATCACGCTCGACCCGGCCATGCGCATGCTCTTCACGCGCATGGATCCGTTCTCCTTCCGCCCGCGGTGGCTTGCCTGGCTGGTCACCCGTGTTGCCGTCGGCCGGTACCATTCGGAGGAGCGTCATCCCGTCAGCCGGGCGATTCACGCCGTGTACGAGCCGGTCTGCCGGCTGGTGCTCCGGTTCCCGAAGACCGTCGTGGCGCTCGCTGTTCTGGCCGTCGCCGTGACCGTGCCGTTCTATTTCAAGCTCGGCTCCGAGTTCATGCCGCCGCTGAACGAAGGCTCCATCCTCTACATGCCCGTGACGCTGCCCGGAATCTCGGTGGCGCAGGCCGAGGATCTCATGCGGCGTCAGGACGAAGTGCTGAAGCGGTTTCCGGAAGTCGAGAGCGTGATGGGCAAAGCCGGGCGCGCGGACACGTCGACCGACCCGGCGCCGTTCTCGATGATGGAAACGACCGTCGTGCTGAAGCCGCAGGACCAGTGGCGGCACGTGCCGCGCTGGTACTCGGAGCGTGTGCCCGAGTGGGCGCAGGGCTGGCTGCGCGGCATCTGGCCCGATCGCATCTCGTGGGACGAACTGGTGAACCGGATGGACGACGCGCTGCACATCCCCGGCGTCAGCAACGCCTGGACGATGCCGATCAAGGCGCGCATCGACATGCTGACGACCGGCGTACGGACGCCGATCGGGATCAAGGTGATGGGCGCGGACCTGCCGACGATCGAGCGCATCGGGCAGCGGCTGGAGCAGCTGCTTCGCGACGTGCCCGGCACGCGCAGCGTGTTCGCGGAGCGCGTCGCGGAGGGCAACTTCGTGGACTTCATCCCGAGGCGCGACGAGCTCGCGCGCTACGGGCTGACGATCGGCCAGGTGCAGATGGTCATCACCTCGGCAATCGGCGGTGAGAACGTGACGACGACGATCGAGGGCCGCGAGCGGTACCCGGTGAACGTGCGGTACCCGCGCGAGCTGCGCGACGATCTCGGCAAGCTGCAGCGGGTCCTGGTGCCGACGCCCGGCGGCGCGCAGATTCCGCTGGGGGAACTGGCCGACATCAGGCTGGTGAACGGCCCGTCGATGCTGCGCGACGAAAACGGGTTCCTGACCGGCTACGTCTACGTGGACATCACCGGGCGGGACGTCGGCACCTACGTCGAGGAGGCGAAGAAGATCGTCAACGAGCAGCTGTCGCTGCCGCCCGGCTACGTGCTGCAGTGGAGCGGGCAGTACGAGAACATGCTGCGCGTGCGTGAACGCCTGAAGATGGTGGTGCCGATCACGCTTGCGCTCATCTTCGTGCTGCTCATCGCCAACACGAAGTCGGCGTTCAAGGCCTCGGTGGTCATGCTGGCCGTGCCCTTCTCCGCGATCGGCGCGATCTGGCTCTTCTACCTGCTCGGCTACAACGTCTCGATTGCCGCGTGGGTGGGCATGATCGCGCTGCTCGGCCTCGACGCCGAGACCGGCGTGTTCATGCTGCTGTTCCTCGATCTCTCGTACGACGACTACGCGCGCCGGGGACTGCTGCGAACGGGCGCGGATCTGGACGAGGCGATCGTCCATGGCGCGGTGAAGCGCGCGCGGCCGAAGATGATGACGGTGGCCGCGGCCTTCATGGGCCTGTTGCCGATCATGTGGTCGACCTCCGCGGGCGCCGATGTCATGAAGCGCATCGCCGCGCCGATGATCGGCGGCCTGCTGACCTCGTTCCTGCTGGAGCTGCTGGTCTATCCGGCGGTGTACAAGTTGTGGAAGACGTGGCCGCATCGACAGGCGAGGCCGATTGTCGAGGCCACCTGAGTCAGAGGGCGCGAACGTCCTCCCCCCCCAGGGCCGGCGCGGGAGTCCGAGAATCGCTGCAGGTCAGGTGCCGGCACAATCCTGACGCTGTCTTCGGCCGAGCTTTGTGGTATAACCCGGGCCGGAAAGCGGCGATGTTTCCAGATTTGCGGTTGGCCGTCCGCCGCCACGTCGGACACCCGATCGTGCTGGTCTTCGCTGTCACGGTCTTCCTACCCGCGTTGCTCCTGCTCGCATTTGGCTTCAACTCCTTCCGACAGGATCGTGCCGCGGTCGACCGCGAGGTTCGCGATCGCGTTGACCGCGCTGCCGACGATGTGGCCGCGACCTGTGAACGTATCGTCGCGGACTGGGAGCAAGGCCTCGGGCAGGCCGCGGCCGCTGATTTCCTCGATCCGCGACGCCTTCCGGCACCGATCGCTCGCGCGCTGAGCGAACCGGGATTCGCCGCACTGGTTCTCCTCGATGCCACCTCGGTTCACATCATCCCTGAAAAGGAACTGCTGTACGACGTGCGGCCGGCTCATCTCAGGCCGCTGGTAAGAGAGCCGCTCGTCTCCGGTCTTGCACTGGCCGAGACCGCGGAACTGCGCGACAAGGACTACCGCCGCGCCGGCGAGCTGTACCGGCGGTTGCTCGCCACCGCTGGTCCACAGGTGGGGCCGCTGCTGGCCCATCGGCTCGCACGCGTATATCGAAAACAAGGCCGCGTCGCCGACGCCATGGCTGCCTACCGCAGGCTGGCGGACCAACACTCCGCGTTTGGCGACGATGTCCCGCTCGAACTCGTCGCGCGCTACGAGATATGCGACATGCACGCACTCGATGGGACAGGCAGTGAGCTTGCCACCGAGGCGCTTGCCTTCTACCGGGATTTGGTTGACGCCCGCTGGCCGCTCGACCGCCCGCTCTATTTGAACTACGCAGCCGCGGCGAAACGGTGGATGGAGATGTCCGGGGTTCCGCGAGCGGCGTACGAGCCAGTGAGGGTGCTCGAAACGCGGCGGCTGGCCTTGACGGAAGCTGTGCGCGAGGCCCTCGCCGCCGCAAAGCCATCGAACGATGGCACTGGGGATTTCCGGATGTCCCGAGACAGCGTGGCTGCGTACAGCGCCGCCTGGGCCTTCGCAGCGCGCACCGCGTCCCGCCCCAGGGCCGTCGGCCTGATCGTGGCCGACGTCGTGCTGTCCCGTGACGTGTGGACCCCGGCAACGTCCCAGATCGCCGCCCGGGGCTTCGATGTGACGGCGATGTCGACCGACGGCAGTCGACTCTTCGCGTCGAGTCGCTCGGCTATCCCGCCGCCCGGCGCGCCGAGGGTTACGCGGGTGGTTTCGATGCTCGACTCGCCGATCCAGCTGCAGCTGTGGCCGCGGAACCTCGATCTGTTCTATCGAGATCACTACGGACGGCAGCGCCTTTACGCTTCCGCCCTCGCGCTTGTGCTGGGCCTGCTTCTGTTTGCGGGCGTCGTGACGGTCCGCGTAATGACGAACGAGCTCGAGGCAGCCCGGCAGAAGTCGGCATTTGCGTCAACCCTGTCGCACGAGTTCCGTACTCCGCTCACCGGAATCCGCCAGCTCGCGCACCTGTTGAAGCAGGGGCGCGTGCCGAGCCATGAGCGGCAGCAGGAGTACTACCGGCTGATTCTCCGCGAGACGGCACACCTCAGCCGCCTTGCGGACAACGTTCTCGATTCCGCCTGGTTGGAGGGCGGCCACGAGCGCCGCTACCACTTCGCGCCAATCGAGACGAGCGCCTGGCTCGCCCGAGTGGCCGCCGACTTCCGCGAGGAAATCGAGGGCAACGGCGTTTCGCTCGTCACGGTGATACCTGCGGACCTCCCGCTGCTCCTGGGCGACGACGAGGCCCTGTCAGCTGCGCTGCACAATCTCCTGCACAACGCAGTCAAATACTCGCCGGGGCGACCGGCCATCTGGCTCGATGCCGCAACATCGAAGGAGGGGATTACCGTGCAAGTCCGCGACGAGGGTGTCGGGATCGCGCCGGAAGACTCGCCGCATGTGTTCGAGCGCTACTATCGCGGGCGCGGCGAGACGGGGCGCCAGGCGAAGGGAAGCGGCCTGGGCCTGACCCTCGTGAAGCACATCGTCGCGGCCCATGACGGCACCGTGGAGTTCGCGAGCCGGCCGGGGCAAGGGACGACTTTCTTCTTGCACCTGCCCGCCGCATCCATTGGCGAAGGAGGGTGAAACACGATGGCGAGGCTCCTGGTCGTCGAGGACGACCCGACGATTGCCGTGGGTCTGGTTGACAACCTCGTGCTCGACGGCCACGACGTCGATCTTGTACGCGACGGAATCACCGCCGAACAGCGCGCACGGGCGGGAGGGCTCGACTTGATCCTGCTCGACCTGATGCTGCCAAAGAAGGACGGGTTCGACGTCTGCCGCGACCTCCGCCAGGCGGGAGTGACAACGCCCATTGTCGTGCTCACGGCACGCACAGCCGAATCGGACAAGGTGCGGGGTCTCAATATCGGCGCGGATGACTACGTCACGAAGCCGTTCAATCCGCGCGAGCTCCTGGCGAGAATCAACGCCGTGCTGCGGCGGGCCGCCGGCCCTCCTCGATCCGGCCAAGTATACAGATGCGGCGGTCTGACCGTTGACTTGGCGAGGTTGGAGGTGTTGCGAGATCGACGCCGGATCGAGCTGACTGCGATGGAGTTCCGACTCCTCCGGGCCTTCATTCGCCACCGCGGCGAGGTGCTTACGGCCGACGATCTCGGGGCCGAGGTCTGGGGGCAGGGAGTGTTCATCACCGATCGCGTGCTTTATACCCACATCAGCAACTTGCGCCGGAAGATCGAAGACAACCCGGCAGATCCCCGGCTGCTGGTGACCGTCCGTGGTTTCGGCTACCGCTTCGAGGGATAGTCATGCCGACTGCAAGCCGCATCGTGCTGGCACTCGCCCTCGCCATCGCCGCCGCCCTCTCCGCCTCCATGCGCCAGCAGCCGCCCACCTCCGCGGACCTGCTGCTCGGTGCCGCGCTTCACGCCGAGCGCGTCGAGGGCGATCTCGACGCGGCCATCGCCCTGTACGAAAAGGTGCTCGCGGCGCCTGGCATCACGCGTCGGCAGGCGGCGACCGCCCTGCTGCACCTGGCGTTCTGCTACGTCCGCCTCGAGCGGGCCGAGGCGCGGCGGACCCTCGAACGGGTCGCCCGCGAGTACGCGGAGGAGAAGGACCTCGCGGAGCAAGCCCGCCGCGAACTGCAACGGCTGAACCAGACGCGCGGAAAATCGGCGAACGTCCGGCCAAAAGCGCCGAGACGGGTACTTGGCGACGCGAAAGGACTCACGGAGGGAGGACCGTCACCCGACGGGCGTTATTTCGCGTTTATTGACGACGCCACGATGAACCTCGGTATCGTCCAAATGACCTCGGGTACCAAGCGGCTGCTGACGCAGGAGGCCGATGCGGCCAAGGCATCCGCGTTTCCGTACCGCTCCGTCTGGTCGCCTGACGGGCGGCATCTCGCGTACGTGTGGTACACGAACCGTGCCTGGGAATTGCGCGTCACCGACGTTGCGGATGGAAAGGCGCGTGTGCTCACGCCCGCCATGGACTACGTGCCCGATGTCGTCGGCTGGTCTCGCGACGCCAGGTCGGTGGCGATCTGCGTGGCGAACAGGTCACGCTGCGAGATCCGGCTGATCGATCTGGCCGGCGGCGCCGGCCGCACGTTGCTGATTCCAGGAAGCTGCAGCAACGCGCAGATGTCGCCGGATGATCGTTTCGTAGCGTTCGATTTCACCCGCTCGGACGACCCGGCGAACATGGACATCTCGATCTGGTCCGTTGAGGGCCAGCAGGCTCTCCCGGCTGTCGAGCACCCCGCGATCGATCGCCTGCTCGCCTGGTCACCCGACAGCCGCAGCATTGCCTTCTCGAGCGACCGCTCGGGTACGATCGACCTCTACACGCTCCAGCTGGATAACGGGCGTCCGCGCGGACAGCCGACGCGCATCGCTGAAAGCGTGGGACGGATCTACCCAAGCGGAGTCACCACGGGTGGTTCTCTCTTCTACCTCCGTGACAGATCATCGACAGAGGTTTACCTGACGCCGGTGGACCTGGAACGCGGAATCCTGGACGTGCCCAGACCGTTTGGCCGGCACGTCATCGGCACCAACACCCGTCCTTCCATTTCGCCCGACGGCCGACTCGTCGCGTACCTGTCCAGCCCCCCGGCGAACCCGAGCTCCACGCCCAGTATGGTCTCGATCCAATCGATCGATGGGAGCACCTACAGGGCTTTCCTGCTCGACCTCAGGATCCAGGAGATGTTCGGTCTCCCCTGGTCCGCCGATGGCCGCTCCCTCCTGCTGTGGGGCAATAACGCGCAGGGCACAACGGGCGGAATCTATCGTTTCGACGTGCAGAGTGGTCGAACTGAACCGTTCCTGCTCGGGCGACTGAAGGATGGACCTTCGCTCGGAACCGCCCGGCTGTCGGCGGATCACGCGAAGATCGTTGGGTGGTTGACCGCCCCGGACGCCGCGAAGATCGTCGCAGGGGCGGTGGGAGTCAACGAATGGCGTGAGCTCTATCGCCACTCGCGACCGGTGACGCTCTTTCCGGAGTCGCTGTCGCCGGACGGTCGCTGGCTCGCTTTTCAGGAAAGCGTGCGAGTCGGCACCAGCACAGCCAAGGTCGTCTCCATCGAGAACAGCGAGGTTCGAACCGTCTTGACGCACGCGGCCGGAGAGTTCATCGGGTACGCCGCCTGGACGCCTGACAGCCGCTGCCTTCTTTACCCCGTTGGCAAGTTCGGTGAGCAGAATCGCCCGAGCACCACCGAGCTGCGCTTGGCGCCGATCGACGGACGCCCACCGGTGCGACTGGCCACATTGCCCCTGCCCGTCAAATGGCTCGATCTCAGCCGAGACGGCCGGCTTCTCGCGTTCTCGTCGGGCAGCACGGGGACCGTGGAACTGTGGGTCATCGAGGGCCTGTTCAGCAAGGCGAAGTGACGTAGCGTCGGTCCTTTCCCTTTGCAGCCCCGCTGCCACCGCTTATCGCTCTCTTGTGACGATCTTTACCCGCTCTTGACCTCATCCCTCCGCGTGTCCGGTAGACTCGCTCGGAAACACTCCTGACGGCTCACCTGAGAGGAGGCCATATGCGCACCACCAACCGGCGAGTCTGGGTTGGTATCGTTCTCGTCGCCTCGATCGTGGTCTTCCTGGCGGTACGGAGGTCGTCCGGCGCAGGACCGTCCTATGCGTGGTCGGTTCAGCTCCCGACGCAGGGCGATTCGTCCGCAAATGTGTTCGGGCCTGACGCTTACGTGTTTCGTCACGGAATCGACGGCGCGTTCGCGCGTGTAGACGTGGTGCGCGGACGATCGATGTACTCCGTGTTACGACTGGAACTTCTCGCATCCACCACCGGCTGGATCGGGTTCAGGGACATCACTGCTGCGTCGAACAGGCTCGACGCCGGCCACTCCCAAGTGTGCCACTTCCCGGCAAACTTCAACGCGGAAGGCTGGCCGATGCTGGACGGACACTTCGGCCCCACGTTGCCGGTCGACATCCTCAACAACCCCAACGATGGTACCAGCTGCGTCGTGGACTTCCTGAGTGGTCCGGGCCCCTTTGGACACAAACATCCGACGTTCCCGTACGGCGTTGTCATCCTCGAACTCGTGGCTCACGGCGTTGATTTTGACGGCGTGCCGCCCGGATCGACGGTTGCCGCACAACCTGGAAATCTGAAGATTGCCGTCTATCGCCAGTCATCCTGCGGCCCTTTCACGGAGCTCGAACCGGGGTACTCCGGGATAGGCCTGACAGCGGCGCGGGCGCCGTGGGCTGACATCCGCGTGACGCGGGATTCCGCAGGTGATACGTGGGTGGTTGAAGTGCTCATGCCCGTCGGCTTGTACGAGTACCTGGCAGGGACATTGGTACCCGTCACCAAGGGACCACTGAAGGGGACATTGTCATGTGCGGCCGGGCCACTGGCTCAGTTGACGTGGACCGACCCCGTGAGGACGGTCATGACCTGGAGGAGGACGCCGTTGCCGTGACGCAATCGATGCGCTGCGGCGTCAGCCCTCGCGTCGTCGCGTGCCCGGGTCGCGCAGCAGCGCCTTGGCCTGCTCCGCGTCTTCCGGCGCCACCTGCACTTGAACGGCACACCGACCGCCGTGTGAACGGCTTCACACGCGATGTGGCGTGACGACTGCGCAACTGGCACCCGACCGCCGCAGGCGCTGTTGCAGGCATCGGAGCGAGCAATGCGTAACGAATTCACCGCCGTGTTCCAGCGCGACGGCGACTGGTACATCGCGTACTGCCCGGAGATCCCTGGCGCGAACGGTCAGGGCCGAACCAAGGACGAGGCGCGGCAGAGCATGGCCGAGGCGATCGCCCTGATTCTCGAGGATCGCCGAGAAGAAGGACTCTGCCCGCGTCACAACACCGCGTAGTCCGCGTCGCGCCGGTCGGTGACGAACATGTACCCCGGGGAGTGCGTAATCATCAGCGGCGGGCGCGATCTCATCGCCACTGCCTGGGATGTCACGCCGCACGCCCAGAACACCGGCACCTCGCCCTCGTCGATGCGCACCGCGTCACCGAAGTCCGGCCGGTTCACATCCGGACATGACTTCGGATTGCGCTGGCAGAAGACCAGGAAATCGAATGCCACGTCTCGAGGGAGGATGACGAGGTTCGCCTGGACGAAGCCAGGCGCCATGCCACAGGTCGGCCGCATCAACCTGCCGGCTCGCGCGAGCGCCCGGACATCACGGGGCGCGGCGTGTGTCATCGCTGCACCATCATCGTCATATGACGCGTGCGACGGATGTCAGCACGCCCGCGGGGACAGGCCCCATCATCGAGCCGGCCGAAACAGTGCTCGCACAATTCGGACCACATAATCTGAAACATGTGTGACCGGACGGTGCCTCCGGGTACCCTGTCTGCGTGGACCTGGAAGCCACTGTGCGGGATCTGGCCCGGCGACTGCTCGGCTATTGCATTCTCCGAACGGGCGACCCGGCGCTGGCCGAGGAAATTGCGCAGGAAAGCCTGACGGCGCTGGTCCAGCATTGGCGGCGACACGGCCAGCCACGGTCGCCCGAGGGATTCGTCTTCGCGGTCGCTCGTCGCCGCGCAGCACGCGCGGTGTTCAGGCGCCGCCTGCTTCTGCCCCTCGAACACCTGCGCGCGCGCCGCGACCAGTCGCCCGATCCGGAAGCCCTTCTCGTCGAACACGACGAGCGACGGCGCATGATTTCGGCGCTCGCGCGCCTCAGGCGGGCTGATCGTGAGCTGATACTGCTCGTCGGCGTGGCAGATGTCGCAGTCGCAGAGGCGGCAAGGCTTCTCGACATCTCCGCATCCGCCTTGAAGATGAGGGTGCTCAGGGCGAAACGGCGCCTGCGCGCCCTGCTGGAGAACGGTGATGCACTCCCTGGACGACATTGACGCGCGATTGCAGCGAGCGGCGCGGCCTGACGACGAGGCGGTGGACCGGCTGACGCGAGCGGCGCTTGCGACGGCCCTGCCGCCGCGGCGGTCGGGGCGCGCCGCTCGGTTGGCCGCCGTGCTCGTGTGCCTGTTGACTCTGGCTATCTGGTGGTCGCGACGCCCAACGACGCTGCCGGCTACACTCGAGAGCAGCGGCGACGCCATCCGCCTGCAGACGGCGGACGGGACCACCTGGATCTTTGCGGGACCTGTCGTGCAGGAATACCTGCCCCCCGGCACGTGCGTCGTGGTCGGCGCGGGAGGGACGCGATGAAGAGATTCACGAAGATTGCCGCCTGGAGTGCCCTCGGGGTGATTGCGCTCGTCGTCGCATTCGTGCTGGCCTCGGCGAATCGACCTGTCGATCTTCCGACGCCGCCCGGAATGGTGACGACCTTCACCGCGGCGGGGCCGTTGCCGTCGGGACCTCCGGACCTGGGGCGCCGCGTGTTCCTCGACGTCAACGCAGCTGCGCCGGCGCTGGTCTTCAACAGGCTGGCCCGCACGGTCCCGTGCTCCCTCCGGCTGGATCCCCGCGTACAGCGGCCGGTGACGCTGCGTGTCGCGAACGTCACGGCGCGGACCGCGCTCTCCGCCATTTGCGAGAGCATCGGCTGCCGCTGGGAGCTGCGTCACGACACGCTGATCGTTGACCCGGTGGAACCGCCGCCGCCGATACCACAGGGCGAACTGACGCAGCAGACGCTGCGAACGCCGCTGCCCGACATGGTCTTCCGGCGAACGCCATTCTCGGATGCCGTGACCGCGATCGCCCGTCAGTCTGGAATAGAGATCACCGTGGACAACGTGGACCCCAGGACTCCCGTGAGTGTTGACGTGACGGGTGATGCACCGCTCCTGGCGCTGGCGAAGGTCATCCGTGCGGCAGGTTGGTATTGCACCGGAGGATCGGTGGACTGGCCAGGCGACAGGCCGAGAATCCGGCTCAGGCCGGACAGGAAGGTGGAGTCGTCGTCCTGATCTGCAGCGAAGCTTCGCCTCAAACTGCCGAGAACGCGCATCACGATCACGGCCTTGGGAGTTGTCCAGGGCGGGTTATCGGTCACCCGCCAGGCGCTTCGAGACGAGCTGCTCGAGGATCTCAGGATTGAGTTCACGGAGGGAGCGGACGATCAGGTTGGGATGAACGGGGCGGAAATCCTTTTCCGATCGGCCGGTGGAGACGAGCGCCACACTTGCCATCCCCGCACGCCGCGCGGCCTCGATGCCCGGGCGCGCGTCTTCCACCACCACGCAGGCCGGCGGTACAGCGCCGGCCCGTTCGGCCGCGAGCAGGAACACCTCCGGATCGGGCTTGCCGCGGTGGACATCCATGCCGTTGACGACGCCGTCGAAGCGAGCGGGACCGCCGAAGCGATCGAGCACCAGCGAGACGTTCTGAGGTGGCGCCGACGACCCGACGGCAATGCGAAATCCAGCGGCACGGAGCGCTTCCAGCAGCTCGCGCGCTCCGTCCATCACCGGAAAGCTGCGGCCGATGGTCTCGCGAAACAACGCTTCCTTCCGCGAGTCGATCGCCTGGATGGTCGCCTCGTCCAGATCGCCGCGGCCCCACGTGCCCCTGATGATCTCGCGGCTCGTCCGGCCGAACGACCACGCGAATTCCTTCTCGGTGTAGGCGACGCCCTCTTCGGCGGCCACGCGCCGCCAGCTCTCGAAGTGCGCGTGGTAGGAGTCCACGAGCACGCCGTCCATGTCGAAGATCACACAAGGGGTCATGACCGCGTAATCTGCGCCAGCGCGCGCGGTCGGCGCCGTGCGCGACCTGAAAGGATAGCCGAAGTGGGCGCCTGTGGGATCCGGCCGCCTTCGCTCAAGGCTTCGGTGGGCCGGATTGTTCGCCAGCTGCAAAGAGCGAGCGCGCCGTCAGCACGCGATGATCGAGCCCCGCCGCGCGATCCAGCTGCCGCACGCGTTCGGGCAGTTCGACCTCGAAGCGCCATGCATCTTCGCGGCCGCCATGCTGGCGGAACGCCTCGGCCCATGCGACCCACCATACCCCGATCGACCGGGCGACAGGCTCCAGCACCAGTATCCGCGCGCCTTCGCGGGCCGCGCGCATCACGTGCGGCAGCAGCGCCGCGCGGGCGGAGTCGGCGAGTTCGTTGACCGTGAAGGCCAACGCGATCGCGGTCCGCCTGCCGTGCAGCCTGGCGCGCGCGACCTCTTCCCGACGCACGCTGCCGTTCAGTCCCATCGCTCGGTACGTCCATCTCGCTTCGGTCACCGCCCACGGATGCCGGTCGATTCCAACGACGCGCACCGCCCGTCCCGACGCCCGCCGTTCTCCGCCTCCCGCCTCCCGCCTTCCGCCTTCCGCCTGCGTTCCTTCCCCCGCCCCCTCCCGCCTTCCGCCTTCCGCCTCCCCTATTGCGACGGCCCACGCAGCCCCGGCCGCGCCGGTGCCGCAACCGACATCGACGACGAGGTCGACGCCCGGTTTGCATGCGCCGAGCGCATCGACGACGTGGCGCGTGAGAAGGTAGTGAAGCGGACCGTAGAAGAGCGCGAAGGCGGCTCGTTTGCCGGCGCTGTCGAGGGCCGCGCCCCTGGCGAGCGCGTCGCGCCGCTCGACGTAGACCGACGACAGGGCGCGCAGGGCGCGCGTCACCTCCTGCACGCGCAGGTTCGCCAGGTGGCGCTCGTCAAGCGCCTGCAACCACCGGGCGAAGGCGTCGTCTGCGACGTCAGTCATGCTCATCGCTGGCGTTCACTGGAGTAAAGCCCTGTGCCACGACCCGGGCAGGGCCGAGCCCTGTGCCACGGTTCAAGGCTCAGTCACTGCGACACCAGAATCGCGCTGTGCCACGATTGGAGGCTCGTCCAGTGCGATTCCGGGCTCGCCTTGAGCCACGATTTCCCACTCCCCCGGTGCCACGACCGCCGGCCGGCCGGCCGTCGCGACGGGCAACAGCAGGAACACATTCCCCGCGATGCGGCCGGCAAACAGCGCGCAGGTGGCCGCAAGCGCGCCGACCAGCCCCATCACGCCGACCCCGACGACGAGGCCGGTGCAGACGGTGATGGTTTCGATCGCCGCGGCGACGGTGATGACGCGTGTCTGCCGCGCGAGGATCAGCCGCGACCGCTGGAATGTGAGCAGGTAATCGAGCGCGGGCACCAGCGCGAGCACGCGCGCCGGCCAGATGGCGAAGCGCGCAAGCTCGGGCGGCAGCCCGCCAATCTGCGCGAAGTAGACGAAGGAGAGCGGCGTGAAGAGGATCGCGGCCAGTGTCAGCGCCGAAGCGACGGCCAGCACCAGCGCCACGCGCGCGATCGGCCGCTCCTGCTGCCGCGCCGGCCCGAGCAGGGCCACGGCGACCTCCTGGTAGGCGATTGCCCCGCTCCTGAACATGAACACGAAGCCGGTGATGACCGGGAGCACCGCGAGCGATTCGAGCGCCGAGCGACTGCGCCCGAGGAAGAACGTGACCAGCGGGTTGACCCCGATCGTGATGAGCGAGGTGAGCGCGAGCGGATAGTAGAACGCGATGATGTGACGCGTGGTCAGCGCGTGGTCGCTCTTCGGCACGTGCCCCTCTGACGGGCGGGCGCGCAGGAGCTCGCGCACGAGGTGCCGCGCCATCCACCTGCTGGCTGCCGCTTCCGCGACCACGCCGGTCAGCAGCGCCAGCGAGCCGATGCACGCGCCGGGAATGTGCGTCGTGGCGGCGAGGCCGACAGCCGAGACGGACATCGCCACGAGGCGAACGACCGTGCCATACGCCACGCGTCTCGGCATGTGATGCCGGACCAGGATCCCCTGGTAGAACCGGCGGTATCCGATTGCCGCGGGCCACGGCACCAGCAGCGCCGTCGCGATGTGCGTGAGTTGCGCGACATCCGCCGGGAGGCCGATCAACCGATCCGTGACGAAGCGGAACAGCGGCGGAATCACCGCGACCGCGACGGTACCGCTCAGCAGCGCGTTCAACGCGTAGACGAACCGGCGCAGCTTCAGGAACGAATCGCGATCTGCGACCAGCGCGTTCGAGGCGGTCATCACCATGATGATCGGCGCCTCGAAAACGAACGCGAGCGAGAATGCCACCCCGTAGGCGGCCAGGTTGACGGTTGGATGGGCCAGCCGCGCGATGATGGCCGCGACGTACGGCCCTTCGACCGACATCATCAGCCACGTGGCCGCTAACGGGGCCCAGAACGTGAGGATCCGCCGAAAACCGAGGTGCTGCGAAGATTGTGTCATCACGAGAATGAAGACCAGGCCGGACGAAACCTCTATTGTAGCGGACACCCGCCTTCGCTCGCCTTCGGCGAGCTACGGCGAGGCAGGCTCGCGGCTCGCTTTCAGCGAGCTACGGCGTGGCAAGCCGCGGGGCGGCGAGCCGGCCGGGCTACAATTGTCACGAGTGCTTGGTGCTTTGTGCTGGGTGCTGAGTGCGGTGCTTGGTGCTGAGTGCCGGTGCGCACCAGGCACGAAGCACGAAGCACCCGTGAGTCCATGAACAGCGTCGGCCGCCTCATCATGTTCCTTGCCATCGTCCTGCTGACGTGGACCCTGATGCACGTCTTCGTGCTCACGCGCGTGTGGTCGCTGCCGCTCTTCTCGGCGCCCGGCGCACGTCGCTGGCTGATCGCCGCGTTCGTGTTCTTGTGGATCTCGTTTCCGCTCGCGCAGTTCCTCGCCCGCAGCGTCGGGCGGGGCGCGCTTCCGCTCGACGTGTTCGCCTCGGTGTGGCTCGGCGTCCTGTTTCTCCTGTTCATATGGCTGCTCGCGGCCGATGTCGTCACCGGCTTCGGCTGGCTGCTGCCGCGCGTTGCGCCGACAGCACGCTCGGCTGCAGTGGTCGTGGCGATTGTGCTGTCGGTGGTCGGCGTCGTGCAGGGCAGACGCGCGCCAACGGTGCACTCCTACGAAGTGAGGGTCCCCGATCTGCGCGCCGAAGACGATGGGCTGGTGGCCGTGCAGATCACCGACCTGCACCTGGGCGAACTGCTTGGCCGCCAATGGCTGGAGGCCAGGGTCGATCAGGTGCAGGCGTTGCGCCCGGACATCATCCTGATGACCGGCGACCTGTTGAACGAAGTGGATCTGGTCGAGCCGATGCTGCCGGTGCTGCGCCGGCTGCACGCGCCGCTCGGGGTTTATGCCGTCACCGGCAACCACGAGTTCTACGCGGGCCTCGAGCCGTCAGTGCGCCTGTTCGAGGCGGCGGGATTCCGCGTGCTGCGCAACACGGCCGTCGAGGCCAAGCCGGGCCTGGTGCTGGCAGGAGTCGACGACCTGACCGCCGGTCGGCAGTTCAACCTGCCGAATCAGGCGATCGAACGCGCGCTGGTCGGCCGGCCGCCCGGCGCCACCATCTTCCTCTCGCACTCGCCATGGGGCGGCGACCAGGCGGCGAAGCTGGGGGCCGGGCTGATGCTGTCGGGCCACACGCACGGCGGCCAGATCTGGCCGTTCACCTATTTCGTGCGCCTCGTCTACCCTCACGTGCTCGGCCGCTACACGATCGGCGGCATGACCTGGATCGTCTCGCGCGGCACCGGTTTCTGGGGCCCGCCGATGCGCCTGTTCCGCGAGGCGGAAATCCTGCGTATCACCCTGCGCCATCCGCAGACCGCACATTGACGCAGAAGGTAGAGATCCACCGATTGACATGGATTTGCGCAGATTGCTTGGAGAATCTGCGTGAATTCGTGTGAATCTGTGGACGGGTACTTCTGCGTGAATCTGCGGACCGATCCAAATCTGCGGAACACCGAACTCAACCACCACTCCGTCCGTATTGCTAACAGGATTATTCCCACCTGGCAGCGAGGAACAACATATGGACACCCTGTGGAGCGACCTCCGTCACGCGCTTCGCGGAATCCGGGCGAATCCCGCGCTCACCGCGGTCGCCATCCTGTCGCTTGCCATCGGCATCGGGCCGAATTCCGTGATTTTCAGCCTGGTCGACGCCATCGGCTTCCGGCCGCTCCCGATTCGCGATGCCAGCCACCTGGTCGTCGTGTCCAGCGCGAACGATGCGGGCCGCGACCGCGGCGTCTCCTACCCGGAGTACCGCGAGGTTCGCGACCTCACGCACGCGTTCTCCAGCGTGGCGGTGTCGGCGCGGCAGGGGTTTGCGATCGCCGGCGGCGGGCAGCCCGCCGCGCTCGGCATGGGCGCGCTCGTCTCAGCCAACTGCTTCACGGTCCTCGGCATCCAGCCCATCCTCGGTCGCACCTTCGGTTCCGACGAGCAGGGGGATGCCGGAGTCCACCCGGTGGCTGTCATCAGCGAGCGACTGTGGCGCGAACGTTTCAATCGCGACCCACGAGTCATCGAACAGTCGGTTCGGCTGAATCTCACGGATGTCGCGATTGTCGGCGTGATTCCCTCGGGGTTCAACGGCACAGATCTCATTTCAATCTTCGCGACGGATGTCTGGGTGCCGATCGGCGTTGCACGGACGCTCGCGCCTGGGGGCTCGTTGCGACTGGAGGCGCGCGATCGGCGCGAGATGACCCTCCTTGCACGCCTCAATCGGGGCACGACGCTGGAACAGGCGCGCGCCGAGATCGTCGCGCTCGGCACGCACCTGGCAAGGCAGTTTCCCGACACCGATCGAGGCCGGCGGTTCATCGTTGACTACGAAGAGGCGGTGCGCCGCAGCGTTCCGGCAAAGATGATGACGGTCTCGCTCGCGGTTGTCGGCCTGGTGCTTCTGATCGCCTGCGCGAATGTCGCCGGACTGCTGCTCGGCCGGTCGCAGACCCGGCGCAACGAAGTGGCGATCCGGCTTGCGCTCGGCGCAAGCCGCGGGCGCGTGGTCCGGCAGTTGCTGACCGAAAGCGCCGTGCTTTCGGTGGCCGGCGCATGCCTCGGGCTCCTGGTGACCTTCTGGCTGTTGCGCGCGCTGCCCGCCCTGATTCCCGCGGGCCCGTTGCCGATCGCGATCGACCTGCGCCTCGACCCGCGCGTCCTGGCCTTCACGCTCCTCGCCGCTCTGTTTGCCGCCCCTGTCTTCGGTCTCACTCCGGCGCTGCTCGCCTCTCGGCCGGATATCTTCCCGGTGCTCAAGGACGGCGGCGAACCGCCACGTTCCGGCCGCCGACGCATCAGCCTGCGCAGCGTCCTCGTCGCCGGTCAAATCAGTATCGCCCTGGCCCTGCTGGTGTGTTCCGGTCTTCTCATACGGAGTTACCGGAACACGCGGGCTGTCGATCCCGGGTTCGTGGTCCGCCCGATGGCCCTCGCGACGGTGGTGCCCCAGGCGGTCGGGTACGGCAACCAGCAGACGCGCGAGTTTTTCGCACGGCTGCTCGACCGACTGGCCGGCACGCCGGGCGTGGAGCGCGCCGCCATCTCCCGGCACATGCCGCTCAACGCGCTGTACGGGTCCGGTTCGCGCAGGAAAGTCGCGCTGCCCGGCCAGGCGGCAACCGGCGGAAACGACACGCCGGCCTTTCGCTACAACGTCGTGACACCCGGTTATTTCGATACCATGGGCCTCCAGCTGCTTGGCGGACGCGATTTCGCAACGACCGACCGTGCCGAATCGTCGCGTGTGGTGATCGTCAACCAGACAATGGCACGACAGTTATGGGGATCGGGTGATGTGGTCGGGCGGCACGTCCTCCTGCTGGCGGACGATGTTGGCGGCAAGGCGAGCGATTGCGAGGTCGTCGGTATCGCGCGCGACGCGAAGTACCTGCAGCTGAACGAAGCTCCGGAAGGATACTTCTACCTGCCGTATTCGCAGGCGCCCGCCGGCGAGGTGACGGTCATCGCGCGCGGGACGAACGAGGCGTTGCTGGCCCGCACGCTGCGCCGCGAGGTCACGGCGCTCGACCGCGCCGTGCCCGTCACCCAGGTGACGACGTTGAGCGCGCAGCTCCAGACGGCCACCATCGCTGAACAGATGGAGGCTACCTTGGTGACGAGCGTCGGCGCGGCCGGCCTGTTCCTCTCGATGATTGGTCTGTACGGAATCGTCTCGTTCGCGGTGGCACGGCGGACGCGCGAGATCGGTGTCCGCATGGCGCTGGGCGCGCGGCCAGCAGACGTCGTGGCGGATGTGTTGAAGCAGGGCGCCCGCTATGCACTTATTGGTGGCTGTCTCGGCCTGGTCTTTGCGGCGGGTGCCGCCCAGCTGATGAGGAGCACCCTTTACGGTGTCAGCGTCACCGATCCGCTGGCGTTTGGGGGCGCCACCGTCGTGGTGATTCTCGTCGCGCTGGCAGCCGCGTACCTGCCTGCCCGCCGCGCCGCGCGGATCGACCCCATCGCCGCGCTGCGATGCGACTGAGCCGGGTTAGGCGCTATGCGGCTGATAACGAGAATTGGTTCATCTTGCCGCGGCGGCGTCCGGGAGCCGTTGTCGAAAGCGGGAACCGCCGCGCGCTGCCCCCGTCCGGCGGTCAACAGAACTGTCCCTTTTATGCGACGCTCGACCCCGCGGCGGTCAACCTGGCTCAACTGGGGGCGGGACACGTCTGTGTGCAGAATGCTCGCCCGAACACTCGGACCGCCCCTGAGAACACAGATCCACGACGATCTTCTCGACGGCCAGGCAACCGATCTGCATTTCGTGTTTGCGGGCGATTTCCTTCTCGTCGAGGCGCACCGAGCCTTCGCCTTCACGTCCTTCCGGGGTTCAAACCGATGCTCGGCGACGCCTTCTCGACCAGATTTCACGCTCCCGGAGAATGCGATTCTCGCGGCGGAGTCGCGCCAATCCCTCGCCGCCCGTCCTCCCTGCCTCCGATCGCCGGTGCCCTTTCGACGCAGTTTCGCAGGAAGGATTCGGTCAGCTGCAGATCGCGAGCCACCGCGCGATGACTTTCGGTCAGCATCGGGCCGGACAGCCTCGAGCGTGAATAACCGGCCCCAGATCACGATCCTGAAGTCAGCGATCACAGGTTCGACGCCGCATACATTGAGGCGCACCTCCGAAGAGACGTTCTTTCTCGTTTTCCAGACGACATGCGCAGCTACGCCACTTGCTCTCTCCAATCACGTTGCGATTTCAAGCCTCCACGGCCAGCTCACACAGTCCAGAGAATCAGGGAGGAGAGAGCATGCGCGTACCAAGAATCCTGTTAGTCATTACCGCCGACAATGGGTACTCGAAGGACGAGTACCCGGCGGGAGCGTGGTCCGACGGCATCACCGTACTCCGATGCGATGGGGGCAGCGTGCATGACAGCTGGCTGCTCAACAACACGGATGTCGACCTGGTCGTCTTCAAGGGAATCGGCTGCACGGTCAGGAACAACCAGATCACCAACGACGCCCGGTACGTCTTCGCGGGGCTGAAGATCGGCGACTCCGGTGAAGATTCGTCAGTCAGTCTCGCAGGATC
>Ga0315280_10005052_pt1 | contig 19060 bp, 16 predicted proteins | sample YL17G06_40_MG_FD_203697 | JGI IMG/M metagenome (GOLD analysis project Ga0315280, IMG submission 203697) | Sediment microbial communities from Yellowstone Lake, YNP, Wyoming, USA - YL17G06_40 | ecosystem: Environmental > Aquatic > Freshwater > Lake > Sediment | place: USA: Wyoming | collected... | reverse complement strand
AATCCAGTTGACTCCATTCCTGTCTCTCCAATCCAACTGTGGCGGCAATATTGAGAGAATGCTTTGTGGGAAGAGCTTTCTCGCTCCTGGCGGGATTGTCTCGTTCAGATTCCAGCCAAGTCCTCCAGGTAGGCCCTCCGCTTGGAGTGGATTTTGCTGATTCGCTGGCCGATCCAGTTGGGGCTGGAACGCCTCGCCTAAGCTCATCGGAGAGTTGCCTAAAGTTATGAATGAGAGAACCAGGAGAAGTATGAGAACTATCGAGTTTGAACGACTCAAAACTCTATCAACTTCTAGGTGATTAGGTGAGTCTTCTGCCGCAGGACTGGCAGTGCCTTGAATTTCTTGGAATCTGACTCCCGCAGAAACGGCAGTAGTTCGTCCCCCTTAGGGCAACTGCGAAACCCGCCAATGCGACTGCTGCACCAGCTCCGATTCCAACAATCGCAAAGACGAAGCCCATTCCAGTCCCGGCAACTGTCGGTTTGCTTACGATGAGAGTGAATGGCAGGCTGCTTGTGTACGTGCCGGCAACGCCGACTATTGTGAGGGGGAATGTTCCATCGGATGCGTCAGCACTCACGATGATGCTCATTGTTGACTCCGTAGTACCTCCCACACTACCTTCCAGAGACGGAGGGGCAAACGTCACCGTTACGCCCGGTGGCAATCCCGTTATGTGGAGGCTGACGTTAACGCCTTCGCAGTTCCCGATTGAACCCAGAGCCACCTCGACGGTCTTGGAGCCGGGAGCCTCGACTAGTAGCGATTTCGGTTCGACAGCGAGCCCAAAGTCGCAGAGGCCCCTAATCACCACTAGGGTTATCGGAGCCCATCTCACGACGTTCAACGGGTATCGAGCTGTCACGTTAATCGTGTAGCTTCCCAGAGCAGCGTTCAACGCGACACTCATCGTGAGAACCGAGCTTACTGTACCGTTCACGGGTGGTTGAACCGTTGGAGGACTCAAAGACCAAGTCATTTCAGAGGGCAACGACCCTGCCACTCCTAATGTGACAGGCCCGGACAATTCGTCACAGTATGGGACTGTAATGGCGAAAGTCACCGAGGTGCCCTGAGGAGCAGTAGCGTAACTTGGATTGACGGTCAAAGTACAACTCGATTGCTGCTCAGGAGCGCGCGACGAAGCAGAGTTCACTGGTCCAGCCCATGCCGATGCTTGAAAAACGAGCAGGGTCAGGGAAACGGCCAAGACGAACAAGATCCTAGACCTCAAGAAACATCACACAACCCATCGGTCACTGAAGCCTTAACATTTCCCACGTTGGAAACACACGACAGCAAGTCATCCACAACCATGCCGGTGCAGTATCGGTCACGTGTTCACGTAGAAGATCGTGATGCTGGCGTGGAAGTCTCCGACTCTATCGCTGAGGTTGTCGCACCAGTATCCCAATGCTAGGGGTGCGTTTGGTTCAACGTAGAGCGCTATGCCAGTGATGTCAGCGTTCGCTGCTCCCAAGCTTCCGCTGTTGACTGGAAAGAGCTTGTCACGGCCAGGAACCCAAAGCCAAATCTGAACATGAATGTCCGGAAGCGCACTTATCGTCGCGTGTATCGCAACAATCGTAATCCCGTTTCCTATGCTCCAATCCGAGACTCTCTGATCCTCAAGCACCTGATGCGACGTGAGCTTCTCACTCTGATAGTAGAAGACCCTCATTTCCGTGCTGAATCCGTAGGGACCGTAGGTGGGATGAAAGACAGCTGGAGAGATCATACTTGAGGCAAACAAGACCACCGCTATCAAACCGTAGGTTCTCATTCCGTTCATTCATTATGCCCCCTTGCTGAAGTATCAGTGTGACGAACATTTTCTACGAAGAATTCACTCACCTTAGGCCCCGACTCGGCGCGCTCAATTTGATGCGCAAGCTCAAGACGTTCGATGCTTTCAGTGATCTCTTCAGTGGCAACGCCGAGCGCAGCGCCAGTCTCAAGGAGCGAAATTAGACCTCCACGAAGCTTGATTATTGCAAGTACAGCTTGGTCAAGAACGTCGAAATCACGAGTTTCCCAGGTTACTATCTTGCCGATTTCGTTCGGGGCAGGCGCAACCATTAGCAACTGCCTGCACATGTGGCAGAAGCGTCCAAACGAGAGATTGATTGATCTGCATTTGGAACAAACTGTTAGTGAAGCGCCACACTTTGAACAATAGTGAGTGCGTCGGCTAACAGCGGTGCCGCACTGAGGACATTGTGCGCTTACTATCTTGCTATCGTTGACCCCCATCGCCTTGGTCGTAGGATAGGAGTATGCAGGGTTCGTAGGCATCTCATTCATCTCCAACGACCTTTGCTACAATTCTCACAATGGACACTGTCTGGGAGCGTTCCATCTGATGCGCGAGTTCGAGCCATTCGATACTCTCAATGATTTCACGAAGCTTGACTATTGCAAGCGCTGCTTGGTCGAGGATGTCGAAATCCCGAGTCTCCCGAGCAAATACCCGTGTAATTTCGTTAGGAGCAGGTGAGAGTATCATCGGCAGTCCGCACACGTGGCAAAATTGGGCACGTCCTACATTCGGTGATTTGCATCCATAGCATACGATTAGGTGAGCGCCGCACTTGGCGCAATAGTGGTTATCTCTGGTGATGGCAGATTCGCATTCGGGGCATTGCAGGCTTGTATGGAACTGCGGAAAGATTTCATTCATTTCCAACGCTTCCTGAGAAACTCGAATAGGAGTAGTACGCCGCTCATGCTGACGAAGCCCCAGACGGTACCGAATGCGCTCTCAGCGGCCCACTGGGTCGGCGTCATACCGACGAGACAAGTCGAATAGAGGAACCAGATGACTCCGCCGACTCCCTGCCAGAGAACAAACGCGACGACCATGCATCGAAACGCTGCAAGTCCTCCGCCAGTCCCTCCGACTCGACGGATCAAGTCGGTGCCAAGCATTCCATATATGACTCGGCGGCCCAAGGCTTGAAACTCGGGCGGTCGCATCATAGCGGTCTCCCCGTACGCCAGACCCGCCGAACTCTCACAGGAACCGAAGGAACTGATTTCACACGCATTCCTATGCGAAGCGGGACAGCCTGGCTGTTGGAAAAAGCCGAAGGCCCCCAAGTCGAAGATGAAGCGCTTCTCGTGCTCCATAGGAGAGGTTGGAGACCTACGGTTAGGCCAAGGCATCCTATCGCCATCACAAATACGAAGACTAGTGTTTCTGACAACGTATCCACCTGACGAGACATGTATCGACACTATGAGACGAAGACGAATATATGCATTTCGATACTGACGATACATTCATATACACGTATAGCCACGGAAGTTGGGGAGGACAAATGAGCGGAGATCTTTCTGCTTGGCTGAAGTCGAGGATGTTGAAGATCGATCGTAGACTTGCGGAGCTGACACGCCGATTGACGACCCGAGAGGTGAAACCCAGTGCCAAGCAACGATGACCTGAAGAAGTGGCTAGAGTCACGTTTCCAGAAGATAGAGCAGCGGATAGACGAACTTGAGAAAACTATCTCCGAAGAGAAGCAGTCGAAAGTTCGAATCGCTTGGTATAGGACCCTGCTAGGAATGGTTGACATGGGAGGACAGGTCGGCACCGAACAGCTCGCAAGTCACCTAAACATCAGCAGAAGCGTAATCAGCGAATACCTCAACAGAATGGAGGAAGAAGGCCTCGTGAAGAGAGACTTCAATGAAGACCCCGCCCAGAAGTCACGCTATGTCTGGCAAATAGACTGGAACTCACTTCCGCCGGAGATCGCGTCAAGACTCAAGAAGAAGTAGAACCAAGAGACCACGACGTGAAATGCTGTCATTGTGCAAGGTTCAATGGCTTGACCCGTCTTCCTTACTCCATTGGCTGCCTGTCTAGTGAAAAGGGTTATCACTTGTTGGAGTCAAATAGACTTCGTGACATGGCACGGTATTGTCCTGGGACGAGAACACTTTGACTGATCTCCGCAGCCTTCTAGCCTCGTTGTCACTGCTTGCATTACTCGCGGTAGTTCCTGTAGCGAATGGGCAATCTTTCGCCGTGGTAGGAGTATTGAGACTGGAGTCAAACGACAATTATGTTGCTTCATCGGCAATCGACACCAGTTCTGGTTATGCATATTTCGGAGTATCTGGCAAAATCATAAAGATTAGGCTTTCAGATTTCTTGCGCATATCAGCATATCAACTGGACGATGTAGAAGGTGATCCAAATGCAGCTGTGATTGATAGTGTTTCAGGCTTCGTGTACTTTGGAACATACCCGTCCGGAGGCATTTATGACAAATCCGGGGTCATTGTGAAAATCAGACTCTCAGACTTCGCACGCGTTGGCACCTTAGTCCTAAACCCAGGCGAAGATAATTCCGGGGGATTCATTGACACTGTTCATGGTTTTGCCTACTTCATATCTCGCGGGACCTTCAGCTCTTCCCATCCGTCAGGTATGATAGTGAAGGTTAGACTTTCCGACTTCACGCGCGTGGGAGAGTTGACTCTGCCGGGCGAAGGGTGGCCATCATCAGCAGTTGTCGATGATAGAAATGGGTTCGCTTACATTGGCAAATCCGTCCGCAGTGGCGGCGGAGGAGGTATCGTCGTGAAAATCAGCCTCGCAGATTTTGCAGTTGTTGGAACGCTGAATCTGAACCAAGACGAAAACGAACTATACTCAAGCGTGATCGATGTGACCAACGGTTTTGCCTACTTCGGTGGCGGCTTGTCAGACAACTATGGAGATGCGATCGCCGTGAAGATCGTGAAGATTAGGCTTTCGGACTTGACGCGAGTCAGTGCGTTAACACTCAACCCGGATGAGGGTGGAGTCGAACCCGGCGTAATTGACACTGCCAATGGTTTTGCATACTTCGCGACTTCTCGAACAATTGTAAGGATTCGGCTCTCAGACTTCACGCGTGTTGATGCAATAGGCAAACTGGATATTCCCCGTTGGGGCAACAGCATAGAGCTATCAACAGCAGTAATCGACCCCGCTTCCGGCTTTGCCTACTTTGGAACTTGGACCGGCCCGGGTTACATACTGAAGGTCAGCCTGCCAAAATCAACCGATCAATCAACCCAATCAACGTCAATCACATCAATCCTAACAACTGTTCCAGTAACCACCACCGTGACCAAAACGCAAGCCCTTACGACCACCCTAACTCTCACGAGCACTGCCTTCACAAATGTCACGAACACGCAGACCGTCACGACATCCGCTGCACAGACAACGATCCGTACAACTGAAACTGCAACCGAAACGAGCACATCATACACGCACGTACTCTCCACGAGTACGCTGACGGAGCTAACAACTTTCACTTCGTCGGTGACCCAAACGATCACCATCTTCGCCAATCCCGTTGCCGAGGCAGCGATCGCCCTTCTCGTCTTGGCTGCTCTCGCGACTCTCTTGGTTCCTCGTATTCGTGCGCGTCGGTTCACCAGCAAGGTTTGTCCACGGTGCGGCTACGGCAATCCACCTTACGCACAGTCATTCTGTGTCAAATGCGGAAATCCTCTAGAGGCTCTTAAGACCTAACACACTATGGGCAAACGATAGAAGTTCTGGAGAAATGGTTGCACCGTTTCTGGGATCTCATCAACGTCACAATCAGGGCATGATGGGTCGAGATTCAGTCGAACAAACTTAGCTCCTTCGGATAACTCGACTTCGAGCATAACATGCCCTTGCATCGTTCTCTCTCCGCCTCCTTTCGTATCGACCAGCTTGCCTGGAGGAAGAATTAGCAGGTGCATTCTACGGAAAGCGAGGCTGCACAGCATAGTTGCCAGCAAGACAACCTTGCAGTCGCAGTCTCCACCAGTCTTGACGGTTTCCCACGCCCACCTGACGTATTCCCCAAAGGCCTCGCCTTTGTAGCTCACTCTGTCGCGCGTGTACTCGAAAACGAGGCTGAGCAGTCTGAGCTGGTCCCGGAACGACAACTCGTTTGCGTCATACGGTTTCTCTTTCCCAAGAGCGACCTCGGCGATCTTTGTGCTATCCTCATCGATGATCGAGTATTCTTCGGGATGAGCCTTCGCTTCCTTAATCCTGTCTAGCATCGTGAGCGCGACCCTCATCGTATGAGGATCGAGCGAAGCTCGGGGTTCCTGTGCAGCAACAATCATCTGTTTTGCGCCACAATACGAGCAGAATGGTTCATCAGCGCCAATCGTCTTCTTGCATGAATCACATCGTCGCATCCTTTCAACGAATGTGGGCGCGTCCTTCTGAATCACTCCTTTGCTCTGCAAGCGCGAGAGAGCCTCCACGAGTTGCTCCAAGGTCACGCCCAGGTCATTTGCAGTTCGCGTGATCGATATTTCACCGCGGTGTTCTTCTAGATATTTGAAAACGTCCGCATCTATGTTACGTCCTAAGTGTTCAGATATACGCGAGCTGACACTGGGTGCTAGTTTGTCCGCTCTTGGAATGTCTCCCACACTCACGACCGGCCGGCCTGTCATAATTGGTGGGGTTAGTTGCTTCCCGCAGTTGTGACAGTGGTCTGATCCCGCAAGGTTAGTTGCGTCGCAGAATGCGCAAGCTGTCAATTGACGGCCACACTTGCCACAGAAAGCTTGACCATGTAGGGCCGTAGTTCCGCAGTTAGGGCAAATGTGAACGCTCTTCCTAACCATCGATGTTGACGCCTTGATTTCTACTATTCACTCACCAACTCCAAAAGCATGTAATCCTTTCTATTTCATAACCTTCAATCAGTGGGAAGACTGTCAACCTTAGGCCGCTAGTGAAGATCCTCAGAGGAGTCCCCAATTGCGAAAGTAGTTTTGTTCATCAACATATCAAGGCGGAGCCCCGCAATGCGGACAACGGTTCAGCTTCTCTTCAAAGAGAGTTCCACAGTGACGACATCTCATCTTGACTATCTCGCGTATAATCTCCTTCTCCCTTAGCACCTCCCTTGTCACTGGCTGGGCAGGTGTTGCGATCGCATGTCGACTTGGAACACGCCCCTGTTCTAGTTGGCTCCGAATTGTCCGGGCACAGTCTTCGCAAACTCGTTTGCCTTGATACAGCCATGCAGTTTCACCGCGAGGAATCGTATTCTGGCACCACGAGCAGATTCTCAACTGCTTCCCCCTCAGCACATCTCTCTCAGTTGTCCTAATAGAACAAACGGTTTTCCCATGAGTTCTTCAACGTCTGGGGCTGAGCCAGTCATGAGTGCGAACGCTGGGAATCGGAAGTAGTATGTTTCACTCACAGGAATGCATTGGATTGCACCGTATCTTCTTTGCTGATTGGACAACCTGACACGGAGCTGTCCTCCACTTGGCGCGAACGTCCGAACCGTCAGTTGCCGTCGTAATTTGAACTTATGTATCAGGGGGTGGTGGGTGCACACCAAGAGACCCACGCATACCGATAGCTATTCCTGCTGTCAGGGAAGACTTCAGATCTATGCAGGCGTTCTTAGACGGTTCTAGCTTGTGCACTCACAATGTCAAATCAATGGAGTTTTGACCCACACTTGTCGCAGTAGACGCTGTCAGGTTCTATTCTACCGCCACAATAGCGGCAAAAACTCGAAGGCTGTTGTTGAGGAATCGCGGCAGTTTCCTGCAGGTTCGTTTGAGACGACGGAGTCTGCTTCCTTCGTTTTCGTATAATCAGAGCTGCCACTAATACGAGAAGCACTACGAGAAGAAGCATCGAGAGAACAATCGGCCAGGGGTTAGTCGGCGGTGGTGGAGGGGGAATGTGGCTCGATACCGAGATATACAAGGTTGCCTGGGCTGGAATAAATTGATCGTCGCCTGGGAATGATGCTGTAATCTTGTAGTCACCTTCCTGCGATGGAGTAACAAGAGTCAACGTGTATTTGCCAGAATCATCTGTTGCCGTGCTAGTAATGTGGCCAAACGCCAAGACATCTATTGGTTCTCTCGGTATGCCAATGCCCGTTGGGGTGGTAAGCTTTCCACTCAAGGTAAATGCCTGACCCGGTGGAATCGAGCTCTCAGGTGTCGTGACCGTCAGCGTCGCAGGTGACCCAGGGCAAACAGCGCCTCCCGGGCAAGAGGGCGTATAGGTTGTCAGAACCTGATGCGGCGAGACGGCATCAATGCCTACTGAGTCAACTATGCCGAACAGCGATACCAAACTCAAGACGACGATTAAACAAGTGGAAATGATCCTGATAGAAGGTAAATTCAATGTGCCCACAATAGAGAGTACCTCTCAAATTAGCGTTTTAGTTCTTGTGGTAACTGAAGCTGGCAACACTCATCCGCCAATCTGTATGAGTCTCTGTCGTCGGTATTCGTAATTCCATAGAGAAAATGCCGAGAACCAACCAGCGAACAATATCGCGGCTCCCACCGTCATGGATACCGATAGCCACATGGCGCGATCCTGAAACAGAGACAGGCTGAGACAGGCGAAAACGTCTGCGGCGAAAATGGAAGCACCGCTGGCGAAGATGAAACTTAGCACGAGGTCATCGCGAATTAACTTGATGATTCTGAAGATTCTCCGTCCAAATATCTTGTCTATGCCTGACCACAGAAGATGAAGCAGGTAACTCACCAAGACGGGTTCTAGGATTCTCACCAGTTTGTGAGTCCATTCAGATGTTTGGAGCTTGCCCTGCAATTGTTTTCACGACTATAGAATGGTAGCCAGACGAATAAAGACTATCCTTCGTCACTGTGTCATCATCATGACGATTCTGTTTTGCGCAGCGGGAAGATGATGACGCCAAGAACGATGTGTAGCACTTAGCGATGGTTGAGGCACATAGTCACTTCAATTTCAGCGTCAATGATGTTGAACTTGGTGCAAAGAATGCATCACCGGCGAATCGGGCTGTAACAAGGTAATTGCCAGGCGTCTTTGGACTGATTAGGGTCACTTGGCAAACTCCCAACGAATCGGTTGTGCACACTGCACTCATACCAAAAGCTGAAACAGTGACTTGCTTGCCAGAGACCAGGCCTCTCAGCTCATGATAGTTCCCACTCAGCACCACGATGAAGGTAACTTTGCTACTAGAGCTTCGGGATCTTTCGCATAAAAGATTGTTCAGTGTCTGGACGGGTCTTCGGTCGCGGAGCGGAGGCCGAAAGACTACCAAGATCTGGTTGTGAAGACCATGCAAAAGATCCAACAGATAGGTGCCGTTCTTGTGATAGCAGTGATGCAGCTCGTGGGCTAGTGTGCGCCTGATCTCTCTGTTGAACGTCGTCGGGTGCCTGTCGCTCTTCTTGCCACGCTACTAGCTCGAAGGCAACCGAGTGAGCTATCAAGTTCTAGCCTGTGGGCATGTCTGAAGCCAAGTCCGAAGGGTTAAGAGCAAAGCACACGAAGAGTCACGGGAAACACGACATGCGCCTTGTCAACTGCAGCTATGCGACCTCAATCCCTTCTGGAGTCACCACGATCAAGGTATCTTGTGATCGCGAGTTCTATGACAGTAGGCTGGCTGTCAGAGGTTTCACAATAGACTCTGCCGCTCCGCAAGCTGGGACTGTTGTCGCCGTCAAGGTAGAGGATTTCGTCGCATGTTGTCAGGAGCTCGCCTACCTCGAGTCCGAGTTAGCTCAACTGGCACTCGAAAAGAAGAGCGGAGAAGAGAAAAACAACAAGCGGAGGAATAATCTCCCGATCCTCGAGAGTCGCCCAGTAGAAAACAAAGAACCAAAGCCAGGCGTCCTGATCGAAGATGAGCTAATCTACTGCGAATACGAGAAGAATAGAGGTGGGCCAGCCACATTCCGCTTGCAAGCACAAATTTGCATGAATTGTGACATTTCACAATGTCAGTACTTACCTCACGAGAGAGCGCAATTGAGAGAGATGAGAGAAGATTTTGACACGATCGACGGGTTGGTCGATTACATCAAGAGCCGTGGTTTCAATGTGACCGTCTGCGGCCAATACGTGGTCTGCAGATACGGAAATACATCAAGAACGGCCTTCGTCAAGGTGATCAATAGGGGCATGCTTCAGCCTTCAGATTGGGTTAGGAGTGTTCATCTAACCCCGGTCAGATTCAGAGATCTATTAAGATGTCTCGTCGGCTTCTGGTCGGAAGAAAGACACGTGAATGTGCTCGGTCTCGGTGAGAATGTACTAACGCAGTTTGGATGGTCTGCGCTCAATTGTGAAGAGAGCCGTCAGAATGCCCTCGAGAGAGCCGCAGTAGGCCTTGGAACTGGCCATGTATTGCATGCGCTTCAATGGCTTAAGGGGCCCTGGGCACATCAACCCCGCTTTGAACAATATCAGGGAAGGATCAAGAAAGACCACCGTTGGTTCCTAGAAAACATTGCCGCAGGCGATTTTCCCAACAGCCTGAGACGAGAAAAGCTTCTGTCAGGACTAGAGTCGGAGTTTCGGCAGCTGGCGTCGGAGAATCCAGCCGTCAGAGAATTCTTGGGGAATTATACCCCAGATATTCTTCTGATCGTTGCCATGTAACCATTGAAGAAGGAATACATTCTCAAGCGCAGATGGCCACATGAGCTTAGTGTGGGACATGACACGTAACAGATGCGAACTCGCCTCACGGTCCGAGCGAACACAGCCCAGCGATCGCCTAGCCGACGTGGCGCCGCATATCTTCACCCAACCGTGAGATCGCCTGGTCGGCCGTCAAGCTAATGTCTTTGCAGCTTCAGTGAAGACACTATCGAACAAATGACTTGCTGAGTGATTGTCGGTCATGTCGAAGAGAATTCTCGTTGTGGGCCTTCAACCCAACGACGCAGGCAAGACGACTCTCTGCAAGGCGTTGATCCATGGCTTCAAAGAGACCGGAGTGACGCTCGTACCGTTCAAACCGCATTCGGGGATAGGTTACTGGAGCCAGTTCAATGTCTTTCAAAGAAACCTGCTGAATGGGAGCATGCTCCCCAGCGATATCATGGACCTTGAGGCGGCGGCGCAGTCCCAGATCCCGCTTGAGGTTCTCAATCCAGTGAACCGCCTCAGCCACCCCGTACCTGACACGGGAATGTTGGAGGAGAAACTGGCCTTCCAAGAGTTCATAGCGGAACGGTTCACACATCATGACGGGCTCACGCACAAGAACGTCTATTATTTCAACGGGGCACTGAACCTAGGCTGCCTTCGTGATATGCCAGACGTTCTACCTGAGAATCAAGAGGAACGCTCAGAAGATTCACTTCATGCGCAAGTTCGAGGAGCTAGTGGAAGCCTACTCTATGAACTTCGATAAGGCAACCTCCTCCTGCTACGCTCGCCTGCGGAATATGCCTTTGATCGTGGAATGCTTCAACGACGCCGCATACCCATTCAATCATGCTGAGGACTGCGATACGGTTCTATGCGTTGCCTCGAACACCGTTCTGCAGTTTGAAGAGCGGAGATACTTCGAAGCTATCGAGTCACATGGCAGAGAGAAGCCGAAACTCCAACTTACACTATCACACGTGTATGCTCCTTCTTTGATCAAGACCAGATTCATTGTTCAGCCACTCACAAACGACGAGAGAAATGATCCTGCAAAGCTGACACAGAACTACTCAGAAGTCATCAAGAAAGCAGTAGAGAATGCTTGACGGCTTAGCCATGGCACACGCTCGCAACTTAGAAGTACTCCTATTCGAACCTGACCACAACAAATGACATGCCTACAGTCACCCGCCTTGGGCTTGATGGGAGAGCGAAGGGACTCGGACAAAGTTTGTGGCGGGCCCGGTTAGGTGACATTTCACGTTTCGAACCAACGAAATTCTTGCGGAGAGGACATACGCAGAAGATCCGCAGAAGATCCGCAGAAGATCCGCAGAAGATCCGCAGAAGATCCGCACAATATCCGCAGAACATCCACATACGGTCCGTGTGCCATGGGCACGGAGGCATCTGCATCAGGAAGACGTCCGAACGAGCCCCCTTTCGCGAGGCTCGATATGTTTTCACATGCGTAACGAGGGAGAGGCTCGAATCCACTTCTCCGGTTGATGGGCGCAACTTGCATGACCCTACTAAGGTCGATAGGTGACGTTTCCAAAGCCGTAGACCGAAGCCGTCTCCTGAGCCCCAATATCAACCCCTTCAGCTTCAGCGGGTGCGGCTGTTTCGAACCCAACGTCGCATTTCACGAACCTCATTCGAGTGTACGTTCTGCCTTATTCCTCAGGCCTCCAGGTCGCCTTGACTTCAGAACGAGTCTATTGGATGCGATTGGCTCCGGATTTCTTGCTCTCTCATTTTGGCCGTTCAACCGATTGCGCATCTTGCTGGTTTCGTTCTTTTCGCTTTTCTTGAACGCGTTCGTACAAAGAGACTCACGACGACTAGAACGAAGATCATCCCTACAGCAAAATAGCCCAAGTTGTTATTTGAGATGCCAGATACTACTTCCCTCCTCAGTGTCACAGTGATCTCGTTGCTTCCATGTTCAGACACATGCACAGTCACTGGATCGTACCCAGGGACCTCGATTTGGTAGTCCCCAGCGAACCCCCGGAAACGCAGGGTCCCGCCGTAGTCCGTGCGTTCGACACCACTGGTGGTCCAGGAATGTATCAGGCCCTTGAGTGTGTAGTACGCCAGTTTCGGCTGGCCGCTGCCATCTGTCAACCCGCCATATACTACGTAGGAGCCTGAATCCGAAGCATCCCACCAAGTTATGCATCCGACATATGGTTTACCATAGCCGATCGTGTATAGGAGTCTCACCCAATCAGACTGCGTTTCTTCGCTTGGCAACGCATGCCAATACCCAGACTCGAAATTCTCGTGTGGGTGATAGCTTGACGGGACACTCAGTTCGGATATGAATATTGTCTTGTTGAATTGCGCATACCAGTCCAGCATTCTCGAAACCGAAAGCGCGTCTCTGGCAGGGTGACCAGGACCGTCATTTTGCCTTACGTCGCCGTAGTACAGCTGCAAGCCGATAACGTCAAAATCAACGCCTTTCTGCACTATCCTCTGAAGAAGTTCGAAAGGAACGTATCCTCTCGTCTCTCCAGTCACCCCATACTCGAGTCCTGCTGCTTCTCCTCCGGGCACAGCGAAATTCAGAATTATGGTTGCTGAAGGATTCGCGCGCCTGGCTGCTTTGCAGGACACATCGATTATTTCAACAATCTGATCAAGACTCAGATGCCAATGGTTAGTCCAACTTCCTTCAGCCTCATTTACTAGGGTCCAATACTGTACTGTGCCTGCGTATCTCTTCACAACGTATGAGACATGTGCGTCAACCTCATCTTTGAGTTGGGGAAACGTCATGGGAAGCAGGTAGCTTGGAGTCACGTCCCATCCTTGGGTGAACCACACAACGTTGTGGCCTTGCACTGTGAGACCGTCGCGTGGAACGTCCACATGCACGTATTCGTTGTCTGATGGTTCGGTATTGTGCCAGGTGAAATCTATGGCGACGTAGTTTATCCCTGCGTCCTTCATCAGTTGAGACGCCTTTAGGGGCGTCCATGGTCGGTCCGTGCCCCAGTTGCCGAAGAAGAAATCGTGGCTTGTTTGGGCATATTTGACATCTGCACCTGATAGAGGGTTGCCGGCCTCGTCCAGAATCTTCAGCGTTACATCTTTCTCTCTGTCGAGTTCGATGCTGCGCAGCGACTTTTGGTATTCTACCTCCTCTCCCGCGTACAATGAACAGTTTAGAGCCTTGTTAGAGAGCATGGCCTTTTCACTATCGTTCTTATGGAGGGTAGCATCTGCGAAGAATTCTCGCGCGCTCTTGATCTCTGCCGACAATTCGTCCGGAATCGTGCATCTCTGCTGCGCGCAAGCTTCGACTGTACTATTCAGCATGGCGAGCTGTGTCCTTGCGAGTTCATAATTCAAATTGACAATCAGGACATCCCCTTTTCGACCCAGCGAGAACCCTCGCCCGCCATTATCTGCGAGAACCATGATCTTGCCGAAACCAGGAACAGTCCATAGCAGGTTTATCGACCTTGGATGGTTCAACGGTATCGTAAACGCAGGGAACCTTAGATCATTGTTCCAGTTCTGACCTGCGCTCACAGTATTGTGGAGCATGGTGAGTCGGTCGTCAACCCTCACGCCGTTTTCGTCTGTCGCGTAGATGATTGTCTTCCATCCAAGGGCACTCGCCGTCATGAGGGTTCCATTCTCGTCAAATGCCTTCAGGACCAAGTTTCCAACCGGGCTGAAGATGATGTCGGCGTTGACCGTGGAGTTTTCTCCCCTCCATACTTTCTTTGCCGAGCCGAAATAGCTGAATCCGTAGACACCATTCCTCAAGTCGGAAGGCGACTGGTTTGGATACACATCTACTATGTACGAGTCCAAGAAAGGCACGTTCAGTTCGTAGTTGCCTCGTTGGTTGGTACGTGTGGCTACGCCCGTGAAGTTCCATTGACCATCGTAGGCGCCCACCCACGCATCGGCAACAGGTCGTCCATCATCAGTTGCAACTCGACCGGCGATCTTGATAGTAGTGGTGCATTGAACGGCAGGGAAAGCGCATAGTGATATCAATAGACATGCTACCAGCTGTTGAAACGGTCTGGTCAAGCGAACTTCTCCTAGACAATACGACAGACTCTTTGCTTAAGTGAGCTTTCACATCGTCTATTTGGAGTCTGCCAAGCGACGCGTGAACGCCACCGACTAAGGTCATCTTAGAAAAGACCCAGAAGAATCGGAGGCCACAGATTCGTAGCCGAAGCGCGGCTCCTCTCGTGTCGCATAGGCGTCTAGTCCCTGAGTGACTGACAGGATGTTTGAGCGCCCACATCGGACGCCACGGGGCCTCGTAGCCTTCGATAACGAAATCACATTTTCCTCGTCAGGGAACTCTATTCATCCAACCATTTTGATGTCCCGCAGAATACCTCGCAGCTGCTTGCGACAAGAACCGATTTCGGGAGACTACGATACATGCTTCAGCTACGCCAGCATAGCCATTAGCATCTCGTTGCTCCCTACAAGCGCTTAGTAAGCAGCCTCATTTCGCTACTTGAAAAAGGTGTACGATAGAAAGGACAGGTTCGTTCGAGGCTGAAGCAGCTGGTCAGATAGCGGGGGAACAAAGATCAGGACTCAGGTGCTCAAGCTTTCTTCCAACTCTCGTACATACCGTACGCTTTCCGCTCGTGATCTTCTACTGCTCTCTTGATTTCTGTACCATATTCGGTTGGATAGTTTTCTCCAAGATAGCGGAATAAGAAACACCCGTCTACAGCCATTCCCATGTCGTCGGCTTTGTTGAACAGTTCCATGTACTTCCTAATACCCTCAGCTTGAGCATCTTCATCTATTAGTTTGGTAAGGTATTGGTCCCACCAAGCGCCGCCGCCTAGATCAAATGCTCCCTCGAAACAACAACAACCAAATTCTGTGTTGTAGTATGGCTTACTGTACTGCTTGAAGTGCTTTACATGACTGAACCAGTCGTTGCTAGGATCTTCAGGATCTCCATATTCCTTGTACCAATAGAGTTGATCGCCCAATATGTCTAGATCCAGTTCGTCCCAAGGCAGCGGCCACTCCCAGGTAGCAGCGCCGTAGCAGAGCCTTCCGTTGAAACTGCTCCTCGAAACTGCTATCAGGTCCCCCAGCAGTTTCTTCAATTTGTTTTGATAGATCTCATCATCCGCTCTTATGGGGATCTGTGCAATTCTCTGCATTAGAGTGTTTCCCGGGTAAATGCCCGAACACTCGGTTGACAACTCGTTACCAATCATCATTTCAATGTTCTTTCCGGATTCCGCTCTTACCTTCTCGGCCTCTTCAGCAAAGTCTCCGACCTTTCTCACCACTTGGTCACAAGTTGCACCCTCATAGAAGGGTAACAGCAGTATACTATCAAAATCCTTGTTGGCCGCCATCCTTGCACATTTCATGACCTGCGCATCATCGCTACCATAGATTCGTATACCATTACAACCAAGCTTGTCGTGAATAGCTTCGATATCCTTCTTCATGTCCCAATCAAAATAGCGGTAAGGGTGGTCTTGCTGTGCGCCTACACTGTAGCAGATTCCCTTTATGCCAACATGAAGTTTCTGCTGGGGGTAGAGTCTGCTGTTGAATCCTCCGCTAGCTTCTTCTGTGTCATACACATTGGAATAGAATGCCCAGCCGGCAACTCCAATGCCTACGAGGATCGCCGCGTTGCGACAGTATCCTAAGAATCTCCTTCTAGACGCATCATGCGGTCTACCGGTACCAATAGCATTCTGAGTAGTGGGTTCTTTAGTGTGGTTCAAGTCATTGCCACCGCTTCCAGCTAGTGCTCAACTAAACAAATCTCATGTCAAGGCGTCTATGATTGCTATAATGGCTTCGCAGCATCCATTCCAGTGAGTCATTCACGATACAGCTGTCCGGATTTGAACTGTCGTTCAACGATTTTGAGGTCGCAAAGCAGTTGAATAGACAGATGCCGTCGAGTGCCTGTCGTTCGTTGTTGCGTGCGGAATCGCTCCGCGTGCACGCACGTGACGGAATCTAAACTTGCGAAATCTCCCCAGATCTGTCGGTCGGCGGGGAAGGAACCCGGGCAAAGTTCGTGGCGGGCCCGGTGGGGTTTGAACCCACGATCGAGTACCTAAAGTAGAGAAGTGGCATTAGTGTGATTCAATGATGGTTGACTGACTTTGCGCGCGTTTCCTCTTCTGTTCCTAATCGTGACCAGTGCTCTTTCCCCGGTGCACGTCGCTCAAAGCAGTGAAGTTGCTCCATCAAGCTCTGACCTCAGTTCATGGCTCGATGTGGCGGTGCTATCTTTTGACGGTCAAAGCATTACCGCAGAGTTGACTCTAAGCGCAGGTGGCGATCACCAAAACGCAATTGTAAGAGTCTACGGAGAATCAGCGTCTGGCGGGGGAAGAACAGGACCTTGTTTCGCGACGATCTGTATAGGAGAATCCGTCACCTGGTCCATTGGAAGAGCAATTCGCGAAGTGATTTATTCACGAGATACGAACCTAACCACATTCCGTTACGTATCGAATTTCTCCTATCCGTTCTATAAAACAAGTCCTGCCTTATGGGGCGTACCGTTCTTTCCCCTAGACGAACATACGCTGAACATCACGCTGACCACGGATTTTGATACGAATATCGACGAACACATTCGGCGGCCCCTTCTCCCAACTACAAACTACGACGGCGCTTTTCAAGTCAGAAGGATCTCGGTCAAGCAAAATGAGTATACATACGTTCTCACGGTAGACATCTTTCACTCATCCTCTTTCAAATGGTTGATGTCGATTGTTACGTGGGGAACCATATTCTTCGCGGGTGTGCTCACAGTCTTCTTGTTCAAACGTCACAGGGAGGGCGCGTCAAAAGAAAACATAGTCACCGTCTCATCGGCAATTGTAGTTTTCTTGCCCGTTTTCGAGATTTCGCTGCAGAGCTTCAAGGCACCTCTCACTATTACGACATCTGACATCGCCATGGTATCCCTTTTCGTTCTCAACGCGATTCTACTTATCGTCGCGACCCGCAACTCTCGTGTTAGGAGCTAGTCCAAGGCTGATAGGACATTCTCTGCAAGGTCATGTTTAATCCGAGCCTTGGCTCATCCACCAAAGCAGTAGCGAGGCCTTCTGGAGGAGCATGGGAAGTGACTGGGTTAGAAGAAGGCAACTTCACGCCTACCAAAGTCAGCAAAGGGGACATTGCACATGCCTTGGCGAAAGGCGTGATCTCTGAAGTCCCGCTCATAGGAGCCCCCGCTGCAGAGCTCTTCTCGTTAGTGATTACGCCTCCTCTTGAACGACGTAGAGCTGAGTGGCTGAATGCGATTGCTGAACGCCTGAAGGAACTTGAGAGCAAGGTGCAGGGGTTCAAGATAGAGGCGTTGAAGGACAATCCTCTGTTCATCACCACTGTGATGCATGCAACAATCGTCGCTCTGAGAAACCATCAGAAGGAGAAGCTAGACGCGCTTCAGAACGCAGTCGTGAACTCAGCCAGAGGAATCGACATCGAGGAGAACCTGCAGTTGGTGTTCCTCAATATGGTCGACGAGTTGACGCCTCTTCATATGCAGGTTCTAAAGTACTTCGACAATCCTCCTAACTGGTTCAAGGAGTACGGAGTCAAGTTCTCAATCTACATGGGCGGGGCCAGCACCGGATTGGAGGCAGCGTTGCCAGAACTCAAAGACCAGCGCGACTTGTATGACACACTTGTGATGGACTTGTACAATCGCGGACTCGTTAGCGCCGACAAAACTTTGTTGCATGCAATGATGAGCGAACAGGGAATTCTTGCCAGCCGCACAACAGAATTGGGTAAGAAGTTCTTGAAATATGTCGAAGCGTGAAATGGAAGTTTGAATGCAATACTAGCAGGCTGCACCCAAAATCAACATTTCATGGTAGGTGTGTCATACCATGAAGTGGCTTGATCTACCCTTGGGTTGATTGCATGAGAGGTGTGTAAAGGGGCAGGAGAGCGGATGAAATGCCTTCAAGTTCCCTCTTTGGTGAGGTCTGAGCCTGACAAGTCTCCTGTCCTTTCAAATGACAGAGACACCACGTCAAGTCGTATCTTCCAGAACCTCCACGGCTTCACATCTTGACCGCCGATGGAAAGGCACATTGCCCGCTGCTCGCTAGATAACACGCATGAGCGACGCAGTGCAGTTGTGGCAGCTCGTCCGCATCCGTGGCAGGGTCAGGGAGATGGCGGGCGGCCTGGACATCACGATCTATTGCCAGAATGATGTCAAATTCCGGATCTGGTACAACCCACCTGACGATGTCGCGCTTTACGCGAGGGTTGTCTGGAACGAGCAGCTCGGTAGACCGAAGCTCGAAAAAGCCTCAGAGCACGACCTGCTCGCAGCATTGAACTCGGAAGAAACAAAAGTCAACGTCGAGTGCAAGGACGGAAAGGAGTCGGAGTGGTTCGGCACGGACCACGACATGCGACCGATTGGCGAGCTCTACTCATACGTAATGTCTTTCGATCCCTCTACGGAGGAGGGCTCATAATCAAGTAGCTGCTGGGAAGCTGCAATGCCTCTAATCCGTATGTCGGTCGACTTTCTCAGCTTTCTCTAGCATGGAGAACTTGCTAAATCGCGTAAGCTCTGGCTGATGCCCAAAATCT
>Ga0315280_10005051_pt1 | contig 19061 bp, 20 predicted proteins | sample YL17G06_40_MG_FD_203697 | JGI IMG/M metagenome (GOLD analysis project Ga0315280, IMG submission 203697) | Sediment microbial communities from Yellowstone Lake, YNP, Wyoming, USA - YL17G06_40 | ecosystem: Environmental > Aquatic > Freshwater > Lake > Sediment | place: USA: Wyoming | collected... | reverse complement strand
TGGGATTAGTGATGGGTGTGACCTTAATCAATCCTGCAACGCTTCTGATATGTGTTCCACTCGCCTCCTTCTGTTTCTCGTCGTTGGCAGCCATTTTATCCACTCGGCCGACGAATGTTCCATCGAACGTCATGATGCTTTCCACATTCGTAAAGTTCCCCTTACTGTTTGTTAGTGGAATCTTCATTCCCGTCGAGCAGTTGCCAAGTTGGAGTAGGTTAGTCGCTTCGTTCTCACCATTAACCTACTGCGCCGATTTGGCAAGATACTCGATAGAAGGAGTCAACCAATATCCCCCACTCCTCAGCATCGCGGTTCTAACGGGATTCTCCATGCTATTTTTTGCGGCGGCTGCAAAGCTACACGAGAAGAACATGCCAAGAAGACTTTAGTTCGATTCAAGAAAGGCACGAAGCGACTCCATTTCAAAACTCTTACGCATTAGCAGCCTGGTGCTTGGCAGTGGCTTGGGTACGACATTATTCATCATAAGCTAGACATGTAACTTAGGGTTGCCATATGAAGGATTTTGCCTTCAGGTCGGAGCCTTCACATCCCACCTCTAATGGCGAAGTCACTGTAGGTTTTGAAAAAGAGAGGTGCGAAGCCAAACCCTTTGTTTCTCCAAATGTGAATTATTGTGAAATCTCATCTATCTCCAATGTTACGAACTTCATCATGCTTGTGGATTTTGCAGGCGCTTGAGAACGTCGTAGGCTGGTCGAGCATCACTTCAACATTTCTTGAAATAGAAACGTTTATACGACCGCGTGGTTGTTTCAAATAAATCTGAAATATGCATTCAATGTGAAAAACCAATGGGAAAAGAAATAGATGTTGAGGTGATCGGGGTCAATCCGCCCTGCATGAGATGTGAGGCCACATGGAAGGGTGTGGAGAAGGCGGCTTCGATACTTCGATCCGAGGATGCCAATGTCTCGATGAAGAAGCTTGACGTCATGTCCAAGGATGTAATCTCGCGGTATGGTGTGCTGACGTCACCGACGATCGTGGTGAACGGAATCGTGAAGATAATGGGTCGAGTACCGGACACGAAAGAAGTTGTAACACTCCTCTACATGGTTATCGCTTGGGCAGGGAGCGTCATATTTGGCGTTCTCTATGGCGTACTCAGCGGAAGCCTCTAGGAGGTGGAAATGGTGGAAACGAAACATCTCGAGGCGACTCGTGGTGATGTTGAAGGCTCTCGACGTGAACTGTTTCAGCAGTTATACGATGAGCTGATGGGTTCTATTCGTCCGAAGACGTTTCCATTCGGAGTAAAATTCTACGCGACACTGGAAGAGAAGCCTCCTAAGACGATGCGACCCCCGCATCCGATGAATGCATGTCAGGTGACGGCGGCAACCCGCTACTATGGGCGTTCCCTCTATTTCACGTTGGAGGATATGGCGTGCGTTATTGGCGCGGCAGCCTTGGGAATGATGGATCCACCCGAGAATATGCGGTCGGGCAAGATAGCTGCCATGTTGCATGCTGACCTTGAATCGGCCAGACGATTTACCGAATTGGTTCCTCGTATCCCGTCGGGGCGTGTTAAGGCAGTTGCAACTGCGCCGCTGAACCGTTTGACATTTGACCCCGACTTGGTGGTGATTTATGGAAACACGTCGCAGGCGATGCGTATCGTGCAGGCATATCTGTGGAAGCGTGGTGGCCGCGTGAATTTTTCAACGGGTGGCGAGTACAGCCTATGTGCAGATGCGTTAGCTGACGCATACAATAAACAGGACATTTCGCTGGCGATTCCATGTTTCGGAGATCGCAAGACCGCCATGGCCCAGGATGATGAGTTGACAGTTGCTTTCCCAGCTTCGATGGCTCAGGAGATTCTGGAAGGCATTAGAGGAACGGCTCAAACAGCCGCCTATCCTACACCCTTTGACATCGGATTCCCGCGGATGCCCGACTATACGCTGACCGAATGGGCCGCAGCGTATCGAAAAAGGAAGAAGAGCGTTTGATGGCGTTCAGATGTTTTGGAGGCATGATCAATGTTGGGTAGAGAGACAATTGGACAAGCGAAAACAGGCAGAATCGATGTTACGTCCATGAACTTCAATGCATTCCACTGGATGTACCTAGACTGCGGGAGGTGAAAAGCACGATGGAACAGAAACATTGGCAAGAAGGGATGAAGACTCATGAGAACATCGTCTACGCCTGCTTCGGATGCCTCTCGAACACGGGGATCACTGCGGGTCTGGGAAGCCTTGAGGCTGTTAAGGAGCTCGGCCTTGACAAGGTTGCTGTCGGCTGTCTCGCATCGCTCCCGCTCGGCATAGCACCAGTGATTGGGAAGACCAAAGCCGCGAAGAAGATCATCACCGTAGACGGTTGTCCTTTCGAGTGCAGTAGAAAGACCGTAGAAGCGGCTGGGTTCAAGCCTTACAAGGGCTTCATGCTGGTGAGAGACATCGGCATGAGCAAGAAGGCGCTTCACGAAGACATCGGAGCAAGCCTGAAGCCGGTTATGGACTACGTTTCGCCCACGGATGTACAGAGGACCAAGGAGCTCGTCAAGAAAGCAATTCTCGAAGAATAATGAATGCCAGCGGATGTAAGTGAACAGAGATCTGACCAGATGATCAAAAGAGAGGAAACTCGAAAGCTTCTGCATACCATGCTCGATTGGAAGGGAGCAGGGAAGAAACGATCTCGGCCCCACGGTAGAAAGACTGTGGAGGCCACCAGGTTCAAACCCTACAGGCGCTTCATGCTCGCAAGGGACATTGGAATGAAGAAGAAGACAAAATACGTGAGGTAGATCAAAATACGGAACAAGACTTGCAAGAAACAAATCTAGAAAACGGGCTGGGCGCTCAGGAAGTCCAGAAGAGACTTGCAAAATACGGGTACAATGAGACTCCGGAGAAGAAAGTAAGCTTTCTCGTAAGACTTGGAAAACGCTTCTGGGGCATCGTACCATGGATGCTTGAAGCCACAGCTATCATCACGTGGCTGATGGGCAAGTATCCACAGACACTCGTTATCGTGTTCCTCCTTCTATTCAACGCCACAATGTCACTATGGCGAGAGAACAGAGCAAGAGCGGCGATGACCGCCCTGAAGCAGAGGCTAAGGATCCAGAGCAGAGTAAAAAGGGATGGAAAATGGTCAATTATCCCAGCTAGGGAACTTGTCCCCGGGGACCTCGTCAGGGTCAGAGCAGGCGACCTGTTACCAGCAGACATAGAAATCATTAACGGCTCTTTCGGCGTTGATCAGTCAGTCCTCACCGGCGAATCTATAATAGTAGAAAAGTCCGATAGAGAAGTAGCCTACTCTGGATCAGCAGTCAAGCGCGGTGAAGCCACAGGCATAGTCGTTGCCACAGGAACAAAAACTTACTTTGGAAAAACCGTTTCCCTGCTCGAACTTGCAAAACCCAAACTGCACATGGAGGAGGTAACGGTTAAAGTTGCACACCGACTTCTCATAATAGTTCTCGCATCCCTTCTAGTCGTATTTGTCTACGCGCTGTTGACAGGTTTCCCACTTGCAGTGCTGCTCCCGCTCGCAGGTGTACTCCTTGTGGCCTCTGTGCCAGTTGCAATGCCAACAATGTTCACCATGAATATGGCGCTTGGCTCGTCGGTGCTTGGCAAGCAAGGAGTCCTTGTGACGAGGCTCAGCGCAATCGAGGACGCAGCTACAATGGATGTGCTATGCATAGACAAAACAGGCACAATCACTATGAATAAACTCTTCATTGAAGAGAAAGTACCGACTAATGGATTCAGTGAAAGCGACGTCTTGTTCTATGGGGCGCTCGCATCACAGGAAGCCAATCAGGACCCTATAGACATAGCTTTTCTGGCGGCCGCGGAGGAGGCACATATTTCATTAGACAGTTACTCCCAGATGGAGTTCGTGCCGTTTGACCCCAAAACTAGAATGACAGAAGCTGCGATTCAGAAATCTGATGAAACATTCTTTGTGGGAAAGGGCTCATTCGATGCTATATGCTCTTCTTGCAATTTGTCAAATAAGGAGACGAAAGATCTACTCAAGCACGCTGAGGCGTTCTCGGCTAAAGGGCTAAGAGTAATCGCTGTCGCAAAAGGCGATGATCGGAGCAGGCTGCAGTTTGTTGGTCTCGCAGGGGTAGCCGACAGGGTGAGGGAAGACTCACGTGAGACATTAGACCGAATCCGCGATTTGGGTATATCTGCGAAAATGCTTACTGGTGATGCACTTCCGATTGCAAGAAACATCGCCCAGCAGGTAGGTCTAGGCGACAAGATAATCAGAATGTCAGAGATTGAAAAGATGCAAAGGGAGAGTCTTGACTCAACGGTCGAAGATAGCGATGGTATCGCTGAGATTTACCCTGAAGACAAGTTCACAATAGTGAAGGCTCTTCAGGACCGAGGGCATGTGGTTGGGATGACTGGTGACGGTATAAATGACGCTCCCGCTCTGAGACAGGCGGAAGTGGGAATTGCTGTGAAGAATGCAACGGACATTGCTAAAGATTCGGCAAGTGCCATACTCACTGTTGAGGGCCTCGGAGGCAAAATAGCTATGATCAAGACGGCGCGGACGATCTACCAAAGGATCTATAGCTGGGCGCTGATGATGGTTTCTAGGAAACTCAATATCGTCGGCTACATCGTTGTCATGCTGTTCCTTACTCAATACTTCATGTTGTCAATAACGAGCACGGTACTGCTACTTTTCTTGGGCGACTTCGTCTCAATGGCGATATCGACAGATAAAGTGCAGTTCTCTTTGAAACCTGATTCATTCAACATGTCGCGGCTGTTCGGAGTCAGCGGATCATTGGGGGTACTAATGACGATTGAGAGTGCATTTATGACTCTGGCTGGCTGGTCATATTTTGGGCTGAGTGGCAACGTAGATAAGATCTACACCTTCGGGTTTGCTTACTTGAATCTTGCAGGTGTATTCACCCTCATCATCGTACGTGAGCGTAATTATTTCTGGAAGTCACGGCCCAGCAATTTTCTAAGCATCACAGTCACAGCTGAAATCCTGTTTGTAATCGCGATCTCACTGTTAGGTTTCCTAGAGCTTGCTCCGCTCGGTTACATGCCAGTACTTGCAATCTTTGGCTATACTCTATTAGTGACGTTTCTGATCAACGACCCCATCAAGGTATGCCTGATCCACAAATTCAAGGACAGTCTGCGTTGATCCTGAATGATCCTTCCCAGACTGGAACGCCTCAACGGAAAAGGAGCAAATGAAGCAGATCTAGTTGCAAATGCCGTGAAAACAAGGCTGGGTAACCACGTTTCCAGAACCTTATTAAAACGGGTTTCAAAGCGAACGAAAAAATACGTGGAGGTGAATAAGATGTCACAAGAAAAAGATAGCCACCCCAAGATACTTGCGCTGTGCTACAAGGTTGCTGAACATGAAAATGTAGTCTGGGTTTGTGACGGCGCAGCGAATGTCGGTCAGATAGGACATGCGGTAGGAGTCTTACTCACAAACCTTGACAAAGCGAGGATGTGCTGTACAACAGCGGTAGCTGCTGATTCAAAGCCACATCTCGAAATCGCCGGCAAAGCCAAGAAGAACATTGTCATAAACGGATGCGCCAACAGATGCGCTTCAAAAGTCATTGAGAAAGCCGGAAAAAGAATCGACTACGAGATCGACATATCCAAATACCTGCAGAAAGTACCTACACTTGACATATTCGAGGCCGATGTCAAGAAAATATCCAAGATCATCGCCGACGAGGCGAAACTGTAGCGGGTGAGGCAAGTCTGAGAATGGCAAAGATTAACCTCCTCACAATTGCATGGTTCAAACAAAACATTCCTAATGAACCACGATAAGTGTGGGTTTGGTTTTGGAGTTGATCGGCATAGCTACCACTGGCGGAGACGCGCCTGGAATGAATGCGGCCATAAGAGCCACAGTAAGAACAGCAGCTGCCCATAATCTGAAGATGGTAGGTTTCGAAAGGGGTTATGCAGGGCTTCTCGCCGATGAGTATAGAGTACTGGGGGTGAGAGAGGTTGGTGGCATCAGTCATATGGGAGGCACTTTTTTGAAAACCTCGAGAGCTGAAGAAATGAGAACTGAAGATGGAATCGCGAGGGCAGCCAAAGTTCTCAGGGAGCGTAGGATGGACGGTCTAGTTGTTATAGGTGGCGACGGCTCTTTCAGAGCAGCGTGCAAGCTTCATGAGGTAAGTGGCATGCCTGTTATAGGCATACCCGCGACGATTGACAATGATCTTGCGGGAACCGACGCTACCATAGGTTTCGACACGGCCGTTAATACCGCACTAGATGCTATTGACAAGATAAGGGACACAGCTACTTCTCATGAAAGAGTCTTCATAGTTGAAGTCATGGGTCGAAATAGTGGTTTCATAGCTCTGGAAGTTGGAGTTGCAGCTGGGGCAGAGGTGATACTTATCCCTGAGATAAAATGTGATGTTGAGACGATAAGTCGCAGACTCGTAGACGGCCATCGTAGAGGCAAGAAATCAGCCATAATAGTTATGGCTGAAGGAGCAGGCGACTGTACTAGCATAGCCAAGGCATTAGCGGGAAACACCGGGTTCGAGGTTAGACTTACAAGGCTGGGCCATGTACAGAGGGGAGGGCATCCCTCCGCGTATAGTAGAGTTCTGGCATGCAAAATGGGCGCAGCAAGTATTAGATTCCTTCTCGAAGGTCGCAAGAGAGATATGACTGGAATTCAGGGAGTCCATATAGTGCCAGTCGACTTAGAATATGCCTCCAAAACACCTAAAGAGATAGACGCGGGATTGTACGAGTTAGCGTTAACACTTGCCAGATAGTCCAGTTCCCATCTGCGTCGGGCTAGAAAACGCATCAAGTCATATGATCTTGAATAAGGTTGGGATCTTCTTGACAGAAGATAGTTTGCAACTACGGGCACTGAACTGTGGCTGTCGCGGCGGCTCCGAATACAGGATCTGTAGAATTCGTAAGAACAGGTAGAGCAGACCTGCACCAACCGGTATTATCCAAAGCCTAGATCCTCATGGATTCGGTCAGCAACAAAGAGTCGATTCTATTCTAATATTGATTTGCTACACGTTGAAACATAGAAAGCTTTAGCAGTTTAGCTGCATTTCGCGTTTAGTTCAGTTCAATCATGAGCGGTGGGTGACCCTTGCCCCTTGAAACTCAGATAGGAACAGGCTCACAAGATTCTCTTCACGAACCGAAACTTTCCCTCCATGCTTCTCTACATGGCTCTTGATCTCATTGATGAACTCCACATGATTTCAGAAATGGTCTAGGATCATACGTGACCTCGGGCGGTATCACTATGGGCATGACCATAACGTGAAGGAGAGTAAGCTCCGCATTCAGCTTTCTCGAGTTCACACACAACTTCAAGCTCGGCGACCTACGTGGGCTTTTCAAAGCTATTGGCCATGTTCAAACAGAGAAAGCAACTCGGATTCTTCGCATGTTGCAACACCGATGACCCTGTCGTTAGCGCCATAGTAGACGAAGATCTTTCCATCCAATCGTACAGCTCCGCATGTGAAAACAACGCCCTGCTCATATGATTCAGTAGGCTCCAGGATAGGACTCTTCCATCTCAATAGCTGTTCTGGGTTGCTCAGGTCAACGATGGCCACCCCTAGTCTATAGACGAAACTTTTGCCGACTCCATGATAGAATAGTAGCCACCCTTTCTCGGTCTTCATGGGAGGTGCACCCGCACCTATCTTCGTACGTTCCCAGTCCTCTCTTGGACTCATCACGATTCGATGATAGCTATCAGACCAGTCTTCAAGAATCTTTGAGTATGCAATCCATATATGCGGAGATATGCGGTGGTAAAGGGCATATCTATCTCCAAATCTCTCTGGAAACAACACACAATTCTTACTGTCAACGTTTGGGAAAGAGTAGACCCTTCTATGCCAGTTCCATCTATGATTCAGAAAGTCGTTGACGGGGATCGTAGTCATCCCTATCTGAGCCAGCCTCGTCTTGTCCGCTAGACACCATCGTCGCGTCTTGCCGTAAGCTGTGTAGCATACGACGTAGTTGTCACCGAATCGCGTGATTCGCGGGTCCTCGCATCCAAATTCTTCATAAGGATTTGACGGAGAAAATATTGGCGTATCTAGTCTCTCGTCTATATTGTATCCGTCTGAGCTGGAAGCGTATCCAAGTCTTGATATCCCATCTGCTCCCTGAGCCCGGTAAATAATATGCACTCTATGTCTTTCGTAGACTGCCGCACAGTTGAAGACTCTTTCCGACTCCCAGTTCTGTTCCCGTAGTGGTTTCAGAATTGGATTTCTTTCATATCGTTGAAGCATTGTGTTGTTATGCACCACATTTGGCTCTGTTACTCGTTGAAAAGTAGTGCCGAAATAGTAACACTTTCCGGAAACGATTAATTGATACCATTATCATAACGGGCCTCTATAATATTTTGTTGCTGGACAACCTACGCATTTGTTGGATCGATATCTCTTGCAGGATTTACAATCAGCTCCACAGGTAGCGACCCTCTTTTCTTTGTATGCATAGTATTGCCTAGTGTTGAGAAAGGGTTCATATTCTACTTCACTTATCGGATAGAATTCGGAGCGGAGGACGCCTTCTTGACTTCTTAGAGAGCACTTTTCTGACGATTCACTTTCAAGGGTGTTCTGATCCTCAGCTATCACAAATGCGATAAGATTGTATCCTGAGAGTGAGGTGAATACGTGGATTATTCTAGGGCATTCCCTGAACTTTTCAAGGATCTTCCTTCTCGCCTCTCCACCCTTAATCTCAAGGAAGATTAATGCGGCATATAGTTTCAATTCATTCAAATTTAGGGACGCCGAAACTCTAACAATCTTTTGCGTGGTTAGTTTGTCAATCCTTCTTTTGACCCCCATGCTTGTGTATCCAGTAGCTTTCGCCATCTCCTTTAGAGTGGCGCGGCCGTTGATTTGAAGCTGAACAATGATCTTTTTGTCTATCTCGTCCAATGATATCACAGTTTACTTTCTAAACGCAATATTGATATATTGATTAATAAATAAACTTTGTTGCAGGTTGAGAAACTTGGGAAAAAAGATTGACGTGGAAGTGATCGGCGTCAACCCACCATGCAAAAGATGCGACGCCACATGGAAGAACGTTGAAAAGGCCGCCTCAACCCTGCAAGCAGAAGGTGTAGAGGTGGAGATGAAAAAACTCGACGTCGCGTCCAAAGACGTGGTATCGAGGTACGGGCCAATCTTGCCGCCGGCTGTCGCCCTGAACGGGACGGTCAAGACGATGGGCAGAATCCCAGAGGTCAAGGAGGTTGAAACACTCCTAAGAGAGGCAGCCAAGTAGCGCTGTTAAGGCGGTTCCTATGTCAGAATTGAAGCGGGCCGTTCGAACAGTTCTTCTCATCGCGTTTATTCTTTTCGTCTTTGGAGCACTGGTCTACTCGCGGATTATGGCGTACTCTCTGGCGCCCACGATGAAGCCGGCCGATTTCCATGGCCTTCCCATATGGTATATTCCAATAGCGTATCTTATAGACTACTTCAGTCACGGCTGGGTCTGCCTCCTCTTCGCCTTCGTGGTTGCAGGTCTCATCTACGAGCTAATTCCCAAAGAAGTGATTACAAAGTACATGAGCGGCAGCAGAGTGACTGGTTACGCCCTCGCTCTCGGGATAGCCCCGTTTCTCACAGTCTGCTCCTGCACCATGGTCCCCCTGTTCGCGGGCATACTTTATGGCGGCGCAGGGATAGGCCCTGCGATAACATTTTTGTTGATGGCTCCTTCGTCTAACATCCTCGCGATACTGCTCACGGGGGATCTGCTCTACTGGGAGCTGGCAGAGGTCCGTATCGTAGTCTCAGTGGTGGTCGCACTCACAGCCGGCCTTATCATATCCAAGACACCGTGGGGCAAAGCGATCGAGAAAGAGCATCACATAAACAATCCTCAGGTGAAGTCAGCTGTGGAACTGGCGAAGCCACCTTTAGACGAGAGGCTCTGGGCAGCACTCAAGTTCGGAGGATATTTAGCTAAACAGATCCTCCCCTATTTCATCGCAGGCCTCGTCGCCGTCTCTTACGTCGAGGCATATCTTCCAGAGGATATCGTCGGCAACTATTTGACGGGTATTCAAGGAGTCCTTATCGCCTCAGTAATAGGTGGCCCCCTCTATACGCCGACCCTGGTCGAAATTGTCATCGGCAGGGGTCTGTGGAGCCTCGGCATGTCCAAAGGCGCCCTCCTCTCCTGGCTGATGGGACAGCCGTACGACGTCGCCAACGCCCTCGCGGTTTCACGGATCGCCCGGTGGAAGGTTGTCCTCACCTACATGGTCATCGCCTGGGCGGGAAGCGTGATCTTCGGGGTCCTCTACGGCGTATTGAGTGGAAGCCTCTAGGAGGTGAAGACTGTGATGGAGAAACATTGGCAGGAAAGAATGAAAGCCCATGAGAAGAAGTCGCTCCACGAAGACATCGGAGCAGACCTGAAACCGGTGATTGACTACGTGTCATCTGAAGACGTAAAGAAAACGAAACAACTTATAATCAAAGCAATTCGAGAAGGTGATTGAAAACGATATTTGCAGGCAAACTTTCCTCTTACTCAGTGAAAGCGTTAACGCCGTACATGCTCTACCTCATCGCTGCAACGATTTGAGCTATGAGCGTGACGATCGAAAAGAAATCCGGTTGTACAACTGAGGTGCTACCCGACGCTTCTTGACGCTCTTAAGCTTCTCAGGTACGGCTTAGGAAATCCTGTGTCACGTCGAATACTTGGCATTGGACTGGGCTATTGCGATGACTGTGGAATGAGTCGACTTGAACATGCCATGATGATTTGTTTGGGTAAGGCTAGGCCCAACACTCTTCGTTGCAAAGCCTACTCGTACATGTTGAGCGCTTTAATCGATCTTGGATTGAGTGCGTTCGATGTTGAGAGGCGATCATTTTATGAATATTTTTCTGAGCCCGTGACTCGAAGAGGCTTTCTCGCCGTTGTGCGTGGCATTGTAAGATATGGCGTGGCGAAGCCTCAGCTCTTGGATGCGCCCTTCCTCGTTGTATGGAACCTAACTGATGCCTGCAACCTCAGATGTAGACATTGCTATCAAAGAGCGGGATTGAAGAAGTCTGATGAACTTTCAACTCTTGAGAAACTTAGAGTGGTCGAGGAACTTGCAGATGCAGGAGTGGTTTCCATAGCCTTCTCCGGCGGCGAACCGTTGGTGGCGAAGGACTTCTTCGAAATTGCTTCGAAGGTCAAGGAGGAGGGGATGTATCTTGCAGTTGCCACAAACGGCACGTTGATCACAAGCGATATGGCAAAGAGATTGAAGTCTCTGGGAACAGATAATGTTGAGGTCAGCCTTGACTTCCCCGACGCCAAATACCATGACGATTTTCGTGGAGTCGAAGGAGCCTTTGAGAGAACGCTACAGGGGATTCAAAACTGCGTAGCAGAGGGAATTTACACTTGCATAGCAACAACAGTAACTAGATTGAACCTTCACCAGATACATAGGATAATCGAACTGGCGAAACAGTTGAAGGTTAGACGGTTCATCGCCTTCAACTTCATCCCGACCGGAAGAGGCGTGGATGCAGCCGATATCGATTTGACACCTGAACAAAGGGAACAGCTTCTCACTCGATTGTTTCATGAAAACAGCAGTGGCGGCATCGAGGTTCTGAGCACAGCCCCACAATACGCCCGTGTCAGCTTGGAATCCTCTGGAGGCGTGAATGTGGCTCCAACTCACTTCTACGTTGGTGAAGCTTCTTGGAATCTTAGGGTGTTGGCTGAGTTTATCGGTGGATGCGGCGCAGGCAGGCTCTACTGTGCCATAGAACCTAACGGAGACGTTTCGCCATGTGTATTCATGCCAGGCCTCACTGTTGGAAACCTGAGAAAAGAAGGGTTCATGAATATTTGGCATCATAGTAGCGTTCTAGCGAGTCTGCGTGACAGAGTCTCGCTTCATGGCAATTGTGGATCATGTGAATACAGGTTCATCTGTGGCGGATGTAGAGCCCGAGCTTTCGCTTACTTTAATGATGTTCTCGCGCCGGATCCTGGATGTATCCACAACAGTTCGTATCGGAAGTCGACTTCCATTCTCTCCCAGATCCATGATAATCCATCATCAACATCGCCAGAGTGTGTCACCTAAGAGAAGGCGATCAAGTGGTACATTTTCACTCAATGAATATCGAAGATGCGCTGAAGACCCTTCAGTCTTCCGTGAAGGGATTAGACGATTCAGAGGCTAGGGCAAGGCTTGAAAGATATGGACCGAACGAGTTGCGACGGGAGAAACGGGCATCACCTTTCAGAATCTTCGCTGAACAATTCAAGGAAATATTGATAATTATTCTCCTAGCCGCAACCCTTCTCTCCTTCCTCGTAGGCGAGACAGTTGATGCATTGGTCATCCTCGCCATAGTCTTCGCATGCGCCATTCTAGGCTTCACCCAAGAGTACCGAACCGAGAAGTCCCTTGAAGCCCTCAAACAGATGACGGCTCCAACAGCAACCGTGATTCGAAACGGAAGGGAAGTGCGAATTGATTCAAGAGACATCGTTCCAGGCGACGTAATTCTGATCAAAACAGGGGACAAGATCTCTGCGGACGCAAGGATCAGAGAAGAGTTCAACCTCAAGATCGACGAGGCACCATTAACGGGAGAATCCACCCCTGTAAAGAAACATGTGAAACTGGTCGCTGAAGACGCATCCGTCATGGATCGAGCAAACATCGCCTGGTCTGGCACAACGGTAACTTATGGACACGGTAAAGCCGCAGTCTTCTCAACTGGGATGGAGACGGAATTCGGAAAGATCGCAAGGATCATTCAAGCCACCACAGAGGAAGAGACACCGCTTGAGAATCGACTGGAGCACGTTGGAAAATGGCTTGGCATATCCTGCATCGCCGTCTGCGCGATCGTCGCCGGCCTCAGCATACTCCGCGGCCACCCGATCCTAGAGATGGTGATATGGGGTGTCAGCCTAGCCGTGGCAGCTGTGCCCGAGGCCTTGCCAGCGGTTGTCACAGGCGCATTGACCATCGGCGTCCAGCGAATGTCAAAACGCAACGCCATTGTCAGAAGACTTCCAGCCGTTGAAACCCTTGGATGTACAACTGCCATCTGCGCCGACAAGACAGGCACGTTAACAAAGGGCGAGATGACGGTGCGCACTATCTACCTCAATGATATGTTCATCGACGTTACGGGCACAGGCTACATGCCGAAAGGCGAATTCCTCCATGATGGAGAGACTGCTAAAGATGAAAGAATCGTGGTCCTAGCTCAAATTGGCCTCCTCTGTAACGACGCTCAACTCAAGCCCCAAAGCAACGCCTGGACCCTCATCGGAGATCCCACCGAAGGAGCGCTCGTTGCGCTGGCCAGTAAAGCAGGCTTAGACCAAGATAGGTTAAGAGACGAGCATCATCGGGTCGGCGAGGTTCCATTCAGCTCCAAGAGGAAGCGGATGACGACCATCCACTCCACGTAGAATAGTGGCTTATGCGAAGGGTGCGCCTGAAATTCTTCTCGAAAGGTGTAGTAGTATCCTAAAGGAGAGTGGTGTTTCACCGCTCACTGATCAGGAAAGAAAGGAAATATTCGCTGCTAATGAAAAGATGGCTGGTGAAGCTCTGAGAATACTCGCCGTGGCGTATCGAAATCTCCCAGTCTCAAGCGGTCCCATCGAATACACAGAGGAGTATGTAGAGCATGACTTCACGTTCGTCGGCCTTGTTGGGATGATAGACCCTCCAAGAGATGAGGCTGAGAAGGCGATTCAAACCTGCAGAAGTGCGGGCGTCAGGACGGTTATGATCACCGGAGATCACAAGCTGACGGCGTCAGCTATCGCGAAGCAGCTGGGAATTCTAGGCGAGGAAGACCGCGTCTTGACGGGGAGAGAGCTGGACAGCCTCAGTGACAACGAGCTGGAAAACCTTGCTGACAATGTTTCGGTTTACGCTCGAGTCTCGCCTGAACATAAAATGCGGATCGTCAAAGCGTTGAAGGCCAGAGGGCACATCGTGGCGATGACGGGAGACGGCGTCAACGATGCACCCGCGCTTAAGAATGCGGACATAGGCGTCGCCATGGGTATAACGGGGACAGATGTTGCCAAAGAGGCGTCGGACATGATCCTCGCCGACGACAACTTCGCATCGATCGTCTCGGCGATGGAGGAAGGCCGAGGAATCTACGACAACATCAAGAAGTATATTGCATATATGCTTTCATGCAACGTCGGCGAGATACTCATAATGTTCATTGCAGGTCTCTTGGCTTGGCCTTTACCCTTGGTCGCAGTCCAGCTCTTATGGGTTAACCTGACGACGGATGGACTTCCCGCCCTAGCGCTTGGCGTCGACCCTCCAGAACCCGACCTTATGAACCGTCCACCCCGAAGCCCACGCGAGAGCGTCTTCACACGACGGGTCAAACTGCTGATATTAGGCGTCTCCCTGATAATGGCTGTCACATTGCTGCCAACCTTCAACTGGGCCTACCAACTGAAGGGGCTTGTCTACGCGCAGACCATAGTCTTCACAACCCTCGTCATCTTCGAGATGTTCAACGCTTTCAACTGCAGGTCAGAGCGACACTCACTCTTCAAGATCGGGCTATTCTCGAATAGGTGGCTTGTAGTCGCCGTTGCGGTGTCGGTTTTGATGCAACTAGTCGTCCTCTACACACCTGCATTCGACATCCTCTTCGATACGATGCCGCTTTCCATCACAGACTGGCTCATCATCCTCCCCCTATCCTCCGCACCACTAGTCGTTGTAGAGCTGGTGAAGCTATACGCAAAAAATCGGGACGCGCAGTTGATGTGAATGACCATTCTATCTTTCTTCTAGGATCAAGCATGTGGAGGTGAATGATTTTGAATAGGAAGATTTCATTCATTGGAACCGGAGTTATGGGAGGCGCGATTCTGGAACGCCTGATCACTACAGGTTTTGTCAGTGCAGACGACGCCCTCGCATGTGACATAAATCAAGACACACTCAACCAGATCAAACGCAGGTTAAACATCAAGACTAACACGGACTGTCGCGAGGCTGTAAGATTTGGAGACGTTGTCATACTTGGAATTCTTCCCAAACAGGCACGCGAACTTTTGGAGCAAATCAGAGACTCATTGTCCGGATCAAAGATTCTCGTCTCGCTTATGGCGCTTGTCTCCACAGATTTCATTGAAGATACATTACGGTCGAGAGTCAAAGTCGCTAGGGTTATGCCTAACGTTCCGAGCCTCATCGGCGCAGGCTTCAACGTCATCTCCTTTGGACGGTACATAAGCTCTGAGGACGAGGAATGGGTTAGAAGCTTCCTTAACGTCTTGGGCGAATACAGAGAGGTGAACGAAGAGATGATGGAGGTCTACTCGATGCTTTCCGCTATGGGCCCAACATACTTCCTACCATTCGTCAATTCTCTAATCGAGTTTGGTGTGAATGAAGGGCTTTCATACGAAGCAGCCAGAAAAGCGGTGGCTCTCACCCTTCGAGGAACAGCGGAACTCGTATCCAAGGTTGATCAACCCATCGAGGACTTGAAGAATATGATTGGAACCCAACCATTGAAGACTCGTGAGCCAGAGCTGAAGGCGATCATGGAAGAAGAACTCAGCAAAACACTTCAACAAATAGGAGCAGCAAAACAGAAGGTGGCCAAGTGACGAAGCAAAGCTGATGCGTAATGGATGTCGTAAATAAAGTGTCGAGGAGCGATGTGGGCGAAGAAGAGGGAAGAAGGTACGCGATTAAGAGTTCCACTCTATGAGCAGACGACGGATTTCACATGCGGCGCATCCGCGACCCTTATGGTCTGGAGGTACTTTGACAAGACGGTTGAATTCTCTGAACAAAACGAATTCTTAATCTGGACAGAGACAGCCGGCTTACCCTTCAAATTCTCTTCGCCATATCGAATCGCAGGGTTTCTAATGAAGAAGGGGTTTGAAACCAAGCTGATAATGAGGCAAGAAGCGATTAGTGAAAGTAAAGCGTCGTTGGAATGCTGCCAGGTCGAACCTGCCGAGAGGAAGTTATTCCTCGACTTCTTCAAAGCACACAACGCGATCCTGAGAAGGCAGATCGCTTCAGCCATCGTGGATAAGAGGCCAGTTTTATCTGACATTAGAGAAGTGCTACTTGAAGGCGGTCTTGTAATCCTGCTTGTGGATTCATATTACACCCTCAAGGCTAGGGGTATGCATGCTCCGTATCACTTGCCTCACTGGGTTGTCGTGACAGGGTGTGAGAATGGAAAATTCCACATTAACGATTCGACCCCTGAGCCTGGTCTCAAACCTGGAAAGATTACATTGAAAGAACGCGTCTTGAGAAAGGCTATGGACACCTACCCAAGATTCGGATGGAGCCCTGCGCTTATAGTTGTACGGACGAAGGCGGACGAATAAATTTCACATTGCCCCAAGGAAAGGATCCAGAAGGCGGTTCAGTACGCGGATAGAAAATCAAGTCTGAAAGAACATTGTCTTGGCGGCAAAGGTTCAAAGGGCCTGATAATTGGTAGATTGGTGGGGATGAAGCTTAGACTAATGGAAAGGATCAAACTGGAATTATCTTGTATGGGCAAAGGCTGCGTAGGAGGAATCCAAGAGACATTGGCATTGGTCAAATTAACTTTCCATATCGGTGCGAGACTATCTCTGCCATTATGCTGAGAGCTATCTCGGCCGGTGTCCGCGCTCCTATGTCCAAGCCTATCGGCGCTTTGACCTTGGCAAGCAATTGTTCTGATACACCCTGCCCTTTCAGATGCGAAAAGGTTCTTTCAATCTTCTCCCTACTTCCAATCATACCAATATAATCAGGAAGTCTCATCTTTGAGAGGCATTCCTTTAGCACAACCTCGTCATATTCATGCCCACGCGTGATTATGACCGCGCAATCCTTCTCACGGAATTGAATAGACCTAGTCACATCGACGAAATTACCCAGCTTCACCTCATCCGCTAATGGAAAACGCTCCCTGTTCGCAAATTCCATACGGTCATCCACAATCACCACGGCAAATCCCAGAGCCTTCGCAAACTGGACGAGTGGAACAGCGATATGACCGGCTCCAAACACGTATACCGTTTGAATACCCTCGATCGGCTCCACGAAGACCTTGATCTTCCCACCACATAATACTCCGATTCCGTCTGCACTCTCCTCATCAAGCGTAAACTCAAGCAGCCTCGGTTTTTTGTCACGTAGACAACGCAGAGCCTCCTCACGAACCTTCGCTTCTAGGAGACCCCCTCCAACCGTTCCGGAGATCTTGCCACTTGGGTAAACGAGCATGCGGAACCCCATCCTTCCCGGAGTTCCCTTCTCGCCACCCACCACGGTTGCAAGCGCAGCTTCACTCCCCTCTCGTACTACCCGCGTAATCTCCTCAAAGATCTCCAGCGCCCAGCGCCCCTATCCGCCAATTGTTTTGGCATTTCCACAAGGAACCTTTCCTCAATCTCTTTCAACCATTCACTCGTCCCCTCTCGCTAGGAAAATATCATGGTTGCCCTGACCTCTCGGTTTCTCACATCGCTCTCTCCATGGTCAGGTCGATGGTTCTCTTGATCTCTTCTTTCAAAGTTTCAGGTAACCCGAATATTTCAACATCCATAAACCCTCTAACTATCAATGAGGTTGCTTCGGCTTGGGTTAGTCGCCTTGACATAAGATATTCTATCTGCTCTTCAGATATTTTCCCCACAGCCGCTTCATGAGATAGCTCTGTTCCATTCGCCTTTGCAACGAGTTCCGGGACGGCATGAATCATAGCGGTATCTGACAGGAGTCCCCTACATTCTAGGTGGCCTTTGCTCTTCCTATTTTCGCCGATAAGCATTCCTCTTGCATAGATCTCTGAGTTCTCGGCGGCTATCGCTCTGGAGATGATCTCTCCTCTACTATCTCTACCTTGAAGAACGATTTTGGAGCCGACATCTAACTTGGACCCTTTGCGCCCATAAATGATTGTGTTGAATCTTACCCGAGAATCGTCGCCTTCACAGTAAGCGACGGGATACATCTGAAGGGATTTAACAGGGCTCATGGAAACATAATTGTTTACGAAGACCGCATTCTCCTCAACGATTGCGCCGCTTCTAGGTCTTACGTCGACGCCTTCGCCCCAGTTGTGAATCATGGTGAAGGTTAGCTTCGCGTTCTCTTTGACATAGAACTCTGAGATTCCTACGTGGAGGCCCCTTCTAACATTCGGATGAACTGTGCAACCAGTTATTATCTGGGCTTCAGAATTTGGCTCCGCGATTATCACGTTATGAACATTTTGGTCGAGATTGTTTTGGGAAATGAATAGACAGGATTGAAGCGGTAACGTGACCTTCTCATCGCGTGGTATTCTGATAAAGTAGCCTTTATCCCATTCGAGTTCGGCGATAGCCGTATATTTGTCCGCATCTACCGGAACCGTTTTCCACCAGTAATCATTCAACCAATCGTACCTCTTGAAGGCGTCCGGCGTATTCAGGATCTCCACTCTTCCCTCATATGTATCTCGAACATCTTGGAAGATGGCGGAGTGATCCATCTGAAAGTATGTGCCAGCTCTCTCCTTGGCGTTGATGTCGACTCCAACCCTAAGCGCCTGGTCGAAAACTTCTCGAGGGAGCCTCAAAACCGAGCAAGGTTCAGGCGTGTTTGCTTCTCGGGAATAATCTGATAGATCTAGGTCGGGGCCGAAGCTAGCTGGTCTACTCACCGCAGCTTTGGCTTTCTCTCTGTTCTCTGACATCTCTTGCATCCTTCATACCCTTCGGCTAGTACATCATCCAAGATCTCCTTAGGTTTCCCTGAGCAGACAATTCTCCCATCGACCAACACATGCGCTACGTCGGTCTCCAAGTATCTCAGGATATACCCCAAGTGAGTAACTAGCAGTCCTGACCTTCCCTTGAGAAAATCATTCAACGTCTCACCAATCAATTCCAAGTTCTCCACGTCGACACCGGAGTCTGGCTCGTCGAGCATAAGAAAATCAGGGCTCTGCGCCAAGATCT
>Ga0315280_10005050_pt1 | contig 19062 bp, 22 predicted proteins | sample YL17G06_40_MG_FD_203697 | JGI IMG/M metagenome (GOLD analysis project Ga0315280, IMG submission 203697) | Sediment microbial communities from Yellowstone Lake, YNP, Wyoming, USA - YL17G06_40 | ecosystem: Environmental > Aquatic > Freshwater > Lake > Sediment | place: USA: Wyoming | collected... | reverse complement strand
CCCAGACTTGTGCTGCAGTAAGATTGTTTAATGCGGTTATGGCGTCTTTGATTGCTTTCAGAGTTTCAGTTGACCATCCCACGCCTTTGATTGCGGTAAGTGTTGCTTCAAGGGCAACGGCACCTGCACTTAAATTATCAAGATATCCCGCCCGAGCAGCTGATAAGCGAGAGAGAACGGTTGCCATGTCGGCGTTGAGGGCAATGGCGCCTCCTGAAAGATTGTCCAAGTAGCCTGCTCTTGTTGCTGTCAACCGCGCAAGCAAGGCGTCAAGGTCTGTATTCAGTGCCGAGAGTCCATAGGTGCCATTTGCGAGGAGAGCCTCATTGCCGACTCCGACTGGAAACGCTAAACCACCGTATTGTTCGGGACTTGCGCATGAAAACTTGATTGCCCAAACACCTGCTGTGTCAGGGGTGAACTGGGCGTAGTAGAGTCCGCCTGCGATTTCTGTTACTGTGGGCGTGCTGAATTGGGTGAAGGTTTCGTCGTAGACGATGGCTGTGACGGTTTTGCTTGTTGCAGGCTTACCAGTCGCGGGATCAATCAGAAAGAAGAGGGCACTGACGACTTCGTTTATGGCATACATCTTTCAATTCTCCATTTCAAATAGACTTACGAAACTGCCGAGGCTTTGACATTTTTTGTTTTCATCTACGGCAACCAAGTTGTAGCGTTCCAACAGAGATTAGCATGACTGGCTGTACCTGCCGTTACTATGCCATGATCTGCAACGTCAATAGCATCAACCATACAGAAAGTGTTACAGTTACTAGAACCAAACTCTAAAACGCCATAATGCAAGTATATTGGATTGCCTTTTCTACTGATTGCGCCATTGCTGAATTTGTTGTAGGAGCCGCCTGAAATAGTTATTCCATTATAGGTTGCATTGATGTTTAAACCAGCTTGAGTTATTTGGAAATTGGAAAATTCGTTTCTGTCTGAAGTATCATTCATTATCATCCCTGAGCAACCAGTATAGTCTATTCTTAAATTGCTGAAAAGATTGTCTCCGCTGTTCTCGATTAAAAGTTGACAGTCGCTATCTCCTGATCCTGCCAAATAGACATCGGTGAGATGATTGGTAGCGCCTCCCATCAAAACTAAACTAACTCCACCAATTCCAGCGGGGTCGATTCTTTCAATGAAAGAGTCTGCAACGTCATGAAGCATGATTCCTTTGCTGCTGGTTTTAATCTGTATGTCAAAAAGTCGTATCGAGAGTACATTGTACACACTGATCGAATAGTTGCTTGTTTTGATGAATTGGCAGCGTTCTATTTTATAGAATGGTTTGTCATATCCGCTGAGGGAAGTTGGATTGTAAAAGTCAATAGCGTTTCCTTGTCCACTGTAGTCATCGTATAGACCGTGAAACGTCAAATCATGCACATAAATATGAGCATTTCCAACGGTTGTACGGTCAAGATTCTGAATGATATTTTTACGCATTCCCGCACCCATCCAGATTGTTGCTGGTCCGGATAGTTCGGTCCAGTTATCCAAGAGAATTGGCGAGTCTAAAGTGATGTTGCCTTTAAGAACTATATTTTCATACCATGTTCTACCAGAAGTCAGGTTTCCTCGCGCAAAATTCGCAACTTGGCTTGCGTTTGTACTGCTGAAATCGATTTGCCCTGTCGCGCCATTCTTCATGCTATAGGTTGAGCCTGACACACTGATCAAGTAACTATACGAGTGCATTTGACCAATCGGTTGCCCATTGAAAGTACTATCATAGAGATTGCTGGTTGGCTTTATCGAGTATGCTGTAGTGCAGTTTGTGATTGTCATGGCATCGTATATGTTACTTCCACTATCGCCCGTTTCTCGGATTCCATAACTCCATCCATACGCCGTGTTAGCGCCAGAACCAGGTGACATACTGTTTGGTTGCCCAATGAACACGTTTGTGAATGTGGAATTGTATGAAGAAGCCATTTCGATTGCAGGATAAGAATTTGAATTTGGGCTTGTTATAGATAGATCAGTGATTTTGTTGTTTTGGCAATCTTGAAACTTTATGCCGCCCTGAAACACATAATCAATGTGGTTGTCGCTTATTTCGTTGTAGTTGACGCCGTTCATATACCAAGCAACACCGCCTAAATATCCGCCGCCAGCTATGTAATTGCCGCTAATGAGGTTGGCTGACCCGTGCTGAAAATTGAAAGTTATCTGTGTTGATGTGCCTATGTTATCACAGATTTTGCTGTCACTGACATACTCGAAATAGAAGAAGCTACGGTAATCTCCTTTTGCAGCGTATGGGTAAGTGTTATCAGCAATTTGCCAAATATTGTGAATGTCTGCTCGAACTACGTTGTAGAGACAAATAGAACTGTTAGGTGAATTTCCAACTTTTAAGTCATGGATGCTAACGTGTTTTGTAACCGACCCCAGATTTGTGCATCTGAAATCAAACAAACCTACCCCACTTGTGAATGCTGTATTATTATAGCCGCCTAACCATTTTCCACCACTTACATCAATGTAGACGTTTCCGTTGACTTGGTCTATGTTTTTGAACATTTTAAAATTCGAGTTTGCTGGTTGAGAAATAATGCCTTGATTTATGAAAGTAGTGTTGCTGTAGGCTTCCAATGGAGCAGTTATCACGATATTTCCCTTTGAAATCACAGTTTCAGGGTAAGCATGCGTCAAGTTTCCCAATGCAAAATTGCCGACTGCGCTTGCGTTTGTCCCGTAATATTCCAATCGTCCTGCCCTATCATCGGAACCGTTGATTAAGCAATAATATGAGTCATGGACGCTGACAATATACGAGCATGTTTTCACCATTGCCGAAATCGTGCTGTTCACAGGAATGTTGATGGTGTCGTTGAGAAGTTGCTGTTGAACTTCGAGGTAGTCGAGGCGCGCCTGCAATTCTAGGCTGATGTTCCATTGGACGCCTTGACTGGCTGTGTAACCAATAGCAAGAATCATGCCAATTATGAGTAGTCCTGCTACAACCTTCTTTTTGAAACTAGCATTCAGAAACGAATTCGCAAAACTGTTAAGATTGATTTTTTCTTTACTCATTCTTCATGTTTTCTTCTTGCATCTACACCGATGCACCTGAACAACCTATACTCTGACAACCGCGATCCACCCGACCTCTTCATCGAGAAAAACAATTCGGATGACCCTGATATTCCCGTCCGTGTGAAACAGTTTCTTCCCCTCGCTCCGCGCAATCGCCACGATGTCGCCGACGTCTCTGAACTTGTGCTGGTCGTCGCGGATAACGAGGGCTTTGAGTGGGACGCTCATTTCTTTCCTTTCCCTTCACGCCATAAGCTAACAAACTCAACTAAGGCCAACAATTTCTTGACAAGCCACGCCTGCAAGCCCTCGAATTGACGGTTCGTACCCATGGAAAGCACATACACGCGCACAGGCACGAGAACGGACAGCTCGCCTTTCTGAATCTTCCGATAACGGCAAACATGACACGTCAAATGCGGCCTCTTCAAGTTGTTGCCGCATAAATTCCTGCATCGAGGCGCAAAACGAGCCTTACGCACCTTCGTATTGGGCTCGGGTAAACTGTAAACCGCAAACGTTTGACCTTTCTCATCAAACCCATACAGGATATTGTCATTCAACTTGTAGAAGGGCGTTATCCCGTAAGCAAGGGCTCGCAATTCAACAGGACTCAACTTTAGCAAAGGCTTGAAGACATCTTTCATGTCAAGCCAAACACCCTCTGTTCCTGATTGAGCCATTTTCAGTTACAACCTTGTGAATGTGAAAACCCTAAGAAAAGGGGGGAAGATGAATTGTTGGAAAAGACTGATTGACTAGCTTTGATATGTGATGCAGCAGATGCTGTTTGCGCTGCCATATTGGGCGCCGCCATCCAAGTGAGTGATGACGTAACTGGAAAGTTCAGTGGGCACACGATAAATCTCTACGAGAGGTTCATTCTGAAGTGCGGCCCAGATTGCGCTTTGCCCCTTCAATCCGACGTAAGCAAGTTTCTTCTGTGCAGCGAGGAACGTGGTATCAAAGTACGGGTCTGCGTACCAGTCAAGACCAAGACAATGTGCCTTGATGCCTAAGCCGCTGGCCATGAGGTCATTCAGTGAGCCGTAGTATTGGGTCATAGCATCACTCGTACTGAACGCTGTCCACATGTTGCTAGGCGATGTAATGATGAAGTCAGCGATGAACCCGTCTGCAGCATTCAGTTTTATTGCGTTTCGCACGTCTGCGAATGTCAAGACGGAGGTTGCAGCGGCGCTTACGGTGTTGCCAGCTCCAGCTGAGAGGGCATAGGCTACTTTGTCGAATATGCCTTGGCGAATGCATCCGCCGTGAGTTCTGCCAACTTCTTCTACGAAGTTGAGGGCTGAAGTGTTTGCGAGTAGGTCAGTGAGTTGTGTGACTTTGCCGAAGGGCGCTAGGGTTACGGTTCGCTTTGCAAGTGTAGGGTCTGCTGCGCTTAGTGCTGAGCCTTCAGTCCAGTTTGCATAGGCTGGTTGAGTCAGGATTTGAACGTCGATTGTTTTGCCGCCGCCTTTCGGGACGTTTGCGATCATGCAGATTTCGCGGAGATCTGCCCAATTGTTGAGTTCCAAAAGGGCCCGTGCTTGAACGGTTGTTGGTAGGGCAACGTTGCTCGTGCTTGTTGTGAGTTCTTTCACAGTCATTTGGGCAGCGTCACTTTCATTGAAAGTTCGGAGTTTTTCAATGAGGGAACGCTTTCTCTGAGCTGCATAAATTTCTCGTGCACTCATCTTGAAATATGGTGTCAGGTCCTCTTTGCCTGCCAACTGCTCAAGAGCCTTGCTGATGCGGTCATCTATCCCTTTCGTGCCTGCTATAATGGCTTCTTGAATTTGTTTATCATCCATTTTTTCATGTCTCCTTTTGTGTTTATAACCCACATTTCGCCTCTGGGCTCTCCCAGAAGGAGTCGGAGGATTAAGGTGCCGCCAACCAAAACTAAAAACTGAATTGGATTGTTACTTGGCTTTCTTAGTTGCTGCTTCAATGACTTCCATGCTGACAAGTCGGAATGAATCTGTTTTGTTTAAGCCTTCGCTGCGGAGTTGGTGAAAACGAGCCCAGAAACCTTCCTTCGTCAAAACACATTTACATGGTTCTTTCTTAGGTTCCTGTTTGGGCTGTTCCTCCGGCTTCTTCAATTGCTCGACCTCGCTTTTCAAAGCTTCATAGTTGCCTTGAAGGTCTTTGATCTTCTCAAGAACTTCTGCAGCGACTTTCTGGAAGATTCCTTGACGAACAAGAACTTCATAGTCTCCGACTCCTGCATCCTTGGCCGCTGCAATCAACACTTTCTGAGCTTTAGCACGGAGATCTGCTGCGCTTATGCTGTCGGTGACAGGCACGATCTGATTCATTCTGGCAAGGGCATTTGTGAGGTGTGGGAGATCGACTTTTCCATCTTTATCTTTGAAGGGCAAGTGCCGACAGCGTTTGTCCTCTGTTTTTCCGTCGAGGTACGCGGGTTCGATCACGGCGAAACTGCTGTTTGGCAAGTCATTGATATAGGCAGTCGTCCATTCAGCTTCAGCTTCTCCTGAGCCTCTCGGCGGAAGTTTACTGATTAGATCCTGCTTTTCTGGCTCGCTAAGTTTTAGCCAGTCTTCATCAGATATATTGAAATGTGCTTTTGCTCGGTCTGCATCACTTCGGGGGTTCTGCTCTGAATTCGGAGTTGTTGAGGGAGGTAGTGTTTGTTGTGGAGGCTGTTCAGCTCTCTTTTGTCGGATTTGCTCTGCCGCGAGGATTGGCACGTAATAGGCAGGCGCACCACACTTGGGACATTTGTCGACGACGTCCTTTTCTGCTGGGTTTTCTACAGTCCAATCACACGTGCCGCAAAGGTTGCACATCTTTTTTGGTTCAGGCGTTTGATTTTGACTGTTTGGTTCATTCAAGTTTGTCACGCTCGTGACTGTGAAGGATTCAACCAGTTTTTCAACTGGTATAATACGGGTTAAGGGCACGCCCGGCAACACATCTTTCGTGAGGTATGCCTTGCCGGTGAAAATTTGACCCTTGCAGACATTGCCGTCCGGGGTCTGTTCAGTACCGCGGAGACATTCAGCTTCGATGCTGACTTGCAGGATCTCTCCTGACTTGATCATCTGAAGGGTTTTGCTGCCTTTTTCAACGCGGTCCAGGCAACCGACGATATCATCTTCGTAGTCTGCGTCGACGGTTTGCACTTCAGGAAGCATTGTTTCTGTGTGGTTGAGATTTGTGGGTTTGCCAACTAGTGTGCGGCATGCCCGGATCAACTCTTCTTTTGTGTAAACATTGTTGTTCATTGAAGAGAGCGGGAAAAGGGCTTCGATCTTGAAGTATTCAGCCTTTTCGTCTTCCTTCATGAATTGAATGTGAGGTTTGACCCAATCAAAGCTTTCCTGGGGTCGTTGATACGGTTTAGTGTCGTCTAATCCTAGTTTGTTGAGCCAGGCGTAGTAAACTCGTTTTCCCTCTTCACATTCCTTTTTGTCTTTGCAGTAACGCCACATAAAGGCGTCATAGATTTTCTGAAAGTCTCGATGTCTCGGCATTTTATTTCACCTTTAACTTTAAAATCCTATTTCCAACAGGATTAGTAAACAGCGGCAGTGAGGATGAGCATTTGGCAGGATTAACGTGTAATCTGTATCGTCACAGTCTGGAAATTGCATGTCGATCTGTTCTCGCGTGAACTGTTTTGTGTCATGCTGCATACAATGCTCGCAAGTTTTATCATCGACAACCGCGACGAAGATGTATGTTAAAGTGAGTTCGATTCCAAGCAACTCGAGTACGAGGTCCAGCCGCTGCTTTCCTGTGACTGGAAGTTGCTTGGTTACTTGTTCAATTTTCCTGCCTTGCAGATTGCCTTTTGCTTGGATGAGCCTTACGGCTTTACCATACCCTTGCAGATTCAGGGCCTTGTGAACAGTTTGAAACTCGATCGTCAGATTGGTGCGTACAGGTTTAACGGCTGTCCCGTGGGCCTCTAGGTTGAGGCGTTTGGGATGTATGCTTTTTCCAGTGATTTCTTTCTTGACCTTTTCAAGATAGACTGCACGTCCAGTTGCAAGATATTTCTGCAGCAACCGAAATGGAAGGACGAAACCCCATTTGTGCAAGGCAGAGGCAATTATGGTTTCTGTCTGTAGATCTGCTAGAGCGGTTGATATGGCGTCTTTGACAAGATTGTATGTTGTCTCAGAGGTGAGTGAGGCTAAGGCTTCGGTTTTAGCATCTGTGAAGACATTGAAACTTGTCTCTTGCGAGTGAAGGGCCCGAGCCTGCACGACTGCGTCTTTCAAGATTTCGATGAAAGCCTCGATAATTATGGTTGCAGATGCATTTACCAAAGCATCTTTATTGATGTTAAACGTGGTTTCGAGGTTAAGTTGGGCTAGGGCCTGAGAGATTGCTGTTTTTGTGATATTGAAGAGTGTTTCATGTGTAGAGAGGGCTTGCACGGTTACTTGGGCGTTTTTTGCGATGTTGAATGTCAACTCTTCAGAGGGGATGGCAGTTGCTTTAGTTGTTGCTTCTGAGGAGAAGCTGAGTTCGAAAGCCAAATTTGATAGGGCGCGGCTAATGGCGTCTTTCGGAAGATTAAACGTTGTTTCGCGTGCATGAAGATTTTGAGAGGAAACTGCTGCGTCTTTCGCAACGTTGAAAGTGGACTCTTCTGCGGGGGTTGCTGAAGATTGGCAAACTGCATTGAGATTTAACTCGTAGGTTGTGCCTCCAGCAACCGTGTAAGTGCAGTAAATAGATGTTCTCGCGGCAAAACTGTCGTAACCCGACCAAGTGGCGGGCCAATCGCCGTAAGTTACTGCTTTATAATATGTGGTTGCACCTGCACCACTTGTGTACACAATTTTGCTGTAGGCACTTGCATCGTCACACCAAGCAACCAAAATATAGGTTGTATTTGCAGTTAAGGTGGGTTTAGTGCCAGTAAAATTGAAAATGTACCATGCAGCCGTGGCTGTTAATGTGATGGTGCGTTCTTCCGTTGAACCAACAAGACTCTTGTCACTTTCTAGATAAATCGCGCATTTAACTTTCGGGGTCCTTGCGTAAACATCATATTTCATTCCCACACTTATACTCTCTGCCGTTCCACCATTAACACAGAGGTAAGCAGAACCCCACATATAATTTCCAAGTCCGAACACCGACCCGCCTAATGTTTCATACCCAAACTTTGCAGTAGTCATCTTTCAACGCTCACACAGTCTCGTTCTGGAAAAATTGCGGGCGTGTTTTTTCATCCTACATATTCATCGTGATTAAGCCGCTTGGAACTTCGGAGTATAATATATTTTCACTGTATCGCCCGACACAACGTTCTTGACAGCGTAAGCGTCACGGCAATAGAGCGTCCCGCCTGAAGCAGCATTCAATATTCCACATTCTACAAGCGCATACGTACTTATGATAGCGAAGGTTCCATCCATACTGCACTCGCCTGTAGGCCCGTCTTTCCCATATGTGCCTTTCACACGCATCACTTCCGTTTGAAGTGTAGTGTCAGCCGCAAGCGTCGCGTTTGTACCCGTTCCAATAGCAATGCTGTTGAAGACTGCAGGCCTGCTTCCGCTTTCGTCAAAGCCTTGTCCACAGAGCGCGTCCAGTCCAGCATTCACGACTATGTCTTTCGCGTCAATGAATTTCTCATCAGTTGATACGAGTTTTCCTTTGCGCCAGACTTCAATCCGTCTTTCGACGCCGACTAATACTTTGCTTTTCACATTTTTTTCCATATTCAATTCCTCATATGCGACCATGAATCTTCCCGTCATCCACATCAACATTAGCGAGATTCCAAACCTTATTTCTCGCGGTAGCAATTGTTATGTGTGGACTGTTCGGAAACCTGAGAAAGGTGTAAACAGCATACTTTGTGAAGATCAAGAAGAACGGTGGTTTTTGACGCCGCAACTTGATTCTGAAGAGACAACAGTAATAGCAGAAGTTTATTTTACTGTCACAGAATGCGTTGAACCTGTTTCCACCTGTGATCACGTTTTTTAAGAGCTGTTCCAACTTGCGAATCGGCTTAGGAATTGTATCGCCAGAATACTTCAATTTTGATCAACCATACACTTCTTCAGCCGTAACTTCGAAACCACATTTAAGGCCCCGTTTCACTTCCAACTGTGGAACCCAAACAAATTCAACCTCCCCGATCCCACCAGACTTAAGGCTCTTGGAAGCGGAAACCTTCACGTTCGGATCTGAAACAGTAATCTGGATCTTCCGCAATTCGCCTTGACTATCATTCTTCAAAAAGACTTTTACAGACTGAGACGTGCCAACCTGAACCTCTCCAAAATCAAGCGATTCAACACGCATTTTACAGTCTTTATCCTTGAAAAACTGCATTAAGAACCCTGCTTCAATATTTTTTGCAGAGCTTTTTTCTTGAGTTGCTCCATTTCCCCACTCATCGACGGCACAAGTTGTACATTCATAACCGTGCCCTTCCCCGCTTCATCAGGATAACCCAACGTTTTTCGAGCCCACACTGGACTTACGACGCCATGCTCAATTTCGCCCTGCAGTTTCGTGCTGAGAGCGCTTTTGTCCTCTTCTTTCAGCGGACGCCAAATCATCTTCACAGGCTTAGCGGTCTCGACAAGACTGAAAAGGTTGGCTTCGTGAAACCGTTTCAAAACACGCTGGTAACTCCTAACCTCCGCCTCGAGAATGCGCTCTTGATATTCGGCTGTGGCCATTGTTGTTGTGCCTCCGAATCCGAGGGCGGGTTCTGGAACTCCGAGGCCAGCAACCAAATTACGCGTGAAATGGCTGAGTATGGGCTCTAGTGTTTGACGGCCGCTACCTAAACTTGCGCCTTGATAGACCTCTTGAATCTGCTCGATTGTGCCGTCGTTGAATATGTCTTCTCCAGGCTTCCGGTTGATCACACCATTCTTAACCCTGTCATAAGTATCTTTGTCAACCGGATTGTCTTTCCCGCCTATCTGAATATGAAGCATAGGATCCGCACGGCGCCGTGCTATCCAAGGCAGTTTCTCCTCCATGAACAACAAGGCTTTGATTGTCGGCAAGACGCAGCGGAGGCAACTGACGCCGAAGAATGCCCAGGGTTCCGCGTTGAATTTCAAGTGTAGGATGTCAGCGGCTTTTATGTGGTCTACTTTGCCGAAGGTCGGCTCGTAATTGTACTCCGTGATTTGCTGGTTACTATCAAGTTTCAAGCCCATTCTCAGTGGGTTCAAAGGCTTGTATGCCTGGTCTTTCTGTTTCTGCCAATACATGTTTCCAGTGATGAGGGCGAAAAGGGCTCCCTCACGAAAGACTGTGTCGGCCTGCAAGTTAGTTAGCAAGTCTGTGATAGCCTGCTTACTTGCGTCATCCTCTGATTCGAGGTCGTAGCCCATTTGCCAAATCATGAACTGCTTGATATCGACCGCTCGAGCAACATAGGGAATGTAGTTGTATGCGTCAAGGTAATCCTGGAAGTCATTGAAGTCGTCCGGGTATTTGACGCCGCTAACCGTGCTCACACCGACTTTCACAGCGGTTGCAGGATTCACTGAGGCTTCAATGAGTTTGGCTGACTCAAGTCTGCCTCGAATACGCGTCTCGCTTGACTGGGGTTGGTCCGAGCTTGAAATGAGGTAGGGTCCTGGAGTTGGACCTTGCACCGTTACGAGACCTTGCAGCTTAATCGGAGGGGGAACTTTAGGTTTTGGCTGAAAACGATTGAAAGGCCATGGCCACTTTTTTTCTTTCTCAGTCATCGTTATTTGTCTCCGACTTGTCCGAAGCTAACGAGCCCATGTAAACGAGCCCTAATGGGAACTGTATATCTGAGAGCGTCACAGGCATGGTCATTCTCTTTCACGTTCTCGTCGTACTCGGCTAATTCGCTGATGAGGTTCACACATTTTGCCGAGATGAATATGCGGGGTTTGTTGTCGCCTTGAACTGTGAAGCGGCTGCCGAGCTCCCTGATCCCGTCTTCCCTCTTGAGCTTGTTGCCTTCAACGTTGAAGCCTGCTCTTCGAATCATCTCGATAGTTTCCGGGTCCGAGGGGTCACAGATTATTTTTCCATGGCCATATCGACTGTAGAAGTCTTGCAGGGCGTCTATCAATTTTTGAGTTGGCAGTTGGCTGCCGTAGACTTCGTCGAGAACCCACATGCGACCGTCATGATCGAGCCCTACTGCAAGGATGCATGCTGGGTTTGTCCATCCGAAGTCAACGCCATAACGGATGTCGGTCAGCAGGTCCTTGGTGATTTCTCGCACGTGTAGCGTGCTGTCGAAAGTGAAGGTTTTGCCGCCGACCTGAGCGAAGCGTCCATAAATGAATCTGTCAGCCAAACCTTTTGTGTGGCTTCTGACTATGCTATCGATGTATTCTTGTGTGAGATATTTGTTGTCGAAGATGCTCCAACGGTAAACCTTGCTTTGAGGATCCTTATTCGAGGGGTCTTCAAAGAAGCGGTAGAGTCCGCTGCCGGGGGCGTCTGGGGTTGTAGTGATGAAGGCGCCTGTTGGAAAACGTCCTGGAACGCTGCCTCTGATTCTGCGAAGGATTGTTTGCCAAGCTAAGTCGAAGTGTCGGACGAGTCTGCCTTCGTCCAGGTGTACAACGTCGATGTTAGGGCCCTCTGCCATCTCTGGGTTTTCGAGGCTGCCGAACCATAGTCGGGACCCGTTTGTGAGGTCTATCCGGTTGTCGCTTTTGTTGAGGCTTGTGACTAAGAGGTTGCTTTCAATGGGAAATCCGAGGAGCCTTTCAAGTGTCGGGATGAGGATTCGACGGACCATAGGATAACTCGGTTCAAAGATGTATCCGACGCTGCCGTTGTTTTCGATGAGCCAGCTGAGGATTTCGAAGACGCCTGCAATGGTTTTGCCTCCTCCGGTGCCGGCGCTGATCAACCTATATTTTACGTGGTAGCGGTCATTGTGGAACAGTTTCTGTTTTGGATGCGGTTGATACGGGATCTGGATTTCCGTTTGTTGTATGCTCATCTTGTTCAGGAGTCCACATTTTCACTATAATTTTACCCTGAGCTTCCACCTTGACGTCGAGGGGCATGGTTTTACCGACTAACCGACAGATGTTTGCGAAGAGGCATCTTCTGTCAGCTGGATCCTTCAAGTCAAGATTGCTTAGGGCTCGTTGAAAAAGGTCGTGAATGTAATTTTTGAACCATGTCGGGTCTGTGCGGAGGGTCTGCATGTCCTTCCAGATTGTGACTTCAGCAACTTCAAGTTGGTTAGCGATTTCACGTTCAGTGAAGCCTTGGCTGAGGAGCTCTATAACTTTGAGTCTTCGCTTCTCGAGTTCCTCAGATGTGGTCATAGGTCTATCTCTTTCTATATCTTTCAGGTTCATGTCAATGTGATATGCCTATAGCAACTATAGCAAGTATAATGCCTATGAGTGTGGCGATGGCGAATACGAGAGTAGCCGTGATTTTCTGGTTTATGCTCTTCGTCACGGTTTCAAGGTCGTTTAGTCTTGCGTTGACGACTTTGTGTTTTTGCATACATAATTCCTTGGCGCCGTCTTTTTCTGATTCATACAGGTCTTTCCGCATGTATTTCTCATTAAGGTCTTTCTGTGGATGTTCACTCAATTCTTGATTCCTCAGAATATGATGGATACATGTCAAAGGCTCATCGCCTAGAGAATGGTGATTTGCTTGTCAAGGCTGCCCTGACCTCTCGCGTCAGTTAACACTTCTCCCTCGATTACGCGCGCTTCGCATGGAAAGAAGCGGAAGCCTATTGTTTGCATGTATAAGGTGATTTCGCCTGGTGACAATGTGTTGATGGTTTCACTGTGTTTCTTATCGAAGAAGCTGTTGCTCATTATGAAGGTGCGTAGGGCTCGTGTTCTGTTTTTGAATGGAAGTCTCTTATGCGGCATATTATCTCAAACCACACTGCTCTCGCTAGCGCGGGAGAGGCGAAAAGCGAAAACTTGAGTTATGTGTGTTTTCTGTTTGTGATGGTAGAGGCTTTTAAATTTTGAGGGTTTGTGTGCACGGACTTCAAGTATGTGAAGCATGCAGTCCTGATAATCTCGGTTCTTGAGACATGAAGAAGCACGGCTGTTCTATCGAGGTCTTTGACAAGTTCCTGTTCAAGACGACAATGAACCCGCGCCTTCAGAGGCTAACTCTCCTTTCTGTCTCGTTCTTGTAATCTAGCCTTCAAATCCCAAGGCAAAACGGCTAATTCACGCTTCTGAAAACGATGTAAAGGCTTCAAATCCTATTCCTCTTCCCTCTTCTTTCTGTAGTGATCGAGAAACCACACGCGCACTCGATCTCCACTTACTACTCCGTGAATTTCAGCAACATCCCTAGCCAACAAAACGTAGAGACTGTTTCCTTTCGAAGTCACATCTGCAAACGTCATGGTCTTCAGGTTCCCAAGTTTCTCCCAGGGATTTATCGATTTTCTAACCTCACCACTTCTCTTTCGAGTCACCATTTATCCCTCACAAACCGCCAAAACGGCATGAACCACTTTTCGAATTCTACGTGTCCATCCTCTTGCTTCTCTTCCATGATAAAAGATTCTTGAGTGGTCACTAGACTTCCCCTCGCATGTTTGATGCTGCGATAGCTACTCTAACCGCTGTGGTCGGGGGGTTCGTGGATGCATGGACATTCAACATTGTTTCGCCTCTAACAATTCAGCTTTCACAAAAAACTTGCAGTTATGCCAACGCAAACTCCGTACGCCTCGAAGACTGCAATTACGATGTTTACCTGTTCCATGCATGCATTCCGAACAGAGACTGTGAACTGTCAACATTGTTTTTCACTTCTTCCTCAATTTGTTAAACGTGCAGGAATAGCAGGTGACGCCGTTTAGCCAGTTGCCTTGAATGCCATGCAGGATAAAGGCGTCATGACTTTTGACTATGCTGGGGTTGCTGCAGAATACGTGGCCATCATTTCTAGCGCCCTTCGAGAAGTTGCAGAGGTGAGTGTAAGGGCTCGGAGTAGTGGGATCGCAATAATTGATAAGTTGCATTGCCGTGTTTCCTCGGCCGTGACGGAGGACGTATTCTCTCATTGCTTGAACAATAGTGGTGCTGAATCCTCTTTTGCCAGCTTCACGTCTTGCTATTTCACAGAAGTCTTTGAGTAGGTAGTCTTCGTCAAGCGACATAGAGAAGGATTTGAAGATAATTGGGTGAGTAGTGTTGTTTGTTGTTTGTTTATTAATATTATTTATTAATTCTTCTCTTCTATCTCTTCTCTCTTCTCTCCCAGTCATTTTGAAGCCTCTTTATCCCCACCAAACTATCCATTTGCTGAATTTGCTGAAACATTTATGGCAAAGATGAGCGCAATTTTCCCAGAAATCCTCTTCACCTTCAGAGGCGTCTAAGTCATCTAGGTAAGTTCCAATTCCGAGAAAAGGTTTGATTTCTTCTGGGCAGTCAGGGTCATTAGGGTTGGCTTGAAAATCGACTGGATGAAGACAATCAGAATATTCGCCGCAAATTGAGCATTCACTCATTTTCTCATTTCCTTTTTGGTTGTGGGGTCTTGGCCTGAACCACACTTAAAGGAGAAAGGAGAATGTCTTTGAATAGAGAAGAACGTGTGTTCCGGTGGAATCGTTGTAGACGTGTATTTGATTAAAGGGTCATCCGAATAGATTTTCTTCAAACTCATTTTCTATTTCAACTCCTAATTACCTTCATGTTTTTCCTGATAACGGCAAAATCAGAGGAAAGACGAAGCTTCAAGGTGAAACCTCCAGCTCGAGGCGTTTCTGTCCAGGCAAAACGCCATGTGTGCGTTTGGCTTTGAAACGTTCGAAATATCGTGAGAGGTAATACATTCTGCCTAGCATCTTTGGCCAGCGTAAAATGAAGGTACCGCCGTTGCGCTTGCTGCTGCGACGATAGAAGCAAAATTGGTCTGTAATGATTTGGCCAGGCTTGAGCTGAGACCACTGAGAATATTCCACTTGAAAATCTTCGAAGCGCATCACGTCTATGTCTGTAATCCAGCGGTAACTGTGCCAGTAGATAGAGTCTTCATGACCACAATTGGGACAGATCCTCATTTATATCCCTTCAAACCTTTCACAACCATGTAAATCGTTACGCTCTCGTCCCTGCAGTGAGAATAGTCTCGGCCAACTGCTCGTTGAAAGCGTTGAGGAGCCCTTTCAAACTCGTAGAAATCTGAAAGCGTCAAGGCGATATGCGCTGACAAATCTGGGTCGCCGACAATCCGAACCTTAGTCTTCCTCATCTACATCCCTTCAAACTGTGATCTTTGAACCATCTTAATTTGACAACGAAACTTTCCACTTTCGAAGGGGGCAAGTCACGTTCTGGACACAACAAGTATCCGCATGGCTCCTCGGTTCCTGGATAGATTCGGCAGGGGTCAGGCCAGTTGGCGCGGCTAATTTTCATTTGTCTCGCCATTCTCTATTTCTCCATGAATCTCAAAGCGAAAATGTGAACGATGGTTCGGATGAAACAGACGAGACAGTGAGGTTCATGATAGCATTGCTTTTCGTCAGAACAATGGTAAATCAGGTTCATTCAGAAGCCTCCAAGAGTTTGTGGATTTTGTCTCTGAATCGGTCTCTGTTTTCCTTGTCTGCCTCGAGCAATGCGTCAGCGTATGCATCCCAGATAACGAAGGGAATCTTGAAATCCTGTTTTCTCAATTCTTTTATTTCGAGGGCTTGCATGATTGCTTGGCAACCAAGTTTATCAACAACCGTGACTAGGCTGTCAAGGACTAATGTGAGTCTCTTCAATTCAGAGGGTGCGGTAGGGCTCGTTTCAAGAGGCCTCTCTTTCCTAGTTACTTTGTCACTTTGCTGAGGCTTCTTAACATCTTTTTTAGGCCTCTGTTTTCGACGTTGAAATCTAGGTTTAAGTTTACCTTCTTTCAACAATGCACCTATGTGATAAAATATGGCGCTGTCAGTTCTGTTCGGGAATTTTTCTTGCAGTTGCTTGGCAATCTTCCAATAGGGCATACCTTGTTTGTGAAGGTCAATCAGAAACGAGTCTTCTTCAGGGCGCCAATCGTCGCCATATTTTTTATGCCGAGCAACCCTTGCTACCTCACGCATATCGACTTGCCGTTCAATAGGTTCGGGTCCTGAACCATTCTCTTCAACTATCGGTTTCGGAGGAGGAGTGTACACGAGTTTTTCAGAGCCCTCACCAACTTTTTTCACAAGTGAAACAAGAGCAACAGATTTACGGTTCAACTCGACTAGACGTACTTTGTAGCCTTGGTCTTCAAGTTGGAATTCCCAGTCAGGATCAAACTTGTCGCCGGGAACCACGATGCACCAACCGTGTGGTTTGATGTCTTTGACGTCTGGAAAACGTTCCTGTAACTCTTGAATTGAAATGGCATTCAAGTTTCAATCACTCCTACCTGACTCAACCCCTTCACGTTGGAACTGCCGCAATGAGGACATAGGGACTTGCGATGAAACTTGAAGTCCTCGCCTTCAGGTCTGCATTCTTCTTCAAAACTGGATTCTGTACCGTTGAAACTGCTGAAACACTCTAGGCATTCATAATGAGTTTCACGCGCCGTTAACAAGCAGCCATGATGATAGAGCCTTCCGTCTTTGTCTTGGTCGATGTTTCGCAGGATTGGTTCGTGGCACCAGGTGCATTGACGTGCTTGAACGGGCAAGCTTGAATAGAGTCTGCGAAGGCTCATTATGTAGCCTCCAAACGATGTTCAATCTTGCCGTCAGCATGTTTAACATGGATAAGCCCAAATTTCTGTTGACATTCAGGACATTCCCATTTGAAGCCAGTGTCAATTTCCTCACTCTTCAATCGAGATTTTGCCGTAGGGCTCGGAATAGATTCCTTACCGGGTTCATGTGCGATCGGAACGGCGTTCGGAATGGATTCTGTGCCCTCTTCAGGAACAGTTTTAATTCCATCAGCGTAGAGACCTTCACTTTCACCCGTCTCCTCGGTAGGGCCCTCAGCAAGCTTTTCTTTCACAGCAGTTTCCAACACTTCTTTCCCGGCAGGCGTATCCAGGAGTTCTTTTGCTTTGCCAACTGTCATATCTTGAGGTTTCAGAGTTGCGATCGGAGGCGCTTTTTCCTCAGGATGAACAATGCTGTGAATTTCACGGGCAGAAGGCACTTCACCGGTCTTGTTGATTTCATCAATGATTTCTTGCTGTTTGTTTTCTGGAGCTGCCAGGATCTCACGAGCTTGATATTCCGTAATTTCTCCTTTCTCCATTATACCGCGCGGTATAATGTTAGGAATCTGAAGCATTGCGAGGTGACGAGAAATCCAATTTTGATTTTTGCCTAGTTTCTTTGCGAGTACCTCTTGTGTGCAGTTGAAGTTCTTGACCATGTAGTCGAGCATCCGCGCTTTTTCCATGTCCGAGAGGTCTTTCCGCTGAATGTTCTCGATCAACTGAACCTCGTATGCTTGCTCATCAGTCAGAGGGCGGATAACTGTTGGAACGGCTTTCAGTCCTGCCTGTTCTGCAGCGCGAAAGCGTCTCTCTCCAGCAACAATCTCATAAAAGCCTGTTTTCAGCATACGAACAACCAATGGCTCCAAGATGCCATGTTCTTTCACACTTTCAACTAATTCTTCAAAGTCTGGACCGTCAATGCTTACTCGACTTCGAAAAGGCATATGAACAAGCGATGTCAATGGAAGAACGATAGGCATGTACATGTCGTCAAAATGTTGCAACGGTGCATGCATCGGTGCAGACGCGGGTGTACTCGTTTGGGCACTGGATTGCCCAGTTGTTTTTATGCCAGTAGGCAGAGCAGAGCTCTGAGGGGGAATTCCAGGCTTCTTCGCATACGGCCCAGGAATTTTCCAGCCGTGAGCACCCTTAACAAAGTCTTCGCCTCCTAAATCCCTCGTAAGTCGGCATAACGCGACGAAATCAGGTTTATCCAAGAACTTTTTCGGCTTCAACTTACACCAGAAAAACCCTTCTTTATCCTCGCTAAAATCAAAGAAATCATCAACAACAGCCAGTTTCCAGTTGAATGTGTCAGCAATCTTCTTAGCAAAATCGGTCGGGAGCTGAAGTTTAGTACTTTCGGACATATTTGCTCCTCCGATTCTCATTGAGTTGCCATCGGAGGGGAGTTTTAGGCTCACTTCAAGTCGCCTCCGTTGTGATACTTTGCTTTGAACGCTTTCCTGATTTCCAGAAACTGTTCACGGGTTATGTACCCAAGTTTCCAGGCGCTCTTGGCTGTCATCTTGCCATGCCAATCCTCCCGCGCCTTGCGGTCTTCACAGGACTCGTATTCCTTGCATGTTTTCGGGGTGCAATTGTGGCATTCCCTGACAAAACCTGCCATACTTTACGCCTCCCTTTGTCGTTTCTGCTCCTCAACTTTTCTGATGAGATCCCGCATCGCCTCAAGCAGTGCGTCCGTGCGATGACCGTATGTTGCTTCGGTGACTTCGTCAAAAACCGCGAGGAGTTTGACGGGGCATTTAAAACCCACGAACCGCGTATTTGCAATTATTTTTTCAAGTTTCAAGTTTTCTATCAGTCTCCAATTTTGGTTTGTAGCGGCAACCGACAGCGTATTCGGGGAGAGTGCCAACATATTTGCAGACTTTGACGATGCTGCAGTCAGCGCAGGGTCCTACATGCGTGTTGAATTCATCATGTTGAAAGGGACCGTCCGTAACTTGGTCGTATGCTTGTTGAACATCTTCAAAATAGACCAGTTTTGCCAAGTAAAACTGCGTGTACGCAAGGCTCTTATGCCTGAGGATCCTGCGTAGGACTTCAAGGCTACGGTTGCTTCTATGCCATTCTGCAGCGAAGAAATGCCGGAGTATTCGGGGGTTAAAATTGTGGACGCCGACCTCTTCAGCGACGGTCTTAAGGCGGACCCACACTGCAGCGTCATTCAACGGTTTGTCAGCACGCTTCTTCGTCCATGTTTGACGGTGCCTGAAAACATAGCCCTCTAGCCTTTTCCCGATCAGAAGCCTGATAAACTCAAGGGTTACCGGGTCGAGGGGAAGAGGGTAAAGC
>Ga0315280_10005049_pt1 | contig 19066 bp, 16 predicted proteins | sample YL17G06_40_MG_FD_203697 | JGI IMG/M metagenome (GOLD analysis project Ga0315280, IMG submission 203697) | Sediment microbial communities from Yellowstone Lake, YNP, Wyoming, USA - YL17G06_40 | ecosystem: Environmental > Aquatic > Freshwater > Lake > Sediment | place: USA: Wyoming | collected... | reverse complement strand
TATAAACCTCTAGTTTCGGTATAAAATCGGTGAAAGAGAATCTCGTAAGCGTTTAACTGGCTTTCCTATACGCGCGCACCCACAGGGCGCCCGAAATCATGACAGACGCTATCGTAACCCAAAAGAACAGAACAAGCATCTTAGCAGCGTTGACTTCTATTTCTTCAAACATTTTGGTTCAAGAGTAACAATTCTAAGACAAGCCTAAAAGCAAAGTTTCAAGAGCCGAAATGAGTGGGCAATAGCGCATATTTTTGAAAATGATATGTGCCGACATGAATAGCAAGCGTTTTATAAAGATCCAACCTTGTATAGCTTAGTCCAAGCGGGGAAAGGAGAAGGCTTCTGTCATGGTTTTTTTCTGAAAGTTTTCAGCTACAGTCTAGATTTTATGGATTTCATCATAATCGCGCGCGCTAAGAATTTGTGCAGCTTGTGATAAAACTTTACCCCAACCAACCAAAACGACGATGTCCTGTTTCAGTAGAGACTAACTGAGTACATCCACACTATCCGACACTTGGTGTCGCCTTCCTCCTCAAAGTGAAAGGATGAACTAGTGGGTTTTGGCAACCCAGAGGAGCATATTCCAGTGTTTACCGACAGCATTGCATTCGGCTTTGAAGCCATTCATGACTTTCTGAGCCTCGTCTGCAAGTTCACTCTTGCTTTCAATAATTTCGTGCATAGCGGTGTAGACAGGTCTGACATAGAGCTCCCAGTCTTCTTTCGAAGAAACAAAATGCCCTAGCACTTGAAACCCAGATCCTCCCATCGACTGCCGCATTTCAGCCTCTGTAAGCAAGCTGTCCTCAGCCTCGCCGAGAGCTTTTAGCACTTCCGAGGAAACAGGTTTCGCCAACCAAACGGGTTCTGCCAAGATCAGAATGCCATCTTTATACAACATAGTTCTGAAAATCTTTAAAGCATCACTGTTCCCTCCGTATACCTGTGCTATTCCAAGTCCTAGGGAAGCTACCACGTCATATTTTCTGCTAAGCCTTGGTTCTCTGATATCTCCACATAAATATTCGACTCGGCGCGAGAGATTTAGCATCTTAGCACGTGAATTTGCGTATCTGACATAATTCTTATTCACGTCAAATCCTTCAACCCGAACCCCAAATACACTCGCCCACAAAAGAGAAGGAAAACCTTTTCCACTTCCAACATCAAGGACTGTTTTTTTAGGTCCCAGTTGGGCAAGTGCACCTGCTAAGAGCAATGTGGTTGGAGAGACTGGGTTGAGTATGTCCGAATATTTGAAAATCTCAGTGTATGATAGTTTCATTCAGTTTGCCTTCCTACCACCATATTTTCGCCAAAGTTGACGGAGCTAGCTTTCACTGGAGCTTAAGAACTTAGTTGAGTTGTGGGATAAAACTCTACCGCACACACACAAATTGACGACGTGATTGCGGAAAAGTTATAGCTAAACCGAAACCACATCAGACTATATCAATTCGTGGTGTTAAATGATGGTTGACATACAGACTGTCTCTATAGCAGTTGCTTCTGCCAGCGTTACATTGGCAGCTATCTATTACATTTTCCAAATACGATACCAAACTAGGATTAGACAAACAGACCTTGTTGTCAGACTCTACTCGGCTTTCATGAGCAAAGAGTTCTTGGATGCATCAGCGAAGCTCTTAGCATTAGAATTCAAGGATTACGAAGATTATGTGAACAAATATGGTCCGATGCTCTCTGTAGGCAAAAATGGGCTATCAATCAATGACACTCCAGAGCTTAGAGGCTTGCTTGTTGTTGACAATTTCTTCCAAGAAGTCGGCATCCTTCTGAATAGAGGATTCATTGATGCTGGGTTAGTTAGAGACGTTTTCACCTATAGGATTGAGTTGCTGTGGAAGAAGGCTGAACCCATAATGCAGGGCTTGAGAAAAGAGTCGAATCAACCAGAAATGGGCAAGTGGTTCGAATATCTATAATGAAATGAAGAAAGGAGAACAGAAGCTTCAGCAATCAAAGGTATAGGCAGATGGCTAGCCTTTGAGATTTGAGGTTGGTTGGTGGTAAAGTTTTATCCCTCTAAAAAACAATATCACCCAGCATGGACTATCCAAATGGAAAAGTTGCAGGGGCACTCATTTTCGTTGCAGTTACTCAATTCGTCCTAGGTCTGATCGTTTCAGAAGCGTTGTACTCAGGCTACAGCATATCTGAGAACTACGTAAGCGATCTTGGAGTCGGGTCTTCTTCGATGATCTTCAACTCATCCGTATTTCTTTTGGGGTTGCTGTTGATCGTTGGAGCCTATTTTTTGCATCGCGCCTTCAATTTCACGATGTTGACCGTGACGTTTGTCTTAACGGCTATTGGCTCAATGGGAGTTGGCATATTCACAAAAGACGCTGGCACAATCCACAGTGTGGCAGCGTTGTTTTTCTTTCTGTTCAGCGGGCTATCAGCAATATTCGCCGTCATATGCTCATACGTTCATGGGTTCAAGTTGATGAAGATGCCGTTTTCTGCCATAGCCGTAATACTGGGACTGACAGAGCTTGGAGGGTTTGTCCTTTTTGTAGGCGGAATCTACTTCGGACTAGGTGTAGGCGGAATGCAGCGCATGGTCCTTTATCCAGTGCTAATATGGCTAGTTGGATTTGGCGGATACCTGATGGCGCACCCTGACAAACCGACAACTCAGAAAACGCAGTGATGCCTAACTATGCACCTGCCTTCTTGAACGCAAATCCAGCGAAAGCCCTGATTAGTCGATTAATTGATTAGATGGTTGTTTGACACGGTGAGAGTGTGTAATAGGCAGTCCCCTGCTTGCTTTTGAAACACTTCCAAACTGGGGAAAATAAAATCGACTCTCACATTCACTCAGTGCGTCTGTGTGTGTGCATAAAACTTTACCCCAAACCAACCAAACCAAACCAACTATGATCGCTCCAATACCAACAACAGACAATAGCGCAGCCAAGATTTTGCTTCCTGAACCTCTAAGAAATAACCACGATCCTATAATGCTCAACACACCGACCAGGAAAGATATGGAGTTGAAGATCAATGCAGAAGGTTGATAAACCAGAACATCAGATGCCGGCACAAGCCAGAGTGACACTGGAGCTCTGGCTCCGAGGTCGCTTAATTTGTTGTTCGACAAGCTGTAATTGGGTTATAGCGCTTCAGCTACTATGAATCCCAGTATGAGCATCAATGAACTTATGAAAAGAAGGAACCCTGCCAATTTTAGAGAACTCATAATAATGGACTGTAACCCCAAATCCTATTTAACAGTTGGTGCATCAATCCGCGCGCGAATGAATAAACCGGAGAGAAGAATAATCTTAAATCCTGAGCGAAACCAGACCTAGCATTATGGACCGCTTAGAAAATGCAAGGAAGACTGTTCTAAAGGCCTCTCGTGCTTATTATGCTCATCAAGGCTATTACGAAGATCTTTTGGTCGCTGAAACCACAAAACGTGAGCTCGACTTTCTTGAATTCGCCTTCCGCACCCATGCAACTCATAGAGTTAGAGACGTGCTCGACGTTGCGTGTGGAAGTGGCAGACACGTACTCGGGCTAGCGCATCGTGGCTACAAATGCACTGGGCAAGACTATACTCCTGAACAGGTTCAGATAGCCCAAGCTAGAGCTAAACGTGAGGGGGTCTCCGTGAAACTGTTGCAGGGCGATGCGACGAGACTGAAGTATGAGAGCATGTTTGACGCGGTGCTTGCACTAAGAATACTTTTTCTCTTGCCAGACGATGACAGTGTACTGGCATGCCTGCGGCAGGTTCACCGCGCACTAAGGTCAGGAGGAATAATAGTTTGCAACATCGCCAACCCCTTTTATGAGGGTGAGAATTGGTTTTCTCTCAAATCAATCCAACAAGGACATTATTTCAAGGAAGTCCGTGTTCCAGGCATGCGCTGCATAAGCATTGATCGAGTTCAAGACTTCGACCCACTTCATGGTGTAGCTTGGTGGCAGGAAACACATGTAATCGAGGCTTCAGATGGCGTGCACATCTTTCGAGATCGAGAACGCCTGCGACTCTTCACTTACTGGGACACCCTCCACTATCTTCAGGTAGCCGAGTTCAAAGAGACCAAGTGTTACCCCGATTGGAAGACTGAGCCGCTGAAGAAACCCAAGGCGGAGTGGTTAGTCTTCGTTTCCCGAAAAGATTGACTCCTTTAAAGACTTGGAACGAACTTTAAATAATCGAACCTCGATCGATCGAATACATAGATGAACCAAAGACAAGAGGCTTCTCTGAGCTTCTGAACAGATATTTCGAATCTAGGATTGAAATTCCAAGAATCAAGGTAGGGAAGAAACAGATCATTAAAACTCTAATTAATGAAGAGGCTCTTTTGTTAGCAAAGTTTCTAAGAAACGAGCGCCAAACATGGACGCCAAGATTAGCAGTTATTTAGTCTCTGTGTGTTGCCCGGTGATGTTTCAAGCTATTTCTTCATTTTGAGATAGAGCTCCGCAGTCTTTACTGAGTCCATCAATGGAACAATCTTTATCCTCATTTCTGGATAGTAGCTCACAACAAAATCGATCAACTTCTCCTCATCGTCGCTCTCGTATATAGTGATGCCTTTCATCATCCCTGTTTCGCTTGGCTCACCTAAATGGTACGTTGGAGTGATTGGCTTCACATGTTTCTCAGGGTTTTTCTTAAGGGATTCGTGAAACTTCTGAAATTTTTGCAATACCTTGTCTGTATCCTCTCTGGAGTACTCCCAGAACATTATGAATTTCATTCACTTCGCCTCCCTTGAAGGTACTAATTTGTCTGCAATAACTTATATTTAAAATCATTGAACAAATGACAGTTCACCTATTTTGGTGTAGTTGTTCTTCTTTTCTTGAAGACTTTCAAATAATTTTTTGTATTGTGGGTGTGCGCGCGCTGAGTGAGTGTGTGTGTATGAGTAAGCTAGTGATAGTGAGTTAGAGTAAGAGTCAGAGAGTAAATGTTTGGTTTTGGGTTTAGGGTAAAGTTTTATCCAACCAACCAACGACGGATGGACGATGGAGACGTGACGTTGGCAAACAATGTAGGTATGAGGGCTTATACGTAAATTGTTTTCATGGAAGATGGAACAGGAAAAGGGCTATTCGTGCAGAGCCGTCATGCCTTCATTTTTCAATTATTTCTACATGAGCTTATGATTGAATCAGATGTTCTTCCAAAAGCAATAAGAACGCAGAATCTAATAATATTCTATTGATAAGTTGCTGTGAGAGGTCTCATTGACATCTCTTGAGCGTGACCATGTTCTGAGTCCCCGTCCTATTGCCACGAGAGAGATTCCGCTTGTAGACAGAGTTGAAGAAATGAATGTGTTAAAAGAGGCTGTTTACAGGGCAGTTCACGGGGAGGGCGGTCTTGTTTTTGTTCATGGCGAGGCTGGGATTGGGAAGACAAGGTTGATGCGAGAGGTTGGTGCTTATGCACGATCACGTGGCGTGCAGGTTTTGTACGGAAGATGCCCAGCACTATTCAGAATGGACGGTGTTCCACCATACATCCTCTGGAAAGAGGTGATCAAAGACTATCTGGAAACATGCACTCCTGAGCAACTGAACAGGGTCATTGGTTTCTATCCTGCGGAAGTTGCAAAGCTCGTTCCAGAGATCAGCCAAAAGCTTAGAACATTTCCCCAGTCTCTTCCGATAAGCCCTGAACAGGAGCAGAACAGGCTCTTTGAGGCAGTATCGCAGTTCATCACCAACATTTCCCACGAGACTCCTTTGCTGGTGGTTCTTGATGATTTGCAGTGGACCGATCAATCTTCGCTTCTACTATTGCACTATCTCGCTCGTGGCGTGCAGAAAACACCCTTACTCCTCTTAGGCGCCTACCGCAGCACCGACATTGATCCAAGGCATCCATTGACTCTAGTTTTAGCTGAATTGAAGAGAGAACGCTTGCCTCAATCCATTTCCTTGAAGCGAATGTCTCTAGACGATATTTCGGAGATGATTAGACAGATATTGGGGCAAGACGACGTTCCACCAGAATTCTGCAAGATGGTCTACGAGAAAACAAGAGGCAACCCGTTCTTCGCAGAAGAAGTAATAGAATCCCTGAAGGAAGAGGAAGTCATCTATCGAGAAGAGAACAAGTGGAAGTTCAGAGAGATTTCAGCGATCGAGTTTCCGGAAAGTGTCAAGAATGTTCTGAAGACGAGATTCAGTAGGCTGGACGATGAATGCCAGAATGTTTTGACCTTGGCTTCTTTCGTTGGGAACGATTTTACTTTAGAAGTATTGTGTGCAGTTACTGGCATCGAAAAGAGTAAACTGCTTGGGCTAATGGATAAAATGTTCAAAACCGGATTGATTAAAGAAAGAGTGATCCTCGGAGAAGGAGTTTGCTCATTTGCCGATATATTGGTCAGAGATGTTGTGTATGAAGAAGTCAGTCCCCTGAGGCGCAAGGAGCTTCACGGAGTCGTGGGGAGCATCCTAGAGAAAGTCTATGCCAAGAAAATTGACGAGCATCTTGGCGAGTTAGCGTCTCATTCTCTCGAGAGTGGAGACAGAGACAAGGCACTTGACTATTTCTTGAAAGCCGCAGAAAAGGCTACAAAGATTTATGCCAGCTGTGAGGCGGCTTCATACTTCCAGTCAGCCCTTAAGCTACTTGAAGACAAGGAAGGTGAAATTCGGAAAAGAGGTGATGTTCTTGAAAGGCTTGGTGACATAAAAAACCTCGTAGGCGAATATGATGCCTGCATCAAGTACTGGAATGAAGCGCTACAACTTTGGGAACAGCTTAGCGAAAAGGAAAAGGCTTCAAGGTTGAACCGTAAGACGGCGAACGTTCTTTGGAGTGTGAAGGGCGACACGGAAAAGGCTACAGAGCATCACGAGCAGGCTTTGAAGATCCTAGAGAAGGAACCTGAAAGTGTTGAATTAGCGAGCCTCTTTGAGGATATGGCGCGCTTCTATTCTCGCACTCAGGATGAAACCAAAGCTCTTTCTTGGGCTGAAAAAGCAATTGAGCTTGCCAAAAGACTCAACGATCATGAAGTTATTGCGAGATCTTACGGCACTCTGGGAGTAATCTTTGCTGATATTGGAAACACAAAGAAAGCAATTGAATGCCATGACAGATCTTTGAGAATAGCACTTGATAACGGTTACATCGACACCGCATTGCGTGCATATAATAATCTTTCCGCAGCACTTTCAGATGAAGGAGAAAGTGAAAAGGCTTTGGAGTTTGCCGAAAAAGGATACGAACTGGCGAAAAAAGTAGGAACTGTCAGGTGGATATCCTGGATTGGCACCGGCCTGTCATCGACATATGCATACATGGGAGACATAAACAAGGCACTTCCTTTGGGAGAAGAATCAGTTGCGCTAGATAGGAAAGCCGGCGACATAACTAACCTTTCCAATTCCCTGAATACTCTTGGATATGTCTACCTTATATTGGGCGAATGGGACAAGAGCGAACAATACCACAAGGAAGCTTTGAACCATTCCCAAAAGGCAAAAACCATCCAGCAACTCACCTTCAGTTACTGCGGTCTCGGAACGCTCTACGCTGAAAAAGGAGAATACCTCAAGGCAAATAAGCAATTTGAGAAAGCATTTGAGATCTGTGAGAAGACTGGAGCAAAATACTACCAAGCAATTGTCTCTTTATTCGCTGTTTGGACGAACATAGAATTAGGAGAAATTGAGAAAGCCAATGATCTTCTTGACAATCTTCTCAAGTATGCCATCGAAGCAAAGGCCAAACTAATGATCGCTACGGCGGAGGCGCTGAGAGGAATACAGCTGCGTACCCAGAAGAAATGGGAAGAATCCATTGAGTATTTCGAAAAGAGCCTCCGACAATACGGGTCCATAAACGCAAGGCGATGGCAGGTTTATTGGCTCGCCAAATACAACCTCTACGAATATGCTCTTGTGTATCTGGAAAGAGATCAACCCGGAGACAGAGAGAAAGCCCACAACCTGCTCAGCCAAGCCTTGGAAATGTTCCAGAAAATAGGTGCTAAGAAAGACATTGAAAAAGTAGAGGCAAGAATAGCTTTCATAGAAACAGGCAAAGAAGTTTCGAAGCCCAAGCCCATAGATCATGCCTCCACGGGATATGCGGATCTGGACAATCTGCTGTACGGCGGAATCCCATCAAACTGTGCTGTAGTATTGACTTCACCCTCATGTAACGAGAGGGACTGGCTGATCAAGAGCTTCCTTGAAACAGGGGCAAAGAAAGACGAAGCCACGTTCTACGTCACCATAAACCCGGGTTCAGCAAAGACTCTTGCAGACGAGTTTCAGTCAAACTTCTTCCTCTTCGTTTGCAACCCTCAGGCGGATGCAATCGTCAGGGAAGCACCCAACGTATTCAAGTTGAAGGGAGTCGAAAATCTCACTGACATTGGCATCGCCTTGACTTCTGCCATCCGTAAGCTTGATCCATCGTTGAAGGACGCGAGGAGAATTTGCCTAGGCCTCGTCTCAGACGTTCTGCTACAGCATCATGCAGTTCAGACCAGAAGGTGGCTTGCGGGGCTCATTCCAGAACTGCAGTCGGAAGGTTTCACAACTTTGGCAGTGATAGATCCCCGCATGCACCCTTCAGAGGAGCTGTATGCAATTCTTGGGCTTTTTGACGGAGAGATCAGCATCTACGAGAAAGAAACCGAGAAAGGCTTGGCAAAATACCTGAAGATCAAGAAGATGAGCAACCAGAAATATCTGGAAGATGAGCTTATTCTGAAGAAAGAACAACCGTAGCTGAACGCGTGCTTATTCTAACTAGCCTAAAAATCACACTTTTGAACCAGTTTTGGTTTTGCGGAAAAGTTGTAGGTGGATCATGGCTTTCGTTTCTTCTTTCGCGCGCGCTCCATCATCGTTGGTTGAATAGAAGCTAGCTAGCTGGAATAGATAACTACGGCAGATAGATAATGTCTGCGCGGCATTGTTCGCAATGACGAAACTGTGGGATTATCTTCTCACATTCTTGGCGCGCCTTTCTAAGCTCGTCGCAAGAAGGTCCAGGCCGGTTTTTCATTTTGCCCGAAGGGATGAGGGGCATAACGTTCATTATTTTAGCTCCTGCTTCCTTAATCCGCATGGCGAGCTTCGGCATCTGCTTATCGTTTACGCCTGGAATGAGCACCGTGTTTACTTTAATCGTGAGGCCGGCATCTACTGCTTTCCTGACGCCGCTAAACTGCTTCGCAAGGAGTAGACTCACCGCTTCTTTCCCGCGATAGATGGTCCCTCCATAGCTTGCCCAGGAATAGATGTTTTTCCCAACATGGCTGTCAGCGGCATTGATTGTTACGGTTAGGGCTCTAATTCCAACATCAATAATATCGGCCAATTTATCCTCGAGGAGCAAACCGTTCGTGCTTATACATTTCAGTAAATGGGGGTACTCTTTATGAATCAAGTTCAGTGCCTCGAAGGTCTGGTCGTTCGCTAGTGGATCGCCAGGACCCGCAACGCCCACCACAAAAAAGTAATCGGCCTGCTTCATGCGCATAATCGAACGTATAAGGTCGACCGCCTCAGCTACTGACAAAGGCTTCGCCGTCCAGCCTGGATGTTGCATAGTCAATGCTGCGCACATGTTGCGTTCGCAAAAGTTGCATTGGATGTTGCAACGAGGAGCGATGGGTAGGTGAATCCTTCCCACGCGGTCGTGTGCCATGTCATTAAAGCAAGGGTGCTGGGACAGGCTATCAATTTTGGGCGTTGCACTAAGCAACTTCATCACGATTACCCTTTCGGAGCAACGCGACTCCTTTCCACGTGCTGTCGGTACAGGGCATCCAATTCGGATAGATCCTCCACTGGCGCCGGGGTGACCGGAGGATCATTATTCATTATCTTCTGAGCTAGTTCCCAGAATGCCTTTGCTTCCTCAGAGTTAGGAGAGTGCTCAAGGACGGTTCTGTTCTCTACTTCACACGCCTGAATGATGGGGCTGCGAGGGATGAGGTGGATTAGCTTGCTTCCCAGCTTCTCGGCAAAGTCCGAAAGAACTTCTCTCTCGAACCGTTCGTCTCCACTACTGTTACATATTACACCGCTTAGTCCTGTCCCACGTCGGGCTAGACGGTGAATTCCTTTGGCTATGTTATTTGCGGCGTAAATGCTCATGAAGGCGCCAGAACACAGCAAGTAGATTTCTCTGGCGAAGCCTTGGCGAATAGGTTGGGCGAATCCGCCGCACACCACATCGCCGAGAATATCGTAGACGACGACATCCACATTGTAGGTTTTGAAGGCCCCAAGGTCTCTAAGAATCCCGATCGCCGTGAACACCCCTCTGCCAGCACAGCCGATACCTGGCTCTGGACCCCCTGACTCAACGCAATATACACCGTTACTACCCTCAAACACGATATCTTGGAGGGTGATGGCGTATTCATCTTGTCCCTTCCTTAAATGCTCTCTGTAGGTGTCCAGCACGGTCGGGATGAGTCGTCCTCCCGTTAGAATCCTTGTAGAGTCCCTCTTTGGATCACATCCTACTTGCATGACCCGGAGCCCTTGTTTCCGAAGAGCCATACATAAGTTAGAAGATACTGTGCTCTTTCCAATACCTCCCTTACCGTATATGGCAATCTGCCTCATCTCACCATCTCGCCTCATACCTTTTTCGCTTTGACCGATAACTGTCTCCGAATTCGTTCTGTATGATCTCAAGTAGGTTTAGAATACCTGTGTAGCCGAAATACTCTATATCGTTCATTCTAAACCGTTGAATGGGGTTGATAAGTTGGAATATGTATTGTATGTCCAAGCCTTCAGCGGCGTGCTTCTCGATGTTGCTTCCGAAGATGGCATCTGGCTTCACCTCAGCCAGGCTCTTCCTTGTCTTGTACACGTCTGTGTGGTAAACGATCCTTGGGTTAAGGGCTAGTTCTCGTAACTCGTTCTCAAGGATTTCTCCTGCAGGCTTCGGTGATGACGTGAGGTATACCAATTCTGGAATCATCTCCAAGTCTTCAGTGACGAAGCGTACGAGAGGTATTCCTATAGTTGCGTCGGCAACTATGGCTGTTGACAAGCGGGAGAGTTCGTATAGCTCAATACCCTTGCGTCGAGACTGCTCCACAACCATCTTTTCCCCCTCGGTTATCAGTCTATCTGCCGCATCTCCAGCATCAAGCGTCTTCCCCAACTCGGTCAGCCATCGTCGCGTATTAGTGAAACCAATTGGAAGAGAAGTACCTCGGCAAAGTTGCTCGACGCCGAACTCCCTAGAGAGGTAGTCTGCCGCCTTTTGACCTGCATCATGACTCAACACAATGGATTTTTCTGCGGCTGAAACATTTTCAAACTCGCTAAGGGCTGTCCGATGTGTGAGGGTGGTCACAACCTTAGCACCCATCTTTAATAATGTGCTCTTCACCCATGCTAAATCAGCCATCCAAGTTGGGTTGGTGTTGGCGTGGGGCGCGATGAGACACACCGAATTGGTAATCTTCTGTCTTTGGTCATTCACCAAATTCTTAAGCAGCACGTCTAAGGCAATGTCCACACCATCATATTGTGATCCTCGAAAGCCAGCGCATTCGATGGGTATTACCTTAAAGTCAACCTTAGATTGCATTTCCTCGCAAACTGCAACGATATTGTCCCCAACAATCTCAGGTCCACAAGCGCTCAATACGAACACGATGGGAACCTTTAGCGATTTAGCCTCAAGGATGGTTCGAGCCAACAGGGTTTCTCCCCCATACACGATCTCGTCCTCGCAAAGTTTAGTACACAGAATTTCGGTTTCAGTATAATCTTCCGCCTGCCATCCAAAGGCGCTTTCCACAAGCAAGTAACAGCCCTGAGGAGAGTGGGCTAGGACACAACACCCACTAATGCCTATCGCCGTCTCGGCTGCGCCGTAAAAGGCGCATCGAAGATACGGGTCATGACACGTTTCAGCGGTTGCGGCCATGTGATCTGTGGTTGTGGTCACGCCAATCACTACCCGTACAATACGTGCTTGAAAAATCTAGAGCGAGGGCGGCTTGCGTTTTGCATGGCTGACTTTAGCAGCTTGGCGATGTTTCGAATGCCTCTGTAACCGTAGTGTGGATATGCTGTTGGGGAGGTGAAGTTTGCTACAGGGATGTCAGGATATCTTTGGGGGTTACCCAGATAAATGGCGTTATCGTATTCCGCGGCGATTGTTTCTAGTTCTTCCTCCGATTCGCTTGAAGAGCAGAACGTGCCCAAGGAGAAGAGGCCTTTAGTGAGGATTACCTCTGGGTTTTGGCCCTGTTCCAACAGGAACTTGATGCTCGGCATTCTTTCTTTGATGGTGTAGGGGTGAACGTTCAGAACGACTGGATGGGCGCCAAACTCCTCAGCCATCCTCGCGATAGACAACGCTCTAATAGGACCTGGAAACTCAGTTATCTCCACAATGGCGGTTTTGCCATTGAAAACCTGCCTAATGTAATTGACTTCGTCCTTCACCTGCTTTGTCTCCTCTTGAATCACCTTTTCTGCTTGTTCTTCTAAGCCCAAAGGTTTAGCTACCCCCATAATCCACTCCTCTGTAGCCCGTAAACCGTAGGGCTGACCAGTACGGCTATAGGGTATGCCATATCTCTCCTCCATCAGCTGGCCGATCTTTTGTCCCCAATCATAGCACCAAGAGGCGTTCAATTCAACCTCGCGCGCCCTGCGGATTTGTTCAACGGTGCATCCGCCAGCGATGACGGCGTTGATCTTAACCCCTATCGCATCCACCAATCTTTCTATTTCTTCAAGATCCCCGATCCACTCTGTATAGGTTGGACCTATACGAGCACCAAGAATGTTAATCGTATCCTCCATTTTCTTCTTCGGGGGATCCATCAGATCCATAATCGCTCTAAAAGCATCCTCGTACCCGCTGCGGAAGTCTCCACCGAATCCTTCGCTGCGAATCGCCAGCACCCTAGCATTGACTACACCTTCAGCCTCGTGAGCAACGGTTTCGACGTCGTCTCCAACGATGCCAGAACAGCAACAGGACAAGACGACAATAAGGTCGGGACGATACTTCCGATCCGCCTCCTTTATAGCTTTAAAGAGTTCCCCCTCTCCACCGTATATGACGTTAGTCTCGTCCAATGCTGTGCAGGTGGTTGGTTCAAGGGGAACCCCTCTGTACTCGCAACTGCCCATTTTGTAGGCGCTTGCAACAGAGTAGGTACAGCCAGTAGGACCATGAATAACAGGCACAACATGACGAATGCCGTTTATTACCATAAAGGCTGTCCAAAACTTGCATGGAGGAGCGTGAGAAGCCTGCAACTTGGGGATCATTTCCCCCTTTTCTACCTTCTCGAGGAGTTGTTGCAAACTGCCGTGAAAGACGATGCACTCTTTATCCATTCTTTATTGTCCTCAAATAATAATTGTATTAGGGGTATATTTGTCTATATGGCGTGAGCAGGCCCATTAAGGTACGAAGTGCCTAGCATCGCTGAAGGATGAATCTCCTTCAACGTTCGCCCATTTTTGACGTTATTAAGGTTTTTTGTCTCTGATACCGTTCCAAATTTCTTCATGGTTCTTAGCAAGGCACATGAGTATCTGAGGAAGTATTGAATTATGGCGCGCGCACCAGCAGTCTACAGAAGAAAACAACTCAATGCACCAACAGCATATGAATGGTTTGAATATCTCTACAATGAAATGAAGAAGAGAGAACAACAAAAAGCCTCTAAGAAAGCTTGAACACACAACAACTCTCGAGCACGCGCATGCAAGTTGATGTAAGAGCCAACTCTCACTTGAGAGTGAGCAAACCTTATCTCGACTGAGCAACTAATCAGAAGATATTATTGAAACCATTATCGAGGGATAAGAGAATTAATGGGTATAAGAAGCTGGTTTTCTGAGTTCAGGCAAGATAACGCATGCCCGATACATCAGATAAAAGAGGATTATAGATATTCACCATTTACGGCTCCTTATCAATACCTCAAGTTCAAGATAAGGGGCGCGGAATCCCTCAAGAACGACCCAGATCCCATATTTCTCTGCACAACCTGCAACAAATGCGGCATGGCTGGCTTAAGGTATAAACTCAGACAGAACCTTGTGAAGAACGGCATAATCCCTCATAATCTTCCTTATCTACAAAAAGCAATCAAAAAATATGGCAATCCCTACAGTAGCTCAAGGAAACGTCAGGCCTTCCTCAGTAAGAACTATGAAACTTCCTCCGACACAGCACTCTTCTTGGGATGTACATCATCACTGATTCCAAGAATCCAAAAAATGGCTACTTCAGCAATAAGCCTATTGGAAGATACAGGAGTGGATTTTCGGCTTCTTCCAAACGAGAGTTGTTGTGGTTACATACTCTACACGATGGGTGATGTTGAAGGGGCAAAGGAGGTCGCCCAAGAAAACATACATATGTTTGAAGAAGAGGGTGTGAAACGGTTAATCACAGCTTGTCCTGGTTGTTACCGGGCATTCAGACGGTTCTATCCCCTTGAAGGCATTGAAGTTCGTCACATTCTAGAGGTCATTGAGCCAAAGAAACTGCCACGAGGCCTGACTTTAACCATACATTATCCGGATCACCTGAACCAATTAAAAGGGATCACTCGCAGACTACTCAAGGACAACGAAGTCCACAGAACTCACTATCCATGTTGTGGTGTCAACTTAATCTCATATGCTCCTGAACTTTCAATGGAAATAGCGAAAAAGATGATTGGTGAGAGTAAGGGACCCCTAGTGACCTATTGTCCATCATGCTATCTAATCCTGTCAAGAGTTGACAAAAGCAAAGTTGAAGACCTCTACTCCCTCTTATCATCCCACTAACGCGTACTTTAAAGTTTATAAATGGAACTGATCGAAAAAACACCAATCAAAATCGATAGGAAACTGGTTTCTATTCCGCTCTCTGAAAAACTAATTCTATACGCACTTGACTCATCTCATATACTTCTCGCTATAAAACCCATAGCGCGCGCTAAGTAATTCACATCATGCAAGCCTCAAACAAGTCTTTTAGAAATTCATCGATCGATCGGTTGATGCTTCTCATTGCCAAAGTTTTATCTTTGGTGTCGTATCATACTGGTACGGGAAGAGATACTGGTCGGTGACGAGATGACTGAGAAGAAAACTGCTTCCAAAATGCCTTCAGAGGAGATTGCGAACGTGGTCCGTAAGCTCAACGAGGCCCTGAGTAAGGGGGATATTGAAAGTCTGATGTCATTCTACGCAGAAGACGCGACGCTGCTGTCACCGTTCGGCAAGTTTCAAGGGAAGGATGCGATAAGACGTTACTGGACATGGAGTCTTGAAACGTGGCAGAATCTGACCACTACCGAGACAGAGTTCGGCGTGATGGCCCTAGGAAGCAAGGTGGCTGCAGAGCATACTGCCGAAGGAACCGTAGGAGGCGTGAAAGTTTCCATACCGATACCATGCTTGTACGAGTTCAGCGGCGACAAAATTCGACTTCACAAGATGTCCTTTGACAGGCTGTCACTCGCCAAGCAGGCAGCCAAAGGATGGTTCTCGAAAAGACTTGTCGGCTCCATCGAAGCCCAGATGGAAAAAGGATTGCACTAAATCCACGCGCCAATATTCTATTTTCGATCAATAGCGCACCCTAGTGCAAAGAGGCTCAAGAGACGTATCGGATATCGTCTCTATCTTACAGAAAGTCAAGGTCTTCTTCAGCTTCCCATGCTTCTTCGCAGTCAGTGCATAGGCCTATTGCTTCCACATAGCACGAGTCACAGACCATTCTTCCACATTCTGAACACTCGTGCAATCGGTCTGTTTCTCGACCACAAACCGCGCATTCACCCATAACACAATCTTCTACTGCAATCCTTGAAACAATGCGCGCATTTCACTTTTAGAGGATTTGATGTTCTTCATGATGTTCAAAAAGGTCAGCCTCTAATAATTGCGAGTGTGAAAAAAAGCGCAGCGACCGAGTAGCTGCAACGCGCGCTATGCCATGTAGGTTACTCTCATGTATTCGATGCCTTTCATTTTGATGTCGTGATAGGTGCTTATAGCGCGCATCTATTATGGTGCCCTTTGAATTCTTTTCTGTATTGCCTTCCAGGAATTTGTGGTCAGGAAGCTTTCTTCCATGTTGCGGACCATACGCTCGAACTTGCGCATGGATACAGAAAACGAAAGTGTGTTCTCTGGAACATAGGGGCGCGCTGAAACGTCAAACAATCCTATGACAGCTCTTGGACGGGCAGAGTCTTTCTCAAGAAAGGGATACGTTACGATTGAGGAACACCCTGAACCCCACGGAGTGAAAACATCGTTGGGTTCCGTTTCTTCAAAATTTGCCAATGAGAAGAGGCCTGAAAGGACATCGGGGCATGCGAAGAAGATTACGACGTCAGGTTCATCCGACTCATTCAATGAGTCCCACCTCTTGAACACTATGAACCTTGCTGGAGCCTTGAACGACGGCATAAGCTTGAGCGCCTCGGCAGCAATTTCGGGCGTCTTCATGTAACGCTCACCTTCAACTTTTCCAGGAATTCCACAGGAGAGGAAGTATTTATCGTCAGGTTCCTCCGTCTCACGAAAACCCAGACACATCTGTCCGCCAGAACAGCCGATTGACTCTGCATCAAAACATAAAGCTCTCCCCTTCCTTACGAGTGAAAATGCTGGGAAGATGCATCTGCGAACTGTGTCGGGGTTCACGAGTTCCGCATGTCCTTCTTCATCCGTGTAATAGAAGGCTATAGGAAGTTCCGCTTCACCGAAAAATCTCTTCCAGAGAACAATAAAATCCTCTTTAAACTTGATGTCCATAAACAACTCCTCTTGGTTGCTTCAATAAAACTCAGACAACTAAAATAGCTTTCTCGTCGGGGGCGCGCGCGAAGCACTGTGTGTGTGGGTAAAGTTTTATCCCAAACCCCTCTTTTTTCGGTTCAGCTATAACTTTTCCGCATTCCGTTGAAATTGGTTGGTTGGTTGGTTGGGGTAAAGTTTAATCCCAAACACACATAAAGCGTGCAGTGCTCTATGCCAGATTTTCTTGCCTAGATTACAGATGCCAATTTTAGACCATCTATCAGGATACTTATAGCAAAGATTATCAAAATCAAACCCAGAAGTTGTATCACACGCGAATAATATGTACTTTTGATGAACTGCTTTGATTTATCGACTATTAACGCGATGGACATTTCTGAACCGATGAGTAAACAATAGAATCCGAAAAGAAAAAAGGGAACCGTAGAAGCGTTTTTCTCGATGTTCCTGATAATGATTGGTCCCCCCACAAGAAGCCAGAAAAGGTAAGTGTGCGGATTAAGAAAGTTGGTGATTATTCCTCGCTTGAAGGCTTCTCTCTTCATAATGCTGACTTCGAGCGCTCTGGTTCTCATCCTAATATTTTCAAGACCAAGGTAGATTAGATAGCAAGCGCCAAAGACAGAGATTATTCCCAAGATTACGCCATATCCCTGTAAGGTTGAAAGTATAAACACTGCAGACAGAACTATCGTCGAATCAGTGACCAGGGGAGAAACTGCAACTTTGAATCCTTCTGCTTTCCCAAACTTCAAGGTTTCAGAAATGACTAGAGTCACAAGTGGTCCAGGGGTTAAGCCTTGGACTAATCCAAGAATCGCACCTGAGAACAGAAGTTCAGAAGCATTTGCCATACCGTCAATTTGCCACATTTCCACTTATCAGGTTTTCCAAAACAGCGAGGCACGGCAATGCCTCTTGGTCAGTTGGGGTAAAGTCTTTATCCCAAACCCAAACCCAAATTAAGGCTAACAGAGCCGCGACTCTATCAGCTTCTCACGGACCATGTTCTAATGTTATTACCACTTTTCCCTTGACGTGTCCTTCTTCAAAATACCGAAAAGCTTCAGCAACCTCACTTAACGGGTAACATCTATCTATGACAGGCACCAGTTTGCCGGCTTCAAGAAGCTCTTTAAGAAAAACCAGATCCTTCTGGTTCAGTTTCGCAATCCCCATGGAACCCATTTTCTTACTTCCGATAAGTGAAATCAATGGACCCAACAAAATAGCCTGGAATATTTGAGCCATGGAACCTCCGGTCGTGACACAGATTCCCTTCGGGCTTAATGCGCGCCTATAATGTAAAATCGGATGGTATCCGTTAGCTGCAATAATCAGGTCATAACGCTGTCCACTTTTGGTGAAATCTTCTTGAGTGTAATCAATGACGTGGTCTGCACCGATCGAGCGCACCATATCCAATTTGCCAGTGCTGCACACGGCAGTGACTTCGGCCCCGAACGATTTGGCGATCTCCACCGCAAACGTACCCACACCACCAGACGCACCGTTAATCAAGACCTTTTGCCCGGACTGAACATGCCCTTTGCGAAGACCCTGCAGGGCAGTAATTGCAGCCACAGTCACGGCTGCTGCTTCCTCGAATGTCACGTTGGCCGGTTTCAACACCAACGCATCTTCACGAGCACATACATACTCGGCAAAACCCCCAGACGCGCCTCCGAACACTTCATCACCTGGCTGAAACTGCCTCACGTCTCTGCCAACCGCTTCAACCCGCCCCGCTATGTCAGTTCCGAGTATCTCGCGTTTTGGTTTAAGAAGCCTTCCTCCAACTAGGCTGACCACAAAAGGGTGTCTTAGGAGATACAAGTCAGCTTTGTTTATGGATGACGCATGAACTCTAACCAGTACTCCATTGTCCTTGGGAGTAGGTTTCTCTACCTCTTTCAGCTGAAGAACATCCTGAGACCCGGATTTTGTGCGCACAGCCGCTTTCATTTTCAGACCCTCTGCTTGAAGGTTAGTGTTTTTCTTCTCTTAACACTTGTTCCTCCAACCTGCGGTCCGTCATTGGTTGGTTGGGATTAAACTTTACCCCCTCTCTCTCTGACGGTAAGACAAGAAGATAGACACACAGACAGACAGGCGCGCGCGCTAGTGTATGACTATCGATACGTTTTTGTTCTGCGGATTAGATTGAATTAGAAGCTCGAATAAGTCGCTTCACTCAACACGAGGGGTCAAGAGGCGATTGTAAGTGGACGAAAAGCGGAAATCTCCAATAAGAATCGTC
>Ga0315280_10005048_pt1 | contig 19070 bp, 19 predicted proteins | sample YL17G06_40_MG_FD_203697 | JGI IMG/M metagenome (GOLD analysis project Ga0315280, IMG submission 203697) | Sediment microbial communities from Yellowstone Lake, YNP, Wyoming, USA - YL17G06_40 | ecosystem: Environmental > Aquatic > Freshwater > Lake > Sediment | place: USA: Wyoming | collected... | reverse complement strand
TTACCTTAAAGCCGGTTTCTTCTAATTTTCTGGTAGATAAAATTAAGTTGCTCCTCACTAAATTTAGCGTTTCAAAATCTATAACCTCATATTGAAAATCAGGAACGTATTTTTTGTACACATCTAACAGCTCAGGATATCTTAGCTTACCCTTATTAGCGACATTATAGATACCTCTTGCGTCTATCTCTATAAGGTGTTTCAGCGCTTTAATAAAATCAGGAATATAGGTAATTGAATTAGAAATATTAATAATTTTCTTGTATTTAATTAGCTTGGTAAGAATATTCTTGGGATGGGGCTGAGTATCTAAAGGTATCCTTATCCTCACGATTAAAATAGGATATTTATTAGAGAGAGGCTTTAAGGCTTCTTCAGAATATATCTTTGTTCTGCTATAAAAAAGTTCAAAAAGGTCAGGAATGCTTTCTTCACTTAAAGGAATATTCTTACAATAATCATAGTGATAAATACAACCACTACTTATATGAACTAATCGGATGCCATAACGTAAAGCTACCTCTCCTAGCATTATCGGTACAAAGGTATTGGCCATTAAGGCATCGTCTTTTACTAATTCGCAATCATCAACATTATTTTTACCCGTGACACCGATGCAATTAATAATAATGCCGGGGTTAAACCGTTTAACTTCCTTTTCTGCATCCGTAAAAGAAAAAATCATCTTATCGGAAATTTCTGCCCGGAGCTCTTCTTGTATTTTATTTCCGATAAAACCCTTGCCAAGAATAAGAATTTTATTCTGCACCTTGCAATACTCCCTTTAAATATTCACCGTAGCTTGTGGTTATCCTGTATGCTAATTTTTTAAACTGCTTTCTATCGATATAACCCTTACGATAGGCTACCTCTTCAATACAACCGACTTTTAAGCCCTGCCTTTCTTCGATAGTCTTAATAAATATCGAAGCATCGATTAAGGAATCATATGTGCCTGTATCCAGCCAGGCATAACCGCGGCCTAACAACTTAACTTTTAGCTTGCCTCTTTTAAGATATTCTTTATTTATGTCCGTAATCTCAAGCTCTCCCCTATGCGAAGGTTTAAGTTTTTTGGCAATCCGAATAACGTCGTTATCATAAAAATACAGACCGCAGACAGCCCAGTTGGACTTTGGCTTTTTAGGTTTCTCTTTAATAGAAATTGCATTGCCATTTTTATTAAATTCAATAACACCGTATCTCGAGGGGTTTTTTACATAATAACCAAAAATAATTGCTCCTTCTTTTAAGGCAGAGGCTTCTTTTAAAAGTTCAATTAGGTCATGGCCGTAAAATATATTGTCCCCTAAGATTAAACAAACATTATCTTTTCTTATGAAACTTTCTCCGATAATAAAACTTTCGGCTATACCTCTTGGTTCATGTTGAACGGTATAAGAAAGATTTATTCCTAAATCCTTACCACTTCCCAATAAATCTTTAAATCTGAGAAGGTCGCAAGGAGTAGAAATGACAAGAATATCTCTAATTCCCGCAAACATCAAAACTGATAAGGGATAATAAATCATCGGTTTGTCATAAATCGGAAGCATTTGTTTACAGACACCCTTAGTAATTGGATAGAGTCTGGTTGCCTTTCCACCAGCTAAAATTATTCCTTTCATCTTTTAATTAACTATTTTCAGGAACTTTCTGTGGCCTACTTTTAATATGCCCGCTTCTTTGACAAAGAAATTTTCTTTTTCTATATTTTTATTATTAAATATGACTGCTTTCCCTCTAATAAGCCGCCTGGCTTCATTACCGCTTTTAACCAGCCCGCAATCCAGCAATAGCTGCACAATTGTTGTTGCCTGAGTTATTTTGTATTCGGTAATATCACTCGGTAAACCTTTAGCGCTAAACACACTCTGAAATTCTCTTTCTGATTTATCAGCCTCATCCGGGCTGTGATATTGCGAAACAATAATCTTCGCTAAGTTTACTTTGGCATCTCTGGGATGCATATTTTTAACCAAATTTAAATCACAATCGGTTAATAATTCGTAATATTTTAACATCAGTTCGTCAGAAATGGACATAATCTTGCCGAACATTTCATTGGGTACCTCGTTAATGCCGATATAATTGCCGTAGGACTTACTCATTTTTTGAATACCGTCTGTCCCTTCCAATAACGGCATCATAATTATTACCTGTTGCGTTTGTTTAAAATCTCTTTGCAATTCCCGTCCTAATAAAAGATTAAATTTCTGATCGCCTCCTCCTATCTCAACATCGGCTTTAAGATACACGGAATCATACGCCTGAAGCAAGGGATAGAAGAGTTCCAACAGAGATATGTCTTTCCCCTGAGTATAACGCTGGTTAAAATCCTGACGCGCCAAAATCTGGGCTACCGTGGTATAGGAGGCCAGATTTAGAATTTCGCTGGAAGTCATTTTTTTAAACCAAGCACTATTAAAAACAACTTCGGTTTTTTTAGGATTCAGGATCTTAAATACCTGATTTTTATAGGTTAGCGCATTCTTATTTACTTCTTCTTCGGTTAAACGCTTGCGAATCTTGTCTTCTCCGCTGGGGTCGCCGATCGTCCCCGTGAAATCTCCGATTAAAAAATAAATCCGGTGGCCCAAATCCTGGAATTGCCGTAATTTCTTTAAAAGAACCGTATGCCCCAAATGAATATCCGGGGCAGTAGGGTCAAAACCCGCTTTTATTCTTAGAGGCCTCTTTTCATCAATACTTTCTTTTAATTTTTGCATAAGTTCTTCTTCCGAGATTATTTCCGTAGCACCTCTTTTGATGATTTCTAATTGTTTACTAATATCCATAGCGCACCTCATAACGAATTATCAAGACCGGGTCTTGCAACGCTCATTGTTGCAATAACTTAGAAGACCCAGTCTTGAATAATATCCGGTTAAACTTTTGCCGAAAGGCCGATCTTTGCCTGCTCTATGTCAACCTTTATTACCTTAACCTTTAGCTTATCCCCCACTTTTAGATTTGCTAATGCATCTTTGTCTATCTCATTGGAAAAAATCAATCCCTCTAAATCCTGGTCTATCTTTACAAACACGCCAAAGTCGGTAACATTAATTACCTCTGTTTCTAACACTGTTTCCAAAGGATATTTCTCAGCAATCTGCGGCCAGGGATTAGGCTCAAGCTGTTTTAATCCTAAAGAGATGCGCCGATTTTGGCTGTCAACGGAGAGAACAACCACGTCTACTTTAACTCCCTTCTTCAATACATCCTGCGGATGGCCGATTCTTTTCGTCCATGATATATCGGAAACATGAACCATGCCTTCCAGATTAGCGTCTAACTCTACAAACGCTCCGTAGTCAGTAAAACCGCGGATCCTTCCCGACACTTTCGAGCCCACAGGAAATTTCGTATCAACTTCTAACCAAGGGTTTGCTTCCAGTTGTTTTACGCTTAATGATATTCTTCTTGAATCTTTTTCGATGTTTAAGATCTGAATCTCTACCATATCACCGATAGCGAATATTTCCTGAGGGCTGGCAATTCTCTTTGACCACGACAGCTCGGAAATATGAATCAATCCCTCTATTCCTTTTTCTAATTCTACAAAAACTCCGTAGTTAAGAATGTTGACAACTTTACCTTTTACCTTTGAGCCCACGGGATATTTTGTTTCGATCTCCTGCCAAGGGTCGGGAAATCGTTGCTTTAATCCCAGCGATACCTTACCGGCTTCTTTATCAAGGCTCAAAATCATAACTTCAATTTTATCGCCCTGTGCCACTATTTCCGAAGGATGGCTGATTTTAGACCACGACATATCTGTAATATGCAAAAGGCCGTCCACACCTCCCAAGTCAATGAATGCCCCGAAATCCGTTATTGCCTTAACCACCCCGGTGTGTATTTCGCCGGCTTTTAAACTCTGCCAGATGCGTTCCTTGCTTTCCTCTCTTTCTTTCTGGACTGCTTCCCGCCGGGATAAAATAAAACTACGCCTGATATTATTAACCTTAACAATCTTGAACTTAAAGGTATTATTAATTATGTCTTTATCCGCAACGTTCTTAAACCCGGAAAGCGAGGCAGGTAAGAACCCTTCGCCTCCTCCCGCATCTACCAGAAAGCCGCCCTTTACTTTTTTTACCGGCCGGCCTTCTATGAGGCCGCCCTCTTCGTAATTTTTGATGAGTTTTTCCCATCCCTGCATTCGCATTGCCTTTTCCCGCGAGAGCACAATCATTCCCGCATCGTCTTCGATAGACTCAACGAGAAAATCCAATTCCCTGCCTATCTCTAATTCGTTCTTGCTAAACTCTTCAATGGGCAAAATCCCCTCGGATTTAAAACCCACATCAACGAATACCTCCTTTAGGGTTATTGCCGTAATCTTGCCTTTTATAATCTGGCCGTCCTTGATTATTTTGAGGCTCTGCTTATAAAGCTCTTCCAGCGAAGTTTTTTGTTCTGACATTTTAGTATTCCTCCTCGATATTTTTTGAATTTTTTTCCTGTATTATTTTTGGATTATTTATAGATATAGCGTCGAGTTGCGGAAACTGCGGGAATTGAGAAAAAATATTTTTTATTGTAATTATTAGCTGCATGCAAGATGCCCGATACTGCGCATTATCTTATCAGCAATGGCTTGGTAATTATGGGACTCGCTCCTTTCTATATAAATTTCCCGGCCAAAATAAACCTTGATTTTCCCTAGCCTAATAAATTTAGAACCCTTCGGTAATACCGAATCCGTTCCCTTGATGAACGCAGGTATCACCGGTAAGTTTGATTTCACGGCAATAAAGCCGATCCCGCGGTGCGCCGTGGCAGAAAACCCGCCTACCTGACGGCTTCCCTCGGGGAATATAAGCAATGCCTTACCGTTATTGAGCCTGGCGATGGCTTCTTTCATCGCAGAAGTATCGATTGAATTACGCTTTACCGGAAAGGCGCCGAGCGTGTTAAAAAACCAGAATAAAAACGAATTAGAAAAAAGGCTATCCTTTGCCATAAAATTCAGCTTTCTCGGACAAGCAACTCCTGCGGCAATCGGATCAAGGTAACTGAGGTGATTACTCGCCAAAATAAATCCGCCTTTCTTGGGTATAAACTCCCTTCCTTCGACCTCAAAACGAAAAAAAATTTTTAATAACAAAGTTAAAATAAGCCTGAAAAAACTATAGAGCATACTCCCCGACTAAACTTTCGCCAAATTTAATAATCTCCTTCGACCTATTCAAACTCTTTGATTCGGCGTAAACCCTCACCAACGGCTCCGTACCCGAGGAGCGCAACATCAGCCAGCTCTCATCTCGGCAAATTAACTTGATACCGTCAAAATCCTTTACCTTGACAACTTCTTTATCGAGAACCTTGCCGATTTCTTTAAACTTTAATATTTCACCGGACGAAATAGGCCTCTTGAGTTTAAGGTCTAGCCGTAAATAATAGTATCGGCCGAATTGCTTCTCCATATCGTTTAATATATGCAATATATCTTTTTTACGGTATACCATCATTTCCAGCAATAAAAGGCCGGCCAGCGAACCGTCCCGTTCCGGTATATAATTTTTAAATCCCATTCCGCCAGCCTCTTCTCCGCCTACCAAGATATCCTTGTTTTCCATCAGGTCGGAAATGTATTTGAAACCTACCGGCGTTTCATATAATTTAAGATTAAGTTTACTGGCGATATTATCGATCAAGGCAGTCCCCGCGATAGTCTTAACCACCCCGCCTTTCATCTTTCTATCCTGGAATAGGTGTAAGATCAATAAACCTAAGATCTTCTGCGGATGAATAAAGACACCCCCTTTGGCAAAACAGGCGATTCTATCGGCGTCTCCGTCGAGAACCAATCCTAAATCAAACCTTTCCTTCTTCATCTTCTCTATCGATGGGCTTAGGTTCTCTAATACCGGTTCCGGACGAAGCCCGCCGAAAGAGGGATTAATCTCATTGCGAATAAACTCTAATTTAATACTGCTTCCCTTTAGAACCTCGGCAATAAAACTATTTCCGCTGCCGTGCATGGCATCAACCAAAACCCTAAAACTTGGCTTTTTAAGCCTGGCCAAATCAATATATGACCTTAAGAACTTTACATAATCCTTTGTCAGGTCTTTTTTGGTTATCGAACCAGCCATATGCCATATGCCATATGCCATATGCGACTTTATTCTCTTTTCTATTTCTCTGGTAATTTCAATAGGTGCCGCCCCTCCTGAGGACGTCTTTATCTTTATTCCGTTATATTCGCTGGGGTTGTGGCTGGCCGTAATCATCACACCAGCAGTTAGATTTTTATTTTTCGTAGCAAAACTTAATGCGGGTGTGGGTATGGCCTTATCAGAGAGAACCACGTCTATACCGTTATTAACTAAAACCTCGCTTACGATTGCGGCAAATTTGTCGGATAGAAAGCGGGTATCAAAACCAACCGCTATCTTTGGTGTTTGGTGTTTGGTGTTTGGTGTTTGGTTATAATAATCGGCTATTGCCTGGGCAACGCGTTTAACATTGTCAAAGGTAAAATTATCGCCGATTATGCCTCTCCAACCATCGGTCCCGAATTTAATAGTTTTATTATCTTGCATTCCTTAACCTTTCTATTGCCTTTTTGTAATCATCGGCTGCGAATATAAACGATGCCGCTGCCAAGATATCGGCACCGGCATTTATTAAATCGGCTGCGACCGCATCGGTTATACCGCCGTCAACCGCAATATCACCGTCGAATATCTTGCGTAGGCTTTTAATTTTTCCGATAACCGAAGGCATAAACTTCTGGCCGCTAAAACCCGGATTTACTGACATGACTAAAACAAAATCAACCCAGTCCAGCACACCTTTGATTCTCGATAAGGGCGTTCGTGGATTCAGAGAAACCCCTAATTTTATACCCTTGGGTTTGAGTTTGTAAACCTGTTTTTTTATCATTAAGGGAGACATTGTTTCTATGTGCACGGTAACCATATCCGCTCCGGCTTTTACAAAATCGTCGATAAAATATTCGGGGCGTCTAATCATCAAATGCGCCTCCAGAGGCAATCTGGTAATTTTCCTTATATCCTTTATAACGCAAGGCCCGATAGTGATATTGGGAACGAAGTTACCGTCCATCACATCAATATGTATAAAATCCGCTCCCCCGGCTTCCACCTTTTTAACCTCTTTTTCCAAATTAGCAAAGTCTGCGGCTAATATTGAAGGAGCAATTTTGACACTCACCCCGCACCTTCTCCTTATTCTATTTCTATCAACATTATATATTCTACCCCCACCCCTTCTTATTAAGTTTGACTGGAATACAAAAGAAGGTGCGGGGCTCATCGGTAAATGCCTTTTTTATTTATATAGTTAAATACTACATCCGGAACTAAATAACGGAATGACTTATTTTCCTTTATCGCCTCTCTTATCTCAAATGCCGATACATCCACTGCCCTGATTGCGAGCGTAGAGATATAAGACGGTATTTTCTCCAGAGGGTAACCTGGGCGGGTTGCCACAACGAATCTAACCATCTGGATAATTTCCTTTAAATCCTTCCATTCATCAAGGTATTTAAGCAGATCCGAGCCGGTTATAAAATAAAGTTCATCACGAGGATATATCTTCCTGAATTCCTTTACGGTATCAATAGTGTAAGATTTGCCGTCTCTTTTTATCTCAATGTCAGAGACAGAAAAATATTTATTTGTTTTTATGGCTAATTTTATCATCTTATGCCTATCCTCGCTCGGCGCAACGTCATCAATATCTTTATGCGGGGGAAGGTACGTCGGCACAAAAATAACCCGATCGAGTTGGAGTTTTTCCCTGACCTCTTCTGCCAAAATCAGATGGCCGATGTGTACCGGATTAAAGGTTCCGCCAAGTATGCCTATTTTCATATGTGTTATTGGGTTACTTGTGTTATTGGGTTACTTGCGTCAAACCCTATAACCCTATAACTCAATAACCCTATAACGAAATTAAGTTCTAATCTGTCCACTTCCAAATATTATATATTTATAAGTGGTTAGTTCTTCTAATCCCATCGGGCCGCGGCTATGAATCTTATCCGTACTTATCCCTATCTCTGCCCCCATGCCGAACTGATAGCCGTCGGTAAAGCGCGTGGAAGCATTATGGTAAACACAGGCAGAATCAACTTTAGTTAAGAAATAACCGGCTGCCTTTTGGTTATCGGTAATTATGGAATCGGAATGGTGCGAGCCATAAAAATTAATATGGTTTATTGCTTCGTCTATACCTTCCACGACCCTTACCGATAATTTAAGGTCAAGATATTCGGTGGCATAATCTTTTTCCGTTGCCCGGCGGAGGACCCCTTTGGCAATCTTTTGCGTCAAGGGGCAGCCGCGGATTTCAACGCCTGCCTCCTTAAATTCTTTTAGCATCCCCGGCAAAAACCTGATTGCCACATCTTTATGCACGAGCATAGACTCCATGGCATTACACACGCCCGGCCGCTGGACTTTGGCATTAAAACAGACCTTCTGCGCCATATTTAAATCTGCGTCTTTATCGACATAAATATGGCAGAGCCCTTTATAATGTTTGATCACCGGAATCCGCGAAAGCCTACTGACCTCTTTGATCAAACCTTCTCCGCCGCGGGGAATGACCAAATCTATATAATTACTCAGCTGTAATAATTTTTTTACCGCATATCTATCGGTAGTAGAAACCAAGTTTATCGCATCAGGGGGAAAAGGAAGATGCCTTATCGCATCCAAGAGAACTTTTACTATGGCTTTATTGGAATTAATCGCCTCACTTCCCCCGCGTAAGATAACGCAATTCCCGGATTTAAGGCACAGGCCTATACAATCCGAGGTTACATCCGGCCGGGATTCGTAGATTATGGCAATAACGCCGATAGGAATACGCACCTTCTTAATCAAAAGCCCGGAGGGAACTTGCCACTCTTTAATTACTTCTCCGACGGGGTCTTTTAGATTAATCAGGGCCTTTAGCGATTCAGCCATCTTTTTTATGCGTTCTTCGTTAAGGGTTAGCCGGTCGATAAAGGCAGGGGATAAATTAGAAGTCTTTAACTTAATTAAATCCTTCCTGTTTTCTTTAATAATAAACTGGCTATTTCTAAGCAAGGCTTCCGAGGTGGCTATCAAGGCGCTATTTTTTGTCTCTTCGCTGACACCAGCCATATCAATAGAGCAGGCCTTTGCCTTTTTTGCCAAAACTAAAATATTTTTTTCTATCGACTTGTGCATATAATTACCAAATTATCCCGGTGAATTACTTCTTTTTTTGCCCTATGGCCCTTTATTTTTTTTAATTCCTCTGCGCAGTAATTGACTTTACCGCGCGCAAATTCAAGACCCTTATCGTCAAGCACTGCGACCGTATCCCCTTTTTCAAAATCGCCCGACACCTCAACCACACCCGGCGACAGCAGGCTCTTATTGTTTTTTACTAAAGCTTCCTTAGCACCTCTATCAACCTGAATTTTTCCCGCTGCCTTTGTTCCAAAAGCAATCCAGCGTTTCCTGGCAACCAGGTGTTCCTTTTTCGAGAAAAATGTTCCGGCCTCTTCGGGAGAATTCAATACGGAAATGATTTTGTTTTTATCTAAGCCGTTTGCAATGACACAACAGAGGCCTGAACCCGTCACCATGGAAGCCGCCTCTAATTTAGTTATCATGCCGCCCACACTTGACTCTTTATCCGTCCCACAGGCAAGTTTCCTTATTTCAGGAGTAATCTCATTGACTATACGGATTACCTCTTTTTCTTTAGAAAGCAGCCCCTCGGTATCGGAAAGCATGATTAATAAATCCGCCTGAACCAGATTTGCTACCAGTGCGGATAATTTGTCATTATCCCCAAATTTTATTTCGTCGACGGAAACCGTGTCGTTCTCGTTAATAACCGGCACGACCCCTAATTTTACCAGTTTCAAAATCGTATTCTTCGCATTCAGGTACCTTCTGCGGTCCTGGAAGTCTTCCCAGGTCAGCAGGACCTGGCCGCACTTTAATCCCTTCCTCCCCAGGCCTCGGCTGTAAATATTCATCAGTTCATTCTGCCCGATGGCAGCGGCTGCCTGCAGAAGCGAAAGATCTCGGGGCCTATTTTTTAAGCCCAATACAAGCATTCCGTGAGCAATCGCACCGGAAGATACGACGATGACCTCTTTTTTCTGCTGAATCAGTAGGCATATCTGTTCAATGATATTAGTGATAGCATCAGTAGAAACAAACAGGCTTGCGCCGATCTTAATTACTATTCTTCTGTAATTCCTTTCTGACTGCTTCAAGCAAAACCTCCAACCCTTGTTTTTTTAATGCCGAAATGGGAAATATCTTTCTCTTAACCTGCCGCTTAAACTGTTTTAGGTTGTTTTGCGCCGGTTCAAGATCCATTTTATTCGCTGCGATAATCTGATTCTTGACCGAGACCTCTTTGCTGTATAACTTCAATTCTTTGTTTATCGTCTTAAAATCTTCTATCGGCGACCTACCATCCACTCCCGCCATATCAACGAGATGAACAAGAATCTTTGTTCTTTCTATATGGCGTAAGAACTCATCTCCTAAGCCCCTGCCCTTATGCGAATCTTCAATCAGGCCGGGTATATCGGCAACCACAAAAGAAAAAATACCGTCATCGACCACACCCAAAGCCGGCTCTTTTGTAGTAAAGGGGTATGCCGCAATTTTCGGATGAGCGCTGGAAATGGCCGAAATTAAGGTTGATTTACCGCTGTTGGGAAAACCCACCAGGCCTACATCGGCAATGAGTTTCAAATCTAAGATTAAGTCTCTTTCCTCTCCGCTCTCGCCCTCTCTCGCCTCCTGTTTGTGCCGGTTACCTAATCCGCCTTTACCGCCACGCGCAACAACTACATTATCACCGTCTTTTTCCAAATCGCGTAATAGGCATTGAGTCTCGGCGTCTTTAACCAGAGTACCGCGGGGCACTCGGATTATAAGCGGTGGTGCATCTTTGCCTTTTTTGTGTTTCCCTGAGCCGTGGCTGCCATTCTGCGCGCGAAACTCATAATGATATTTAATATCTAATAGGGTAAAGAGGTGCTTATCTACTTTTATAATAATATCCGCACCGGAACCACCGTCTCCTCCGTCGGGAATGCCATAGCGGGTATATTTATCCCGGTAAAAACTCTGGCAGCCGTCTCCGCCGTTGCCTGCCTTAACATATATTTTTACATTATCAATGAACATTCAGATCAACCGAACTTTATCTCTTTTATTTTAATGCGGGTTAACTGCTGCCGGTGGCCCTTGGTCCAGTGTTTAGATTTCCTGCGCTTATACTTAAAGGATATAACCTTGGGTGCCTTTATCTGACTTATTACCAAAGCCTTGACCTTGGCGTCCTTTAAGTAAGGCTGGCCAACCTCCACCTTCTTATCCTTAGAAATAAGCAGCACGCGGCTTAAGGCAATCTCATTGCCTTCCTTGGCCGCCTGCTTCTCAACATCAATGACATCCTTCTCTTCTACCTTATATTGTTTTCCCCCAACTTCAATTATTGCATACATTTGCTTCTCTCCTTTATATAAAATAGTTGGCAAACTAAAATATTATGGTAGCATAGAAAAACGGTAAGGTCAACCCTGTTAGAGATTGTGATATATTATAATGGATATCTCTAACGGGGTCAAGATATCTTTATATCTTCTATATGAAGGGCGGACTCAGAAATGAGGTTTATCTTTGCCTTGAAGCGGCGTTCGATTGCAGTCAGGGTTAACTTCTCTTTGAGGACTTCCTGATATACGCTGGGATTTAAGATAATGCTCAAGGATTGCCTGCCGGGGTGCTCCGATAAAAACCTTCTTAGCTCTTTAAACGCATATATTGATATGGTCAAAGGAGATTTTACCCTACCTTTTCCTTTACAATAAGGGCACTCTTGGTAGGAAAGCATCGTGGTTGTCCGATGAATTCGCTCTCTGGTCATCTCTACAACGCCAAATTTAGAAATACCCAAGACATCGTATTTTGCTTTATCCTTACTTAGCTCTTTATTAAGAATATCAAATACTCCCTGTCGATGGCCTTCTCTCTCCATATCAATAAAATCAATAACAATAATCCCCCCCAAGTTTCTCAACCTTAATTGCCGCGCAATCTCAATTGCCGCTTCGCTATTTACCTTAAAAGCCATCTCCTCGGGATTCTTGGATTTTTTAAATCCGCCGCTATTAACATCAATCACCACTAATCCTTCGGTCTGTTCGATTACCAGATATACCTTTGATTTAAGGTACACCTTATTTTCGAATATCTTGTTAATCTGTCTTTCGATGTCTCTGTCTTTAAATAAATCGTAACCTTTATATAATTCAACCCGCTTTACTAAGTAACCTAAGAACATATTCATAAAACGCCTGATGCGCCTGAACTCATCCTTTGAATCAATGATTAACTTAGAGACATCCTCCGTAAAATAATCCCGTATCGCTCTAAGCACTAAGTCGTATTCCTCGTAGACTAAGTAGGGGGTAGTTATTCTTTGATTAGCCTTTTTTACCCTTGCCCATAATTTCATCAGGAAGCGCGCATCCCGCCATAACTCGCGTTTAGATCTGCCTTCCGCGGCCGTACGCAAGATAAAACCCACATCCTTCGGCAGTTTTAATTCCTCCAGTATTTGTCTTAGTCGCTTTCTCTCTGCTTCATTTTCTATGCGGCGCGAAATGCCCAAATGGGGGTCCTGCGGCATCAATACTAAATAACGGCCGGGAAGGCCGATATGAGTAGACAGACGCGGCCCTTTGGTGCCGAAGGACTCTTTTACTACCTGAACTAGAACTTCCTGACCCGTCTTTACTTCAATATTTTTTATAACTTTATGTTCCTCAACCGGCTCAAAGGTCTCGCTTATCTCCGATAGATACAAAAAACCCTTCTTGGGCAACCCGATATCGACAAACGCCGCACCGATAGACGACACCACTGCCTCAACTTTGCCCTTATAGATATTGCCGACAATGGTCCTGTCCTGCGGCCGTTCAAGGTAAAACTCTTCCAATTGGGCATTCTCAACTATAGCCACGCGTTTTTCCTGCGGTTCAACGTTTATTAAGATTTCTTTAGACATTTTGCTATCTCGCTCAACAGGCAATGGCCTTTACGGATTTTATTTCGATGCCCTCGGGTAATTGTTTCTGTAATTTCTCTCTAAACTCCTCTTCGCCAATGCGCTCTCTTAATACCAGAACGGCTTCTTCATTATCGCTTTCCACACCCAATTTTAACGCCCGCTTAATACTAAACTTTGGATGGGGTTTAAACCCCTCGGTCATTTTTACCGGCAGGCCCCCCCGACGGAACGCCCGCATAAATAAACGCATCAAATCCAAGTGCGAAATAAATCTCATTAACCCTTGCTTAGTAAATATAAAATTAATTCTATACATAAAATCCAAATACGCAAGATCGGGTCTTGTAACTTCTTCATTTTTAATGAGTTGCAAGACCCGATCTTAAAATTATTGGCGAACCTGTTTCTTTTTCTTTTTATGTACTGCCTTTTCTTTCTGCACCCCCTTTCCTAATCTCTCTTCTAACACAGCAATCTCCGCAGGGGTAAGTTCGCCTTCTTTTACAATATGGGCGGTAATAAAGACAATTAAGTCTATCTTTTCAACATCTTCGGTTTCTCTACGGAAAAGCCTACCTAACCACGGAATATCCATCAGCAACGGTATGCCCATTACATCCTTACTCTTGACATCCTTTAATAAACCACCGATAACCACTGTCTCACCATCCTTTATGATAACACGTGTCTCTGCCTCGCGGGTAGTTATAATTGGATAATAAACAGTAGCTGTACTACCTACCCCTGTTGTTGTGGCGGTTACTGCCGGATGAATTACCATATTTATATAATCTTTACCACTAATTTGAGGAACAACATTCAACTGAATTCCAATATCTTGATAGTAATCTAAACTTTTTGATACGGTATAATTTGCTGTTGTACTCTCTTCAGTCTTAAGTATAGGATATTTTGTTCCCACAAGTATGGAGGCTTCCTGGTTATTTAATGCCATTATGCGCGGAGCAGATAATGTATTAGTACGCACATCCTCTTCTAAGGCATGAATCATTACTTCAAATTGAGTGCCGGTAAGTTTCTGAAAAACGAGCTGTAATCCTGTCTCAAATGGTTCTATGCCACTAATATCACTTTGCTTAGGACCAAACACAGAAGGAGTCACTTGTGAACCTAAGATATGGCCACCCACGGTTGCCATATTTCTACCCTCTTTTTTATTAACCGCGGTACCAGTAATAGCGGAACTTTCTACTCCTGATGAACCGGTTCCGTAATCAAAACCAATGTCTACCAGCAAATCATGATTTACTTCCATAATTCGCGTTTCAATGGCAATTTGTTGCGGCTTTATATCAATCTTAGCCACAACTTCCTTAATTTTATCCAACACCGGCGGCACGTCGCTGATAATCAGAGTTTTTGACCGGGTTATCTTCTCCTCAGTACTTCTTTTTCTTTTGGATAATTCTGCTCCGCCAAACTCCCAGCCTGTCTGACCGCTCATCTCTAAAACCGTAATTTTACCTCGCGTTGATAATAAAGGCTCCAAAGCCTTCTTGGCATCCTGCGCATCTATAAATTTTAAATCAAATACTTCTGTAACAGTAGGTTGAACTTGAGCAAGCTCTGCCTCCTGCTTCTTCTGAGCAGTAAGTTTTTCAAGGGGCGCCACGGTAATAATGTTACCTATTCGCTCATAACCAAATCCATAAGTCCTTAATATAATATCCAAGGCTTTATCCCAAGGCACATCTACAAGTCTTATAGTTACATTTCCCATGACTTCGGGAGTAAAAACAATATTTACTCCTGATTTGTAAGATATAATTTTAAGGACGTTACGAATATCTGCCTCTTTAAAATCCAAAGTCACATTCTGGGATCTGACTAAAGTCTCCACGACCGCAATTTGTTCTTCGGATTTCGCCTCAGTCTGCGGCTGCTTAACCACATCCCCTTCGCCAACTTGGGCATACGCATAAATCCCTATTCCCAATAGTAAAAAGCAAAATAATAAGAATTTTCTCATCATTCCTCCTTTTTTAACTCTGCTTCTATCGGCTGACCGTCCTTTAGAAATATTACTTTATTTTTCTCTATCTTAAGCACCCGGTAATCCCCTACCCAGTCGCTGATTCTGACAATTGACTGATTGACGATGGCGTAAGAAGAGCCTGCCTCATCATAAATAATACCTTCAAGGTTAATCTCAGAATTATCTTGCTGGTCCAGATTTATCAGACGTCCGTCGGTGGTAACCAGCGGCATAAAAGGATTGCGCTTGCCCTTATCGTCGTAAACAAATTGTTCTTCGGCAAAAGCGGAAATACCGAACCCAAAAACCAAAATACAAAAAGATAAAATGAATTTAAACTTATTTTTTGACATATGTCTTCAGCGTCAATTCAATCTGCTGGGTTATAATACTAGTTGATTCAGAACTTATTCTTAAATTCTCCACTTCCATAAATACGCTAGCGTTCTCTAAATCATTGATAAATTTGCCTAACTGGTGATATCCGCCTAATAAATCCAATTTTATCGATACCGGAAAAAACTTCGCGGTGGCAGTTGTCAATTCCGGTTTTGCCGTAGGAGGGTGACTCAGCGGCTTAATCTGCATAATCTTAACTTCGCGTTTATTGGCTATCTTAGAGATTTCTTCCAGTAAATTGGGGATTTTTTCCTCTTTGATTATTTTTTCCGCCGTTCGCTGGGTTGTTTCCTGCGTTTCTTGTTTTCCTTTGATAGAAGTCGACAAAATTGCCAGGTCATCATTTAATTTTTTAATATCTTTTTTTAATTGGGCTATCTTCGGATTAACCGATTTCCACAGATTAAACTGGGATTTTAAAATAAAGGCGAAATCAATATATAATAGGAACAACAAAATAACCACGCCCGCAATAATTTTCTTCTTATCAAGTTGTATCTTTTCAATAAGTTTAATCATTTTGCTTTAAGGCCGCCCGTCAAAATAAAATCGGCTACCTCATAACCGCCGACCTGCCTGCGCTGCACAGAGGTTAAATCCAGGCTGTTAAAATTGTTGAAAAATTGCTTATCCTCTTTCAGGCTGTTAAGCAATAAATTAATCAGGCTCATTTCTTCTTTCTTTAGAGAAACAGCCGAGCCCTTCAGAATAAAATTTTTATTATTCAGCGAAATTTCATTAAACCATACCCCCCTCGGCACTAAAAGGCTTAACTTATTAAGTTTCCCCGACCATAAAATCCGGCGTGCGGCAATCTGCTGTATCGCCTTTATATCCTGCGATACAATATCCGATTGCTTCCTCATTTCTTCTACTTTTTGCCGCTCGGGTACCAAGGATTCCCATTTTTTAGCGAGTATTTTAAGCTGGATATTTTTAGCGGTGCTCAGGGAAACGACATAAAGATTAATGATAACCAAAATTATCAGTAATAACCCCACACTTAGATAGATCATAAAATTTAACTTTTTATTTACAACCTTTTTAAATTTTAGTTCCTCGGGTAAAAGATTTATCTCAATCATCGCATTGCCAGCCCTAAAGCAACCGCAAATTGCGCAGCAGTAGATTTTAACTTTTCCGCCTCATTGTTTTCTAAAAAGGTCAGGTGCCGGCTCGGATCCCAATAATCGATGTCCATGCCCAGCATATGGTTTAAATTATTTTTCAAATTATAAAAAAGGCTTCCTCCTCCGCTTAAGAAAATTTTCTCAACACTTGAGGCACCCTGACTTTCATAATAATCGAAAGATATCCTTATTTCGGACACTAAACTGGAAACAATCGACTCTACCAACGCAGCGATCTTCTGCTGTTTTGCCTCATCGGGTTCTATCTTTGCTTGTTCCGCCGCACTAAGATCAATGCCCGATGTGTCGGTAATCTTTTGGGAAAAATTACTGCCGGCAATATAAATATCCCGGCTAAAAACGGGTATACCTTCTTCTAATATATTGAGGTTGCTCACCGAGGCTCCGATATTAAGAAGTGCAAAAGCCTTGGGCAGTTCTTTTTCTGCGCCGGAATGATAATTAAAATTAAAAGCGTTAATTAATGCAAGAGAATCAACGTCTACAACGCCAACTTTAAACCCCGAATCCTGGATTAATTTTATCCGCTCTAATATGGCCTCTTTCTTTGCTGCAACAATCAAAACAAGCATTTTATTATTTGAAACATCCTGCTTTAAAATATAACTATCCACATTTACTTCCTCGATTGAAAAAGGAATAAGCTTGGCAGCTTCGAACTTCAAAGAACTGATGAGTTCCTTTTGAGACATTAACGGCAGCCAAACATACCTGGTTATCACAGACTGGCCGGTGAGAGAAATGTTTATTTTTTCATCGCTAATCCCCATTACACCTAGGCCCTGCTTGATCGTTGAACTTAAACTAACACCTGGCGTAACTTGCGTAATATTAAATTTCTTTAAAATAACCTGTTTATCTTTGGCTTCCAAGGCTACGGCCTTGATACTACTTGAGCCGATATCCAGGCCTACGGAAAGTTCTTCTTTTATGTTAAATTTAAACTTATTGATAAACATATTTCTCGCTAAAACTCCCACCAAGATACTATAACTTTTGTGCTAAAAGCCAGGTGCTGTAAAGCACTTATTATATCGGCTTCACTCCAGTGAAAGTCGGGCGTGCCGTTGATAGAATCGACGTCTGAGGTACTCGCCACAACCATACTGCCATAGGCATCAAAAGTTCCCCGCGCCGTCATCGTACCCAAAACATAAACAATCCCATGAAATTGATAAGTCCCCCCGAAATGCACATTCCCGTTGATAATTAACAGCCCGCTTCCTTCCAAATCACCCGTAACCATCAGTGTCGATCCGGGATCAACATCTACCCAACTGAGACCGCTAACCGTTCCGGGAAAAGTCGCGCTGGTATAATGGGTAGCTAACCCCTGTACGGTACTTAGCTCATAACCGAACATATCTCTAAAATTGATTGCCTTATCCTCTTCTTTCCAGCAAAGATGCGTGTTGGGAGGCGTACCGCAGATATCAGGGTCTAAAAAATCTTCAGGGGCTTTGTTACAGCTTCCTGCTCCTCCGAAACATAGGTCATTGGCTGCTTGTAAACCATACTGAAACTTGCTGGGATCCGTAGTGCCGGTTTTTACGACGGCGTGAATCGTCCGGCTAGTCCCCCCTACAGTAGACGTAGAAGATATATCATAATAATCATTGGCGCTTATTGTCCTCTTATTGTCGGTTTCGGAGTGATAATAATATGCGCCTAAATAACCGTCATTCGGGCTAGACGGCAAATTCTTTATCGCTTCCGCAAGGCCTGCTTCAGCCGTCCAAAATGCCCGCATTGAATTAATATACCTCCTTACCAGATTATTCTCATTGATACTCTTAAGGAAAAAGCAACTCAAAAGAATTGATAAAACTAAGATTACTAAGAGGCTAAAAATTAAAGCTATGCCTTTTCTATTCATTTCTAATCTTTACTTCCTCGGTTCAGGGATTTCTCACCTTTACCTCCTCGGTCAGGGAAAAGTTTAAGGTTAAAGAATTTTTCACCTGACTTTGGCCGGCAATGACAATAAGTAATTTCTTGTAAAAAAGAATATTCCCGGCACTGGGAGATTGTTCCAGAGGAACTTCCACTGCCACGTAAAAAGGCGACTGGGTTATATTATCAAATACCAGGCTCTGCAATATCGCGCCGCTTGTTACATCGATTTTATTGCGCGTAAGCGTTTTTGATGTACCGTCGTAAATATATTCAATATAGTTAGAGCTATAATCGTAACCACCAGCACCAACTCCAGTATTAATTATTCCTTTAACCTTTTGAAATTTTATATGGTTTACAGATGGATTATTAGTATCAATCTGGTTAAGGTTAGTCTCACGCACATCTTTGGTTACCCACTCCATTATGCTTCTTACTTTCGCCTGCAAATCTGCCTTGGCCGAAGTTACGGTACTGGAAAACTCCCCCCTGGTTAAGCTAAAAAATAAAGCACTGGTAACTACGACCAAAATAAAAGCGACAACCAAGACTTCGATTAAAATAAA
>Ga0315280_10005047_pt1 | contig 19077 bp, 17 predicted proteins | sample YL17G06_40_MG_FD_203697 | JGI IMG/M metagenome (GOLD analysis project Ga0315280, IMG submission 203697) | Sediment microbial communities from Yellowstone Lake, YNP, Wyoming, USA - YL17G06_40 | ecosystem: Environmental > Aquatic > Freshwater > Lake > Sediment | place: USA: Wyoming | collected... | reverse complement strand
GCCCAACTCCAAAACGTCTTGCAGGAACTCCAGCCCCAGCATTAAGATGGTTCAGGCTGCGGCGGAAGCCACGTGGGCTCGAGCGCCTGGAAAAGGTCGGGTTGGCATGATCCGAAAACTAGTAATTGCCGCGGGGATTGCGGCCATGGTCGCCGCGATGGCCACGCCGACCCGGGCGGCCCGGAAGGTCGTGGAGCGCATCATCGCCCGCGTCAACAGTGAAATCGTCACCCAGCGACAGTTCGAACGCGAGCGCGAGAAGCTCCGCCAGCAACTTGCGCAGCAGTATTCGGGCGCGGAACTGGATGCCAAGGTCAAAGAGTACAGCAAGGACCTGTTGCGCGACCTGATCGACCAGGCGCTGATGGTCCAGAAGGCCAAGGACCTGGACATCAGCGTCGAAACCGACGTCGTCAAACGGCTGGACGAAATCCGTCGCAACGTCAATCTGGATTCGCTCGAGGACCTGCAAAAGGAAGTCGAGAAGCAGGGCCTCTGGGAAGATTTCAAGGACAACATCCGGCGCAACCTGCTGATGCGCGAGGTGATCGGCCGGGAGGTGGGCCGGACGATCATCATCTCGCGCGAAGACGCGCGCAAGTACTTTGAGGAGCACAAGCAGGAATTCTCTTCACCCGAGGGTGTGGCGCTCGCCCAGATCCTCATTTCGACCGAAAAGCACAAGCCGGAAGAAGCCGAGAAACGCGCCAAGGACGCGCTGGCGGAGCTGAAAGCCGGCCAGAAATGGACCGAAGTGGTCCGCAAGTACTCCGATGACGCCGCCACCGCCAACGAGGGCGGAGAGATCGGCTTCATGAAAGCCGGAACGCTGGCCCCGGCGATCAGCGAAGCCATCGCCAAGCTCGACACCAACGAGTTTTCGGACCTCATCCCCATCAAGACCGGGTACATCATTCTGAAAGTACTCGAGCGGCGCCACCAGGGCATCCCCGCCTTCGACGAAGTCGAGCAGCACGTCACGGAGGTTCTCTATAACCAGAAAATGCAGCCGGCCCTGCGGAAATACCTGGTGGACCTGCGGCGGGACAGCTACGTCTATCTGGCCCCCGGGTACGTGGATACCGGCGCCGAACGGCCCAGCGAAACCGTGCTCGCCAAAAAGGGGCAATGAAATCCCAATTCGTCGCCGACCTCGCGCCCGGCACCCGCCTGGAAACGACCTTCCTGATTCACAGCAAGGAACGCAAAACCGCCAGCAACGGCCGACCGTACCTGGATCTGGAACTGCGCGACGCGAGCGGCATCATCAAGGCCAAAGTCTGGGATTGCGATCGCCTCGACCAGGACGTCGAGCCGGAGGATTTCGTCTGGGTGCAGGGCAATGTAGACGCTTACCGCGGCACGCCGCAGGTCGTCGTCGCCAAGCTCCGCCGCTGCCGGGACGAGGAAATCGATCCCCGCGATTACCTGCCCCGCTCGAAACGCGACCCGGAGGAGATGTACGCGGCGCTCCTTGACCGTGTCCGCCGCGTGGCGGAAGGGCCGGTGCGCGCGCTGCTCCTCGCCGTTTTCGAAGACCCCACCATCGCCGAGAAGTACAAGCTCGCTCCGGCCGCGATGAGCTACCACCACGCCTACCTGGGCGGCTTGCTCGAACACGTCCTCTCTTTGATCGAACTCGGCGATAGGGTGTGCGACCACTATCCCTCCTTGCGGCGCGACCTCGTACTCGCCGGGCTGCTGCTGCACGATATCGGCAAAATCGAAGAACTCGCCTTCCGGCGCGGATTTCGCTACACGACGCGCGGACAACTGCTCGGACACATTACGATCGGACTCGAGATGGTGAACGAAAAAATGCGGGCCATCCCCGACTTCCCCGCCGGTGTGCGGGAGCAGCTTGAGCACATCATCCTTGCTCATCACGGGGAACTCGAATTCGGCTCGCCCAAAGAGCCGGCGTTCCCGGAAGCGCTCGTGATCCACGCACTGGACAACCTCGATTCCAAACTGGAGAGCATGCGGGTCCAGTACGAGGCGGACAAAAACCGCGAGGGCGATTTCACCGCCCGCAATCCGGCGCTCAAGCGAGAACTTCTCAAGATTGAGTGATTGGTTGATTTTGCGATTGAGTGATTGAGCGATTGCATGATTGAGTCATTCAAAGGCTGGCACCCGCAGCTCCGACCCACGGGGTGCTTCATTCGCTCAATCACTAAATTACCAAATCATTCAATCAATCGATGGCTCGATGATTCAATTTGATCAATCAGCAATCCAGCGCACCATTCCCCATCGCTACCCCTTCCTGCTCATTGACCGCGTCACGGAGCTCGAACCCGGCAGGCGCATCGTGGGTATCAAGAACTTTACGGGGAACGAGGAGCCGCCGCTCGGCTACTCGCCCGACTCCCCACTGGTACCGATGGGAATTCTGCTCGAAGCCGTGACGCAGCTCGGGGCCATCCTGGTGCTCCAGCGGCCGGGAATGGCCGGGAAGATCGCCTTCATTTTGCAGATTAATTCCGCTCAGCTCCACCAGCCTGTTCGTCCCGGTGACACCCTGCGCCTGGAGGCCGAGGTGGTCAAGATGGGCGAGCGCTTCGGCGAACTGCGCGGCACCGCCTACCGCGCGGGCGAGCTCGTCGCCGAGGGCCAAATGCGCTTCGCCGTCGCGAATGCCTCGGAAGTCCTACCCTCCGGCGGGCAATAAAGGAAAACCTCAGAACGCCGGCTCCGGTTGCCAAGCAAGACCCTTTCCTGCCAGAATACCCGCAGCATGCTGTTCGACGAACTGCGCATCCGCCACGTCACGATTCGGCCCGCGCACATCCTGGCGCCGATGGCGGGGATTACCGACACGGTTTTCCGCCGCTTCATCAAGCGCCTCGGAGGGTGCGGGCTCATCATGACGGAGTTTGTCTCGAGCGAAGGCATGCTCCGCCAAAACCTGCGCTCGAAGCGCTACCTTTACTACACCGACGAGGAGCGCCCCATCACCGCGCAGATCTTCGGCGCTGAGCCCGACCGCCTTGCCGAAGCCGCCCGTATGATCGAAGCCCTCGGCTTTGACCTCGTTGATCTGAACCTCGGCTGCCCGGCGAAGAAAGTGGTGAAGTGCGGCGGCTCGGGACTGCTGCGCGATCTGCCGCTGCTCGGCCGCATTTTGGAGAAGGTTCGTTCCGCCGTCACGATCCCCTTCACGATTAAAATCCGTGCCGGATGGAGCGACGAGGAGATCGTCGCTGTCGAAGTGGCGCGCCTGGCCGAGCAAGCAGGCGTGGAAGCCATTGCCGTGCACCCGCGCACGCGAGTGCAAGGCTTCAGCGGCCGCGCCAACTGGCAACTCATTCGCGAGGTCAAGGAGCGGGTGCGCGTTCCGGTGATTGGCAACGGCGACGTCTTTGCGCCGCCCGATGCCCGAGCGCTCTTCGAACAGACGGGCTGTGACGCGGTCATGATTGGCCGCGCCGCGGCCTCGAATCCCTGGATCTTCCACCAGATGGAGGAATACTTCCGCACGGGGACTTACGCGGAGCCGACGGAAACGGACCGCTATCAGCTCATCCGCACTTACTACAGCATGCTTGTGGAGGAAGACACGCCGGGGGCCCTCGGCAAGATGAAGCAGTTTGCGCGCTGGTTCACGCACGGCGTGCGCAACGGCGCGGAGCTGCGGCGGAACGTGCAAAGCGCGCGGGAGGTTCACGAGGTTCTGGAGCGCGTGGACCGGTTTTTCCTGCCCGCTCCCAGCGTCTGCGAGGGCGTCGTCCCGGCATGACAGCGTCGGGGTGAGGCCGGGAGAGTTGTGGCATACTAGTGCCGTTCCACCTTGATGCGCCCAAGACAGTGCCAAAAGCTGACCGTGAACCGCAAGGGACGGCGCCACCGATGTCCGCAAAGCGGCGTGCCGATAGTAGCCTGGAATAGTTCAAACGGCACTAGGCCGCCTGGATGGCCGCACCATTCAGAGGAGTGAATTCCCTTGGAACAGCGAAGGCAGCGGAGAACCCGCGCCGCGGTCCCTGTGCAAATCCAGGGCGTGGACGCGCGAGGTGAATCGTTCGAGGAAGCGACCGAGGCCCTGGAAGTCAGCCGCCGAGGCCTCTCCTTGCGCACGCGGCGTGACCTGCCGCTCCAGAGCTCGCTGACGGTAGTGCTTCCCGGGCGCGGGCCGGTCCGTCCCGGCGAGGGCCCATCAGATTTCTTTGCCAGTGCCGCCGTGGTCCGCGTGCAGCCAGAAGGCGAAATGTACCGCATCAGTCTGCGCTTCGTCGGGGCCACACTTTCCACTTACACGGCGGAGACGGGTTAACCCTCCGCCAAAAGGAAAGCAAGAGAAGTCGTCGTGCGAATTATGAGGTGGAGCTCTTCTCCGCCTGCAAAAGGCGGTAGGCTTCGCTTTTGGAAATGCGGCGTAGGCGGGCTACGGCCTTCAGGGCGGCGCGCTCGCTGAGCCCCTGCGCGGACATGACCTCTCGGAGCTCTCTCGCGATGGACTCAGCGCCATCCGGTCGCCCATTGGCCGCCAACTGGGGCGCCACCAGCACCGTCATCTCGCCCTTGACCGGCTTCTTCTTGAGTCTGCTCAGGAGTTCCGAGGCTGACCCGCGCAGGAACTCCTCGTAGACTTTGGTCACCTCGCGCGCCACCACCACCGGCGGGTCGCCGAGAATCTCACGGACGTCCTCCAGAAACTCGAGCAGCCGGTGCGGCGCCTCGTAAAACACCAGGGTCTTCGTTGCATCCTTTAGTTCTTCGAGCGCTTTCCGCCGGGTGGACTTCTTGCTGGGCAGAAATCCCAGGAAGCGGAACTTATCCACGGGCAGGCCCGCAGCGGCGAGCGCCGCCAAGAACGCCGAAGCCCCCGGCACGGGAATCACGGGGATGCTGTGCCGCACCGCCAGGCTCACGAGGCGATAGCCGGGGTCGGAGATGACCGGCATACCCGCGTCGGAGACCAGCGCGATGTGACTGCCCTCCTCGAGCTGGAGCACCAGCTCCGGCGCGCGCGTCATCTCGTTGTGCTCGTGATAGCTGATGGTGGGCGTCTTGATCTCGTAGTGATTGAGGAGCTTCTGAGTGCGGCGCGTGTCCTCGCAGGCGATCAAATCGACTTCGTGGAGTGTGCGCAGAGCCCGGAAGGTGATGTCATCGAGGTTTCCGATGGGCGTGCCCACAACGAAAAGCTTGCCGGCAGATCTGGAGCTGGGCGTCATAACCGCCTCGCGAAGGGGCAACCTCGGTGTCCGGGGCGTCCTCAGTCTACCAACTTGACCACGGCGGAGCAACCCCTGCCGTGGGGCTCGAGGGGAATTTTGACCTGCGGTTTCCGTCGTTGATATAATCACTAGGGCTTTGCTTCAGGAGGAGAACTTGCCGCTTTACGAGTATCAATGCCAGAAATGCGGCGTGACAATCGAGAAGATCCAAAAATTCTCCGACCCACCGCTCGAGACCTGTGAGAAATGCGGCGGCATGCTCGAACGCCTGCTTTCGACGTCCGCCCTCCATTTCAAGGGGACGGGATGGTACGTCACCGACTACGCGCGCAAGTCTTCGGCGGGGGATTCGCCGAGTTCGTCGTCAAGCAGTTCAAGCTCCTCAACCCGCGAGGCCAAGAAAGAGGCTGCGCCGACCACGTCTAAGCCGTCTTCTGAGTCCAAGTAGCCCGGCATGCCGCGAGCTGCCCGCCTCGATTAAAGCTTGAGAGATTTGAGATAGCGTCGGAAATCCTTGGCGATGTCGGGGCGGCTGAGCGCCATTTCCACCGTCGCCTGGAGAAACCCCAGTTTGTCCCCAGCGTCATGACGGCGACCCTCAAAGACAAAGCCGTAAACCGACTCCCGGGCGAGCAGCCGACGGAGCGCATCAGTCAATTGAATTTCCCCGCCGGCGCCCGGGCGAGTGGCGGCGAGTTCTGCAAAAATGCCCGGCGTGAGGATGTATCGGCCAATGATGGCGAGATTGGACGGGGCGCTCTGTGGTGTGGGCTTCTCCACCATGTCTTCGATGCGGAAAAGCCGGCCATTCCACTCCCGGTCGCGCACCGCTTGGCCGCGGATGATACCGTAATTCGAGACCGCTCGCCGGGGAACCCGCTGGATTGCCACCACGCTTGACCCGTAGCGTTCGTGGACTGCCATCATCTGCTTCAGGCAGGGAACGCGGCTGGAGATGATGTCGTCAGCAAGCACCACGGCAAAAGGCTCGTCACCAACCAGGTGGCGGGCCGTCAGAATCGCGTCGCCCAGGCCCTTGGGCAATTGTTGGCGAACGTAGGCCATCTGAAGCATTCCTGCGATGGAACGCATCTGCTTGCGCAGTTCTTCCTTGTTGCGCCCGGCCAGCTCGTGCTCCAGCTCGAAGGAAACATCGAAATGGTCCTCGATCGCCTTTTTCCCCCGCCCCGTCACGAAAATCACCAGCGGGATGCCGGAGGCCGCAACTTCTTCCACCGCGTACTGCACGAGCGGTTTGTCCACGATGGGCAGCATCTCTTTGGGCTGGGCCTTCGTGGCCGGCAGGAAACGCGTGCCCAGTCCCGCCACGGGAAAGACCGCTTTCCGTATGGTCATCGAATCCTCGTGTCAAATCCCTCGACGGAATTTGCGTGCTGACTCCGTCAGTGTATCGCCGGTCTCCGCGCGCCGTCAAAGGAGAAGAACAGTAGACGGTAGACGGCATACGGGAGAAAGAAGGGCAGTTGTCAGTTGTTAGTCGTCAGTAATCAGGCTTCGATTATGGTTGGTGTTGTATCGTCGGCACCTCCCCTCGGAGAGATGTCTGCCTTTTGCCTTTTGATTTCGGCTCTTTGGCTTCTGCATTGCTCGTCACTTATCACTTCGTCCCGTCCTTCTGCCTCAAGCCGCGCCTGCCCATGCTAACATCGTGAAAAGGGATTAAGACCATGCTGGTTCTGGGAATCGAATCGAGCTGCGATGAAACGGCGGCCGCCGTCGTGGCCGACGGCGAGCACATCCTCTCCAGTGTTGTGGCCTCGCAAATCCCGACCCACGAAAAGTACGGCGGTGTGGTTCCGGAATTGGCCTCGCGAGAGCACCTGCGGAAAATCCGGCCCGTCGTGGATGAAGCTCTGGCTCGCGCCGCGGTCGGTCTCCAGGCGATTGACGCGCTCGCGGTCACCGAAGGCCCCGGGCTCATCGGCTCGCTGCTGGTGGGTCTGGTGTACGGCAAAGCGCTGGCCCTCGCGCTCGGCAAGCCTCTCGTGGGCGTCAACCACCTCGAAGGCCACATCCACGCCGTCTTGCTCGAAAACAGAATGGCGCGGCTGGCCGGAAGCCAAATCGAGGCGGTCCGTCTGCCCGCCGTTACACTCGTTGTCTCGGGCGGTCACACCAGCCTTTTCTTCGTTGAGACGCACAGCGAAAACGGACGCACGGTCTTCTCCTACCAACCGCTGGGCCAGACGCGCGATGACGCCGCGGGCGAGGCTTTCGACAAGGTGGCCAAGCTCCTGGCGCTGGGCTATCCGGGCGGGCCGGTCATTGATCTTCTCGCGCGCTCGGGAAATCCTCAGGCCGTGGACTTCGGGCGCATAAAGATGAAAGGCAATCCGCTCGACTTCAGTTTCTCGGGATTGAAGACCGCCGTGCTTTACCGCGTCCGCGGCACGACACTCGCCACAGAGGCTGAGGAGCGGCGCGCCTGGCGAAAGAGTGTGGGCCGTGTCAGGCCACAGGAAGTCCGCGAACACTGCTCGCCGGCAACGCTCGATCTGGTGGCGGGCTTCCAGGACGCCGTGGTCACTGACCTCATCGAGCGAACGCTCGCCGCGGCAGAGACGACGCGCGCCAAGACCATCCTCGTCTCCGGCGGCGTGGCGTGCAATACGCTGCTCCGCGAACGATTCGCTGAGGCGGCGCCGGCCGGCGGCCTGAGCGTGTTCTTCCCTTCTCCCCATCTCTCCACCGATAACGCTGCGATGATCGCTGCGGCGGGATACTACAAGCTCCTCGCGGGTCAGCGAGCCGAAGCATCGCTCACCGCGCACGCCTCTTTCCCGCTGGGCAAGTAGCGGCAGCGAGCGGCTCCCTTTCGGCTTGCGAAGCCGAGCACGCGCGCCGTGACAAACCCTTTCCCAGTCCAGCCGTCATTTCGATACAATGAGCGGCCTTTTGAGTCAGGCGCGAGCTTCGCGGCGAGTTGGCCATGCGCATCGGGGTCGATACAGGCGGAACGTTCACGGACTGCGTCATCCTGCAGGACTCGCGGGTCCGCATCGTCAAGGTGTTCTCCACACCGGACGACGCCGCGCGGGCAGTCCTCGATGGAACCCGGCAATTGACCGACCACCTACCCGAGTCCCCCATCGAAATCGTCCACGGCACAACTCTCGGCACGAACAGCCTGCTCGAGCGACGCGGCGCGCGTGTGGCGCTCGTGACCACGGCGGGGTTTGAAGATCTGATCGAAATCGGGCGCCAGAACCGCCCCCGGCTTTATGACCTGAACGTTCGCCGCGATCCTCCTCTCGTCGCGCACGCCATGCGCATTGGAATCGGCGAGCGAACAGGGGCCGATGGTGCCATCCTCCGGCGACCATCCACGCTCGAGCTTCGCCGTCTGCGGAGGAAGCTCCGGCGCTCCGGGGCTGAATCCATCGCGCTCTGCTTCCTTTTCTCCTTCGCGAATCCGCAAAATGAGCGCGTGGTCGCCCGCGTGCTGCGCGAACTGGGGATTCCAGCCTCGGTCTCGCACGAGATGCTTCCCGAATTCCGCGAGTACGAGAGGCTTTCCACCGTCGTCATCAACGCCTTCCTTGCGCCACGGATCGGATCGTACCTCGCCAGCCTGCAGCGCCAGCTAGGACGGGACCCCGCTTTGCCTGTTAAGAGGTCGCGGGCACCCAAACGGCTCCCCGACAAACATGGGCAGGGGCGGGTTTACGTCATGCAATCGAGTGGCGGGATCACGACCGCGGAGCGAGCGGCCCGCCAACCCGTGCGCACCATCCTTTCCGGGCCGGCGGGAGGCGTGGTGGCAGCGGCGTGGCTGGCCGAACGACTGGGGATCGCGCGCACCATCAGCTTCGACATGGGCGGGACGTCCACCGATGTCTGCCTGATCGACGGTCAGCCGCGCACGACGAGCGAGACAAATCTGGCCGGATTGCCCGTGGCCGTGCCGGTCCTCGACGTTCACTCGGTGGGAGCCGGAGGCGGTTCCCTGGCGCGCGTGGACGCGGGCGGCGCCTTGCGGGTGGGGCCGCAAAGCGCGGGCGCAGAGCCCGGGCCCATCTGCTACCGCCGTGGCGGCACTCAGCCGACGGTGACGGACGCTAATCTGCTTCTCGGCAGGCTCGATCCCGACTATTTCCTCGGCGGCGCGTACCGGCTCGGTGCTCGAGCGGCGGCGGACGCGTTCGCCGCTTTCCTGCACCGCCAAGCTCGGAACGTCAAAACGCCACACGACCTGGCGCGCGGCATCGTCGCCGTCGCCAACGCCAATATGGAGCGCGCCCTGCGCGTGATTTCCGTCGAGCGCGGCCACGACCCGCGCGACTTCGCGCTCATCTGCTTTGGAGGTGCCGGCGGACTGCATGCGGCCGATCTGGCAAGGTCTCTCGGACTTCCGCGGGTCATCGTGCCGCCGAGCCCCGGAGCGTTCTCCGCCCTCGGCATTCTGCTCTCGGACATCGTCAAGGACGTTTCACGTTCGCTTCTCGCACCCGTGCCAAACTTCGAACGTCGCGTCAATCGCCAGTTCGCGGAATTCATCCGCCGCCTCGACAAGCAGTTTGCGCGCCTCGAGCAGGACGCCCGCGAGGAACTCCGCCGCGAGCATTTCTCTTCCGAACTGGCGCGCGTTGAACGGCGCCTGGATGTCCGGTACGTCGGCCAAGCTTACGAACTGCCGGTGCCGTTCACGCCGGATTTCCCGACGCGGTTTCATCGTGAACACGAAAAGGCCTATGGGTACGCGCACGCCGGCCGGCCAATCGAAGTCGTGAACCTCCGCGTGCGCCTGACGATCCCTACGGCCAAGCCCGCAGCGCTGGTCCGACGACCGGGCGCGTCCAGCAGTCCCGCCCGCGCCCTGGTCAAGAAAAAACCCGTCTGGTTCGGTTCGCGCTTCTGGACAACGCCGCTCTACGACCGCGAACGTCTCCTTCCCGGCGCTCGCCTCCGGGGGCCTGCGGTGGTGGTGGAATACAGTTCGACGACCGTCGTCCCGCCGGACTTCGTTCTGAACGTTGATAAATTCTCTAATCTGGTGCTATCGCAACATGCGCATTGACGCCGCCGAACTCGAAATCGTCAAGAGTCTCTACCACTCTGTCGCCGAGGAGATGGGGGCGGCACTGCGCCGCTCGGCATTCTCGCCGAACATCAAAGAACGCCGGGACTATTCCTGTGCGGTCTTCGACGGGAAGGGGCGCGCGGTGGCCATGGGCGATCACATGCCCGTGCACCTCGGGTCGATGCCGATGTCGGTGGCCGCCGCCATCGAGGCTCTCCCGCTCGGGCCGGGCGACATCGCGATGTTGAACGATCCCTACGCGGGCGGCACTCACCTGCCGGACATCACGCTGGTGATGCCGGTTTTCGCTGAAAAGACCTCGACGGTCGGAGACCGCCGCTACAGAAGGCACCCGCTGTTTTACGTGGCCAATCGCGCGCACCATTCCGATATCGGCGGAGCGCAGCCTGCCTCCATGGGTCTGAGCGAGGAGATATATCAGGAGGGTTTTCGCATCCCACCCGTTCTGCTTGCTCGGGGAGGGACAATCCAGCGGGATGTTCTGGCTCTGCTGCTCTCGAACGTGCGCACTCCCCGCGAGCGCGAGGGCGATCTGACGGCCCAGGTGGCGGCGTGCCGTTTAGGGGAACGCCGCTTGCTTGAGGTGTTGGGAAATACGGCGTTCCCAAAACCGAGATTTACCTCGAAGCGCTGCAACAATACTCCGCGCGCCTGATGCGGGCGGCGCTTGCCAGAATCCCTGACGGCGATTATCGCGCGGAAGATTTCCTGGATGATGATGGGTTCACTCGCCGGCCGGTGCGGTTGCGGGTACGGATTCAAATACGCCGCGACCGAGCAACGGTGGACTTTGCGGGAACGTCGCCTCAATGCCGTGGGAGCGTCAATGCAGTTCTCGCCATCACGCACTCCGCGGTCTTCTACGTTTTCCGCTGCCTGCTCGGCGAGGACGCCCCGGCCTGCGCGGGGTTGATGGAGCCCATCGCAGTGCGCGCACCGGAGGGCAGCGTCGTCAACGCCCGCCCGCCGGCCGCGGTTGCCGCCGGAAACGTCGAGACTGCGCAGCGTATTGTGGACGTCCTCCTCAAGGCGCTGGCGCGGGCCTTGCCGGAGCGGATTCCCGCGGCGAGTTCCGGGACCATGAACAATCTCTCCTTTGGCGGCCTCGACCCGAGGACCCATGAGCCTTTCGCCTACTACGAGACAATCGCCGGCGGCATGGGGGCTCGGCCGGCGATGGACGGACTGAACGGCGTGCACACTCACATGACGAATTCCCTGAACACCCCGATTGAGGCGCTCGAGTCGGCGTACCCCGTCCGCATTCGAAGGTACTCGCTGCGGCGAGGCTCCGGCGGCGCGGGCCGCTTCCGGGGCGGCGACGGGATCGTCCGCGAGATCGAGTTCCTCGCCGACGTGCGGGGGAGCATTCTTTCCGAGCGCCGGCGCATTCCCCCTTACGGGCTCGCGGGCGGACAACCCGGAAAGCGGGGCAGCAATCAATTCCTGAAAACCGGCAACGCTATCACGCTGCCCGGGAAGACGACCTTCGAAGCGCCGCGGGGAAGCGTCCTGAAGATTGAGACCCCGGGCGGAGGCGGGTGGGGGAGAGTACAAGTCAAAGGTCCAAGGGCAAAGGTCAAAAGGCAAAAGCCAACCAGAGTGTGACAAACATGCGAGCTGGATGATGCTCTTGTGGAGGAGTGATGCAACCTATCGATCGCAGGACGTTCGTCAAGGCGTTAGCCGGGACGGCGGCACTCGCGGCGAGTGAACCGCCCGCGGCCCCCGCCGCAAGTTTAGGGCCCGTTTTTCTCTCCACGTGGATACAGGGGAAAGCCGCCAACGCGCGCGCGGCGGAGGTGATCAAGTCCGGCGGCAGCCTTCTCGATGCCGTGGAGAAAGGCATCAACACGGCCGAGGACGACCCCAACATCACCACAGTCGGCTACGGCGGGTTGCCCAACGCGGAAGGCGAAGTCGAACTCGACGCGGCGATCATGGACGGAACGCGCCATCGCGCGGGCGCCGTCTGCAGCCTGCACAGCATCAAGAATCCCATTTCCGTGGCGCGGCGGGTGCTGGAGAAAACCAAGCACACAACGCTCGCTGGAGAGGGCGCGTTCCGCTTCGCACTCCAAATGGGATTCCAGCCGCAGCAGTTGCTGACGCCCGAAAGCCTGAAGAAATGGCTGGAGTGGAAGGCCGACCCGAAGCGCAAGACGTTCTGGCTTGACCCCGCTGACAACCACGACACGATCGGCATGGTGGGAACGGATGGGAAGGGCCATGTCGTCGCAGGATGCTCAACTTCCGGCCTGGCATGGAAAATTCCCGGCCGCGTGGGGGATTCGCCCCTGGTGGGCTGCGGCGTTTACGCCGATGACAACGTCGGCGCTGCTTCGGCCACCGGCGATGGCGACCTGATGACGAACTACTGCACCAGCGTCTCGATCGTCCACACCATGGCCCGCGGAGCCTCGCCGCAGGAGGCCTGCGTCGAGCTGCTCCAACACATGACGAAGACCGACCCGAAAAACCGCGACGGCGAGGTCTGTGTCCTCGCTCTCAATCCCCGCGGCGAAGTCGGTGCCGCCGCCATGAACAAGGCGTACCGCCTCAAATACGCTCTTTGGCGCGACGGCGAGAGCCAGTTCCTCGATTCGATGGCCCTCTATTGAAAGCCTTGGTCAGAGACGGGCGTCAACATCGGGCTGCAAGCCGGTCGCAAGCGATTGCCATCGATGACCGCTTTCCGTTCCACGCTGTGTGATCTCACGATGCGGAGTGCGCCTCCCTGCTTCCCCAAAGCATCCACCCCAGGACGGCCAGGGTAAGCAGGGTGAGGAGCACGCCGTTCCAACGCAATGATGCAGCAGGTTGCGCAAACAGATCCACCAAGGACGAGGCGAGAGGGAGCGTGAAGGCCGCGCAGACGTAGGCGAGGTAATTGTCGCGGAAGAAGAAAACAACGAGGGCCCCGGTGACAAGCAGCGTGAGCATGAGGAGAGACCATCCCACCAAGAACTCCGCGGCCGAGTGGGCCTGGATGGGGCCTAGCCCCAGCGTCGCAATCCCGCCGACGACCCAAATCCACCAGGCACGGCGTCGTCGTACCCACTGGACTAGGTACGCGATCACGGCGACGATGGCAGGAACCACCAGGGCATAACGCAGGCCGCGAAGAAGCAGGGCCAGACCGGGCGAGGACGCGTCAAAGACATCCGGCACGATATCGATGTCGGGCGAAGCATAGGCATGAAACCGGCTGGTCACCAGGCTCTCCACATTGCTCAACCCGGCGCCCGCGGCCAAACTCAACAACAGTCCTATGAGTGCGTCCCGGCGCCACACCCATCGCGCGGGGCCGCGGAAGGCCCGCCACGCGTCCGGGTAGAGGCTTACGGCAAGTCCCACCAACACCCAGGCCAAAAGACCCAGCACCAGCGGAATAATCACCAAACCGGCTCCAGTAGAAATCCAGAACGTACTTAGGGGCTCGGAGGTATTGTAGGCCTGATAGACACGGGAAAACTGGTTCGCCTCCGCCAGGCCAACGATTGCCACGACCGCAGCGCCCACTTTCGCCGCAGGGCGCCAGCGAATCGCGCCGCGACGCACTTGCGTCACGAAGAGGATCAATGCGCCGCCGACCAAGCCGACCACCAGCAAGGTGAGAGCACCGATCAGCGCCACATTCACCAGGGTCGTGGCATTGCGCTGCCGCTCCCACTCCTCCGGCAGCTTGAAATAGCGCGACAAGCCGACGACCTCGTCGCCGGCGACAGTCACCTCGAGACGGAAGTGCACGTCCGCGACGTTGAGCGGAGAGGTCAAGGGGCCCGGCTTCATCTGCCAGACCACGGTGTAATCCGTGCGTGCTTTGCGTTTTTCCACCCGTGAGTCCTGGAGATCAAATTCCTCGAGGTGATAACCTTGTTGCTCCAGGAATTCCGCCGCGCGTGTGCGTGCCTCCTCGGGCGAGAGCGACGCTCCGGGTGCGTTCTCATCGAGGATGTGCCGATAGGCAAAGATCTTCCCTCCCGCCGGGTCCACGAACACCACGTGCTCTTCCTTTTCGAGCGGCCGGAAATAGCGGACCTGCCAGAGCAAAAGGCGAGTGGCCTGGCGATAGATCTGATCTACCTCTGCAACCGTACGATGCTCCAACAGGTATTTCACCGCTGTCGGGTTGACGTTCACCTGCAGCCCCGCGACACGGCGGTATGTGCCGGAGTCAATGTGGCGTTGCCGGAGGAAATCGTCCGCCAGTTGCTCCGCCCGGCCGCGGTCGAGACGGAGTTCGATTCCCTCCCCGAATTGGCGAGCGGGGATGAAGGCGAAGGCGACGAAAACCGCTGCAAGCACCGCCGCCAGGACGAGACGGCGCGTATCCAAAGGCCGGTAATCCAGCGGCGACTCGGCCACAGGCGCGGGCTCGGCCCGCGGCACGCGCGAGACACCCGCGCTCGCATTCGTCAGCTCGCTTTCCTCCGCGAAGGTTCCGGTGCGGAAGTAGGCGAAGAGCGCAATCGCCAGGGGGACCAGCATGATCCCGGCAGTGAGGGCTCCGGAAACCATCAGGTAATGGTTGGGCGAGCGCAGCAGAAGAAACGCGGTGTACAGCGCGTCCACAGAGTAGTGCCAGATCAGCGTCGCCAGGATGCCGAAGCGCAGCATGACGAGCCCGATAATCACCCCGCCCAATCCCACTTCCAGCCCGCGAATGAAGAACGGCTGATTGGGGTAGGCCGAATGGAGGAAGCCCCAGATGAATGCGGCAAGCACCAGCGCTCCCGGCTTCGAGCGCAGAATTCGCCTCAGGAACGGGATGGCAAAAGCTCGGAACTGCAGCTCTTCGGAAACCGCCGGAAGGAAGCCGATGAATAACACCCAGACCCACGGAATCTTCGTGCTGAGCAGATCGGAGTAGTTCACGTCGGAAGGCGCCCACGCTCCGAGCTTGTTGGCGGCAAGATAAAAGACTGTTTGATAAGCGAAGAAGAAAAACGTGAGCGTAATGCCCACCACATTGGCCAGAAAAAACGAACGCGACCGAAGTCCCCGCCAGGAGAAAGACCGGCGCAAAGACATCAATCCCGGGTAACCGACGCGGTAAACGGGTTCGGAACCCGCCGCCAGGAAAAAGACCCACGCGCCGACACCAAGGGCGGCGAGCGCGCTGCGCTGGAAATAGCCGGCGATAAAACTGGAAAAGGAATCCGTCGTGGAGTAACCGTACTCCGCCATCGGATAGTTGTTCAACTGTCCGAGGAAGTACAACGCGGTGGCCACAAAGCCCAGCACCAGGGAGAGCTTGACGGGGACGTCACGGTCGCGGAGTCTCCGCACCAGGATGACCAGCATCGCCACCGTGAGCAAGACGAAGAGGACTTCGTCCACGAGTTGCGCCGACTGATTTCGCGAGCGCAGCTTCTGGTAATCGCGCGACCACTGCTCGGGGATTTTGACGAACTCGCGGTGGCTCGCCACCTGGTCGCCGTCCACTTCGACTTCCACTCGCCAGCTCCCATCACCGAGATCGACGCTCTTCTGCTTCCAGGTAAAATCATGGTCAGTGCGTGCCGGGCGTTTCTGAGTCTCCCCCTCGACGAATTCCAGGTCCGCCAGGTCGCGCTTCATCACCTCGCGCAGGAACTGCTCCGCGATCCCGCGCGCGGCCGCGGCCTCCAGATTGGCGCCCGGCGCGGCCTCCGGGATTTCGTGATCGAAACCCGTCACCTCTCCCGCCGGACTAACCTCGACGCGGAACTCCTCCTGTTGCTGAGGACGGAACCAGCGATGCTGCCATCGCCAAAGGCGGATCGGGCCGCGCGTCAGCTTGTTCATGCGCTCGAGGCCTTGGGTCCGCTCCAGGTAAACCTTGGCGGCATCGTCGTAGTCGAAAATGGCGGCGTGTCGGTAGCCCTCCACACGAATGCCGCGCTCGGCGAGGAACTTCTGGGCGATCGGCGCGGAGTCATCGCGGTTCACGCGGAATTCGATCGCCGCCTCCGGAAAGGCCCGCCAGAAATACTTGGCGCCGAGGCCCAGGGAGACGAGGGCGGTGAGCGCGGCGACGCCGATGACCTTGCGGTCGGAGGAGGTCAGTTTGATGGGCATGCCATCCTCATGGCACTGTGGTAGGCGGGGGATTATATCAGCGCGGAAGGGAGAGCGTTGTCAGTTGTCAGTTGTCAGTTGTCAGTTGTCAGTTGGCTGTCTACAGATTCTTGGCCATGACCCAGGCCGCCTGGCCGTTGGCATAGTATCCTTCGATTCGTTCCACCTTGGAGTACCCGCGCGCCTGGTAGAAGCGCTGGGCGATCAGGTTGTCCTCCGCAGTCTCGAGATAGACCAGCTCCAGCTTCCGATCCCTGGCCCATTTCTCCGCCGCGTTCATCATGGTTCGGCCCACGCCCCGGCGGCGACATTCCGCACGAACATCGATGGTCACGATGTGGGCGACGCTCGCTCCCGCGCGTCCGGCAATCAGAAAGCCCACGATCTGCCCGCCCTCCTCGGCAATCCAAGTCCTGGACCCGCGCTGCGAGACAAAACGGGAAAGCTCACTCTTCGCGTACGATACCCCCGGAGGAAAGCAAGCTTGGTCGATTTCATACAAAATGGGGAGATCCGAAGGGTGGAAGGTACGGAGTCGCATCCCTTGTCGTTGACCCGCTGTCAGTTGTCCTTCGTCCGCAGAGCCTTCCTTGTTCTGGATGACTGACCACGAACAAGCGGCAAAGCCGCTAGAGCAATCCGGTTTCGCGGAACCAGGCCTCGGTACGGTTCATGCCCTCTTCCAGGCCGACGCGCGATCGGTGACCCAGTTTTTCCTCGATGCGGGACTGCTTGTAGACGGCGCTTCCCACCAGAAAGCCCAAGGCGTTGGGAGGGACGCGAGTTGTCTCGCCCCGCCAGGCCGCAGCAAGGTTTCGGTAATGCACCCAGAGCTCGGCCGCCCAGAGCGGCACGGAGGGAATGCCATCCTTTCCGGCCATGCGGGCGTACGCGCCAAGAAACTCCCGCCAAGTCGTCGCCCCGTCGTTGACGATGAAGGCCTCTCCGACCGCGCGTTCGTCTTCCGCAGCGATGAGAATCGCGTCCACGAGGTTGTCGATGTAGACGTAATTGAGCATCCCCCGCCCGCCGTTCACGAAAAACATCTTTCACCGTATACCCGATTTACACCATTCTGGTGCAGCCACTTGATCCCATAATAGTCTTATCTTACGGCGAGTACCGAGACTACTGTCCCGATCACAACTAGCCAGAAGACGTCTACTTTGAGAAGCAAGGCGGCAAATGCCGCGCCGGCAAGGACAAGGCGAACTAAATCCCAATGGACATTGTAGGCAAACCGAAATGTGACAGTCAGGAGAAGCCCGACAAAAGAACAGAAAATGCCGCCAATGACTTTGTTGAAATAGGGTGAGGTACGAAACCTGTCAAAGTAGGGCACGAAGCCAAGGACCATCATGAAGGATGGCAAGAACACACTCACAGTGGCAATCAGGCACCCAACTAACCCATGCAGCCAATAGCCCACGAAGGTTGCGGTAATCACAATCGGCCCCGGGGTGATTTGTCCTAGTACGATCGCGTTCAGGAAGGTGGGGGCATCCATCCAGGCGCGCACATGAACGATTTCGTGGAACATAAGCGGAACAGAGGCAAACCCACCGCCAAAAGCAAACAAGTCTATTCTGAACATGAGTGCGGCCAGATCGAACAACGTCGGCTCAAAGCTAAAGAGTAAGAAAAACCCGATGATAGTGCCGGCCATGAGGAACAAAAGAGGTTTCGCGGACTGACACGCGCTGGTTGAATCAACGGCTGGGTGAGGGGAAAGTTGCTTGCTCTCAAGCAGCACGAGTCCGCCAAAGGCGGCGAGCAGAATGACCAATATCGGGTTCAGTGCGAATCCAAACAAAGCAGCGGCAACACCCGCAATCACGCCGCGCTTCCAGTTTTTCAGGGAAGCCCTGCCGAACGATACCGTAGCGTTGGCCACAATGGCGACGATGACAGCCTGAAGCCCGCCAAATGCTGAGACTACCCTGGGCAGAGTGTGTGCGCGTGCATACAGGGCCGAAAGTACGGTCATGAGAAGAAATGCAGGCAAGCCAAAGCCAAGGAAACTTGCGCCTGCGCCGATTGCGCCCCGCACTCTCAATCCAACGTACGCCGCTGTCTGCATCGCGGTTGCACCCGGTATGGTCTGACATAACGCGACGCCGTCACGAAAAGTCTCTTCATCCAGCCACCGCTTCCGCTCCACTGCCATCTTGCGAATGTAAGCCACCATGGATGGCCCGCCGAACGCAGTCGCGCCTAATCGCAAAAAGGACAAGAAAAGTTGCATTGCCGATGCTTGCATCATCCATGAGCCTCGGGTGATTTTGCCGGAACAACATTAAACCGGTCGCGGTAGGGATACCAGTTGCCTGGCACCCCCCGCACGGATCCTTCGAACGCACCGGCGGCAGCCCAGCCCACCTCGACCCGGCTACTTCCAGCAGTCGATCAACGTCAGCCTCATTGTTGTACAAGTAGGGCGAAACGCGGATCATCCCGTGACGCAAACTGACTGCAACCTGATTCGCCCGGAGCTTCCGGTGCAGTTCTGTCGTGGCGTCCAGTGAGTCGGCCTGGAAGCCGAGGATTGCCGAGCGGTGCTCGGGCCTAGCCGCCTCGGAGAGCCGATATGCTCGGCGTCTCAGTCCTTCGCCGAGCCGGTCGAGCAAGTGCGCGCAATGCTCATTCACGGTCGCGACACCTACGCGCTCGACGAACTCGAGCGAAGCCTCGAGCGCCGAAAGGTTGATGAAGTTTGAGGTCTCGGGCACATCGAAGATTTTCGCCGTGCGCGGCAAGGTGAATTCGTCC
>Ga0315280_10005046_pt1 | contig 19078 bp, 14 predicted proteins | sample YL17G06_40_MG_FD_203697 | JGI IMG/M metagenome (GOLD analysis project Ga0315280, IMG submission 203697) | Sediment microbial communities from Yellowstone Lake, YNP, Wyoming, USA - YL17G06_40 | ecosystem: Environmental > Aquatic > Freshwater > Lake > Sediment | place: USA: Wyoming | collected... | reverse complement strand
GTGACCCCGCAGAGACAGTCAGAATCGAGTTCAGATTCATACATACGTTTGAAACCAGCTCGCTTGCCCATATTGACCGCAGAATTGGCGCAATCGCGCAATCTGAGGCTGAAGTCTCGTTGTAGTAATAATCCGGGTCTAACAAAACCTTGGCATAATGTCACCCCGAGCTGTGCGGCGCAGTGCGCCGCTCCGGAGCGCGGCCATGCCGCGCCGGCGAGGGGTCTCGGCGTGCTTGAGTGGGACCGAGATTCCTCGCTTGATGCGGCGCTGGGCGCGCGCTACGCGCGCTCCGGAAGTGCGGCGCAGCCGCACTCAGGCGCCGCATTTCGGAGCTCGCGCAAGCGCGAGCCAGGCTCGGAATGACGGCACCGACTAATCGGTTCTGTTGGAGACTCTTAGCCAAATCGAGCCGGCTGCCAATACGCAGCGGCCGCGGAGATAGCAGATGGCAATGAGCGTTCCCGAGTACGGCCTGGGCGCATTGTATGGCTTCGAGGAGATTGAAGCGATCGCCTTCGCGCTTCAGCAGGACGGGTACGAAGGCGGGGGGATTCTGCGCGAATTCGAGCAGGAGTTCTGCGCCTACACCGGCGCGAAACACGCCATCGGCACCGTCTCGGGCACCATGGCTTTGCACATGGCGGCGCATGTGCTCGACCTTGGACCAGGCGACGAGGTCGTGTGCACGCCGCAGACGTTCCAGGCGACCATGCTGCCGTTCCTCGCGCGCAAGGTCGAAGTGGGTTTCGGCGACATCGAGCCGGACACGCTGTGCATCGATCCCGCGACCATCGAGCCGCAGATCACGCCGCGCACCAAGGCGATCTGTGTCATGCACTACGGCGGCCTGCCGTGTGACATGGACCCCATCATGCGCATCGCGCGCAAGCGCAAGCTGCCAGTGATCGAAGACGCGGCCCACGCCCCCGGCGCGGACTATAACGGGCGCAAGATCGGCTCCATCGCCGACCTCACGTGCTTCTCCTTCGGCTCGCTCAAGAACATGACGACGCTGGGGCGCGGCGGGATGATAACCACCAACGACGACACGCTCGCCGACCGCTTGCGCACGCTGCGCGGGCGCGGCCTCGGCGGGCGGCGCGTCAAGCGCCGGACAACGGCGATCGGCCTCTACGCCAAGCCGGAGCCAGCTTACAGCGATCACTCCAGCGACTCTTACACGCACGACACGTACGAGGTCGCGGACGCGGGCATGAACATCCCCATGAGCGGGGCGGAGGCGGCGGTGGGCCGGGTGCAACTGCGCAAGCTCAATCGCATGAACGGCATCCGCCGCGACCTGGCGCGGATCTACTCCGAAGGGCTCACCGCTATCGAGGGCGTGCGCGTCCAACCGGCGACCGAGGGGCGCCATTCGATCTATCACCTCTATCCGTTCTTCATCAACCAGACCGCGACCGGGGTGAATCACGATGCGCTGATCCGCGGCCTGGAGGCGGGCGGCATTCGCATCAATAACCGGTTCTTCCCGTGCCACCTGACGAGCTACATGCGCACGCGCGGGCATCGGTTCGGCGAGTGCCCGGTGATCGAGCGGGTGTGGTTCGAGGAGCAGGTGAACCTGCCCATCTCGCCGCTGCACACGCCGGCGCAGATGCGCTACGTGGTTGAGCAGGCGGCGGCGCTGATCGCGGAGCTGCGCGAGGCGGGCGCGCGGGAGCGGCTGCGCAGGACGGCTCCAGTGGGCGCGGGAGCCGCTCGAAGGCCGCGAGCGAAGTCGGCAAAGACGAGGGCCAAGCGATGAAACTCAGCATCCTCAGCAACTACCTGGGCGAGGAAGAGGTGAGCCTGCCGAAGCTGGCGGCGATCGGGTATCGGCGGGTGGAGATGCGCCGCAAGGGCGAAGTGGAGCTGCCCGTCGCTCGCTTGCGCGAGATCGCGTCCGACAGCGGCATCGAGATCCATTCGATGATGGACTGGCATCCCGGGGTCGCGGACGAGGACCCAGGGCGGCGCGCCGAGGTCCTGGACCGCATCAAGGCCAGCGTCGCCTGGGGCGCGGAGCTGGGCGCGCGCGTGCTGGAGACGGTGCCGATGTGGAGCGGCGAGCCGGCGCAGCGACCGTGCGCGTGGCAGCACGCGGTAGAGGTGTATCAGCGCGCCGGCGCATTCGCCGCCGAGCACGGCGTGACGCTGGCGATCGAGCCGATCACGGGCCGAAGCGGGCAGTTGGTGCACACTATGGCGCAGGGGGTGGCGATGGCAAAGGACGTCGGCTCAGACGCGGTGCGGGTGATGGGCGACACGCATCACATGCATTATGAAGAGCAAGACCCGGTGCGGGCGGTGCGCCGCCTGCGGGCGACGCGCGACGCGGGCCCGTGGCTAGTGCACATGCATTTCTCGGATCAAGACCGCCTGCCGCCGACCATGGGGCACATGGACCTGCTGGGCATTCTGCGCGCGCTCGCGGAGATCGGGTACGAGGGCAGCGTCAGCCTGAGCGAGATGGCGAAGACGCCGGACGCCGAAACCGCGGCGCGCGCTGCGTATCACTTCATGCAGGGCGCGATCGAGCTCGCCGAGCTGCGGGAGCAGAGGCTGAGGGCTACACCCTAGCCGTCGGACGCGGCCTCGCCCGTAGGGGCACGGCATGCCGTGCCCCTACGGCGGACGAAGTGGTCGCAGCCTAACCCGCATTATTCATGTCATTCCGAACGCAGCAAGGCAGAGTGAGGAATCCCCTACCAGGAAGCGCCAACGATAGTGGATTCCTCGCTGCGCTCGGAATGACAGTGTGCACCCGCCACACGCTGGTGGTGAATAATCCAGGCTAAGGCGACCCCGCGCCCGGTAGGTCGCACGCAGGGCAGCGCTGACCCCGCTTCGACCCTCTCCCAGCCTCTCCCTGGAAGGGAGAGGAGTTGGCGGCCGCCGCGGCGTCTACTGCGGCGCCAGTGCGAAGTTGACCGAGAAGTTCGGCACCGTCACCGTCTGCTGCGCCGATTGAAACCCCGTAGCCGACGCCCGCACGACGTACTGCCCCGTCGCCAACCAGAACGTGTAATCGCCATTGGCGTCGGTAGTGGTCGTGTCCGCGGGCGTGGTTTGGCCGGACAGGGTCGCGGTAACGGTTGCGCCGGCGATGGGCTGGCTACTTGCCGCGCTGGTGACTTTGCCGCCGAGGTCGAAGGGCGGCGGGGGCGGCGGACCGACGGCGCTCAGGACGATGCTGACGCTCAGGTTCGGTGTGGTGGTGATGTCAACTAACTCGCTGTTCTTTTGAAAGCCGGTAGCGCTGGCCTCGACGGAGTATACGCCGGCGGGCAGAGCAAATGCGAAAACGCCGGTCGCGGTAGTGCTGATGGTGGCCACCGGCGTGGTTCCGCCGGCGGGCGTTGCCGTCACCGTAGCGCTTTGGACCGGAGCGCCCGAATCGCTGGTGACCGTGCCAGCGAGCGTGAAGGGCTGGCTTTCTCCGCCGCCGCCACCGCAGCCGGCGACGAAGGCTCCCGCGCAGAGAGCGATGGCAAGCGCTGGGCCAGTAAGCTGGTGCTTCATATGCTTCCTCTCATGTCATGCTGCAAAGGCTCGTCCCGGCGCCATCACGGCTGCTGGATGATGAGCCAGCACCCGTCCGCCGGATAGGCGTATATCCACAACGCCTCGAAGGGCGACATGTCTTGCGCGACGACGTAGCTGCCGCCGACGTAGCGGAACAAGGCGCCGACGATGCCGCGGCTCTGCGCCTGCGCAAATGACACCGGCGCCGCGTCGAGGAGCTTCACCGTGACCCCCGACAGTGGCGCGGGGGCGCTGAACGGATTGGCGACCTGGTTCCACCCCTGGCGCAGATGAAGGCGCCACTCGCCGGTCGGCAGCAGACCATGCGAGGTCACGGTCACGGGCGCGCCGGCGTTCAGCCAGTAGCCGAGCCCGGGCTCGAACGGCGGAGTATCGGGATAGAAGATGTAGCGGTAGCCGCCGGGCAGCGTCGGCGACCAGCGCGCGACCAGGGTTTGCGATGGCGAAAGCCCGAGCACCCGCGCGGCATCGGACGCGTCCGGGCTCTGGGGCAGGCTCGCGACGGACAGGCCGGCGGGGAAGGTGTGGGCGACCGCGCCTAGCTCCAGCGGATGCGCGCGCAGCACAAAGACGTAGTACAACGGGCCGGTGTTGACCGAGCGCGAGTTCGGCAAGCCGGTCGCCGGCTGATACTCGACTGCGGTTGGCGCGAAGAAGTTGAGCGGCGTCGGCTGGCTGGTGGTGAAGACGCCGCGAATGGCGTCCACTGCCGGCGTCGGTATGCCTGGCGGCGCGATGTTGACGGTGCCGCCATCGGCATCGAGCACCACCCCAAAGTAGCTATTGTGCGCGCCGCTGGTCGCCGCCACGCCATACGGGAACCATGTCTCGACCACCTGCGCGCCAACCGCAAGCTCAATCGTAATCCGCTGCGCGCCGCCGACGGCGATGAAGCTCGGCGATTGGAACCCCTGGCCGCCTTGGACGGCGATGTCATTGCCCGCCTCGGGATAGAGCAGGTGGCCATCCCACGCGATGTACTGGAAGCTGCCGGCGCCGGCGAGTGGCTGCTCATCGCCGGCGGTAGCGGCGCGATAGTACTCAGCCTCGAGGTAAACGGTTACATTGTCAACCTGGGGCAAGGCCACCAGGTAGAGCTTCTCGCCGGGCCAGCCGGTAGTATCGAGCACGAACTGGCGCGCGAACCAGTCCTGGAAGAGCAGGCCCTCGACTTGAGGCGCGGCCAGGGCCGCGATCTGCCGCAGGCGGGTGACATTCTGTGGCAGGGACGAATCGTACTCGGCATAGTAGGCGGCGTTGAAATCGCGGAAGAAGCTCGGGTTCTCGGCATAGACCTTGAGCCACGCCGCCTGCGCCATGGCGACGCGCCAGACGCCCATGCCGATGAAGCCCGAGGCCGGGAAAAAAGTGGGGCTGGCGAGCGGTCGCTGGTTGAGCAAGTCATAGGCCGGCAAGAGATAGTACGGTTCGCTCGAGAGGTCGAAGCTGGCATCGACCTGCAAGTGCGCGATCAGCGCCACGGCGCGCGCGAAGCCGGTCTCCCACGCGTCGTATGCCGGGGCGATGCCATCGTGAAAGGCCCGGACGATGAGTGAAGCGAGAACGTAGGTGTCGCGCGAGAGATCCTGGAGCGGCGGGATGTGGATCTCATTGGTCGCCGGGACATAGACGCCGCCGAGGATGTTCTGAAGGTTGGCGTCGCGGACTATGGTGACGGTGACGGTCGCGGCGGGGGCGCCGTAGATCGAGACAAGGACGGGGTAAACGGCGCTCACGTACGTCGCAAGCTGCTGCTGCTCGGTCGTAGTCCAGCCCGAGAAAGCGAAGGTGATCGTGCCGCCGCCGTAGGCGCGAGTGGCGCGGGCGGTGGGCCGCCCCCCGCTAGCGCCCGGGTCGTAGACGCGCCCGCGGACTCGCAGTGTCACCGCGGCATCCCACCGCGGCCGCCAGTCGGGCGGTCGGCCGCCAGCCGGGCGCGAGCCTGCGCGTCGCGCGAGATAGGAGGCATAGGGCGGCGTGCGCGACCACCGGTCGCCGCAGGCCTGGCGGATGGCGTAGCCGATGATGCTGTCGCCCGGCCCGTATGGCGCGCGGGGCAGGTCAATAACCAGGTGATCGAGAGATTGAGGGCGAGCGATGCCCGGGTACTTGATGGGGCCGAGGAGGCTCGACGAGCAGGGGATCGCTGCAAAGGCGAGCAGGGCTGCGGCGAAGACGACGACGGCTTTCCTGACCATGAGAGCGCTCCGAGTATGACGATTGCTGCGTGGGCGCTGGGATATGTTACGCGCGGCGACGGCGTGTGTCAAGCGAAAGCGCGTTCGGAAACCCGACCGGGCGCGGGGTCGCCTGACCCCGCGCAGACGCGGCCTGAGGCCCCTAAGCCCTTCCGGCCGGGGTGGCGGCTCCGGACTCTCGGGGCCTAGCCACGAGGCCGCGCCCGGGGGGACGGCCCTTATCGCTGCGCCAGCGCAGCCAGCGACCGTGCCAGCGGCGGCTCGCAAACCCCGCGCTCGGTGATGATGGCGGAGATCAACGCCTGCGGAGTGACATCGAAGGCGGGGTTGAAGACCTCCACGCCTTCGGGCGTGATGCGCGTGCCGGTGATACTGGTCACCTCATGCGCGGCGCGCTCCTCGATGGGAATATCGTCGCCGGTGGCGAGGCTGAGGTCAGCGGTGGAGAGCGGGGCCGCGATGTAGAATGGGATGTGGTGTTCCGCGGCCAGCACGGCCAGCGTATAGGTGCCGATCTTGTTGGCCGCGTCGCCATTGGCGGCGATGCGGTCGGCGCCGACGATGACCAGGTCCACCATGCCACGGCTCATGCACCAGCCCGCCGCCGAGTCGGCGATCAGCGTGGTGGGGATGCCGTCGCGCATCAGCTCCCACGCGGTGAGCCGCGCCCCTTGCAGCAGCGGCCGCGTCTCGTCGGCGAGGACGCGGATGCGCTTGCCCTGGCGGTGGGCGGAGCGGATGACCCCAAGCGCGGTGCCATAGCCGGCGGTGGCCAGCGCGCCGGCGTTGCAGTGCGTGAGGATGGTCGCGTCCTGCGGCACCAGCGGCGCGCCAAGGTCGCCGATACGGTGGCACGACGCCAGGTCTTCCTGCTGTATGGCGAGCGCTTCTTGAGTAAGCGCCTGTGCCATTTCGTCCGCGGTTTGCGCCACGGCGGCGGCCGGCGCCATGCGCTCCAGCGCCCAGAACAGGTTGCGCGCAGTGGGGCGCGTGGCGCGAATGAGGTCGGCGGCCTGTCGCACCTCGGCGCGCGCGCCCTCCAGATCTTGCTGGCGCGCATTTACCGCAGCCAGGGCGACGGCAAAGGCCGCGGCGACGCCCAGCGCGGGGGCGCCGCGGATGCTCATGCCGCGGATGGCGTCCGCAATCTCCTGCGGGGTCGCGCATTCGAGGTGCGCCTCGTGCTGCGGCAGGCGGGTCTGGTCGAGAATGCTAACGTGATCACCATGCCATTCGATGGGACGCAATTCGGTCATCGGTCGGTCTCCGTGGGCCCGAGTGCGACGACTACTTTCCGCGCCGGCGCGCCGGCTCCCTGTCGGGCGCCCTTGCGTACGCAGGCGAGACGCCTGCGCCACCGGACATGGATAATGTGAGCCCCTACAGCGAATTGCCGCGAGACCCTTCGGCTCTGCTCCCCTCGGCTCCGCTCGGGGCAGGCAGGGCCGGCGCGGCTCCGACGACGGCATAATCGCCGCGAGACGTTTACCCGCCTCAGGAGGGCGACTCCCACGACGACTACTTTCCGCGCCGGCGCGCCGGCTCCCTGTCGGGCGCCCTTGCGTACGCAGGCGAGACGCCTGCGCCACCGGACATGGATAATGTGAGCCAGATCGCTTTCGCCGGCGCGGCCAGCCGGCAGGAATGTCAGGCATGTCAAGCGAATGGTTCTAGCCAAGCATGGCCTTGCAACTGTACGGGCGCACGGCCGAGCGCCCCTACCACGAGCGGTTGCGCGGGTGCGCTGAGACCTGATCCTTCGATCGACCCGCAAGAAGGGAGCAGGCAATGAAGCGACGCCTACTGATGATCGGCGCTGGGGGCTTCGCCAGATCATGGATCCACGATTTTCTCCCACCGTTTCTGGAAGACCGCATCGAGGTCGCGGCGCTGGTGGACCGCGATGGGCAAGCGCTCGACGCGCAGGCGGATGCGCTTGGCCTGGGCCCGGACCAGCGGTTCAGCAACCTGGCCGACGCGTTTCGCGAAGTTGAGGCGGACTTCTGTGCGATCGTCGTCCCACCCGAGTTCCACCGCCAGGCGGCGCTGCTCGCGGTCGAGCGCGGGATGCACATCCTGTCGGAGAAGCCGATCGCGGACAGCCTCGCGGCGACCCGCGAGATATACCGGGCGGTAACCCAGAACGGCTTGAAGATGGCGGTGACGCAGAACTACCGTTTCACGCCGCGCATGCTGACGTTCCGCAATACCATGCGCAGCAGCCGCCTGGGGGCGCTCAACTACCTGGTGGCGCGTTTCGCCGCGGATTACCGCAAGTACGGCTCGTGGGGGGCCGCATTCAGGCACGAGATGCCCGACGCCCTGCTCGTCGAGGGCGCGGTGCATCATTTCGACATGATCCGCAACCTGACGGGCGCGGATTGCGAGACCATCGCCGGCATCGGCTGGAATCCATCCTGGAGCAGCTTCAAGGGCGATTCGAGCGGGCTCTATGTCATGGACATGAGCAACGGCTCGAAGGCGCTCTACGAAGGCAACTGCTCGGAGGCGGGGCTGTGCAATTCGTGGCACCAGGAGTACTATCGCGCCGAGTGCGAGCACGGCGCGGTGATCCTCGACGCCGACGGCGCGGTACGGCTCGTGCGCGACGGCAAAGAGCGCGAGCGGGCATCTCATGTCGCCGCGGACGAGCACGGCCATCAGACCATCATCCGCGATTTCCTGAACTGGCTCGATGGCGGGCCGGAGGCGGAGACGTCGCTGCAAGACAACGTTAACAGCATGGCGATGATCCTCGCCGCCATCGCCGCCAGCCGCGAGCGGCAGGTCAAGCGCGTGGCGGATTACCTGTGAACGGCCGCGCCCTCGCCGAGACCGCGGAACGCGGGGCGGCTGGGCCTTTCGGCCGCCGTGGCGGCGGCGGAGCCGCCTAGCCATCAGCGACCCCGCGCCCACTGCGCAGTCGTTACCCCCGGCCATGACCCGCCATCGCCGGCATCGGTGCGCGGCGGGGCCAGCGCTGCCTCTGACTTCCCGGCGCCCTCGCCGAGACCGCGGAACGCGGGGCGGCTGGGCCTTTCGGCCGCCGTGGCGGCGGCGGAGCCGCCTAGCCATCAGCGACCCCGCGCCCACTGCGCAGTCGTTGCCCCCCGGCCATGACCCGCCATCGCCGGCATCGGTGCGCGGCAGGGCCAGCGCTGCCTCTGACTTCCCGGCGCCCTCGCTTCGGCCGCCACGATCGTCATGTCACCTGAGACGACAGGTAATCGCATCGGCGAAAGGGAAGGGAAAATGAGAGACCGTTGCCGATTGGAGCGGCAATCCAGGGAGGCGATGTGATGGCGAAGACCAGCGCGCGTACGAAGACCCGCAGCATCAAGCAAGATGAAGAGACCAAGACGTTGCTGCTGGCGGCGCTGGTTGACTCGTCCGATGACGCTATCATCAGCAAGACGCCGCGCGGGATCATCACGAGCTGGAACCGGGCGGCGGAGAGCATGTACGGATGGACCGCCGAGGAGATCATCGGCAAGAACGTGCGCGTCTTGACACCCGCGCAGTTGCATCAGGAACTGAATGGCCTCCTGGCTCGGATCCGCGGCGGCGGGCGCGTGGAGCATCATGAGACGACGCGGATGCGCAAGGACGGCACACCGGTCTACGTCTCGCTCACGGTATCGCCGATCCGCGACGCCGCTGGCAGAGTCATCGGCGTCTCAACTATCGCGCGCGACATCACCGAGCGCAAGCGCGTAGAGGAGCGTTTACATTCCACCTCGCAGTACGCCCGCAGCCTGATCGAGGCGAGCCTCGACCCCCTGGTGACCATCAGCCCCGAGGGCAAGATCACCGACGTCAATGAGGCGACGGTGAAGGTGACCGGCGTGCCGCGCGAGGAGCTGGTGGGCACCGATTTCTCCGAGTACTTCACCGAGCCGGAGAAGGCGCGCGCGGGCTACCAGCAGGTCTTCTCGCAGGGCTTCGTCACCGACTATCCGTTGACCATTCGCCACCAGGACGGCAGCTTGACCGATGTGCTCTACAACGCGACGGTGTATCGCGATGTGCACGGAAATGTCCTCGGCGTTTTCGCCGCGGCGCGCGATGTCACCGCGCAGCGGCAGGCAGCGCAGTATGCGCGCAGCCTGATCGAGGCCAGTCTCGACCCCCTGGTCACCATCAGCCCCGAGGGCAAGATCACCGACGTCAACGAGGCGACGATCAAAGCGACGGGCGTGCCGCGCGAGGAGCTGGTGGGCACCGATTTCTCGGACTACTTCACTGATCCGGAGAAGGCGCGGGCGGGCTACCGGCAGGTCTTCTCGCAGGGCTTCGTCACCGATTACCCGTTGACCATCCGCCACAAGGACGGCGGCCTGATGGATGTGCTTTACAACGCGTCGGTCTACCGCGACGTGCGCGGCAACGTGCTGGGCGTGTTCGCGGCAGCGCGCGACGTGACCGCGCAGAAGCGGGCCGAGGCGGAGGTGGCGGAGCAGCGCGCGCGCGATCTGGAGCGCGCGGCGGAGCTGGAGCGGCTGGCGGAGTTGGAGCGGTTCCAGAAGCTTACCGTCGGGCGCGAGCTGAAGATGATCGAGCTGAAGAAGGAGATCGAGGAGCTCAAGCGCGAGAACGAACAGGTTCGCCGAGCGGTCTCCGACGCGGGGACGGAGCGGTGAGCTTCCATCGCAGCCCAGATCCGGCGGCGCCACCCGCGATCAGCGTCGAGGATTACGCGAAGGCCACGCGCAACATCCCTGAGGATTTCGCGGGCGAGAAGGCGGAACTCGAGGCAACGCAGCGGGCGGTGGTGAACATCTTGGAGGATTTCACCGCCGAAAAGGCGCACCTCGAGGAGGCGCAGCGCGCCGCTCTGAACATCCTCGAGGACTTCACGGCAGACCGCGCGTGGTTCGAGGATGCGCAGCGCGCGATGCTGAACATCCTGGACGACTTTGGCCAGGAGCGAGTCCGGGTCGAAGCCGCCAATCGCGACCTTAGCGAGGCCTTCGAGTCGCTGCGCCAGGCGAAGGAGGCGGTGGAGGCGGCCAATCGCGAGCTCGACGCGTTCGCGTATTCGGTGGCCCACGACCTGCGCGCGCCGCTGCGGGCGATGGACGGCTTCAGCATGGCGCTGCTGGAGGACTGCCGCGAGAAGCTGGATGGCGACGCGTCGGAGTACCTGATGCGCATCCGCGCGGCGAGCCAGCGCATGGCGCAGCTGATTGATGACCTGCTGCAATTGTCGCGGGTGACGCGGGGGGAGATGCGCCGGAGCACGGTGGATCTCAGCGGCGCCGCGCGGGCGATCGCCCAGGAGCTGCGAGAGAGCCAGCCCACGCGCCGGGCCGAGTTCATCATCGAGGATGATCTGGTCGCGGAGGGTGATGTGAGCCTCCTGCAACAGGTGCTGCGCAACCTGCTGGAGAACGCGTGGAAGTTTACGGCAAAGCACCCCGCGGCGCGGATCGAGTTCGGCGCCACCGAGCGCGACGGCGTGCGGGCCTTTTTCGTGCGCGACGACGGCGCCGGATTCGACATGGCATACGCGGACAAGCTCTTCGGCGTCTTCCAGCGTCTGCACTCGGCGGGCGACTTCCAAGGCACGGGCATCGGCCTGGCCACCGTGCAGCGGATCGTGCACCGCCACGGCGGCCGGGTGTGGGCCGAGGGGGCGCCGGAGCGGGGGGCGACATTCTACTTTGCATTGGCGCAAGCGCCGCGAGCGCGAGTCGTGCAGCAAGGAAGGGAAGACAGGTGCTGAACTCAAGAATCATCCTGCTGGTCGAGGATAACTCCGATGATGCGACCCTGACCATGCGGGCGCTGAAGAAGAACAATGTTGCCAACGAGGTCATTGTGGCTGAGGACGGCGCCCAGGCGCTCGAGTATTTGTTCGGCGCGGGCGCGGCAGGGCGGGTTGCGCCCGAGGTCGTCCTGCTGGACCTCAAGCTGCCCAAGGTGGACGGGCTGGAGGTGCTGCGACAGATTCGCGCCGACGAGCGCACCAAGTGCCTGCCAGTGGTGATCCTCACCTCCTCCAGCGAAGAGCGGGACATGGTCGAAGGATACCGCCTCGGCGCCAACAGCTATGTGCGCAAGCCGGTGGAGTTCGTGGAGTTCAGCCACGCGGTCGGGCAGTTGGGCCTCTACTGGCTGCTGCTGAACCAGGTGCCGCCAAAGAGGGCATAGCGCTGTTGGGGTTGGCGCGGGCAACCGACAGCGATCTCATCCTGCAGCTACCAAGTATCAGCGAGCATGGCTCAGACCCTACGAGTACTGATCGTCGAAGACTCCGAGGACGACGCGGCGCTGCTGCTGCGCGAGCTGCGACGGGGCGGCTACGAACCGGCGGCGCGGCGCGTGGACAGCGCCGCCGCCATGCGCGCCGCCCTCGACGAGCAGGCGTGGGATGCAATCATCTCGGACCACGCCATGCCCCAATTCAGCGCGACCGACGCGCTAGCGATGGTCAGAGAGAGGGGCCTCGACATCCCCTTCATCATCGTCTCCGGCGTGATACGCGATGATGCGGCGGTGGAGGCGATGCGTGCGGGCGCGCACGATTACCTGCGCAAGGACAATCTCGTGCGCCTGGTGCCCGCGGTCGAGCGCGAGCTGCACGAGGCCGCCGAGCGCAGAGCGCGCAGACGCGCCGAGCAGGAAGTGGCGCGGGCGGGCAAGGAATGGTCGGAGACCTTTGACGCGATGCCCTCGGCGGTCTGCATCTTGGGCCTCGATTACCGCATCTTGCGCGCCAACCGCGCGCTGGCGCGGCTCGCCGGCCGCCGACCCGAAGAGTTGGCGGGCGAGAGCTACCTCCGGCTAATGTTCGGCCGCGACGAGCCACCGCCCAACCTGCCCGAGGAGCCGGACGAGGCGGTGGACGTAACCTTTGATCGGCTGGCCCCGGGGCGCATCTTCGAGGTCAGGTTCCATCACATCCGCGATGAGGCCGGGGCGCCGCGCGCCCTGGTGCAAATCGCAAGGGATGTGACGCAGGCGCGGCGGCTCCAGGCGGAGCTGCTTCAGTCCCAGAAGTTGGCAGCGCTGGGGGAAGTGATCTCTGCGACCGCTCACGAGCTGAACAACCCTCTGGCGGCGGTGGTGGCTCACGCCCAACTCCTGATGCAGGGCGAACTGCCGGCTGCTGCCGCCGAGGATGCCAAGGCCATCGAGGAGTCAGCGCTGCGGGCCTCACGTATTGTGCAGAGTCTGCTGTCCTTCGCTCGCCGCGAGGAGCCGCGCCGCACTAGCGTCAACGTCAACCAGGTGGTGGAGCAGACCCTGGAGCTTCGCGCGGCGCACCTTGCCGCGGACAATATCGAGCTGGTGACCGATCTGGCGCCCGACTTGCCCGCCGTCGCGGGCGATCCGCACCAGCTTCAGCAGGTGCTTCTCAACCTGGTCAACAACGCGCAGCGGGCGCTGCTGAGCAAGACCTCGGGACGCCGGCTCGCCATCTCGACCGAGGCCGCTGGCGAGGTGGCTAGACCCCGACGAGTCGGGGCCGCCATGGCGGTCGAAGACCTAGCCACCGTGCGGCTGCGCGTTGCCGACACCGGCGTCGGCATCCCCGAGGTCATCATCAACCGCATCTTCGAGCCGTTCTTCACCACGCAAGAGCTCGGCCAGGGCACCGGGCTGGGGCTTTCCGTCTGCCACGGCATCATCCGCGATCATGGCGGGCACATCTCCGTCTCCAGCAGCCCCGGCGAGGGGACGGAGTTCCTGGTGGAGCTGCCGGTGAGCGCCGAGGCCCCTGTGCCCGAGGAGATGGAGGCGCCTGCGCCGGTGTCGCTCGAAGGCGTGCGCGCGTTGGTGGTGGAGGACGAGCTGTTCATCAGGCTTGCCCTGGTGCGTATGCTCGAGGGAATCGGCGTGGCGGTCGCCGCCGCGAGCAACGGCGAGCAGGCCCTGCGCACGCTGGAGAGCGGCGATTACGACGTGGTGGTGTGCGATCTGAAAATGCCGGGGATGGGCGGCCGGCAGTTCTATGAGGAGGTACGCGGTCGCTGGCCGGTGTTGGCGCGCCGTTTCGTCTTCTGCACCGGAGACACGATGAGCCCCGAGACCGCGGCCTTCGTGCAAGCCGCGGGCGCGCAACTGCTCGCCAAGCCGTTCGTCGTCGGCGACGTCAAAGCCGCGGTATCGGCAGCCCTGGCGAGCGGAGACGGCCCTACCGCCGGTCGCTGACGCGACGACGGTCGAGGTTGCCCAGCCGACGAGACCCTCCTGCGACTGCGCCCCCGAATTGCCTACCGGCGGCGGTGGCGCGTGACATAGTGGCGGCGGTGGCGCTTGGCGTACATAGCGCGATGGTGGTAGCTGCCGACGCGGTGCCGCTTGGCCTGGCGCACGCGGTCCCAGGCATAGATCGCCCCACCGGTAAAGACAAGGGCTTCGGGGCCGTGGCCTTTCGCCAGGTGGTAGATGGCCGCCCCGGTCAGCAGCGCGGCCGTTGTCTTTCGACCCTTCACGCTGGCCTGCGCCGGATCGCTCTGCGCCAGCATGGCGACGAGCGCCGCCAAGCACAGCGCCAAGACCAGCGTCCTACCCATCAGTTCCGAGCCGCTTTGACGAAGGACCTTGGTTCCGGCTTGCGCCGGGTTAGGTGACTGTCGCCGATCCCCCCAAATAACCAAGCCCCGGCACCGCCGCCGGGGCTCAGTCCCACATTTAGCCGGATAGGGATTAGAGCGGACGGACCTTGAGCGCTTTCAGTCCCTTGGGGCCTTGCCCGATCTCGAGCTCGACTTCCTGCCCCTCCTGGAGGGTGCGGAAACCGTCGGCCTCGATCACGCTGTGGTGAACAAAGACGTCGCCGTCCGCGGTCTCAATGAAGCCGTAACCCTTGGCATCATTGAACCACTTCACCTTCCCCGTGGCCATCTGCTGGTCTCCTTTCCGAAGGCTGAACAACAAGCCGGAGGCCAGCCCTGCTGACCAACTGCGCCTGCCTTCTACTGCCTTCTACGTTCGGCTCCTTCGCCGTCGGCGCGAAATGTAGCAGATTTCCGCCCGTTTGTAAAGCCCCCTGGCGCTTGCTTGCCGAAAGAACGCGAGTTCGGGCGTCATCGACGGCGCCGCGCCGCGGCGGCGGTGGCGGCTAGCGGTTGCCCTTCAGCCGCGCCCATTCGAGCGCGGCGCTGACGGCCCGACGCCAACCGGTGAGAAGCTCCTCGCGGCGAGCCGCATCCATCGCCGGCTCAAAAGTGCGCGCAGGTTGGGCAAGCGCCGCCAGTTCCTCAAGGCTGCGCCACCAGCCAATGCCCAGCCCGGCGAGGTATGCCGCGCCGAGCGCTGTCGCCTCCAGCACGGCGGCGCGCCGCACCGGCACGCCGCTGATGTCGGCCTGGAACTGGAGCAGGAAATCGTTGGCGGCGGCGCCGCCGTCGGCGCGCAGCTCTGCGAGCGTGATGTCGGGGGCCGCGGTCATGGTGTCGACGAGGTCATGCACCTGGTAGGCGATTGCTTCCAGGGCCGCGCGCGCGATGTGAGCGCGGGAGACGCCGCGGGTCAGACCGACAATGGTGCCGCGCGCGGCGGGCTGCCAATGGGGCGCGCCCATGCCGGTGAAGGCGGGAACGATGTAGGCGCCGGCGGTGTCGGCGACGCCGCGGGCAAGGCTCTCACTTTCCGCCGCGTCGGTGATGAGGCGCAGGCCGTCGCGCAGCCACTGAATGAGCGCGCCGGCGACGAACACGCTGCCCTCGTAAGCATAGGTCGGCTGCGCGCCGATGAGCCAGGCGATGGTGGTCAGGATGCCAGGCACGCGCGGCGGGCGCGCGCCGCCGGCGTTGAGGAGCAAGAAGCAGCCGGTGCCGTAGGTGTTCTTCGCTTGGCGGGGGGCGAAGCAACCCTGGCCGAAGAGCGCGGCCTGCTGATCGCCGGCGATGCCGGCGATGGGTATGCCAGCCGGCAGGACCTCGGTCGCCGCGGTCTGCGCGACGACGCCGCTCGACGGCACGACGCGCGGCAGCATCTCGCGCGGCACGCGGAGATGGTCGAGGAGGCCGTCGTCCCATTGCGCGGTCGCAATGTCGAGCAGCATGGTGCGCGAGGCATTGCTCGCATCGGTCAGGTGCGCCCCACCGCCCGAGAGGCGAAAGATGAGCCACGAGTCGATGGTGCCGGCGCAGATCTCGCCGCGCATCGCCCGCGCGCGCAGTCGCGGGTCCCGGTCGAGCGCCCATTGGATCTTGGTGGCGCTGAAATAGGGATCGAGCACCAGCCCGGTGCGGTCGGCGATAATTGGTGCATATCCGTCGGCTTCGAGCCGGCGGCAGATGTCGGTGGTGCGGCGGCACTGCCAGACGATCGCTGGCAGGAGCGGCTTGCCGGTGGCGCGCTCCCAGATGACGATCGTCTCGCGCTGGTTGGTGATGCCGATGGCAGCGATGTCCGAGGCCTGCGCGCCGGCCGCGGCGAGCGCGGCTTGCGTCGGGCCGATGATGGACTGCCATATCGCTTCGGCATTCTGTTCGACCCAGCCCGGCTGCGGGAAAGCGACTTCGACCGGCGCGTAACCCGTGCCAAGGACCCGGCCGTTTTCGCCGACGGCAGCGACTGTCGTGCCGGTGGTGCCCTGGTCGATCGAGAGGATGAGGCGCATTGGCGTCTGTCACCAGACGGGGCGCGGCGCGGTTAACCCGCGATTGGCGCGATTGGCGGCTCGCTTCCGGGTAGGGGCAAGGCATGCCTTGCCCCTACAGGCGGGAAGCCACGCCCTCTTTCTGATCCCAGAAACCAGAAAGCAGCGAGCAGGAAGTCGCCGCGTTGTCAGTACCCTGCGGCGCAACCGTCCTTGCGGGCTTCGGTGCCGCCCTGAAGCGCGCCGGTTTCGGGGTCAATCAGGATGCCCTGATAGCCGCCAAAGCCGCCGGTATCCCAGATGATGTGATGGCCCATGGCCGCGAGCGTGCGCCGCACCTCGGCGCCGATGCCCGACTCCAGCGCCACCTGGCCGCCGCCGGTCATCTCGCCGCCGGTGGGGCTGGGGGAACCGGAATGGGAGAACCGCGCGGCGTCGCCCGCCTCCTGCGCGTTCATGCCAAAGTCGATCAGGTTGCACAGCACCTGCACGTGGCCTTGCGGCTGCTGGTCGCCGCCCATGACCCCGAAGGAGAAGAACGGCTTGCCGTCCTTTGACGCGGCTGCGCCGCCAATGGTGACAAACGCCGGGATGATGGTGTGGAACGGGCGCTTATGGGGCTGCAAGTAGTTGGGGTGCTTGGGATCGAGCGAGAACGAGCGGCCGCGATTCTGAAGCGCGAAGCCCAGGCTGTCGGGCACCTCGGCGGAACCCCAGCCGGAAAAAATGCTCTGGATGAGCGAGACGCAGTTGCGGTCCTTGTCAACGACGGTGAGATAGATCGTGTCGCCGCCGACGGCGAAGGGATCTCCGGGGGGCACGACCGCGGCCGCGCGGTTCGGATCGATGCGCGCCCGTTGGCGCTCGGCGTATCGCTTGCTGATGAGCTGCGCCACCGGCACCTTCGCCATCTCGGGGTCAGCATAGTAGCGCGCGCGATCGGCGAAAGCCAGCTTCTTGGCCTCGATGAGCAGGTGCAGGTACGGCGCGGAGTTGTGGCCGAGCGACTTGAGGTCAAAGCCTTCGAGCAGGTTGAGCATCTCGAGCACGGCAATGCCCTGGCCGTTTGGCGGCAGCTCCCAGACGGTGTAGCCGCGATAGGCGGTGCTCACCGGATCCACCCAGGTCGAGGCGTGATCCTCGAAATCGCGCATCGAAAACAGCCCGCCGACCTGCTGCGAATAGGCGACGATGCGGCGCGCGATCTCGCCGCGATAGAAGGCGTCGCGGCCGTCCTTGGCGAGCAAGCGGTAGGTTGCGGCGATGGCAGGGTTGCGGAATACCTCGCCGTGGCGGGGCGCGTGGCCGCTGGTGAGATAGGTCGCAGCCATGCTCGGCCGCTCGCGGATCATCGCTTCATCCTCGACCCAGTCGGCGGAGATTATCTCGCTCACGGGGAAGCCTTTTTCGGCGTACCGGATCGGCGGCGCAAGCAGATCGGCGAGGCTGCGGGTGCCGAAGCGCTTGAGCAGTTGATCCCAGCCGTCAACGCAGCCGGGCACCGACCAGGCGAGCGGCCCACGGCCGGGAATAGCCGTCAGCCCGCGCTGCTTCAGCACATCGGCATTCATAGCGTAGGGCGAACGCCCGGAGGCGTTGAGGCCGTAGAGCTTTTTCGTCTTCGCGTCCCAGACGATGGCGAATAGGTCGCCGCCGATGCCGCAGTTCATCGGCTCGACGACGCCGAGGGTGGCGTCGGCGGCGACGGCGGCGTCAATGGCGTTGCCGCCGGCCTCCAGCACCTCCAAGCCGACCTGGGTTGCCAGCGGCTGGCTGGTGGCAACGATGCCGTTGAGCGCGACCACCGGCGAGCGACTGCCGTGGATGGCGCCCGCGGGGCGGTCGTAACCGTAAGCATAGCCCGTCATAACAAGTCCTCCTGCGATGGCGCTGACGATAAAGCCGTGAGTGATGCGGTACATTGCTCGCCCTCCATCAGTAGTCAGTTTGGCGTGGGGGGCAAGATTCCTTGTGGGGAGCAAGCCTTGTCGCAGGTGTGTTCGATCCTGGTTGGTCTTTGTAGGGCGGGCATTCCCACGTGGCTAGGCGAAGCCGCCATGGCGGCCCTTTGGGTGGCTAGGTCTCCCGACCGCCAAGGCGGCCCGAAGGGCCTAGCCGCCTAGCCGCCCGCCGGGTGACCGGCGGCGATAGGAATCGCCGCCCGACAGCTCGGCGCCTCGCCCGCTCTCCGCGAACACCCCCCCTGTCGCGGGGTATGACCGCTTTTCGTTGGGGTGGCAAGACTGCTGCTCGACCCCTCTCCCTCTCCGAGGGAGCTTAGCATTACCCACATCGTGCTCAAAACGGCCGGCGAGAGGCGGTCGCTGGCCCATGGAGCCCAGGCACTCTTGTGGCTAGGTCTCCCGACCGCCAAGGCGGCCCGAAGGGCCTAGCCGCCTGGGGGCCACGGGCAAGAGTGCCCGTGCTCCACTCCGGACGGGCGGGAGCGCCCGTGCTCCGCAGCCGCAATTATGGGCCGCAATTGCGCCCCAGCCCGCCGTCCACGACAGATGTGGGTAATGATAAGCCCTCTCGGAGGGAGAGGCGGGTTGAGGGTGCGGACCTACCACTTTCACCCCCACCCTCGTCCTCCCCCTGAAAGGGGGAGGGGTCGGTTCGCCCGATCCCAACTTTTCGCTCATACCCTTGTCGCGGGGTATGTTCCATTTTGGTTGGTATAGGCCACGCGCGTGCCAACCCCTCTCCCTCGCAGGGAGAGGTCGGCGAGCCCTCGGCGAGCCGGGTGAGGGTGGATGGCCCACGATTCACCCCCACC
>Ga0315280_10005045_pt1 | contig 19089 bp, 9 predicted proteins | sample YL17G06_40_MG_FD_203697 | JGI IMG/M metagenome (GOLD analysis project Ga0315280, IMG submission 203697) | Sediment microbial communities from Yellowstone Lake, YNP, Wyoming, USA - YL17G06_40 | ecosystem: Environmental > Aquatic > Freshwater > Lake > Sediment | place: USA: Wyoming | collected... | reverse complement strand
AACGCCTGTGGCTGGAAGCCTATACCACCGTCTCAAGGGATTTCTCTATTGGTGGTATAGGCATCTTGCCTGTTCCTGTTGTTGGTCAGCACAAGCCGCTGTGCTCACCGGCAATGTGGGCGTGCCGATTTTGATCCCCAGATTCTGTTTTGGTTTGGTAAGCACAAAAGCCTCCATGGAAAGTCGGGATCGCTAACTTTGAATCAGAGCTGTGTCACGAGCCGGATCTGCATCAACAAACAGCACGTTTGGCCGAAATCTGTCAACAAAGACGATGTGGACTTTGTTTTTCGGGAACCTGGGACGTTCTTCCTGTGTCATACAAGGTAAGAAGGGCGAAACAGGGCGAGATCGCTGCGGGGCCAGCATTTGAAGAAAACGTGTGCCGTGCGCGAGACATTGGGTTTTTTCAGTGGCGTGGTCGAACGCCGTGTGGCACAAGAGGACAACGAATCATTCAGGCACAGAAATCCTCGTTGTCCCTAAATCAAGCGGGAAAGGGAGACAAAGCAATGAGGTACGCAAAGTGGGCTCTCGTGTTTCTCATCTGTTTGCCGGGCGCAGCCTATCTGGGCTACAAGCCCGATGATCCTTTGCACAAGATTGATCTGACGCTGGGTGATCGAAGTTACTCCGATGCGGTGAAGTTGATCGAGGACGAGATCGCCAAGAATCCCAAAGAGGAAGATTTGCTTTTGCTCAAGCTGGCGACAGCGCATGAACTGAACAAGGACTACAACAAGGCGATCGCTATGCTGGATCGGGTTCTCGAGAAGTTTCCGAAGTCTGAATGGGCGCGAAAGGCACAGTTTCGCAAGGCGCAATGTCTGGCGGCGTTGAAGCGATGGGACAAGGCCCAGGAACTTGCCGGCGGCCAGGTTCGCTATCTCGTTTCGAACGACCGCAAGATCGAGCTGGCCGAGACGTACTTGAAATACGCGGAGACGAACTTCCGACCCGCCGATCCCGACAAGAAGCCCGACTATGAAAAGGCGCGGGTCTTTTATGAGAAGGCGCTGGACCTTGGGATCACGGGCAATCGGGCGGAAGAGATTCGCTATCGGATCGGCGTCTGTCATTTCGAGCTGGGGCAGTTTGATCAGGCGGTGGCACGGCTCGAAACGTTTACGAAGGACCATCCCAAGAGCCAATGGGCAGCTCCGGCGCTTTTCCAACTGGGCCTTGCGCGCGCGAGTAAGGGCGAAACCGTGCGCGCGCGTATCCATTTCCGCGACCTGATTGCCGACTATCCCGACACAACGCAGTCGGCGCAGGCCCTTTATGAAATCGCCCGGAAAACCTATGGCACGCCTAATCCACCGTCGGACGAAGCGCTCGAACTCGGCGTGAAGACCCTGCGCGAATTTGTGGCCAAGTATCCCGACCATCCCTGCGCGCCCCGGGCCGACCTGGAGATCGGTCTATCGTATCAGAATCGTGGTCGCGCCGACCAGGCGGTGGCTGAACTTCGGCGCTTCATTGAAAAGAAGGCCAAATCAAGCGAAGACCTTTTGCCAGGCGCCAAGATCCAGTTGGGCCACATTCTGCGCGGACAGAAGAAATTCCAGGAGGCGATCGAGACCTGGAGCGCCTATCTGAAAGCCCACCCAACGCACAAGGAGTGGGACAACGTGCAGCGCGAGATCATCGCCACCCACTTCGAGATCGCGCTCGATTGGCTTCGACTCAAGAAGTACGAGGAGGCTCAGAAAGCGCTGGAAGAGTTTCTCGTTCAATACCCGCTGGACTCGCGCGCCCCGCAAGCCGCTTTCCTTTTGGGCGACATCGAGAGTCGCCGCGAGCAGTATGACAAGGCCATCGCGCAATGGGAAAAGGTCGTCTCGAAATATGCGGGACAGGATTTTGCCAAGCGCGCTCGCTACCAGATTGCCCTGACCTACGAACAGAAGCTCAACAACCTGCCCAAGGCTTATGAAATTTATAAGAAGTCGGCGGAAGAGGATCATTTCCCCGAGGGCGCGCAACGGTTTGAGGAACTGAAGCGAAAGCGCCTGTCGGTCGTGACCGAGCGTGTTCTCCGCAGCGACGAGAAACCCACTCTTCGGATCGCGACGCGCAACATCGAGAAACTGAAGTTTTCGGCCTATTTCATCAACATGGAGACCTATTTCCGCCGCCACTATAGTTTTCGCGGCGTCGAGAATCTCGACATCACACTGATCGAACCCGTGAAGCGCTGGGACTACGCGGTCGCGGGATATGAAAAATATCGTCTCTACGAAGCGCCGGTCGAACTTCCGCTCAAGGGACCGGGCGTTTGGGCAATCCATGTGACCGATGACGAGCTGGGAGCGACGACGATGTTTGTGGTGAGCGATCTGGACCTCATCACCAAATCCACACGAAAAGAAGTCTTCGCTTTTGCACAGAACACGCGGACCAAAAAGCCCTATCCCAACGCGCAGATTCTGGTGAGCGACGGGGGCAAGATTCTGGCTACCGGCAAGACGGGGGAGAAAGGTGTTTTTCAACAGAAAATCGGCGATCTCAAGACCGCCGGTCAGGCCAGGTTTTTCGCGTTCGACGGTTCCCATTATGCCTCGAACGACCTCAGTATTGGCCAACTGGCCTACGTCGAGGAGATTCAGCCCAAGGCATACATTTTCACCGACAAGCCCGCCTATCGGCCCGGTCAGATGGTCCATGCCGCAGGAATTGTTCGGAGGGTGGAACAGGCTTCCAGCCTGTATATATTTGAAAAAGGCGAGGAATACACGTGCGACCTGATGAGCGCGCGAGGCGATCTTGTCGAACGCAAAAAGGTCGCCCTCGATGAGTTCGGCATGTTCAATGCGGATTTCACCCTGGCCGGCCAGGCGCCGCTGGGCGAATACAAGATTGCCCTCTATAAAGAGAAAGGACCGAGTTTCACGGGAACATTCCGCGTCGAGCGTTACCAGCTCGAAAACATCGAGCTAAAGATTGACCTGCCGCAGACGGTCTTCCTTCGCGGCGACAAGGTGAAGGGCAAGATCATCGCCAAGTACTACTACGGCGAACCGGTCAAGGACCATCCGCTGGTTTACGAGATTCCGGGGTTCTTTATCCGCGAGGCGCGAACGAGCGCAACGGGCGAGGTGGCGTTCGAGTTCGACACGCGCGAGTTCGTCGAGTCGCAGATGCTGACGCTTCAAGCACGCCTGTCGGAAGACAACGTCGCCGCGGCCAAGAGCATCTGGATCGCTACGCGTGCACTCAATGTGGCTGTCTCGACGACGCGAAACGTCTATCTGGCCGGTGAGAAGTTCGACGTCACGGTCAAGGCAACCGACCTGGCGGGTGAGAAAACGACGGCCAGCGCGACGGTTCATGTCGTCAAACTTGAAGTCGTGGACGGCAAGGAAACGGAAAAAGAGGCCTCATCGCACGAGCTGGAGTTCGGCAAGGAGAAGGGCGAAGGCAGCGTGGCCGTCCAGGTGGCCGACGGTGGCAACTACGTCATCCGCGCCGAAGGCAAAGACCAGTTCGGAACGCCGGTGACGGCGCAAAAGCGGCTCTTTGTTTCGGGCGAGCAGGACAAGGTGATGCTTCGAATTCTCGGCGACCGGGAGACGTTCAAGGTCGGCGAACAGGCGAAGGTGAACCTGGTTTGCCGAACGACCGAAACGGTGCTGGGCCTGATCACCTACGAATCCGACGGCATTTTGAACTACGAGATCAAGGAACTCAAGAAGGGTGAGAGTCCGCACGAATTCCGCATGGCCGACGCCTATGCGCCCAACATGGTCTTGGCGGTGGCGGCAATTCATGGGAACCAGTTTTTCACGGCCGAAAAGGATTTCATCGTCAACAAAGGCCTGACGGTCGAGGTCAAGTCGGACAAGGAAACTGGTAGCACAGGCATCTTGCCTGTGTACGAACCAGGGGCAACGGTTGAAGTTCAAGTAAGGGCGTTTGACCAGGAAGGCAAACCGGCGCGCGCACAGATTGTGCTGGCCCTGGTGGATCAAGCGCTGTTCGCGCTGTATGGCGAGACACTACCCGACATTCGCGAGTTCTTCTACGGCGCACGGCGAGGCCGGTCGGTTCGCACCGATACCTCAGCGACATTCCGTTACACGCCGGCGACCAAACAAGTAGCCAAGGCGCTTCGTGAAGAGGAAGAACAGCGGGCTTTGGCAACTCGCCCCACGTTTGGGGCAGCGACACCGCGGCCTCCTTCTGCCGGAAAGCGGGAGTCCACGGAAGCATCAGCGTGGGTGGCGGCGAGACTGGCGGCACCGGGTGCAATGCAGACGGACCTGGCAAGGGGCATATCTCTCAGCCAAGCTGGAACGACCGACGGGGGAGCGGTGCGGGCGGACGAACGGGTCCTGGCGGAGCAAGCGGAAAAACTGGGGCGTGAAATGGTATCGGGACCTGTCGCGGCAACACCCATGTTCCACCGGGTGGGATCGAGGGGAGGCGCGATGTCTTTGGCCGGCCGGGTGGGCGCGGAGGGCGCGAGCGAGTTCTTTGCTGCGGACATCGCAGAGCTTCGGGACGAAGAGGTCGGTCTTGTCGCGGAGCGCCGAAGATTCTCAGAAACCGGAGGCCGGATGCAGCTGGCCTGGGACGCAAATGGCGACCTACTGGGCTTTGTGAGCCAAGTTGACGATTACAAGAAGATCGCATTAGGCGCTCATGTCGCCAGGTACACGAACGGCGCCTGGGGCGTAGTGGCCCGAGACAAAGAAGGCGGCGCGGAAGCGGCGGCGGCCCGCACCCTTTTCCTCGAACTGGCCTATTGGAACCCCCAGGTCGTGACCAACGAGAAAGGCGAGGCGAAGGTCTCGATTCCACTTCCCGACAACACGACGACCTGGAAGCTTCGAGCACGCGGCACAACCGCCAAAACCGTCGTTGGTGATGGCAGCGGCTCGTTCGTGGCCAAGCGCGATTTCTTCGTTGACCTGAAGCTGCCACGCATCGTGACCGAAGGGAACACGATCCGCATGGGCGTGTCGGTTCACAACCTCACCGACAAAGACCACGAGGTGGAACTCGCTGTCCATTCGGCCATTGAGGATAGAAGTGAGAGGCAAGAGGCGAGAGGCGAGAAAGAGGTGAGAGGCAAAAGAACAGAGACAAAGAAACTGACCGTGAAAGCGCACGAGACAGAGACCATCTCGGTCGAGCGCTCGATCGAAGCGGGCGACAGACTGAGAATTGAAGCCGAAGCGGCGGAAATCCAAAATCCAAAATCTAAAATCCAAAATGGCGTGCGCGACAAGGTGGTGCGGACGGTTCCGATCCGCCCGTGGGGGATCGCCGTCCGCGACGCCAAAGGCGGGAAGGCTCACGACAGCCTCAACGTCACGGTCGAGCTGCCCGCTGGCAGAACCTATACCAATCGTTCGATGGAAATCTCGGTCGGGCCGGTCATCGAGACGACACTGTTTGATCTTCCGCCGATGGGATTTGGCGGGGCCAATACGACGATGGCTTCGCGCCTTCTGGCCACCGCCGCACTGGTTGACTATCTGGCGCGAACCGGGGAACGCGACACGGCCCGCTATCGGACGATTTTTACTGAGCTCCAACAACTGGCCGGCCAGCTCGCTTCGTCGCGCCGCGAAGATGGTGCCTGGGCCTTTGCCGGCAATCAGTCGGACAAGAGCAGCGATCCCTATGTTTCGGCGCTGTCGCTTCGAGCGCTGGCCAGAGCCAAAGCGCTTGGCGTTGCCATCTCGGACGAGACAATGGCCAAGGCAATTGCACAGATTGAGAACGCCTACCAGAAGTTGGCGGAATCGGAAAATGCGAAGAAGGCCGATTTGCTTTACGCGCTGTCGTTTGTGGGCAAAGCCGATTTCACCTATGCCAACCGCCTTTATCGGCTGCGAAACAATCTCGACAGCCGCTCTCTGGCGCTGGTGGCGCTGACGTTGCTTCGTCTCGAACGGGCGCCGATGGCCAAGGAGGTTGCCGATGTCCTCGCGAGCAAGGGCGTCGTAAGGGCGCAGCCCGCCTTGAGGCGGGCTGCGCCCCTACCGATGTCGTGGGAAGGGGCGGAGAAGGGCTTCCCCTGGTCGAGCGATCCGCTGGAGACGACGGCCCTCGCCGTCTTGGCACTCGAAAAGGTTGGCGGTTTCGAAAAACAGATCGAGCAAGGCGTCACATGGCTGCTCCAACACAAGTCGGGACACATCACTCCAGTTTCAAGTTTCAGGTTCCAGGTTTCAAGTTACATTCCGCCGATTTCGGCCAAAGGCGTGGCGGCGATGACCGAAGCTTTGGCCGAGTACTACGGCAAAGCCAAGCCCGCCGCCAATGACTACATAGTCGAGGTGCTGGTAAACGACAAGCCACTTCGAAGGATCGCGATCACCGGCTCCACGCGCACGCTGACCCTTGATGTGCCCCCGGCGATGGTCGCCGAGGGTGCCAACCGCGTGGATCTCCAATATGCCGGCCGCGGTGAATTTGCCTATTCGTGCGTCCTGAGCGGCTTCACACGTGATTTCAAGAGCCTCGAGCGGCCCGAAACCAAGCCGGGCTTGCAACCCGACTACCGAGTCCAGCGCTACTATGAACCGGCGAACATGATTTACGACGGCAAGGTGATCCCGCGCGGTTTTTCCGTCACCCGAAACGCCAACTTCTTCCGCAACAAGGTGACCGAGCTGCCCGCCGGCCAGTACACCCAGATCACCATCGAGTATCATCCCTATCGCTACCCGGTGGAGCAGCGCTACTTTGTCCTGACCGAGCCGATCCCCGAAGGGTGCACGGTTCTTCCCAACAGCGTCTCGGGCAACTTCCTCAACTATGAAATCGGCGATGGCGAGATCATGTTCTACTTTGGCGAACAACAGCGCACCTCGGACATCCACTACAACCTGTATGGCTATGTGCCGGGCGCGTTCCAGGTTTTGCCCTCGCAGCTTCGCAACGCCTACGATCCATCGGACCTTTTCCTCGCCGAGACTTACAATCTCAAGGTCCTTGCGGCGACCGAGAAGTCGTCGGACAAGTATGACCTCACCCCCGACGAGTATTACAATTTGGGACTTCGCGTCTTCAAGAAAAAGGAATATGACCGGGCCAACGAACTGCTCGAAACACTGACGACGAAATGGGAACTCCAGGCCGAGCCGTATCAGAAGGCGGTCGAGACGCTTCTGGCGGCCAACATCGAGCGCAACGACGCCAACCGCATCGTCAAGTACTTCGAGATCATCTATGAGAAGTACGCCAAGAAAGTCCTTTCGTTTGATCAGATTCTTCGGGTGGCCAAAGCCTATGAGCAACTGCGCGAATTCGAGCGAGCCTACCAGGTCTATCGCGGCACGGCGGAGTCGTCGTTCCTGACCGAGGCGAACATCTCGGGTGAACTTCGCAAGCAGGGCGAATTTCTCGCCGCCGTCGAGTTCCTCCACAAGCTTTGCCACACCTATCCCGACCTCGAGGTCGTCCAGCAGGCGCTCTATTCGCTGTCGCAGTTGGTCTATGCCACATCGAACAAGATGCAAGAGGTCGCCGAGCTGAAAGAGAAAAAGGTTGGGCGCGAGGACTTGCTGTGGCGGACGATCATGCTGCTCGACGAATACATCGCCAACTATCCGGAGAATCCGACCGTTGCCGAGGCGGCTTTCTCGATGGCCAACGCCTATCTCGACCTCGAGGCCAGCAACGATGTCGTGGCGTTGTGCCAGCGGTTCCAGAGGCGCTATCCCAGGAGCAGTTTCCTCGACGGCTATCAGTATGTCGAGGCCTACGGCCACTTCATCAACGGCCGGTATGACGAGGCGCTGGCGCTGTGCAAGAAAGTGGCGTCGGAGAAATATCCAATGCCCCAAGGCGGCCTGGACTTCAGCCAAAACCGCGACCTGGCAATCTACATCACGGGCCAGATCTACCACGCCCAGGCCAAGCCCGTCGAGGCCATCGCCGAATACGACCGCGTCAAAGACAAGTTCGCCGACGCGCGCGAGGCAATCGAGTATTTCAAGGAAAAACGCCTCGAGATGCCCGAAGTGGCACAGTTCCGAACCGCTGAAAAACCGGCGGTCGCCGTCACGTATCGAAACATCAAGCAACTCGACCTGCGTGCGTTTCGCGTGGACCTGATGAAGCTCTACCTCACCCGGCGCAACCTCAACAACATTGCCGACGTGGACCTGGCGGGCATCGAACCCTATGCGACCAAGACGATCGCACTGGGCGAAGGCGTGGACTACATGGACAAGAAGACGTCGGTTGCGCTCGAACTCAAAGACAAGGGCGCTTTCCTGGTCATGGCCAAAGGCGACGAGCTGAACCGCTCGAGCATGATCCTGCGCGGTGATCTCGGACTGGACGTTCAGGAAGATCAGATTTCGGGACGAGTTCGGGCCAATGTTTACAAACGAGCGTCGAGACTCTATCTGGCCAAGGCCGACGTCCGAGTCATCGGCGAGGGCAATCCCGATTTTACCTCGGGCGAGACAGACCTTCGCGGCATTTTCGTGGCCGACAACATCCGCGGGCGCGCGACCGTAATCGCGCGCTTCGGCGACGAATACGCGTTCTACCGCGGCCAAATGCCACTCCAAGGCTACATGCCGCCCCCGCTTCCACGACCAACGCCCCAGCCGACCCCGCCGCAAAAGGAAGGCCAGATGCAACAACGCGCCAACCTGCGCCAGTCGCTGGATGATTGGAATGTCAGAAACCAGGCCGTTAACGCCGAATTCGCGACCAAACAAATCATGGAAAACACAGTCTCGGGAGGAGATGTCTGGCGTGTGAAAATGTAGCAGAACTCGTTGGCAGACCCGACAGAGATGATGTCGGGCCTGTCCTTTTCCAAAGCAATGCTTTGGTCCGGACTATGGGAAAGAACTGAGCCGGGTGGTGCCGCGTCATCATGACCCGGTGACCTTTCTTCTCGCCCGCCGTCCATTTCCGCCTTTTGACACTTCACTTGGGAAATTCCAACTGGTACCTGAAACCTTTCACAGGGCGTATCCGCTTTAACTTGAAGGGCCTAAGACAAATATTCTCAATGACTTATCTCTAGGGAGCTGAATTGGCCGATGTGTTTCTATTTGACACACGGCGTCCGGCTTCCTAGTCAATTCTATCATTGAGGGATCGGGGAGAAGATCACCGGTGCCAAATGAGACTAAAAAGCGGGAAGGATTTGTCGGCCGCGTGATCGAGCGGATTGGACAGGCCGATCCGCGCTTGATCGAAGCGGCCCTTCGGCACCTCCTCTCGCAGAGGCAGCTGCTGGAGGTGATTTTTGAGAACCTGCAAGAGGGGCTGATCGTGACCGACCCCAAATTGCGCGTGGTCGCCTGCAATGCGCGGGCGCGGCGATGGTTGGGCATCTCGTCGCGCCGCCGCGTGGTGGGCGATTCGTTGCCGGCGGTGGTTGGAGTGCCCGAGATTTTTCAGTTTCTTGCCCAGACGGATTTTTCACACCGCGGCCTGATCGAGCAGGATTTTCGTCTCCCCCGCTTTGGTGGCATTTGCCTTCAGCTGATCAGCTATCCTGTGGAAAAAGACAGTGGCGCTCTTTCGTCGGTTGTGTTCGTGTTACGCGATGTGAGCGCCGCGCGCCGGGCGGAAATGCAAGAGCGACAGGCCGAACGAATTGCCTCGCTGGCCACGTTGACCGCCGGCATTGCCCACGAGCTCAAGAACCCACTGAACTCGCTGCAAATCCATGCTCAACTGGCCAATCGGATGATTGACTCCGTGCGCGAACGCGACGAAGCGGTTGATCTCGACTGTCTTGAGACGTCGCTCCACGCGATTTTGGAAGAAACCCGTCGCCTGGCGCGAATTGTGGATGACTTTCTGGGCGCCGTGCGGCCAACCGACCCCCAAAAAGCTGAGGTCCAACTGAAGCGGCTCCTCGAAGAGGTCTTGGATCGCTTCAAGCAGGAATGTGAAGAGAAGGCAATCTACTTGCGCCTGAGGCACGATGCCGATTTGCCGCCCATTCTGCTCGACGCTCATCAGATTGCGCGCGCCCTGATGAATGTCATCCGCAACTCGATCGAGGCAATCGAAGCACGCCGCGCGGAAGCCGATACCGCGGGCGAGCAAGCCGTTGAGGATACAATCACAATCCTCAGTCGCATTGACGGCGACGACGCCCTTCTCGAAATCGCCGACACCGGTTGCGGGATCGAACCCGACAACCTTCCCAAAGTCTTTGAGCCTTACTTTACGACAAAATTCTCCGGCACGGGGCTGGGCTTGATGAACGTCTATCGCATCCTGCGCGAGCACGGAGGGAAGGCGGAAATCGAAAGCGAGCCGGGACGGGGAACGCGCCTGCGGATGCGACTGCCCCTCACGCAACGGCCGGTGCGCCTGCTGACCGAAGAGATGGCCGCCACTCCCGGCGACGAGGAAACGCCGTGAAACGCACGGTCTTGATCGTGGACGACGAAAAGAACACGCGCGAGGGCCTCAGGCTTCTCCTGCGCGATCGCCCACTGGAGATTCGGCTGGCGGCCGACGGCGAAGAGGCGTTCCAGGTAATTCGGGCCGAAACTATAGACCTGGTTCTGGCCGACCTCAAGATGCCGCGGCTCGATGGCCTGGAACTTCTCAAGCGCATCAAGAGGGATTCGCCGGAAACAGAAGTCATCATCCTCACGGGACATGGAACGATTGCCAGCGCTCGCGATGCTCTCAAACAAGGCGCCTACGATTATTTGACGAAGCCTGTGGATATTGACGAATTGGCGAGACTTGTGGACCGCGTGATTGTCGAGAAGAACCTTCGCGACGAGAACGCCTCGCTTCGCGAAGCACTGAGCCGGCGCTACGGCTTCGAGAACATCGTGGGCCAATCGGTGGCCATGCAACGCGTTTTTCAGCAAATCCGACAGGTGGCCCCAACACGCGCAACGGTCCTGATCACAGGCGAAAGTGGGACCGGAAAGGAACTGATTGCCCGCGCTCTCCATCAGCATTCCGACCGCGCACACAAGCCATTCGTCCCGGTCAACTGTGGGGCCCTCGCACCGACCCTGTTGGAAAGCGAGCTGTTCGGTCACGAACGCGGGGCGTTTACCCATGCCATTCGACGGAAGCCGGGCCGATTTGAATTGGCCGACGGAGGCACACTTTTCCTCGACGAAATCAGCGAAACCTCGCTCGACTTTCAGGTCAAAATCCTGCGCGTGGTCGAGACCGGACGTTTCGAGCGTGTCGGCGGGATCGAAATTCTCTCCGTGGATGTGCGTTTGATCACAGCCACGAATAGGCACCTCGATGAGGCGGTGGAACAAGGCCAATTTCGTGCCGACTTATTCTATCGCCTCAAGGTCATCGAGATTGCTCTGCCGCCGCTGCGCGACCGCAGCGAAGACATCCCGCTATTGGTCCAGGCATTCCTGAGCGAGTTCTGCCAGGCGCACAACAAACACCTGACACGTGTTCACCCAGCCGCAATGGCGATCCTCGAGCGCTACTCCTGGCCCGGGAACATCCGTCAATTGCGCAACATCCTTGAAGGTGCGGTCATTATGGCTGCCGATCAAGATACCGAAGTGGGACCGCAGCACCTGCCGGTCGAGATTCGTCAGGCGGTGGAGGCGGAAAGTCCAAGCGAGCCCACGACCGAGGTTCGGCTCCGGGTTGGAACGAGCCTTCGCGACGCGGAACGTGAATTGATTCGGACCACGCTTGTCCAGACGGCGGGAAATCGCGCCAAAACCGCCCGCCTCCTGGGTGTGGGCCGTAAAACTCTCTATAGAAAACTGGAAGACTATGGATTGCAGTAACCGTGGCATGGGCATCGCGCCCATGATTTCTCGAAAATCGTTGTATGACAGTCCTGCCAATGATTCCTCACGGGCAAGAGGGCCGTGGCACAATCGTTCGGTCGCCAAAATCGTTCTGGTCGTCTTGGTCACGACCTTTTTGGAAATCGCTGAGTTCACGCGAGCGGCGAAAGCGGACGGCCCCAATGTGGATCAGGAGGCGACGACAACTCTTGTTCAAAGAGCAACGGCAAGCGGGGCTTCAGATTTGTGGTTACCGCCCGCTCGTAATGTCCATCCGCGGCGCCGGAAACCGAAAGCCGATTGGGACCTGCTCGCACGGCAGACCTATTGCTATTCCTATCCTTCGAGCCCGCCGCTGCAAAGCATTCTCAACCCCTGGGGCGAACAGGTGCCGATTTTTCGCGGGCCACTCCAAGAGTTGTCACGCCGCATTCTCGCCGCCTGTGAAGTCTATCGCTACCAGAACGTTCACTTCGACGGCTATCTGGGCAGTGAAGATGATGGCCAACATCTTTTCGCCGCTGCCGACGGTCAAAACGTCGCCTGGTTCGGCGACAACGAAGCCAAGACTTACCGAACCGAGGTCCAAAGTCTCCCGGACACGCTCGACGAGCGATGCTGGATCTGCGTGGACCTATCCATTTTTACCCTTACACTTGCCGGGTTTCCGATTCGCCAGGCCCTGATCTCCCACTTCCTCGAAGCGCCCGAACTTTACACGCAAGACGGTGCTTTTCCCGAGAATGTCCCGCTCGATCCGTTGTTCTTCCGGCGAGTCGAAAACTTGCGCACCTATCTGCGCTACGAGCAGTTCTACTCGGAGGATCGCATAACCACAGGCCAGTTCTTCGACCCGAACTATCGTCCACCGCATCCCTTCCGGCCGGGCGACATCATTCTCATGGGCCATTACAAAGACTATGACAATAAGGGACCGTTCGAGGTCGCCAAACATTCGGGCATCGTGGAAAGTGTTGACGCGCGGGGGATGCCTGTTCGTCTCTACAACATGAGGACATCCAACAGTTTGATAGACCGCTACGATGCCGTAATTGGCCAAACCCGCCTTAACAACGGCCACGAGGTTTACTTCCACCGCTTCTCCGATCGTTATCCGATCATCTGCCACGGACGAATCGTTCAGCCGTACAACCCCAAAGGGGAAATGCCGACCATCGAAACTGTTCGATCATCTCTGGCGGCACGAATTGCGGCACAAAAAACGGTCACGAACGCATCCGTGACGCAACCGGCCTCGTCGGCGCAACCCCTGCCATGAGAATGTGCCTTGCCAACGAAAACCCCTTCTCCTCGTTGCGGTGGGCGGCGGAAACAGAACTTGACTGATTGGCATCACGGGCCGAAACTTCTCTGGAACTAAAGGAGGGAGGAGAAAAAGATATGGCTGTGGCGCAGTAGGGTGTTCACGATGATCGAGATCACATTGAATGGTGAAAAACATCCCCTCGCCGAGGCGACGAACCTGGCTTCTGTGCTCGAGGCTCTCCATCTCGCCGCACGACGAGTTGCGGTGATCTGCAACGGCGAGGTTGTTCACCGCGACGAGTATGCTTCGACAATTCTTTCAGGCGGGGAGACAGTGGATATTGTCCAGATGGTCGGTGGAGGTTGAGAAAAAGTGGTTCTGAGTGGTGAGTGTTGGGTGCTGAGTGACAAGACGATGTTGACGGATTGGCAGGTTCGCTTCGTCAGCACCTTTTAACACCTAACGCTCGCTGCTTGATCGCCCCCAACTTTCTCATTCTTCTGCTGCTATCCAAGAGAAGGAGTAACCACAGATGAATCCGAATGAACAAGATGATCTTCTCAAGATAGGTAACTATACATTCCGGTCGCGCTTGTTTGTCGGAACAGGGAAATACGCAACATTCGACCTGATGGCAGAGGCCCTGGAGGCGTCGGGTTGCGAGGTTGTGACAGTTGCCGTTCGGCGCGTCAACCTCAACGCTCCGAAAGGCGAAAAGACCTTGCTCGATTACATTGACCCAAAGCGATACAAGATTCTGCCGAACACGGCGGGTTGCTATTGCAAGGAAGATGCAATCAAGGTGGCCCACGTCGCGCGCGAGCTGGGCATCGGCGATTGGATCAAGCTCGAGGTTCTTGGCGACGAAAAAACGCTCCTTCCCGACCCGGTCGAAACGCTGGAGGCCGCCCGAATTCTTGTCAAAGAAGGCTTCATAGTTCTTGCGTACACATCCGACGACCCAGTTCTGGCCAAGAAACTCGAAGCAGCGGGAGCGACATCGGTAATGCCTCTGGGTTCGCCGATCGGTTCGGGCCAGGGGATTCTCAATCGCACGAACATTCGGCTGATCATCGAGAACGCCTCTGTGCCAATCATCGTGGATGCCGGGGTCGGCACGGCTTCGGACGTGACGATTGCCATGGAGCTGGGGGCGGAGGGCGTTTTGCTCAACACGGGAATTGCCGGCGCCAAAGACCCGATCCGGATGGCCCACGCGATGCGACATGCTCTTGAAGCGGGCCGGCTGGCCTATCGCGCCGGACGTATTCCCAGGAAGCTTTACGCCAGCGCCAGCAGCCCCATGTTGGATTTCTGAAAAAGAAGGAGAAAGGCAGAAGGATGAAGGCAGAAGGATGAAAGGTCGGTTGGTCTTGGTTACCTTACTGGTAACCTCCTGCCATTTTCGCTCTTGTTCATCCTTCATCCTTCCGCCTTCATCGTTTGATTGACCTCTGGTATGAATCGCCGGGAAACCATAGCTCACTGGGGCATTTACGCCCTCACCGACCGCGAGATGGCGGGCGGGCAAACACACACGGAGATCGGGCGGCAGCTCATCGAGGGAGGGGTGCACGTCATTCAAGTGCGTGACAAAACCACACCCTACGAGACCCTGCTCGAGGACACCCAGCAACTGGTCAGCCTGGCTCGTCCGCGTGGTGTCTCGATTATCGTGAACGATAATCCGTATTTGGCGCGCGACGCCGACGCCGACGGCGTACATCTCGGCCAGAACGATTGCCCGGTGGCCATTGCACGGGACATTGTTGGTCCCGACCGACTGATCGGTCTTTCCACGCACACGCGATTACAGGCGCTTCGCGCCCAGACGATGAGCGTGGACTACGTCGGGCTGGGGCCGATTTTTGCCTCGCAAACAAAACCGCAAAGCTATCTGCCATTAGGGCTGAATACCGTGCGTTGGGCAGCCGCGACGCTGCGCATTCCGTTCGTCGCAATTGGCGGAATCACGGAGGAGACGATTGCCGATGTTCTTGCGGCGGGCGCGCGCCACTGTGCAATGGTTTCGGCGCTGATGAAAGGCGACAACATCGCTACGACAGCACAACACTTTGTCCGGCTGTATGACCAGATTTGGCAAGGGGATGATTTTGAATAGGCGACAGATCCGGCAGAGGCGCGTTCTCGCGGAGATTGGCGAGTGGGGCTGGCTCGAACGGCTTGAGCGTTCTCTCGCCAGCCAGGCGCGAAATAAGGTGATCGTTGGCTTCGGCGACGATGCTGCATGTCTGGCATTGCCTTTAGGCACTGGGAAATTGACATTATTGACAACCGATATTTTGGTCGAGGGAACACACTTCACTTGGAAAACAGCGACACCGACGACATTGGGAGAGAAAGCGGTGGCGGTGAACGTCAGCGACATCGCGGCCATGGGCGGGCGGCCCACCGCGATGGTCGTGGGACTTGGGGCGCCGGCACATTTCGAGATCGCGCGGCTCGAAATGATTTTTCGAGCTATGGAGCGGGCATGTCGGCGATGGGAAATCGCGTTTGTGGGCGGCGACACGGTGCGAAGTGACAAGCTTGTCCTGGCACCCACGTTGATTGGCGAATTTGAAGGATCGGCCGAGCGGTTGCCGCTTCGAAGCCATTTGCGGGCAGGGCAGTATCTCTATGTCACAGGGACATTGGGCGATTCGGCAGCGGGTCTTGCTTTGCTGTTGTCAAAAAAAAGTGCCGGTGAACGTTCCGTGGCACCGATTTCTCGCCGTCATCTCATTACAAGACATCGCAGGCCTCATCCTCGTGTGGACGAGGGACGCATTTTGGCCGAACAGTTCGACGACTTGGCTATGATTGATTTGAGCGACGATTTATGGACATCGGTGGGGTTGCTGAGTCGGGCAAGCGGCATCGGCATGACGGTTCGCCTCGATCATCTGCCGATTTCACATGCACTTCGAGCGTTTTGCCGCGCGATGCGACGCGACCCAGTTGAAATGGCTGTTTGCGGCGGCGAGGATTACGAGTTGTTGTTTGCAACGTCGGCCAAGCCGCGCATTGTAAAGAAAACTTTGCGTCGTGCTGGTCTCCAAACGCCTGTCAGCCTGATTGGACGCATCGGGAGACGTCGCGTTCGCTGGCTCGATAGGCATGGCAAGGCGGTCGCCGTGCGATGGAGGCCGTTCGAGCATTTCGCACCGGCTTCGCCCTAGGTCGTGGCACGGGCATCCTGCCCGTGATCATTCTCACGGGCAAGATGCCCATGGGATGGTGACAGAGTGCCGACGGAGCGGCGGTGAAATACAGGATGACTCAAATGGTCGAAAAGAAACCCGTGCGTCGCCATCTTTTTCGCCGATGGTTCCGACTGTTCGTCACATTGCTGATTCTGACAACGGTCGGGGTCAGCGCCAGCGTGAGCGGCCTGCTTGTTTATATTGGGACGTTGCCGCCGATCGAAGCGCTCGAGAATTACTCTCCGCCCCAGGTCACCCGAGTCGTGGATCGAACGGGACGGATCGAGATCGCGACATTCAAACGCGAAAACCGCGTCGTTGTTGCTCTCAGTGAGATACCCGAGATTCTGATCAAGGCATTCCTGGCAGCCGAAGATGAGCATTTCTACCAGCACTTTGGGATTGATTTCCCGGCCATCCTGCGCGCCATCTGGACAAATATCCGATACGGCAGGTTCGCGCAGGGTGCGAGCACGATCACACTGCAATTGCCACGAAACATCCAGGTGACGACACGCGAACGGAAACTCAAACGCAAGTTGCGAGACGTGGTGCTCGCGCTTCAAATCGAAAAACGTTACTCGAAGGATCAGATTCTCGAATTCTACCTAAATCAGGTCTATCTGGGCAGCGGCGCCTGGGGCGTCAAAGCGGCGGTAAAGACGTATTTCGACAAGGATGACCTGCGCGACCTGACGCTGGCCGAATGCACTTTGCTCGCGGGTCTGCCGCGCGCGCCATCGCTCTACTCGCCTTTTCGCAACCTTGAGGGCGCCACACGGCGACGCAACTGGGTGCTGAGGCGAATGCTAGAAACCGGCGCCATTGACCAGGAAGTCTATAACAAAACGCGGCAAGAGCCGATCCATTTGCATCCGCCTGCGCCGGAGCACAACCTCGCCCCCTACTTTGTCGAATATCTCAAGAGCTGGATCGTCCAGGACCCGGAGTTCAACTACGAAGCGCTTCAAAGCAACGGCTACATCATTCGCTCAACTCTCGACAAACGAATCCAGGAAATCTGCGACGAGGAGTTGCGAGCCGGATTGCGCGAAGCCGAGCAGAAATGGCAACAACGCAAGATCGTCCGTCTCTCCGAGGAGGGAAACGCCGGCGAACCACCGCGCCAGGACGAGGCCAGGCTTGCTCAAATCACAGCGGTCAGTTCCAGCACGGTGACTGTCCGCCTGGCCGCCTATACGGCCCAAATCCCGCTGCTCCAACCTCTCCCCTACTGGGAGCCGGAGAAAATTCTTGCGCCGGGAAACCTCATTGACGTTCGAGTGACGGGCGTCAACCGCAACACAGGACGATTCGAAGGCGAACTGCTCGACCGCGGTCCGATTCAGGGAGCAGTCGTCGTTCTCGATGCACGAGGGGGCGAAATCCTCGCTCTCAGCGGCGGCTATGACTTTTACGATGCTGCGAACAATGGCCAGTGGAATCGCTCCGTTCAGGCCGAACGCCAGGCCGGGTCGTGCTTCAAACCGTTCGTCTATGCGATTGGGCTGGAGTCGGGGCTGACACCGGCGACTGTCTTTGTAGATGAACGCGTGCAATTCGCCAATGGCTATGCGCCCAAGAACTACGAGCAGGCCTTCTTCGGCCCGACCACACTCCACGTGGCGCTCGAGCATTCGCGCAATGTTATCACCGTTCTGCTCTATCAGCATCTGATTGAGGGACTCGGTGCACGCCGTGTCCGGGATCGCCTGGAGACTTTCAACGTTGTGAGAGGGCGATCGTGGAAAATCCCTCCGGCCGACCTGACCGTGGCGCTGGGAAGCCTGGGCATTACGCCGCTGGAGATGGCCACCGCCTACATCCCATTTGTCAATCAAGGCGTCGCCCTGCAACCGATCTGCGTTCGCGAAGTGACCGACACGGAGCACAAGCCGGTCAAGCGCTTCCGCGCAGGCGAAAAGACGATCCTCAGTCCGGAGACGGCTTTCCAGATGGCCCACATACTGCGCTGGGCAGTGTTGCGTGGGACCGGCAAGCCGGTCGCTCGCTATTTCGACGAGGGCCGCCAACGCGAACCCGGTCGTGTGATCCCCCCGATGGGCGGAAAGACGGGAACAACGAACGACTGCACCGATGCCTGGTTCGCGGGGTTCACACCCGAACTTGTTGTGGCTGTGTATATGGGATTCGATTCTCCGCGCAGCCTGGGACCACAGATGACAGGCTCCTACGTTGCGGCTCCCACATGGTGTCGAGTTGTGGACCGGATTCTTCAGACGCGCAAAACGTGGCAGACAAGCATCAGCGAGCCGCCCGGCATCGAGTATGCGGACGTGGATGCCGCTAGCGGACAAGCCATTGCCCAAGGCGCAATCAGCTCGAACGAAGGCGTCCTCCGTCGCGTTCCTTTCAAACGCGGCACCACCCCGCCACCTTCCGGGGGCTGAGATCGCCTTTTACTCTCGCTGATTGGGTTGGGGTGGCAGGAACTCAGGCGGACCGAAAGGCGGTCCAACCGGCGGTCCAGGCGGGCCTCCCCAATCAAAGATCATGTAGCCCCGCCGCTTGAATGCCAGCTGGTCGCGAACCGATTCGACTCTCTTCTGGACAAAGGGTTTGAGGCCGATGGCCACGAAACCCGGCGGCCCCTTGGTCCCCAGCGGCATTTCGGGCTTGCCGACCTGGAGGGGCGGTTCGGGGATTGCCTGCGGCGGCTTTGGAGGACGAGGCCGCCCCGGCTCGCCACTGACAACATTTTCTGTCAGGCTGCGCTCGAAATCGTCGTTTGAATAAGAGCGTGTTTTAGAATTCATTTTTCTTTCGTTTTCGTTCAGGGCAAAGGCGATGAAGCATCAGATTGATCATGGCGATCTGGATCAGGGCTTCGCTGGTTTCGGGAAGCACTTCGTAGTCGCGG
>Ga0315280_10005044_pt1 | contig 19096 bp, 15 predicted proteins | sample YL17G06_40_MG_FD_203697 | JGI IMG/M metagenome (GOLD analysis project Ga0315280, IMG submission 203697) | Sediment microbial communities from Yellowstone Lake, YNP, Wyoming, USA - YL17G06_40 | ecosystem: Environmental > Aquatic > Freshwater > Lake > Sediment | place: USA: Wyoming | collected... | reverse complement strand
AATTTTTCCGTCACGGCAACGATTGCTTTATGATTACCCCAGGTCATTTCAATACCATCGGTGTCTGCCCTGGTAATAAGCCCATTCTCAAAGCATTCAATAGCCAGGGCGATGGTAGCCCCGGCGGAGATGGTGTCAATCCCGTAGCGGTCGCAAATATCCTCTGCCTTGATTATCGATTCAAGGTTGTTATTGAGACAGTTGGTGCCAAACATAGCAATTGTCTCATATTCCGGTCTACGTGAACCCGCCTCATACTTATACTCTCCGCTTCCCGCCTTCATGTACCCTCCACAGCCAATGGGGCATAGGTAACAGGCAAATTTCTTTAACTGGCGCTCAATCACGCCCTCCTTGGCAATGGATTTAACATCGGGAAAGTCAATAACCCCCACCCCTCCCCAGTTTTTGACCGGCGAATCACCGCTCTGGACACCGATGTCAACAAGGAAAGGCGTGCCGAAGGGCTTTAACCAGACAATATGCCCTCCCAGCTCACCCTGGTACTTAGTTCTCAGCTCCCTAACTCTTTTTTCATCAGCGAGGGGGACCTTCATTTTGCCTTTCACCGCCACTGCCTTAAGCCTCTTTGCGCCCATCACTGCGCCCAGACCGGAACGAGCCGCAGTTCTAGCCCGGCTTATAACCGCGGAGATAAGAGAGAGGTTCTCGCCTGATGGGCCGATGCCGGCTACTTCCACATCCTTGCCCAATTCAGATTTGAGTATATCTTCGGTCTGGCGAGTATCCTTCCCCCACAGGTAAGCGGCGTCTCTCAACTCAGCTTTGCCATTATCAATAAAGAGGTAAACCGGCTTTTCTGATATGCCGCTAAAGAACACTGCGTCATAGCCAGCGAACTTCAGGTAAGCACCGAAATAACCACCTGAATTAGCATCACCCCAGCCGCCGGTCAACGGCGCTTTTCCTACTACTGTGAACCTTGTACCCGAAAGTGCCGGGGTACCGGTGAAGGGACCGGTAAGGATGCCAAAGATATTATCTGGACCCAATGGGTCAACGCCAGCCTTCTGCCGGCTGAAGAGGACTCTGGCGCCGATTCCATAGCCCCCAATGAAGTGGCGGCAGAGCTCTTCATCAAGCGCCTCGTCCTTTAGCTCATTTCGAGAAAGGTCTACAAACAGCATCTTTCCCATATAGCCCCGTGCCATACTTCCCCTCCTTATGCTGGCAATCTTACATTGCCTTTTTTAAATTCATCCAGGATAATTTCAGTAGCCCACTTAGCGGTTTGCATAATAGTGCACCCGCGTGTTATTTTCAGGAACTCGTGACTCATCTTATCACTGGTCAGGTCCCAGGCTTTCCCGAAAAATTTTCTCTGGACATCCTTGCAGAGGATAGACCTATATTCCCGGTAATACCTATCCAAAATAGTATTCCTAACGGTGGCGCAAGCTGAACGCAAAAGTTTGACATCTTGACCCTTCCGAGGAACTCCCAGGGCTAGCCCAATCGCCAGAACACTGCTGGCTACAGCCCCACAGGTACCATCCCCTGTCATGCTAACACCTGCCGTCAGAACGCATATCCCGGAAAAGAGCCTGTCTTCCATATCCTCCGGGATAAGTTCTAAGCCTCCCCACCTTAGAGCGTCAATTATCGCCAGAAACGTACACTGGCCACAGCCCTTGTATTTTGCTGCATATTTTCTCCCCAGCTCCTCTGCTTTCTTAATAATCTTCTTTTTAGGTCTCTTAAGCTTAGCCATAATCATCCCCCCTAATTTCTATATTAAGCTAGTTATTCCCCGTGTCAAGTAGGGAGAGGTTTTCGATAACACCTCGCAATCCTGAATCGCAAAAAAATATCAAGGATGTCATAGAAAATATTATATTGCAATCTGCATCCTTGTCGTGTTAAATTGCGGAGACGTCAGTGCTTGAATATCTGTCTCAAGAGAACATCGTTGGGAGAGGAAGATATGTCACCGGTATTAGAGAATAAAGTAGCTATCATAACTGGAGGCGGCCGTGGCATTGGGCGGGCATTTGCCTTGAGGTTCGCCGAGGAAGGGGCGAAATTACTATTGCCTGATATCAACTTGGAAAGGGCTGAGGGCACGGTTAAGGAGATCAGCGCTAAGGGTGGGGAAGCAGTGGCTATGGAGACCGATATCTCGGATGAAAACGCCACCAAAAAGATGGCGGAGAAGGTTATGCGCCAGTATGGCAGGGTGGATATCCTCGTCAATAATGCTGCCATCTGGTATGGACTCGATATAACACCGTGGGACGCCTGGACGGTGGAAGAATGGGACCGGATATTTTCCGTTAATGTCAGAGGAACCTGGTTATGCTGTAAGGCAATAGCCCCCCTGATGATAAAGCAGTCTAGAGGCAAGATTATCAATCTTGCCTCTAATGTCGCTAGAGTCCCTGCGGCTCAATTATTTTTGCCATATTCCTGCAGCAAAGGAGCAATTTACACGCTAACTCACGCCTTGGCCAGGGCTCTGGGTCCCTCAGGTATTAATGTAAACGCTATTGCCCCGGGATATACCGCCTCTGAGGCCAGTTTAGCCCAGAGAGATAGTGAGAAAATATTCGAGATTGCTACATCAGAGCAATCCATTCAAAAACGTCTGCAGCCAGCCGACCTGGTGGGGACGGCCGTATTTTTAGCCTCATCCGACTCGGATTCCATCTCAGGACAGGTCATCTACGTTGACGGTGGAACCGTGATATTATAGGGATTGAGCCGGTTTCTTGCCCCTTCTTAGGCGTAATACTCCGCTTTTTGCCCACTTTCTCCATTGATGAATGATGGACAACACACTATAATTAAATAGTGCCACTTAAGGCACAGGAGAAGAGTGGTGGAGGAAAAGCGGCCGAAGACAAAAAGCTGGGAGGCAAAGCCGGGTTATGATTATATTGCCGAGATTGACCTCCCCCAGATGCATTCATGGTTCCTTGACCGAGCGCATTGCGTACCGCCATTGACCCCGCTGTGCGGATGGCACTGGGTAAGATACTGTAGCCACGGATTTAAGGTTGCTTGTGCCGAGCTGAGTATTCCTACCTGCAAAGGCTGGGAACTGCGTGCCTTGAACGGTAGTATCTATTGTGCCCTTCACATAGTGAGGGACCAGAAGGAGATTGCCGAACGCGAGGTAAAATTCCACCAGGCGCTGCGCCCATGGTCTGAGGACTTTGACGGCTTATGGGCCGGTTATAAACGAGAGCTTCTCAGCATTTATAGCAAGCTCAAGGAGCTTGATGTTGACAATGCCACTAACCTCCAGCTGTACCACCACAACTACGATTTGATGCAGGCCTATATGAGAATGTGGGAGATCCATTTCCTTGGGATGTATGCCGCATTCAACGCCTGGTTATTGCTTGAGGAAATAACCAAGGAACGCTTCGGCTTCGGGGACCAGGACCCAGAGTTCCAGGACATGATGCGGGGCTTCGACAACAAAATATACCAGATGGACAAGAAGATGTGGGAATTTGGACAGCTCGCCATCAAGATGGGACTGGAAGACGTTTTCAAGGAAAATGAGCCACCCGCTATCCTCGGTAAACTCCAGCAGTCAGAAAAAGGCAAGCAGTGGCTTCAGGAATTCATGGGCTACATGGAGACTGATGATGTGGGGGGCTGGCGTATGCGGCGTTTCAACGACTTCACCGAGCCATACTGGCTGGAAGACCCGGCCACACCCATAGGACTGGTGAAGGATTATATAATGAGGGGGGCTAGCTATGACCTTGAAGCTATCAGAGCCGAGATGGTCAGGAAAAGAGAAGCCGCCATAGCTGCCTTCCTCAACCGTGTACCGCCGGGGGAGAAGAACCTCATCCAGGACATGTTACGGCTGGCAGGTAAGGCAAGTTCATACAACGAGGAGCACGACCTTTACTGCGAGCTAATGGTGCAAGCTCTCATGCGCCGTGGCTATCTGGCAATGGGGAGAAGGCTTGCCCAAAAAGGCACGATTGATACCCCCGAAGACGTCTTCATGATGACCCCGGATGAGATTGAACGGGTGATGATAGTTCCTGAGTCATATAACATGCGCTGGATAACGAGAAAGCGGAGGGCGGCTTGGGAAGAGTGGCATAAGATTGACCATCCTCTCATCTTAACCGACCGGCACAGCCAAGACGAAGCCATAAGAATGGATATTATACCTTCCGGGGATGTTATTGCGATAAAGGCAGTCCTCGGTGGAATGCCCCAGCCAAAGCCTGAGCTAAAGGCAGACCTGTGGGGTACCTGCGGCTGCTCAGGAGAGGTTGAAGGAACAGCCCGCGTGGTGTTCACCTATGAGGACCTCAGGAAGGTAAAGCCGGGCGATATCCTGGTCTGCCCCGGTACCAACCCCGCCTGGGTACCAGTTTTCGGCTTGGTTGGAGGCATAATAACCGATACCGGGGGAACACTGTGCCATGCTGCCATTATCAGCCGGGAATACGGTATACCGACCATTGTGAATACACAACATGGCACCTCAAGGATTAAATCGGGGCAGCGAGTAAGGATGGACGCTGCCAGGGGGGCTATCTATATCCTGGGATAGCTCTAAATGCGCCTAACAAGCGTTCTTAAACGCTTCTTTGACCAGGGAAACAAATCTCCTAGCTACCGGATGTTCAGGGGTATCACTGCGGAGAAGAACGTCTGCCCCCACCCATATATCATTTACCAGGGGAATTGCTTTCAGCCGCCCTTCAGCTATCTCTCTTTCCACGACCTTCATATGGTATAAACCCATGCCCTGCCCCTTCTCAACAAGATTTATGCCCAATTCCAGGCTATTTACCTCCATTATTATAAGCGGGGGAACCTTCAGCCCTTCGGCTTCAAACTTGCTTAAAATAATCTGCCTTGTTGCTGATGTCTCTGGCCCAGCGACCAGCGGGTAACCACAGAGGTCTGCCAGCTCTACCCGTTGCTCTTTAGAAATGGGGCTGGATGGGGAAGTAACAAGCACCAGCCTTTCCCGCGCTGAAACTGGAATTGCCTTCAGTTTTGGGTTTTTGTAGTCCATACTGACGACAACGCCAAGGTCAACCTGCGAATCTAGAATATCTTCAGCGACCTCAAAGGAGGAGGCATTTCTAACTATCAGCTTCACATGAGGATACAGTTCCTCAAATGTAGCCGCTGCTGAAGCAATGATAGGGTTGAAAGTGAGGGCTATGCCAATGCGAAGGCTGGCCTCTTTAAGGTCCTCGAGAAACTTCTCGGCGCTGCTCATTTGCTGGTAAATTTCATTAACATATCGGAACAGTCCCACGCCGGCGTGGGTAAGGAACACCTTTTGCCGCCTTACATCAAGAAGCTTAACGCCGACCTTCCTTTCTAAGGACCTAATGTGGTAAGTTACCGTTGGTTGGGTCAGACATAACCTGTCGGCGGCAGAGGTTATGCTATCGCTACTGGCGACAAAATAAAAGACAACGAGACTATGAAGATCCAACTTGGAGGGAATCATCGCAATTAGCTCTCCCCACCTTATACTGATGCCTCACTCCTGCATTGGCTAAAGCGCACTTGTATTATGTCTATGATACCATATATAATATCATAGAAAATTTTGTATTGCAATCTGCCCCCTGCCGTGATAATTTGCAAGTAAGCCAGTGCTTGGATATTTATCTCAAGGCAGTTATTGTTTCACTGCCGAGGTCTTAAGGTAAACACCTTCAGGTTGAAGCAAGAAGGCTTATTAGTCCTCTGAGATACTACCCAATCTATGTGAAGAGGAGGGGCAAATATGTGAGATTTTATGATACTAAGACCCAGTACAATTTTAAGAAGGAGGACATAAATGAGAAAGAAATTATTAGTGGTCATGGTGAGCCTGTCAGTAGTTTTGGCATTAGTAGCAGCGTCTTTCTGCACTGCCTGTGCCCCAAAAGTAGCCAAAGATAAAATCGTTATTGGTGCAGCCAGACCCATCTCCGGCCCACTAAAAACTATCGGAGACTATGCCTTCGGGCCCGTCATGAACCTGTGGGTGGAAGAGGTCAATGCCGCCGGCGGGCTAAAAGTGGGCGGTAAAAAACTACCTGTAGAGTTGAAGGTATATGATGATACCAGTGATTTGGGCACGTCGACGAGACTGATAGAAAAATTGATTTTGCAGGATAAAGTCGACTTTCTGTTCCCCAACTGTAGCACCGCTTTCCTCTATGCCTCCGCCCCTATAGCCAACAAGTATGGGTATGTATACCTAGGAGCTGAGGGTGGTTGTACGACCCTCACCGCTATGCTTCCTGAACTACCCTACGTCTTTGCCGTCTTGAATTACTCCGACCACAACCAAATACCGGTTCTGGCTGATATTCTTAAAGAAAAGGGTGCGAAGACGGTTGCGATAATCTACATCAATGACCTCCATGGTGTAGAGTATTACCATACCGCTCTCAGCGAATTCTTGAAGGCGGGCATTAACATAGTTATGGCTGAGGCCGTCCCGCCTTTCGCTGCGGACATAGAGCTACAATTGAAGGAGGCCAGGGATTCCAAAGCCGATGTTCTTTGCTCTTTTACCTATCCCCCTACAAGCCTGTCAACTGTCGGTCAGGCGATAGCGATTGGCTATAACCCAAAGGCCATGGTAATCGGCCCTGGGGCCTGTTTCCAATTCTTTTATGGTGCCTTTGGTCCAGCGACGGAGGGAGTAATGGGTTTTGGTGCCTGGAACGCCAAATCTTCTCCTGCAGCCAAAGCATTTGCTGATAAATTCATCAAACGCTGGGGTGAAGGATATGCTGATTGGTGGGGAGCTATACACTACTATGCTGGGGTGCAATGTTTTCAGCAGGCTATAGAGAAGGCGGGAACCCTTGACCAGAAGAAGATAAGGGACGTAATGGCTACGAATCATTTTCAGACGGTTCTGGGGGATACCTGGTTTGATATGAGCGCTGGAGGTGCCGGTGGCGGACTCTTGGCAACTCCATGCTATGCCGGGCAGATTGGTCAGTGGCAAAAGGGTGTGTTTGAAGTCATCGACACTGGTGCGAAGCGTACCGCACCACCTATCTACCCCAAGCCGGCGTGGCCAGCACCGCCAAAGTAAGCATTAGAGCAATAGCAACAATAATAGTGCGATAAGAGTAATAAGCAGGCTGTCTAAAGGGTGCAGGAAAATCTCCGCACCCTTTAGCAGCTTTGTAGTGCATTAGCAAAGCCAGAAAGCTATTATGACCATAACAACAATCCTGGATGTAGTGATTGGCGGCTTACTGATGGGCGGCATCTATGCCCTGATTGCTATGGGTCTAAGCCTGCAGTATGGCGTTGCCCGGGTGCTGAACATCGCTCACGGCGAATTTATTACGCTCGGCGCTTTCTCCACCTGGGTGCTGTACACGGCATTCGGCATTAACCCTCTGATTTCTCTGGTTATTGTTGGTCCTCTTATATTCATAATAGGTTTTCTACTTCACCGGACTTTGTTCCGGAGCCTCTTGAAGTCGGCACCATCATTAGCCGCCTTTGAAGGCAGTTCCCTATTAGCCACCTTTGGTCTCCTCTACATCATTCAAAATATAGCTTTAATAATCTGGAGTTCCGCCTCACAAGCGTACTCCTATTTAGCTTCTCCAGTCAATTTATGGGGAGCGATATTTGCCGCCAATCGCCTGGTAACCCTTGGCTTTGCCGTAGGCATAGGTTTAGCCTTCTATATCTTTTTAGCCCGTACCCGCCTGGGCAAAGCAATCAGGGCTGCGGCTCAAGACCCGACGGCGGCCGGACTTATGGGGGTGAACATTAACCAGGTGCTGGCTTTATGCTTTGGTCTTGGTGCTTTAATGGCTGGTTTTGCTGGCGTGCTTTACAGCATGTGCTTCTCTATTCAAGCGACTATGGGTCTCCAATATACCTTAATTGCCATCATTGTGGTTGTCCTGGGTGGGTTGGGCAGTATTCCGGGCAGTTTTCTCGGGGGTTTTATACTGGGTATTATTGGCAGTGTAGTAACCTATATTGAGCCAAGCTTATCACTGGCTGCCTTTTATTCCATCTTTATTCTCCTGCTCCTGGTAAGACCAACAGGCATTATGGGGAAGTAGAGAAATGGATATTGCAAGGGTTATTTCTAAAAGGTCTTTCTTACTGGGGTTACTTGGCTTAATCCTGGTCCTATTAGCTACTCTACCCCTCTATGCCAAAGGTTATACTCCAATATTAATGACCAGCCTTATTATGTATGCCATCCTTTCGGTGAGCTGGACTCTTTTTTCCGGCCCCACCGGTTACATATCACTGGCGCCGGCGGCATTTTTCGGAGTCGGTATATATGCTGCTGCCATACTGGGGAAATCTGTCCCACTGCCTGTCTTCATTGTTGCTGGAGGGCTTGCCAGTTTCATAGTTGCCCTCCTTGTTGGTGCCTTAACTCTGAGGCTAAAGGGCATATATTTTGCTATCTTCACCTTCGGCCTCGTTATGCTCATCATGCAACTTCTCGTGTTCTGGGAACTTCATATAAGCGGCATACGTGGCCGATTCGTTATCGTCATAGATTACAACACTATTTATTACGCCATGCTAATCATTTTTGTGGTATTAATGCTTACCGTCTACTTTATCAAACGCTCTAAATTTGGTTTAGCCCTGCAGAGCATCGGAGAAAACGAGGAAGCCGCGGCTCATACCGGTATAAATGTAACCATGGTGAAGGTTATCACCTTTGCCATCAGCGCCTTCTTTATGGGGGCTGCCGGGGCAGCCATAGCTACAAGATGGACATATATTGACCCATACATTGCTTTTAACGTGAACGTCTCTTTTTTGCCGGTCTTAATGGCTATCTTTGGCGGCCTGGGACAGCTTTACGGTCCGGTAATAGGGGCAGCTATTTTTGCCTACCTACAAGAGGTCCTAACAACCAAGTTTTCCGAATTATATATGCTCATTTTCGGCGTTGTATTAGTGGCGGCTATATTATATCTGCCCAATGGGCTGGTGGGACTGATACCAAAGTTGTGGAAACGAAGTTCGGGAGGCCAGCATGCCAGTACTTGAAGGTGAAGGGGTAACCAAGTATTTTGGCGGGTTAGCCGCGGTATCACAAGTAGACTTTCATGTGGACCAAGGTGAAGTCGTTGGTCTGATTGGTCCCAATGGAGCTGGCAAAACAACACTGTTTAATTTAATATCAGGGGCACTTGTTCCTAAATCAGGGGTAATAAGATTCAAGGGGGAGAAGATTTCCGGCTTAAAGCCGTATCAAATCTGCAGGAAGGGTGTGGCCAGAACTTTTCAATCGGTTAAGGTTTTTGGTAATATGCCAGTACTGGAGAATGTATTGTTAGGCTCTCTTTTCGGGACGCCAACCGGTATGTCATCAGTCAATGCTGCCAAGGAAGCCAGGGGGTTACTAGAGTTTGTGGAGTTGTCAGCACTGAGAGCAACCCCGGCTAAAGACCTGACCCTGGCTAACCAGAAACGACTTGAGGTAGCCAGAGCCTTAGCCACCAAGCCAGAGCTACTCCTGCTTGATGAGGTAATGGCGGGGTTAAACCCCACTGAGGTAGCCCAGGCTATGGAGCTAATAACTAGGATTCGGGATAAAGGGATTACCATTTTTATGATTGAACATGTCATGAAGGCAATTATGGGCGTATGCGACCGAATTATGGTGCTCCACCACGGTGAGAAGATTGCCGAAGGAACACCACATGAGATTGCTACCAGCAAGACAGTTATTGAGGTATACTTAGGGGAGTAGGCTTATGCTGGAAGTAAACAACATAAATACTTTCTATGGCAAGACTCAAGCCTTATGGGACGTTTCTTTAAGAATCGATGAGCAAGAACTAGTTGCCTTGATTGGTGCCAATGGAGCCGGTAAAACAACGCTGCTTAATACCATATCCGGTTTGCTATGTCCAACTTCAGGTAGTGTGGAGTTCCTTGGCAAGAGAATAGATGGGCTCGCACCTCACACCATTGTGGCATTAGGTATTTCTCACGTACCCGAGGGTAGAAAACTTTTTGCCGACATGACAGTGCGTGAAAATTTAGAGATGGGTGCGTATACCTCTGAAGCTTGGAAACGGAAGGAGGAAACGCTTAAGCAGGTTTATCAGGCTTTTCCCGTATTAAAAGAAAGAGAGGGGCAACTAGCTAGAACATTAAGCGGCGGCGAGCAGCAAATGTTAGCTATGGGTCGGGGCTTAATGTCAAAGCCAAGACTGTGCATGTTTGATGAGCCGTCATATGGTCTGGCACCGAGATTGGTATTAGAAGTTTTCCAGGTGATAAAGTCCCTGTGTAAGCAGGGAATTACCGTTCTACTGATTGAGCAAAATGTTCGGCGTACCCTGGAGATAGCTGATCGGGCATACGTTCTGGAAAACGGACGAATTGTCTTAGAAGGGGTCTGTGACAAGCTCCTCCGGAGTGACTATGTGAAGAAAGCCTATTTAGGCATTTAGGATAGAGGTGTTAACTTTAGCGGACTAAAGAGCCTAATACAGGTCAAGGAGGTAAAGGAATATGGCTAAAGATCTAGTTAATACATTAGCTGATTTAAAGGAAAAAGAGGCTCTAAAGATTGTTGAAGAGAGGCTGAATGCCAGGGAAGACCCACTCAAAATTCTGGACGACGCCCGACGAGGCATGGAAATCGTGGGCAAGCGCTTTGCCAATAGCGAGTACTTCATACCAGACCTGGTGTACTCCGGTGAAATACTGAAGGAAATAACCGAGCTAGTTAAGCCGAAGCTGACCAAGGCAGCAGCGGCTAAGCGGCTGGGTAAGGTTGTTTTTGGCACTGTTGCCGGGGATATACATGACATCGGCAAGGACATCGTCGTCTTTATGCTTGATGTTAACGGCTTTGAGGTTTATGACCTGGGCGTGGATGTTCCGGCACAGAAGTTTGTCCAGAAAATAAAAGAAAGTGGTGCCCCTATTGTTGGCTTGAGCGGGTTTTTGACGCTGGCTTATGATTCCATGAAACAAACTATAGAAGCCATGAAAGCTGCTGGTCTGAGAGATAAGGTAAAGGTAATGATTGGCGGTGGTCAGATTACTGAAGAGGTAAGAAAGTATACCGGCGCTGATGCCTATGGTAAAGATGCTATGGCCGGGGTGTCCCTGGCCAAGAAATGGGCAGGCGTTGGCTAAGAATCCCCGCTAACGAAGGCACAGGAGGTAATAAAATGGGAAAGAAATGGGAAGAGATGTCACCAGATGAAAGGCAGGAGGAGCTGTTTGGGAAGTGGCTTACGCCGAAAGACCCTGAGGGGAAGGACCTTAAATTCCAAAGCCCCGCCGCCGAGAAGGCATACAAGGAAAGAATAACCAGGATAAAAGACGCCATTCAAATGAAGAAATTGCCGGATAGGGTGCCGGTCTTTGTCCTTCCTAGCTTCTTCCCCGTTTATTATGCCGGGATGACCCCCAAAGAAGCAATGTATGACTACGACAAATGCTTCAAGGCATTCACGAAATTCACACTGGACTTTGCGCCGGATGGGCACCTTGGCGCAACTGCGCCTGGCTCGGGAAGACTCTTTGAAATCCTTGATTACAAGTTATATTCCTGGCCCGGCCACGGGGTTGCCCCTGAGCAGTCTTACCAGTGTAACGAAGGCGAATACATGAAGGCGGATGAATATGATGCCTTAATTCAGGACCCATCCAATTTCTTCAGTAATACCTATCTGCCGCGCGTATTCGGTGCCTTAGATGGTTTTAAGATGCTCCCCACTCTCACCGGCATACTCGAAATGTACGGGGTTGGCTTTAGTTTCATACCCTATGGTCTACCCCCTGTTCAGGCCACTTATAAAGCTCTTTTCGAGGCTGGTGCTGAAGCCCTCAAATGGGCAGGGGCCCTCGGTGCCTGGAATGTGGAAATAACCGCAGCTGGCTTCCCGAACATAGTTGGCGGATTTACCAAGGCACCCTTTGATGTAATTGGCGATACCCTCAGGGGAACCAAAGGGATAATGCTGGATATGTACCGCCAGCCGGATAAGCTCCTCGAAGCTATGGACAGGCTGACCCCGATAATGATTAAGATGGGAGTAGGCACGGCAAAGATGTTCGGACACCCGATAATATTCATCCCCCTGCACAAAGGTGCTGATGGCTTCCTCTCCGATGAGCAGTTCAAGAAATTCTACTGGCCCACCTTTAGAAAGGTCATGATGGGCTTAATTGATGAGGGAGTCGTACCAATGCCAGCGGCTGAGGGGCATTGGAACACGCGTCTGGAGGTTGTCCAGGACTTACCCAAGGGTAAGACTCTATGGATGATAGACCAGAGCGACATGGCTAAAGCTAAGAAAACAATAGGCAAGGTCGCCTGCATGTTCGGCAACGTCCCCTCCGACCTGTTGAACCTGGGTACGCCCCAGCAGGTGAAAGACTATGTAAAGAAACTCATTGATACTGCCAGTAAAGGCGGGGGTTTTATCGTGAGCAACGGGGCGTTCTTTGACCATGCCAAACCGGAAAACGTCCACGCGATGGTAGATGCCGCCAGGGAATACGGCGTCTACAAATAGATACCTAACGGGCTGAGGTGGTAATATAATAGCGGAGGAGAGGCTGTACTATGCCCGTAATCCGTGATATCCCCCTTAGCTTGAAGACCAGGGAAGTGCTGCGCCGGGAGGGGTTCAGGGAGCATTCTAAGGTCAGGCCTGAGATAAAGGGTTTAATCCTGGAACTGCTAGCCAGTGTCAAGAAGGCCCATCTCCTGGAGCCAGCTATTGCCTATGAAATCTACTCAATAACCCAGATGGACCAGCAGCAATTGTCCTTGGAGGGGCTCCTGCCCGGGGCTAAAGAGTTGGCTGTTGCCGTAGGTACTATTGGCCCCAGGCTGGAAAAACAGGTAACAGACTACACTAACCAGGGCGAGCCTCTGCGAGGTTTGCTTCTGGATGGCATTGGCAGCGCCGCCGTGGACTCACTAACCCAGGAAGTCTGTAAATTTATCGCCGGTGAGGTATTATCCCGTGGCTATCAGGTGAGCAGCCCAATCAGCCCGGGTATGCCCGGCATAGATATCACCGAGCAGTGGCAGCTGCTTAAAATGGTACCTTCAGGGGAGATTGGTGTGAGCCTGACTTCTTACGGAGTAATGGTTCCCCGCAAATCAGCCTCCATGGTCATGGGCATAGGACCAAAGATGAAAACGTGGACACGAGCCCAAGTCTGTGCCCACTGCCACCTCAGCAAGACCTGTCCCTATAGAATTGCAGATGGAGAAACAGAATAAAACCAAAACCAGAAAGAGAACGACCGCTTGCACTATTGAATTTGAGCCGGTGGGGCGGAGAGGGAAGTGCCAGAGGAACGAGTCTCTTCTAGCCTGTGCCCACCGGCTCGGTGTGGGTTTAAGTAGCATCTGCGGGGGCAAGGGAACATGCCACTCCTGCCAGGTGCAGGTTCTAAGTGGCACTGTCTCCAAGCCAACGCCTAACGAACTGGAGACTTTTACACCTCAAGAACTCAAAGAGGGCTGGCGTCTTGCCTGCCAGACTTATCCTTCCAGTGATGTCAAACTAGCTGTGCCCCCTGAGTCAATGACCACCCCCCAGCGGGTCCAGGTGGAGGGACTGGAGATAAAAGTTCGCCCTGAGCCACCGGTTCAAGCCTACCGCCTGCAACTAGCACCCCCATCATTGTCAGCACCAAAGGCTGATGCCGACCGCCTGCTCGAGGCGCTAAACCAGCAGCATAAGTTACACTGCACCAAGGTTGATATTGATGTCCTGCATATCCTTTCTGCCCAGTTGCGGTCGTGGAAGTGGGAGTGCCAAGTTATGGTCCGCAATAACGAAGTGATAGCCATTCTTCCCTGGCCAAGCCGCCAACTGGGGTTAGCCATAGACCTGGGCACCACCAAGATTGCAGGCTATCTGGTTGACCTCAAAAGCGGTCAGACCTTAGCCGCCAAAGGGGTGATGAACCCCCAGATTAGCTATGGAGAGGATATCATCAGCCGTATTAACGGCGTCGTCAAATCACCGGATGCGGGCCTCGAGTTACAGAAGCTGGCGGTAGAAGCCATCAACGAGCTATGCGCTGACCTTTGTGCTGAGGCTAACACCAACACAGAAGAAATCGTTGAGGCAGTAGTCGTTGGCAATACCGCCATGCACCACCTCTTCCTCAGGCTGCCGGTAAGCCAGTTGGCTCTCTCTCCCTTTGTCCCCGCCGTCAGTCAGCCTCTTGACATTAAGGCTTATCATTTAGGCTTACGTATTGCTCCCGGAGCCTATGTCCATCTACTGCCTAACATCGCCGGTTTTGTTGGTGCCGACCATGTCGCCATGTTACTGGCAACAGAGGTCTGGCAAGCTAAAGGACCAATAGTGGCTCTGGACATCGGGACTAATACCGAGGTTTCACTGATAAGCAAGGGGAAGATAACTGCCACCTCCTGTGCCTCCGGCCCTGCCTTCGAAGGTGGTCATATCAAGCATGGCATGCGGGCAGCCACTGGAGCTATCGAACGCCTGCGAATAGCCGGTAATAGCATCCAGTACCAGACCATCGACGGAGCGCCACCAGTTGGTATTTGTGGCTCGGGCATACTTGATGCCCTGTCCCAGCTTTATCTGGCTAAAGTCATTGATGAAGGCGGCAGGATAATAAAAAGCCACCCTCGTGTTCGCACCGACCAGGGGCAACGCGAGTTTGTCTTAGTTAGCAGGAAGGAACGAGGCGGGCAGCTAACCATCACTATTACTCAGAAGGATGTGAGAGAACTGCAACTGGCTAAGGCAGCCATTCGCACTGGTATCCAGGTGCTCCTGGAAGCGAACGGCTGCGCTGAAGACGAAATTAAGCAGGTGATTGTTGCTGGAGCCTTCGGCACCTACATTGATGTCGCCAGTGCGGTAACAATCGGTATGTTGCCATCACTGCCGCTAGACCGCTTCCGGCAGGTAGGAAATGCTGCTGGCATGGGAGCCAAGCTGGCTCTCGTTTCCCTCAAGCAGCGGGCTGAAGCCCAGGCTGTTGCCTCAAAGGTCAACTATATTGAACTGGCCAGTGCCCCTAACTTTAATCAGACCTTCATGCAGGCGAGCTACTTAGGAAGATACAGGATTATAGACGGCAGGAGGGAGGTAACCAGCTGATGGAGACCAGAGTGTCAAGCCCCACCAAGGAAGTAATCATTGGCGATGGCCAGCCCACGGTGCTTATCGGGGAGCGTATTAATCCTGCTGGCAAGAAAAAACTGGCTGAGGCTTTGAAGGCAGGCAACCTGGAGATTGTCAGCAAGGAAGCCGTGGCTCAAGCACAAGCCGGGGCGGACATTCTTGACGTCAACGTGGGCACATTCGGTGTTGACGAGGTAACCCTGCTCCCCAAGGCAGTGCAGGCAGTGATTGACACAGTAGATATTCCCCTATGCCTTGACAGTACTAACCCTGAGGCTTTGGAAGCAGCCCTCAAGGTCTATAAGGGTAAGCCGCTCATTAACTCGGTTACTGGTGAAGAGCATTCATTAGCTAAGGTTCTACCCCTGGTCAAGGAATATGGAGCCGCCGTCATTGGTCTGGTCCAAGACGATGAGGGTATCCCCAAGAATGCCGAGCGGAGGGTAAGCATTGCCCGAAAGATAGTGGAGCGTGCTGAGGCGGCAGGTATTGCTCGCCAGGACATTATAATTGACTGTCTGGCTTTCTCGGTAGGAGCTGATACCAGCTCCGGGCCAGCAGTCATAGAAGCCATTCGGAGGATTAAAACCGAACTGGGAGTGAACCTGACACTGGGAGCCAGCAATGTCTCTTTTGGCTTGCCTGACCGCGAGTTATTTAATAGCGCTTTTGTGGCTATGGCTGTTGCTGCTGGTGCCACCTGCCTTATTGTGGATGTAGCCAAAGTCCGCCCGGCTGTTCTGGCTGCTGACTTAGTTATGGGCCGTGATAAACGGGCGAGACGCTATATTCAAGCGTATAGGCAGCGCCAGAGCCGGCAGGAATCAGAAGAATGAGGAGGTAATGGGCTGTGTCAAAACGCCTTCTACTTAATGAGTTATCTCGGTATAATATTGGCACCTGGGCGGATATAATCTATAGAAATGCGCTCCTCTATCCCAACCAGGAAGCCTTCGTCTATGGAGATACAAGGATAACCTTCTCCGAGTTTAATGCCAGGGTAAACAAGCTGATACACGCCTTACATGATATGGGGGTAAAGAAAGGGGATGTGCTTGGCATTCTATCCTGGAGCTGTCTCGGGTTTGTCGAGGTATATGGGGCAGCGATGAAGGGGGGATTTATTGCCTCACCTTTTAATCCCAGGTTACAAGCTAGCGAGCTGGAATATATTATTAACTATTCAGAAGCCAACACCCTTTTTGTCGGACCGGAACTGGTAGAAGTAGCCAATTCCTTAAGGTCGCGTTTGCCTAAAATTAAGAATTTTATCTGCCTTGAGGGTTCTGCCCCGAACATGATGGCTTACGATGACTTGCTGACATCATCCTCCGGGCAAGAACCTGATGTTCAGGTAGAGGAGGACGATGCCGTCGGCATCATTTATACCAGTGGCACTACTGGTGTGCCCCGTGGTGCCCTATATACTCACCGTCGCTTCATGGAAGACACCAAGATTCTAGTGATAGACATGGGATTACAACCTGGGGACAAGCGTGTTCAGATAACACCCCTCTTCCATATTGCCGGCAACACTCATTTCCGCTCCTCCCTCTACACTGCGGGGTGCAATATTATCCTAAAATTCTTTGACGCTGCAGCTACGCTAAAAATTATCCAGAATGAGCGGGCTACCCATATGGACTTTGTCCCCACTCACCTGGTAGCGATGCTTAACCTGCCTGACCTCAAAAAGTATGATATCAGTTCAATAAAATGCCTGTGGTATGGTGCCTCACCTATGCCTCTGGAGGTATTAAAGAGAGGGATGAAGGTTTTCGGACCTATCATCGCCCAAGGGTATGGACAGAGTGAAAGTGGTCCAGCTATTTCTCACCTATCAAAAGAAGACCACAACGTTCTGGATAGACCTGAGAAGGAACAGAGGAAACTCATGTCGGCTGGCCGGCCAGATATCGGGGTGCAGGTCAGAATTGTGGATGATGACAGTAACGATGTCGAGCCTGGTGTAGTAGGCGAGATAACAGTACGGAGCAAGCAAGTCATGGTTGAATATTGGCATAAGCCACAGGAAACCCAGGCTAATGTTGTTAACGGCTGGCTTCATACTGGGGATATGGGCTACTATGATGACGAGGGTTATATCTACATTGTAGACCGGAAAAAGGACATGATTATTTCCGGCGGGGAGAATGTCTATCCCAGGGAAGTGGAAGAGATTCTCTACCTGCATCCGTCGGTTCTGGAGGTGGCAGTCATCGGCGTCCCTGACCCATACTGGGTAGAAAGGGTTCATGCTGTAGTAACCACCAAGAAGGGAGCCAGCGCTACCGCCGAAGAGCTTATCGCCTTCTGCAAAAAGCACATAGCCGGTTATAAGGCACCAAAGTCAGTTGAGTTCGTTGATTCCCTGCCTAAGAACCCTGCTGGCAAGATTCTAAAGCGAGAGTTGAGGGAGAAATACTGGGCAAACCAGAAGAGAGGGGTTTAATACTTTGACACTGCTCCTATGTGGATAGCCCCAGCTGTAATCGGGCAAGTGGCATCCCACCATGTCAGTTGTAACTCTAGCCTCAATGGTGGAGCTGGGGTGACAATAGGCAGAACTTTTGAACTGACTTTCAGTCTGACCATCTAGTTCCTAAGCTCCCACCAAATGTGATTGTAGCAGTAAGCACCAAAGGTATGCCCGCTCCGCAGAAGTTGGAAGCAGGAGAAAAAAATGTAGATATCAGCAATGGCAGATGGGCGGACATCAGTTCTTACGTACTAAAATGTTCTTTTACGATAAAACACGCAAGAACATAACTCGAACATAAACCCTAAAGAATATTTTTGAATTACTGGACAAAAAGTAAATTATTCGCGCTCTGGTGGAAAGTCAAGTTCCCAAGATTGTTTTCTTGGAATATTATTGTACTATTTGTTTTATCACCATGCTTGACAAAACTTTGCTAGATTGTCAGAATTCATATCAGTATGTTCGATTGGAGGAGCGATAACGGTAAAAGCCGTATCTGAGAATGCACGAATGTCAAAAAGAATCAAAACGGGACAGCGCCTACCCGCCGTTTCTTCGTACAAATGGAAATCAGTAGACCCGGCCGAACAGGGAAAAAGCAGGACCCTGTATGGGATGTGCGGGTCTTGCATGCAGCGTGATTGTGCCACCCTGATACATATGGAAGATGGTATTGTTGTAAAGGTTGAAGGAAATCCCAATTCTCCACCCAACTATGGCTCTCTCTGTGGCAGAGGCAATTCGGAAATCATGAGCCTTTACAATCCATACCGTGTCAAGACGCCTTTAGTCCGTACCAATCCAGAAAAGGGGCTTGACGTTGACCCCATGTGGAAGGAAGTAACCTGGGATGAGGCTATGGGCATAGTTGCTGATAAATTCAGGAAAATTCGAGAGAAAGACCCTCGGGGACTGATTGTTTGTGAAGGGTTCGGTAATCGGGAAACTGCACTACGGTCAATTTTTGTCAAGGCTTTCGGCACCCCCAACGAAGTGGCGACACACGGGCCACTTTGCGGTATTCACTATGCCTCAATGCTGGTGCACGGTGTTTGTATCGAAGCTATTGCTGAAATGGAGTACTGCGAGTATCTTGTTAGTCTGGGGCGTTCTTTAGGTCCCAATTTTGCTACAACTGGTGCTACTCGCCGCTTCGCCAAAGCGATGGACCGTGGTATGAAGCTGGTAGTCGTCGACCCTCGCAGTTCCTGTGAAGCCTCAAAAGGAGATTGGATTCCCATTCGCCCCGGATCAGACCTGGCTTTTCTGCTGGCAATGGCTCATGTCATGATGCACGAAGGCTTACAGTACGATGAACATTTCTTGAAGAACCGTACCAATGCTCCTTACCTGATTGGTCCCGATGGGAACTATTACCGGGACCCCGCCACCAGAAAACCGATGATGTGGGACCCCGATGAAAACTGTGCGAAAACATTTGATTCTCAATTTAAGGGTATTACCCTGACCGGCACCTATACCGTAAATGGCG
>Ga0315280_10005042_pt1 | contig 19101 bp, 21 predicted proteins | sample YL17G06_40_MG_FD_203697 | JGI IMG/M metagenome (GOLD analysis project Ga0315280, IMG submission 203697) | Sediment microbial communities from Yellowstone Lake, YNP, Wyoming, USA - YL17G06_40 | ecosystem: Environmental > Aquatic > Freshwater > Lake > Sediment | place: USA: Wyoming | collected... | reverse complement strand
TTCCATCTTTTCTCCTGTTCAATAGTATGGAGGTGTCGGTCTCAGATAATGACTGGTCGCAGAGGATTTCTTCTCCTTTCAGCTCAAACTGAAATCTCAGTCTGTCGAATCCTCCGCCCGACGCTCCGTTTCTATACTCGCTTTTCTCAGGCGTCTTCCCGGTCTCGGCCTGCTTCCATGTTGACAGTATCAAATCGGCGGTCCAGCGCGGATCGCCTAGAGCGACATACAACGGGTTGACCCGTACCAGCAATGCGTCATGCATGCATGCTTTGACACAGGTCTTGCACCCGCTGCAGGATGAGTTCGGATTGTACACGCGGAATTGGCCCTCACTTTTCTTGAAAGCTTCATAGTTGATCTGCGCCGACCCTATGTATGTTGGGCAAGCTTCTATGCAGGCACCACAAGTGTTGCACTTGGATCTGTCGATTATGACTTCATACTGCTCTATCTTGTTCTCGGTTTTCTCCTGGTAGATCTTAGGTGCGCACTTTACCTCCGGCATTGCGAAGAAGACAGGTTGTCTTTGCATCATTCTCCGTCACCGAAAATTCTCTCTTCAAGATCCTCGTAGAACATTGCTCTCCCGAGTTCTCCTCTTTCCCTCCTCACTTCACGAAGGCCCATTCCTCCTAAGATTTCCAAGAGTTGATCTCTCCAAGAGCCTATCAGATTCACGATCCTCTGAGTCGCCAGCTCGACATTCTCAGCCTCGACATTTATCGCACAGTCCGTTGCATGTTCCTCACCATAGCAGGCTTTGCACCCTAAGGCGATCTGATAAGCTAGTCCGACTGAGACTGCGTCCGCTCCAAGGATTATTGATTTGGGAACATGTGCCGCCTCTGCTATTCCCCCTCCGGAAACTAAAGTAATGGAGTCTCGAATGTTGCTATCCACAAGACTCGAGTGAACAGAGCATATTGCGTCCTTGACTACGTCAGGATGCTTCTCAACAATGTCATCTTTGATGTAACAGTGAGCTATGTCACATCCCATCTTAGCCAAAGCTTCGACTCTTTCACAGGATCTACCGTCGTAAGGAACATGGAAAGAGATCAAAGCAGACGGATTCCTCCTTCCAATCTCCTCAACCTGATCCTTCGCGTCGTCTTCATTTCCAAATTCCACCTCCACTATTCTTGACGTCATGATGAGGTCTCGGAATCTGTCAGTTTCATCGACACTCATTCTCGGTATCAGGTTTGACTTGTAGGGCAGTAGGTCTGAAGAGTAGTTCTTGGCGTCCACTACGGCGAAAGTCTCGAGTCTCGCAGCTGCTCTTGCAAGAGCCAGTTGCAGATTTTCTCTTGTTGCACAAGCCAACGGCGCGTCCAAGATCACCGGTACAGGGATCTCTATGTTTCTTGGCGTGTTAGAGAGCAGTTTCCTGTCATTGCCAAACTGCAGGTATGATAGCTTTCTTCCCAAGTCTACTGACGTTGAGATGTATTCTCTTCCGTGGATTCCGTCTCTTGTTGGCCTCACGATCTCCGAGAAGTCGAGCCACATGCTGTCGAAGCCTTTTCCTGTGAAAGGTCCCCTATAGCCTGTTCCTGAAACAGGGACCCTGCCAGTTCCGGCCTCAAAATAGATCGTCTCTATTCTCTGCGGAGTGAAGTAAGAGTTCCCAAGCTTCTCGAACTCTTGGTTGGTTTCTAGGCAGATAGCGTTCTCGGGGCATCTTAAGTAGCAGAGGAAGCAACCTCGGCACTTGTTTTCAACCGGATCAGAAATCTTGCTTCCGATCATCTTGTGGACTTCATATGTGCATACTTCGGCGCACTCTCCGACATCCATGCAATTGTTCAGGCGTTTGAGTTTGAATCTCGGAGGCAGATCGACCAGTGCGGGAGCCTCCTTTGTCTCGATGTGATATCTGACGTACGGTGCGGATACTTCCTGACTGCGCTGTTTCTCATGTGCACAGTCTCTCGGAGTCATCCTCAGCGATTCTGGCATGTGTTGAAGCAACTCCAATTGCCTTGAGCGCGCCAATCTCTTGCAGAATTCCTCCGGTTGACATACGATTATATGGGATTTGCCTCGGAGGACCGGGGATAAACATCAGATTTCCATGAATCCTTAGATTCCGCAGGAAGCTGGCGCGCGCGTCGACGAATCGGAGCCGGGCAAACTGTATCTCATCGTCATTGATTTTCTGTGTGACAACAGTCACCTGCTTCTTGCATTCCGTTTTCCTGAGGTCCCTCACGGCAACTCACAGTTCCTTTCTCGAAACCGCTCTCACCGACCGCGTCGCCTTCGGGGCCTGCTCTTTCTAGCTGTTTGGCGAGGAGAGCGAGAAGACCATATTGGAATCGGGCTGACAATCATGGTTTCGCTACTACGCACACCTGCTATCGTACGGATTTTCTTGAGGACTACCTTGTCCAGCTCCTCGACAGATTCGACTCCGAGTTTAAAGAGAATGTCACAGAAGCCATACGTCCAAGCAGCCTCGCTGACTCCTTCGATCTTCACAATTTCCCTTGCGACCTCATTCTCTTTTCCAGGCTCAACCTTCAAAGTTACATAAGCTATGGTCATCGCGAATCACTCCAGTCCTTGCCTTGGAATTCTCTGGAAAGGGATCTTCATTGAAGCACACCGAGCGACTTCAGACGTTCGTCTTTGAAGTGGGAAGTGATGAAGGCTTCAAGGCAAGGTTCTGTCGACATGTCGTCTTCAACAGTTGTCTGATCTACTTTTCTCGATCGTTCAACGCGCGGGGCGAGTATTTCGGAGCTATCACGCTTAATGTATGTCATGACGGCACAGTGCATGGCAAACGAATATAAGCTTACTCTGTTTCTTATTGTACGGTCGTCCACAACTGGTGCCCGGGGATGGATGAATGTACAAGATGAAGAAGGTCTCGCCCATGTTAGATCAGACAGATGTCAAAATCCTAGAGAACCTTCTGAGAGATGGGAGACTCTCCGGCAGACAAATGGCGAGAAAGATTGGCGTCTCCGTCGGAACTGTCATAGCCAAGATAAGAAGGATGGAACAAAGCGGACTGATCAAAGGCTATTCTGCGATCCTTGATCACGAAAGACTTGGCTACGAGTTGACTGTCGTGACCGAGATAACGGTCTCAAAGGGCAAACTCCTAGAGATGGAGAAGGAAATCGGGAAAAATCCGAACGTGTGTGCCGTGTACGACGTGACAGGTTCAATAGATGCCATAGCAGTCGCCAAGTTCAAGAACAGAAAAGAACTGAGCGAATTCACCAAGGGCCTACTTGCGATGCCCTTCATAGAGAGAACAGACACTCACGTTGTCTTGACCACAGTAAAGGAAGACCACCGACTAATCTGAATGCGCCAAAAGACATCGCAAGACCAAAGACCATTAGCATGAAGATTGGCGAGTCGATGAAAATCTACGGCTTTCGGTTCTTTCTCAATACAAAGACCATGCTGAAAGCTTTTGCGCTCATGAAGGGTAAGACCATTGTTACAAGAGAAGAGTTGGATGAGCTCTTTGAGCTCTCAAGATTCCTCAACAGCAATTTCAATCCGATCTGAGTATGATGCTCCACTTTAGCCTAGGAAATGGACACACATATGTCTCCACTTCTCCCAGAACTATGGAGACTCGTCCACTGTTCGTCTCTGACTTGATGGTCTTTGGCGGGTTGTGAAGGGTGTTGAATATCGTTAGTTTTGGCTTGTTTTCGCTAAAAACGGCTGAAATTGGCTTCAATTTTCGTGAGGATTAGTCAGAATGGCTTGAATAACGCTCAAAAGACGCTTGGAATCATAGAACGTCGTTGGCTTCTTGTTACGGATATGCTCACAAGATGTTGAACTCTGAGTCGCAGAGCCACAGAACCGTTCAACCATCGTATCTATTTCCAAAAGTCTCGGCGAATACAGTTATATCGTCGCGTTGTCACTAATGGAAACGCTGGTCTATCTTGCGTCTTCGTCGTCTACCAGCACAGTGCTTACTGATCGCTGTTCTGCTTGCAACTGTCTCGATTGCAGTATTTGCTCAAGGCAAGTACTGTGGGAGCAGGCAGAGCGATGTGTATCATTATCCATCATGTAGATATGTGGATCAGATCAAGCCGGAGAACCTAATCTGGTTCAAGGATGAATACGACGCGGTCGCTAAGGGCTACAGGCCCTGCAAAGTCTGCAATCCACCTTACCCCACACAAGTCACGACAACGACGACAGCAACGAGAACTACAACGCGTACTTCGGTGTTCACCTCAACGTCTTCTTGGATTTGGCCAAGTACGACAACGGCCCTATCCCTAACACCAACAACTCCGTATTTCACAACAACGAGCCCTACAACCGGCATTCAATCTTCAACGATCCATTACTCGATATACGAAACGAAATCGACAGTCAGTTCACTAACGTCCGCAACATCTCCAGATTCCACTCATTCATATTCCACAACTGAACCAACGAGAACCGCTTCCTCAACAACTGCGTCAATCGCTCCACCTACGACGACTCAGGTTCCAACTACTGACTACACGACATTGGCGGCAGGATTGTTTCTTGGAATCCTCATCTCGATTATCGGACTGGGTATATCTCGAAGGAGGAGTTCACTGCGATAGAGGATGGCACTATGCTTTTTCGGTGGCAGCACCTTAGGCAGTTCTTGGTGAAGACCAAATCTCTGACTTTGGTTGCACTACTTCTCGGTATGTCTCTTCTTGTCTCGGCCTATGCATTCAGACCTAACTCAACAGATTCTGCGCATGTTGACGAGTGTAGGCGTAAGTTGGCCGAGTTGGAAACCTATATTACACTACTTGAGAAACAGCGCAGCGATCTAAAGAACAATATTGCATTATTGAACAGGCAAATCTCTGATTCCGAAGGCAGGATTTCGTCACTCCAATCTCAGATTGAAGGTGATCGCCAACAAATCGCGAAGCTTTCGGTGGAAATAGACGGTCTGAGGGGGCAGATTCAGTCACTGGATGCTGAGATATCTCGAATACAAGCCTCTCTCAACGTAGCGGAACAGGAGCTTCGGCAGGCGAGTATGGATCTCCAAAATGCCAACGCTAGAGTGCAGATGCTACAAAGTGACCTTGATAATCAAAGGTCAACTCTGGAGAGATATAGAAGCGCAAGAGCTCAAGCGGAAAACGTTTACTCATCTCTCGTCAACGAATGGAATCAAAGGGCAGAAGCATACAACAAGCGCCTCGCGACCTACAATCAGAAGGTCAATGAGTACAACGAACGAAGCAGTCGGCTATGGAAGTCAGTTCGTAACTGGATTGTCGCTGTTGCTCTGATAGCAATCATAGGTTGGCTTTTGGAACTTCCAATTACCTTTGCCTCAATTTCAACCATATTCAACGTTATGGGAAAACTGGGGTTCAATTCACCCCCAGAGCTTTTGGCGGAATACAACAGCCTTAGACAACTGGACGATTGGCTCAAGAGTGAAAGGTCATATCTCGAATCAGAGTCAAGGCAGCTTGATACTCTGAAGGCTCGGCTCGACGAGGCTGATCGCACCTTACAATATTGGAGGACGATGGTTCAGAGTCAAGAAGATCTTGTGGCACGAACAGAGGCCGACTTGAACTATTGGACCCAGAAGAGGGATGAGCTGATTCACAAACGTGATCAGGCACAGGCAAATGTCGATAGTCTCAGAAGTCAATTGAATTCCCTGACCTCGCAGAGAGCACAGTTGCAGTCATCCCTCGACACTCTACTCAGCAAGAAGAAAGAACTGGAAGTGTCTGTCACTCAAAAGGAGGGGGAGGTTAGAACTCTTCAGCAATCAGTCAGCGAAGCCAAATCAAGTAAAGATGCTGCGGAATCAGAATTGTCGGAGACCGAAGCGTCTCTGGGACCGGCGAGAGCAGAAGCAGACGGACTAAGGCACGAACTCTTTCTTGTCTCAGCGCAACCCTATCTGATCTTTGGAGGCCTGTCTTTGTTGGCTTTGTCGGTCTTGGCCTTTCTGGTCATGGTGAGAAGACACGAAATAGATGTGTCACGACTGAGTATTCTCTCTGAGCATCTTAGGGGATTTGTCTCGAAGTTTGCAGTCTACTCCCAGAAGACGAGAGATATGCTAATTTCAAAGATTGGCAGAGGCAAGAAAGCGGTCAAGTACAAGAAGAGAAAGAGGCCTATTAGGAAGAAAACAGGCGTCAGCCGAAGACGAAAGAAGACAAGGAGAGAAACCTAGCGATTCAGAAGAGACGCGCAAGTGTGGTTGAGGGTCAGATTGCGAGTCCACAGGTTTGTTGTGTTGCACGTCGCGTTGTTTGTGGATCTCTTGCTCTTGATCACCTCCATTGAGTGTGCGGCGATATTGGCTTCTGTTAGTCCAACGCCGTATGTCAATCGTGAACATGGCTTTCATATTTATCCTCCTTCAGGATGGGAGGTGGATGAACGTAGTGCAAGGGAATCTAAGATTTCAGATGCAGTCGTGTTCTTTTGGGGGCCTTACGAATCGGATACTGGGGGCACAGTCAATGTGATGATTTGTAGCAAGATCGTCCCACTCACTATGTCTGTAGAGGAATATGTGTCAATGGAGAAGCCGAGTCTTACTTCATTTCCCGAATATCACATTCTGTCTGAACGGGCGCGAAACATCAACGAGCTCCCGTGCATCGAACTAATCGGAACCACTGTGGGAACAACAACACGAGGCAGTTTCACTCTGAAGCAGAAACAAGTAGTGTTCGTGCAAAAGGGAAAGGTGTATTGGCTCTCCTTCATGGCGTCCTTGAAGTACTATGAGATGCATTTGTCAGCTTTTGAAGAAAGCCTTCAGACATTCAAACTGGGATTACCGGAAAGAAGCTCGGTCGCTACTTCACCGATTCTTACACTTGCCGCCGTCGGTATGTTGATCATTGCTCTAGTAGGGGCATATCTAGTCTACAGTAGAAGAAAAGCAGCGAAGAGACTCGAAACCTCTCTGGGCTTTAGACGGGTAATCTGTCCGAACTGTGGATCTGAGACAGTAGTGGATAGCGAGAACAAGACCTGCAAGAAATGTGGAGTCTCTCTTACGTGAATAGCGCGCATGCAGCACGCGCTCGTGGTGCGGCCGTCGCAACTAGAACCGTCGCCGTTCGTTTCGTTCCGTCGTTTCGTCGTTCGTTCCGTAGAAATGTGTGTGTGGCTAGAGTGGTGCGCACACACACACACTTCTTACGGAACGAAACGACGACGAAACGGACGACGGATCACGACTCTTGCGCACACGAGATATGCACTAGGCCCTAGAAATGGCCCTTGCTTTGAATGGCAGCGTGCTGCGTTTCCTTAATGTCAATTCGATTAGTCCGAGTGACCCATAGGCAGTTGATATGTCCAGCCTAAAAACACCGGCGTTTCCATCTAACGTTCCTTCGATGTAGCAACCTGTATCATCGGTAATTGTGCCTCTCAGCTTGAAACTTGTCACTGACCCGAGCATGTACACGTATCTACCATCGTCCTTGTAAGAGAATGTGAAGCTGACGTCTCCGATCTCAGATCCATCTGAATGCTTCAAGACACCATTGCCGACGTATTCTTTGTTTATGTCTAGGATTGCTGTTTTCAGCATGTCTTCTCTTTGTGTAAGGGTCTCCTTTTCCAGAAATCCTAAGAACTCTTTCAGCGTCTTACACTCTGGTTTGTCAATAAAACGAAACATGATGCTAAGTAATTTTCGGTTCAAGGCACCCATCTCACGAGAGAAACGCTCTGACTCTCGCTCATCCGCAACACCCAGATGCAATATCTCTCCTCTATGATGATAGGCGTCTTCCATCAATCTTCTTACCTCGGTTCTGTACTCTTCGCCAACACCCATCACGTCGAGTACTCGTTTTGGAAGAGTGCTGGACGGGTGTTCGCCTGGCATGACGAACATGCTTTCAAGAGAGACTATGTAGTTGACGACCTTGTCTCGATTGTCGAATGCAGAATTTCCCTTTCGGTAGAAATGCATACCAGTGAGTGTTCGCGTTTCGAAATCGGTCAATTGCTTCGACGGCTTCTTAAGGGCCACATCGAGCATTGCCAGGATTTTGTCGGTGTTGCTGCGAGTTGATGAGTCTAGTACTTTTCCATATAGTTCTAATCGATTGACAGCTGAAAGGCCGACAGGCACCATCTGGTCATCTAGTACAATTTGCCGCGAATGTCTCTCCTCATTTGGTTCCCGGATCGTAATCTTCGGGTCTTCAAAAGACAGGATATCTATCGCCTTGGCAGTCTCCTGACTGGCGATATCCTTGGCTTGCTCATCGCCAAAGGCATTCACTGATGTCTCCGCAATAGTCTTGTTCGAGAATTGCGTTACGAGTAACTGATTTATCTCATTCAGTTCCTCAGGCATCTTGTCAAGTAGTCCCGAAATGTCGTATCTTTCGCCGTGAAATGTTACGTTCCCTATTCTATAGCTATCATCACCTGCAAACCTCACGTCATCGAGAGTTGTCAAGACTTTGTAGGAACGCGGATTTGCCGTAAGGCTGCATATCACAGATTTGAAACGATCGTCTGCGCTTCGATCGTCTGTTGACGCCATAGATGTCGAAAGAGATTCCAGGTCTCGTGGATCGTATCCCGCCTCGATCAGCATCCCAATCAATTCTGAGGTAGCCTGGCGCAACTCGATTTCGCTTGCAGAAGGCTTGTCTGCTTCTGCTGCAAAGTCGGCGACTGATATTCGCAGACAGTCTGCTATAAAGACTCGTGACTCAAGTGTTTCCTCGATTTCATCAAGTGCTGGCGACAGAAGCGATCCGTCAAATGTCTTTGAGAACATTTCATATGAATACTGATCAATGGCCTCTTCGACAGTCTCCTTGACATCACTAGCACCGAGTTCACAACCGATGGTATCCCTCTCCCCACAAATGACTTGATGTGGTTTTAGGTAGAACGCTCGCATGGCGCGTGCTACTTCTTTGCGACGCTTAAGATTACTCTCCAGTTTGAGAATAGTAGATCTGAGCTGGCTGTCATGCTTCCGAAAAACCTTTGACATTCTCTTGCGAAAGAACTGATTAGATAGTATCTCGCTTAACAGTCGATGAATTTCTCTAAGTGTTAGAACTTCATGATTGATCCGTTTGATGCATCTCCGCAGGTTCGCGCCTTCCCGGTTCCAAACTTGATTTATGAGGGTATTGTGCCACAAGCTTGCAACGAGTTGGAGGCGTTCTTCGTTCATCGGCTGCACCTCACGCGACCACTTAGTTCAGCAGAAGCGCGATTCTCGTCGCCGAGCCTGTCACGCAACTTGCGATAGATCCTGAAGGATCTCCTTGACCTAGACTTCTCTCGAAGGTAGTGGAGTGTGCTTCTTCCTATTCCCAGTCCGCGAGCCTCTGATTGAGAGAGGCTAAGGATTCTCCTGCGAAGCTCCTGAGTGTCGATTCCTTGCAGAGTCGGACGCGGCTCGATGAAGTCAACTCGCTTGGATTTGTCTAGGAGAAAAAGAGCCAGCTCCTGGGTCTTGTTCAGAATGGCTGTGTCCCATTTCCACGTCTTGCCCCCGTACTTGACGCTTGAGTTAAACCGGTTCTTCAGCAACTCAAGGAACCGTCTCTTCGCCTCTATCTCGATGTGGTATCTGTAGTCGTCGCCTGTGAAATAGAAATCCTTCATGTCCAGTGTTCCAGTTTCGAACGCCTCTATCGTTGTGACGTCCCCTAGCCATCTGAAAGGCTCCTGCAAATCATACACCAACGACTCCTTGGTCTGCGATCCGGTGAACTCATGCAGAAAGCCGACCGCAGGCTCCAACCCAACAATGTTCACCGCTCTCCTCACGTAGCCCTCAATGACTCCGTAGGCATAGTTCAGGCAAAGATTGAACGGGTCACCGGCGTTGTATTGATGGCTTTTGACTATGCGGCTTTGGAAACAGAATGTTTCAGGTACGGTTGATTGAATGGCTAGCCAGTAGTGTTGAGCTACTCTTCCCTCAACAATTCTGAGGTCGTCCACCGTCCTCGCTCTTGAGGGCGCTAGAGCTTCTTTGTCGACTCTTCTACAATGCTTCTCAATGTCATATCTTACGCCAAGCCACTTCAACACGTCCCTGCTTCGCTGAATCTTAGCCCTCACAATCTCATACGCGATCCTAAACTTCTTCTGTGTGTCTTTGCAGGCTTCGAATTGGGCTGCTCTCAGATCAGCCTTCACAGGCATCGGAGGAAGAATACTGCTGATCAAGCTCCCATCAAAGCTGAGAATGAAGACTGGAACCTTGTTTCGGCTGAGCCAGTGAAACGCCTGTAACGAGATGTAGCCGCTGTGACCATCAATAATGATTGAGTCATATGGAATTCGCCTTGGCCTGAAAGAATATGATTCAGGCCTCTTGTCGAAGCCATCTCGGCCATCCGTGACATCAAGATCTGAACGTGAACGAAGGTTCTGTACTTTGATCTTCACGCCGTAACCTGAGAGATGAAGTGGATGCATTATTCCTCAACTCGGTTTGTCTTCGTTACAGACTTCGCAAGGGCCTCTCTAAAGCTGTTCAGAATCTCATCAACCGGGGTAAGCGTCTCATCACTGTCTACCTTGGAGATCTCTGGTTTTGATGGCAAGCTCTTGACAAAAGCAGCCCAATCCTGGGGTTTCAACCCATGTTCTTTGAGCTGCATCTCAAACCACTGATCAAACACACTCAAGAAATCCATCGCTCGTTTCAATCCTTCCTCAACCAACTGTGGGTCCTTCTTAGCCGCGCGAGCGAGTTCGAAGACCATTTTCGCCGTTGGGTAGTCTTTGACCAGATCTCGAATGATCTGAAAATAGTCCGTGAGGAATCCGGCGCGCAAACGCTCCGTGTTCTTTCCGTGGTCAGTCAGTTGGTACTCCAACCGTCGACCCTTGACAAGTCTTCGACTGACGACTGCAATAACCCCATAATTCTCCAATTCCTTCAAATAGCCGCTCAATATCGGCCTTGACAGCCCAGTCTTCTCCAGTAGCTCCCCGAAGGTTGAAGGTTTGTCTCTGATGGTTGTCAGAACCTTCCTCCGGTTAGACAGCTTGGTCGATCTCTGACGCGCAAATGGATCTCGACCCATGATTGATCCCCTAATTACAGTTAACTATAGTTTCGTTAGCTAACTACCTAAATACGCGTGCGTTATTAAAGGATTTCTGTAAGTCGGTGAAAAGCTTGGGAAAGAGAAGGCACTACAAGCAAGCTATCCTCCGGATGTTGCAGAAGTCTTCTCGGCCATTAGATGTTGAGAAGATTCGAACGGGCTGCAACATTGGAAACTGGAACACCGCTCTAAAGCATTGCTTAGAGCTTCAACTCGATGCCAAAATTCAAGGCGTCAAGTCTTCGAAGAGCTGGATATTCTGGATGCCAGATGAGAAGAACCAGAAACACCCCATCCCTGATGGGAGATTTCGAATTCAGAAATACCCCACCCCCGGTGGAGGATTTCTCAGAGATGAAAGACCTTGAACCACTAGTGGACGCAATTACCCTGACCGTCTACACAGCTTACATCGAAAACGTTGCTAAACCAAACAGCCTTCTGATTATCGCAAAGCCCGAATCAGGCAAAACGGAAGTAATGAAGAAGTTCATCGTCAACAAGAACATCGCGTACCTGAGCGATCTTACTGCATTCGGCATCGAACGAGACTATCTTGGCCGAATAGAGACAGGCGAGATACGTCACATCATAATACCAGACCTACTGAAACCTCTTTCACGAAAGGAATCCACAGTCAAGACGTTCATCACAATGATGAACGGACTGATCGAAGAAGGCATAGCCTCAGTCTCAACTTACGCAACCAGAAGATCATCAGATACTGCCGTGAGGTGCGGCATAATCACCGCAATAACAGGTGAGGAACTTCGCGATCAACGTCACAATTGGGGAAGAATCGGTTTCCTCTCAAGAATCGTTCCGTTCAGCTACAGTTACAGCATCGAGAGCGTAAAGAAAGTCTTCGACTATATCCTCGGACTCGATTACTTGAAGGAACACAACATTGAGCTAAAACGCATACCAAAGAACGACAAAGAGATCAAACTGCCACGCAGATACGCTCAGGCAATCTTGCCATCCACAACAGTCATCGCCAAGGCACAGAAAACATACGGTTTCCGCTTGCAGAAGCAATTCCAGGCACTACTGCAAGCCTCTGCATTGGAAAGAGGCCGAGCATCAGTCAACTCACGCGACGTAGATAGAATACTACACCTGATGAATTGGGTCAACTTCGACGAACATCCAATCTCCAAGAGGATGTCTGCCAAGGAATCGGAGACGTGACCAGCGTGCTTTCTTCTCGAATCTACCGAATGACGCTAGCAACTCACTGGTACGATCAAAAAGCCGGAAAGGCCAGAAGTTACGAGGCACATTTCAAAGTGGCAAGATACGGCAACATAACCACAGTGCGAAGAAGGCTGGCTCAAAGAGGAGTCCCATTCTTTCAGAGAGCCATTCTTCAACAATATGGCGTGAGGATTCCGAAGGGCAAGATCAGAGTCTCCTTTGAACGCGAAGAGCCAACCAGAAAGATCGAATCAAAAATGGAAATCAAGTTCCGACGAATGGAGTACCGGGCGAAACAACGTGAGGCCATTCCTATGCCTTCAAAGGTGTTTAGCTATGTCAAGAGACATCGGAGACGCAGACATCGATAAGATCAACACTCTCAAGATCGACAAGGATTGTTTCGTGGACGGAGATTGGCTAAGGGACTATCTCCGTCTCGTGATAATTCGTACATGTCGATCATTCAACGTCAACGTGCTGTCTGTGAAAATGTGCCCTAGCCGAAAGAAAGGGTTCCATCTGTACATCGAGATAGATCCACCAATTGAGCCAGATCTCGCCAATCGTCTGCAATGGTTACTTGGCGATGACTGCCAGAGAGTGGATTTCAACAGAGCAAGAATAAGGTCTGGGCTGAAGGAATGGAACAAACTCTTCGAAGAACCAGACAGAAGACTGAGAACAATCTGCCGACCTTCTCATCAGGGACGTCTCAGACAACCGCACTGAAAAGCTCCATGGAGAATCCATCAGCGTGAAGAAGACATGTTGCATAGGAAAAGAAGCCAACGAATTAGCGGAATCAGAAGTCTTAGGCGCAGAAAGGACCAGCTATGCGGAGTATTAGATGAGAAAAGCTCCGCTCTGAGCAGGTTTCTGCGACAAATCAGTCGAATTCTAGGAGTAAGTTTAGGTCTATCGCACAAAATTGCGTCAGAAAGCTCCCAAACTCATCAATTCACGTCTCGTTATGCCAGAAAGCTTCATATTGGCGCTCGTAGGAATCAATCAACGCAGGTGGATGGGGTGTTCGCAAGAAGGTTTACGGTGACAATCACATCTCAGATGGCTGATAGGCTGGAGGAAGAGAGGAAAAGGCGCTTCCTAGATTCCATACCTGAAACCATCAGTGTGATTCTCAGCGAGAGCCTTTCAGATTCCAAAGACGCTCAATGAAGATTTCTCTCCGAGAGGAATAATAGGGTCTTCAGCAGATCAGCTTCTCGGGGATTACATGAAGAATGCAAAGAGGAAAGTGGTCAAGGAGGGTTATGATCCCAAAAAGTCACTGGAAACCAGAGCTGCTGCAGACAAGATTGCCGGCTTCGGAAGTTTGGCGGGAGGTTACAGTCCGAAGACGTCAATCGAGACTAGAACAATTTCTGCCACAAAGCAGAAGACCAAAACCACAACCAAACATAAAGAGTAGAATTCCCGTTTGGACATCGGCCAGGTCACTCCATTAACATCGTTTGTAATCTCAATCCTCTCAGTGGTATTCTCACTTGTTGGACTACTGCTCACGATCGTGACTATTAGGCGGAATAATCAAGCCAGACAGCTCGAAATGTCACGAGCAGCATTCACCGACATACTTGCTCTTGAAAAGGAACTCTATGACAAGTATGCTGATTCCAACGAAGATCAGAAAAAGAAATGGGACAGCCTGCTGTTCAACTCGATTGAGTTCTTTGCTTTTCTCGTAAACAACAAATACGTCTCTGATGAGAAGATGATTGGTTTCTTTCGAGACGCGATAGTCGGTTGGTATGAAGGCATCTTTCTGAAGCACTACGGTCACGAGGAGATATGCGATGAAAAAACGTATCCCGAAATGAAGAAGCTCTGCAAGAAGATGATGGGCTCAGTCGATGGCACGCGCTGGTGAGTAGACCTATTTAGAGCGCGCGCTCAACAATACTACTGCGCTAGAACTGTGAACTGCTCAAGACTTTCTCAAGGCTCAATAGTTCACACTCACGCGCGCAGGCTTGGTCTTGTTAGGTAAGGCGGTCTTGTTCGAGCACGGAAAATGTATTACTTACCAATGCTAACAGAGAACTTCGTGCGCTAGTTGTAAAAGAGAGCGAGGAGTTCAGCAAGTCCTAAATTCAACGATAAGAATTGAATACTGGGGGTATTCGTTGCCATTCTGTCCGCATTGTGGCGCTGAGACACAACTAGGAGACACATTCTGCAGAATCTGCGGGAAGAATATGACGCTAGTAGCGCGCGAGTCAAGCTCAACGCCAGTCGTCACTGGGAAATCTCCTACTCCTGCGTCAACAGGAGTCAGCGAGTTTGACGTGTGGAAACCGATTCTCTGGTTAGTAGTCATTCTCTTCTTAGGCTATTTAAGCCCGCTCGCTCTAATGGGTCTCATAATACTTTTTTTTGCCACAATTTGGGTTTACCGCGACTCCAAGAAGCATGGACTCAGCGAATCACTCTGGATAGTTACTCTTCTGTTCGCTATAGTGGGATTACCATTGTACGCCTATCGACTGCATCAGCTAAGGACCGGCATGATAGTAGGCAAGCCCGCGGTTGAGAGGGGTAGAACGGACTATTTGAAGACTGGTACGAAAGTCGTTGCTGTGATATGGGTGGCTTCTCTGGCTGCACTCATTGTCTCGATATTGATGCACTACTCAGGTGAATCTCGGGTGTCTGATCTTCTTGCTATGGTATCCAGTGGAACGTTGGTCCTCTTCACGATTATCTTGCTGCCGCTGTCTGTGATCTTTTTGTTTACGAGGTTTCGCAGGAAAGGTTAGCGCGCACGCTTATTGAAGAAACTTTATGTGTTCAACAATTGGGAAAGAACAGAGGGGCAGCATGAGTGAGTTTCACTTGGTCGTTCAAGGCATTTGCACATGATCCAAACAACCCCCCGTCAATGCAATCAATCTGTAGCGTTAACCTGAGTCTAGTGAATACAATCGGAGTATTCCAACTATTCAAAGAGGCAGACGACCAGCAGACAGAATACAAAATCGTTGTACAAGACCCAAAGAGTCTGGGCACTCTGAGCGATGAACAGGCAACAATAAACAGATCTTCTCAAGACTTGGTTCTAGCTTGTAACATAGTACTACAGCAAGTCGCTCTATCAGTTTTCCGGCTGGAGCCGACCAAGCCCGATATCATGATAATTCCTTCTCCGGCCAAAGTCGTTTCGAGAGATACTCCAACTGGCAAGAGCATAGAAATCTCTGGAACAATTCGCGCAAGAGCAGAGGTATTTGTCAAAACCATCGCGCAAGAAGACCTTGACGAATCCCGTACCGTGCAGTTGTCCAACAGACTAAGTAAGATCCAGCGATTTGCCTTAGACAAGAGTTCAACCGTCCAGCGAGCCAACTTGATTAATGCTTTGCACGAGTACGAAGCAGCCATGGCATCGCTAGATCGCCTTACCATTTTCAAACACTTGTACAATGTGCTGGAGCTCGCAACTAACATTGACGATACAGATAGAGATGGGCCTGATCTTGACAAAAGAATGGCCGCAGTTATTGTTACGCCACAGAACAAGTGTGAGCATTGGCGAGATCTATACAATAGGACTAAGCACATCCATCGTGATTCAGCCGATGTTGAGACGTTCGTGAGTGGCACTGAAAGACTCACTGAATATGTTCCGGTAATGAGGCAAGCCTCAGGCAAAACCCTCGCCAACCTGTTGATGTATGTCTAAAGCGATTCCTTGAATCGTATGTCTATTCGCATTGTCTTCTGCCCACACTCTCAGGAAAGGAGAAGATCGGGCGATTGACGTCGTCAGGAGGGTCTTGGCGTGTGTATACCATAGTTCGGTGGGATGAATTAGAACTGGCAAGCTGGGAAATCAACTAGAATTTGAAAGCTTCTTCACAGACCCTTCTGCGTGCGCTTCGTCGTCGTCAGTGTGAGTATCCCTCGGTGCGGTCAAAATTGTGTGTGTGGCTAGAGTGGTGCGGCCGCCGGGATTTGAACCCGGGTTACCGGCTGTATCCGAAGTCAGTTTCTTGGGAAGCCGAAGTCATAGACCAGGCTGGACCACGGCCGCACAGTCGAAAGATAAGATGCTGAATAGGGCAATATAGCTAACGGTCGCAGTAGGCTGAGCGCGAATCGGGTGATGCAGAGGATGGTGAGACTGAACGAACTTGCGGCCGTTGAAGCGTCAAGAATGATGGCAGCCGGCCGGATCACTTCCGAGGCCTTGGTGGAGGCTTGTCTTGAGAAAATACGCGGTAGAGAAAAGATTGTCGGGGCTTGGGAATATCTCGATCCTGACCGAGCGCTTGAGCAAGCCAGAGCCTTGGATGGTCTGCCGCGTCGTGGTCCTCTTCATGGTATTCCTGTTGGTGTGAAGGATATCATGGACACGGCTGACATGCCGACCGCCTATGGATCAGGGATCTATCGCGACAATCATCCATCTTGGGACGCCTCTTGCGTCACAATGATCCGTGCTGCAGGAGGTCTGGTCCTTGGAAAGACTGTTACAACCGAATTCGCGGTCTTCCACCCAGGCAAGACAACGAATCCTCACAACCTGGCCCACACTCCGGGCGGGTCCTCCAGCGGATCAGCGGCGGCGGTGGCAGACTTCATGGTGCCGCTGGCCCTTGGAACCCAAACGGGCGGATCAATCATACGTCCCGCCTCGTTCTGTGGTGTCGTGGGCTACAAACCCACCTTCGGTCTAATCAACCGGGCAGGCGTCAAACCATGTGCCGAATCACTTGACACGGTCGGACTTTTCGCGAGAACTATTGAAGACGCAGCCTTCTTCGCTTCTGTTCTGACAGGAAGGCCTTCCTTGGTGCGCAGAGAGACGCTGGAGACTGCTCCTCGTATCGGCCTATGCCACACTCATGAATGGCCATATGCAGCACCAGAAACAATTCGGGCCTTTGAAGAGGCAGGGAATCGGCTCGCACGATCAGGAGCAGAGGTCAGAGAAGTGAACCTTCCGGAGCCGTTCGCACATCTTGTCGAAGCCCAAACCGCGATTATGCTCTATGAGATGGCGCGAGCATTCGCCTACGAATACACCAATCACCGAGACCAATTGAGCAGCAAGTTTCAGGAACTGGTCGAGTCAGGCCAAGCCTATTCCCCGGAGGAATATGACAAGGCACTTGCTCTGGCCACGAAATGTCGTGGTCTTCTGAACGATGTCTTCTCCAATCTAGATGTCTTGCTTGTGCCAAGTGCGGTAGGAGAGGCGCCTGAAGGCCTATCGTCAACGGGAGACCCGATCTTCAACCGTATCTGGACTCTCCTTCATGTTCCCTGCGTGAACATTCCCGCATCCACCGGCCCCAAAGGCCTCCCGGTTGGGCTTCAAATCGTGGGCCGAATAGGTGATGACGCGCATACTCTCGCAGCCTCAGACTGGGCCTTCAAACAACTCAAAGAGCAGCTGAATTGATCCTGATCAGAACCTTTACAGGAAGGTTAGGCTTGACAATTGAACGTCATCGATCACAGGGCTTTCGCATACTTTTTACGCCATAGCAGGCCTAACGTTCCTCTTCATCGTGATGTGGCTTGGAGCAAAGATACGTAGCTCTCACAGTTTGCTCAGCAATCTGGTTCACGCACAACTTCATTTCAAACTCTCTGTCAGTCCTTCTCCCACTGGTCACAAAGGAATTCGCCCTATCCTACTCAGAGACTGGCATTCTAGCCACATCAAGCCTTGCCGTCTTCGCTCTCATGCAACTCCCAACCGGATACCTTGTCAGCCGAACTGGAAGCAAGAAGATCATGGTCTTCGGAATCGCCTTTCTCTCCACATTCAACATCCTAGTTTCAACTGCCGCAAACTACACCCAATTCCTCGCCTTCCACATGCTGCGCGCTATCGGTTCAGGATGCCATCTGACCGTAGGCACGGCTTTCATATCAAACCTCTTCGGCGCCGCGGAAAGAGGAAAAGCCATAGGCACACACGAATCCGCAGTCTCGCTCGCAGGCCTACTCTCCCCCATAGCCACGGTCCCCCTTACCCTTCAACTCAGCTGGAGGACCACCTACCTCATCTACGGAACAGCAGGCCTCGCGATCGCATTAGCTGCATGGATATCTCTGCCAAACATCGAGACCTCCGAAGCGGTAAGAGCATCTGAATCAGAAAGCAAACAGAAACCCTCGAACGCAAAGATCCTGATGCTCCTTCTGATATTGACGATTCACGCCTTCGTCTTCCATGCGATCTCAACCTTTCTCCCCCTGTACCTTTCGACGGAGAAGCAGATCCTGCTAATCTATCTCGGGTACTATGTGGCCGTTCCAAGTCTACTCGGGCTGTTCGGCAGGCCACTCGGAGGCCACCTATCCGACAAGATAGGTCGAAGAAGCATGACTCTGATATCGCTGGCATCATTGGCCTCAGGAATAACCCTAACGGTCCTAACCAGCGGAGGATACATGCTAATCCTATCCCTAGCACTACTTGGATTCGGCCTGCACACGGTCATTCCTGTACTGTTCGCCTTCCTGATGGACATGTTTCACCCATCAAGACGCGCCCTCATCGCCGGAAGAATCAACACCGTACGACACTTGATAGCGGGAACAAGCCCAACCATAGTAGGCGCAATCGCGGACTCGGCAGGCTTCTCAACTGCCTTCCTCGTCCTCGCATTTGCGGTCGTCACCAACCTCCTCGTAGCACTGAGAATGCCGACAGAGAAATCATAGGTAATGTATGCTGGATGAGACTCGCACTTTTCAAGTCGCCTCCCAAGGCGCTCTGCACCTGCCCAAGCAAATACAGCCTCAACACATACACCGGGAGATGCGGTCACAACTG
>Ga0315280_10005041_pt1 | contig 19103 bp, 18 predicted proteins | sample YL17G06_40_MG_FD_203697 | JGI IMG/M metagenome (GOLD analysis project Ga0315280, IMG submission 203697) | Sediment microbial communities from Yellowstone Lake, YNP, Wyoming, USA - YL17G06_40 | ecosystem: Environmental > Aquatic > Freshwater > Lake > Sediment | place: USA: Wyoming | collected... | reverse complement strand
TACGCCACGGCGCGCCACGTCGACCGCCAGCCCAAGGAGCGGCCCACGCTTTACGCCGCCATGTCGAAGTGCTTCGCCTCCGACGTCGCCATGGATGTTACCGTGGACGCCGTGCAGGTTTTCGGCGGCTACGGCTACATGCACGACTACCCCATCGAGAAGTACATGCGCGACGCCAAGATCACCCAGATTTACGAAGGCACCAACCAAATCCAGCGCGAGGAGATCTCCAAAGTGTTGATCGGCGGTTTCCACTCGCGCCGCTCCGCGAGCGCCGCCCGCGCTGCGTAGCGCTGGGCTTCAGCCTGCCATCGGCCGAATTCCGTGATAGCTCGTTTTGCCCAGACGGGATTGTGGAAGAGGAGGGGGCCGTGTTGGCTTTCGCTTTGTATTCGCCTACGAGACGCCGCTCCGCCCGACCCAAAGATGATCCTCGTCGAAGGCGCCCGGCCTCGGTTTTAGATTTTCACTTCACTGATCTGAATCGTCGGCTGGGTGTTCGTGTAGTTCGGGATATCAGCCATTATTGCCTGCGCATGGGGTCCGAAGGAGGTCTGAAAGGCTTCCACCGACTCGAACAGAAGGTGTCCCAGGGCCAGAAACGGCGGAGGCGAGCCAGGCAGTGGGCCGGCGAGACCCTGCTCCACGGCGACACCCTTGAGTGCTGCGCCGAGCTTTTGCCGAAGCAAGGGTATATGAGTATCGCAGTAGTACGCCATATCAAACGTACTGCCTTCGTTGTTCGGATACATTACGCTGACCTTGATCATTGTACGTTCCTCGCAAGTGTGTGCGGTATACGGACCGGTTGACCAAGACCCTCCCGGGTCCGTCATTCTGCCATGGCGTCTCTCCGCGCGCAAAGTGGAGGGTCGCGGGCGCAGCGCAAGGTTCGTTGTTCAACCTTGCGGCTTTTCAAAGATCTCGAAAAGCCGCAGCGCCGGACCACGAGCGTTGCGCTACGAAGTCAGAAGGTAAAGCGCGTCTCCAGCTCGATGCGCCGGTTGGCGGTGGAGGTACCGAAGAAGCCGCCGCCCAGGGCGTTAGACGTTCCAAACAGCGGCGAGCTGAGGTTGCCGATGGGCGACGCCAGGTTCACGTTGTTAAACAGGTTGTGCACATCGAGCGTGATCTCGATCGTGTAGCGCTTGTTTCCGAGAGGGCGGAACATGCCGGGCGGTGGTCCGCCCGCCCCACTCAGCCCGCGCGGACCCAGGCCGCCTCCCGGAGGGCCGCCCCGGCCTCCGCCGCGAGGCCCGCCGCCCGGGAAATCGCTTGACGCACGACTCTCACCCTTGCCGAAGCTAAAGATTTTGGTCAGGTGCATGTTCAAGCTGAATCGCCCCGGACCGTCCCCGTAATTGCGCGGGATGATGGTCGCGCCGGGCAGGGGAAGGCTGTCGAAAGTCCCATAGGCCGTTTGCACCACGCTCGGGCGAGTGAGATCCGTAGCAAGGGCCGGCCGATCGTTGAACAGCGAGTCGCCGTTCAGGTCCCTCCCCACCACGATGTCAAACGGCTGGCCGGAGGAGATTTGCATGAACGGGCTGATGCGGAAGCCGAGCGGCAAAGCAATCATGCCTCCCATGAAGAACCGCTGGCGGATGTCAAACATGGCGCGGCCGTACTCCGTGCGCCAGTCGTACTGATTGGCAGGGAAGCTGCCCGCCCCGTCGGTGTTGCTGCGCGCCTGGTTGAGCATGTAGAAGCCGAAGAGCGAGTATTTCGAACTGACGCGGGCGTTGAAATTGGTGATGAGCTGGCTCTGATTGAAAATCCCGGTCGATTCGTACTGGTAGATATTCTCGCTGCCGCCGTAAGGCCGCACGCCGCTCGTCGGGTCCAGCGGGTCGTAAGTGCCGGGCAGCGGCGCGTTGATGTTCCGCGAACGGAGCATGTGCACGCCATGGGAGTTGCTGTAGGTGACGGCGACGGTGATGTTCTTGGGCAACTGCCTTTCGATCCCAACCGCTGACTGGACGGTATAGGGAGCCCGGAGGTCCGCCGCCACGCGGCGAATGGTCTGCGGTGCGGCGTTGCCCTCCAAATCAGCGATGGCCGGAATGTTGGGGAAGAAGTCGGGGTTCGGGACCAGGAACTGCTGTTGTGTGATCCCGTTCAGGCGCAGGGCCTGGAGCGTCAGGTCCGAGGAGACGCGGTCATAGAAAACACCCCCGCCGGCGCGCAGCACGGTCTGGGGTTGGCCCGTCTTGCTTCGGCCCAGTCCCCAGGCGAGGCCCAAGCGGGGCGCGAAGTCGCGGTGATCGCCGATCTGGTTCTGCGTCTCATAGCGAAGGCCGGCGCTCAGGCTGAGATTCGGCCGAACCCGCCAATCGTCCTGCAGGAAAAGGCCGACATCATACTGATTGAGGCTGGCGAGCGGGTCGCCGCCGATGATCGAGAACTGGCTCGCGCCCCCGCCTTGCGCGCGGATCTGCTCAGGCGTCAGGCCGTTCTCAAGACCCAGGAGCGTCACGCGATAGGCATCGAGCGATGTAAAGGTAAAGGTGCCGTTGTAGCTTTGCAGGGAGCGGTTCCACAGGTTCAGGTCGCGCAGGCGCCCGCCGAACTTGACGAAGTGCTTGTTAATCGTCACCGAGGTCGTGTTCTGGACCTCGTAGTGATCGTGGTTGTTCGTGACCAGGCCCATGCTGGCGCCACCACCCGTGAAGGCAGCCAGCACCGAGATCGTCGGCTGGGAGTTGTCGCTAGTCTGGTCGGTGCGCTGACGCATATATTGGAAGCGCGTTTCGTTGACCGCGCGCGCGCCGAGGACCGCCGTCTCCGTAATCTGGACGGTTTGCTCCGTGTTGCGCATATCGTAGGCTTGGGAAGCCAAGGAAAACTGCCCGACGCCGTTGTTGTCTGACGCTCGTTGCGCGTAACTGTAGCGCGCCACCAGCGTGTTCTTGGGAGTCAATTGATAATCCACGCGCGGGCTGAACGTGGTGCGCCAGGTGGGATTCAAGACCGCCTGGCTGAAGGGCGTCACGTTGAAGGCGGGATCGAGCGTGAGCGCGCTGACCGCGGAAACTTCGCCCACGTCGCGACGCTCGGCGTCCAGGAAGAAGGAGGCCTTTTTGCCGAGCGGGCCGCCCAGGTTGCCGCCGAACTGCCGCGCCTGGTAAGGCGGTTTGGTCGGCGCGAAAGGATTGCGCGAGTTGAAAACCGAATCCCCAAATTCGAAGAAAGTCTGGCCGTGAAACTTATCGGTGCCGGGTTTGGTGAAGATCTCGATGCGACCGAAACCGAGCCGGTCGTATTCTGCGGCGAAGGGGCTCTGGTTGACGCGAATTTCGCGAATCGATTCCTTGGGCGGCAGGCGGCCACCGGTGAAGCCGTCAATGTAGATCTCGCCTCCGTTCGGTCCTGCCGCCGGCCCTGCCAACGCCTGCAGCTCGTCCGCCAAGTCATCGGGGTTATCGGAAAGGGCCTTGAGGTCCTCACCCTTCATCACCAGCGCGCCGACGGTGCTCGTGGGGCTGACACTGACCTGCGAACTCTCTCCCTGTACCGTGACCTTCTGCTTTTCCAGAAACACGACGAGCTGCGCGTCCACAACCTGGGGCTGGCCGCGCGCGATCACGACGCCGGGCTTCTCGAAGTCGGCAAAGCCCTTCGCACGGATTTGCACTGTGTAAGTACCGGGCGGCAGATTGCGAAAAGCGTAGCGGCCCTGCTCGTCGGTCTGGGCCACCAACGCCGCTCCGCCAGGTCCGATGACGGTGACGGTGATGGCGGGAACGGAAGCGCCGGACGGGTCAGTGACTTGACCGCGCAGGCTGACATCACTCGACTGCGCGAAGAGCACGACAGAAAAAAGAGACGACGTGAGCATCGCGCCTAACGCCCATCCCAGGTTTCGAATAAGACCGAACATTTGGAGATCCTCCAGAGATTCCCAATGAATGCCGTCGTTCCGAAAATCGAAAATGGCCCTCCAGCGCACCGGGGACCCTCACCGGCAATCTACATCACGGGCCGCCTTCCCCCATGCTCATGTTCCAGGGCCCCAGCTCCATCTGCGTGCTGCCCTTCGGCTGGGCAGCCAAGATGGGCTCCACGCCAGCCAGGACGGTAATGGCCGTTACCTCCGTCGGCTTCGCTCCCTGCGTGCTCAGCACGATCAGCGCATCACCGGGCTTCAGTTCGCTGAGAGCCAGCGGGGGTGTGCGCTCAAGCATTTGCTGAAAGTTGGGCGGTCCGTTGCCACGCTGACCCCCGGGGCCACCGGGTTGAGAACCCCCGACCGCCGCGCCGGAGGACGCTCCATCGCGACGCGAACTCCCGGGTGCGCCAACCTGCTGCTGCCCGGGTGGCGCGCCGGGAGGCGGTCCGCCGGAGCTGTACGATGCCATCATCTGGGCAAGGAAGGGTGGAAGGCGGTGCAGCTTCGAATCGGCGTTTGTCCGCACCAAGACAGGCTGGCCCGTCGCCAAATCCTTCACCGTCACGGCACCACTCGGCGCGTCAACAGAAATCACCGTAGCCCCGAGGTTACGAAAGGTTCCCGAAACCAGCTTCTCGGCAGCGAAGCGGTTGCCGTCTTCGCTCTTCGTGCCCAGAGCGCGCGCCTGGTCACCCACTTTGATTTCTTCCAAGGTGCTGGGTTGGGCGTCGCTGAACTTGACCGAATCCGGGGCGTAGCGAAGCAGCACCGCATTGGCCTCGAGCGTAACGCCCACGGGGTGAGTCAGATTTCCCGGCGTGGGCGGCACGTTCGGAGCCGCAATGGTGATCTCCTTGGTCGCCGGATTCACCGCCTTCACCAGTCCCCCGATCCCGCGCCGGCGCCATTCGGCTTGCTCGGCCTCGCGGGCCTTTTCAAGATCCGTCTTGGCCATCACGATGACGGACGTGGCGAGGACGGATTTCTGGTCCTCAGAAACGCGGCCGCGAATCAACACCCGGTCGCCGAGGCTAATCTCGCCGACGCTGATCGGGGTGGCTGCCTTCAGGTCCTTTGCACCCGGTGGGACGCGCACCACCGAGATTCCTTCCGGCAGCGGGACCAGCAGCTCGGGACCAGCGTCCGTCTGCAAGGTGAGGCTGCCCGTCTTGATTTGAGTGACCACGCCGATGGGTCGGACCGGCTGAGCGGATGACGCGCCGGGCGCCGACGATGGGGCCGTTCCCGGGCCTTGTGCCAGAGCCACCCCCGCCCAGGCCGCCATCAACAACACGATCCCTCTCTTCATGCTGCTTCCCCTCTCAGTTCGAGCACCCGTTTGCCCCACGAATCCTCTTTGACCCTGTCCTGTAAGGCGCGTGCCGAATCTCTTCGGCTTCCTCCCGACAAGCCGCACCGTCCCCAGCGACGCTCAGGTGGAGTACGGCGGTGACAAGCTATTTCTGACCGCTGCCACTTGTGCGCTTGGCCGTCCACTCGCCATCGAACCGTTCACTGTGGACGTTGCCCTTCATGGAGTCCCCATCAACTGTGCCGGTGTACTCCAGCGTAAAGGTCCCGTTCGGAGTCTCGCGCTTCACGGTAAAGCTGATCTTGTTGCCCGTGACGGATCCCTCCAGCGGCGCCGGCCCGCGCCGCCCTTCGAGGGTTCCCTTAATCGTTCCGCCGTCCTGCTGGATGGTGAGGGTCTGGGTCATGGTTCCACGCGGACCCTCGGATGTCATCTCCCAGGTCCCAGCGACCTTCGCGGGCTCGTCGGCGGCCATTACGCTGCCGCTCCAGATGAGCGGCGCGCCCAAAGCTAAGGCAAATGCCAGCAAACAAGTGCTTCTCTTCATATCGTCATCTCCTTCTCAACGATTCTCCCGGTCGCGCGTGGGGGACCTATGGCCGCGAATCTCAAAGTATAGGGCGAGCGTTCGGCGCTGTCCTGCTCTTCTTGGGCTGAGACGGCGGCCAGAAGTGCCGAAGTCTGACGCCTCCAGCGATCTCAGCAAGGCCCGTCGCCACCTTCGCTGCTTTCGTTTCTGGACCGACGCCTCCACTGAGGCACGAAATGACCTTGGTGTCGCGACCTCGGGTGCCGGGGTCAAGTTAATAGACGGCCTCGGAGAGGAAAGGGTTACTCTTCCTCGTCAATTCGAAGTAGGACATTTTGCCCGAAGCCGCACACCTTGAACGGCCCCTGGCCCCTTCGATAGGGCGGGGGGAGTCAATTCTGTGGCCTCGAAAGGCCGTGACGTTAGACCACGAAGGTTACGCTGCACTGGCGGGAGTTGCGCGGAAGCCCGGGAAGCAGCGACAATCGCCTGCCGCGAGGGACGGGGCGGGTGAGCCACAAAACCATCTGCCGCCTGGTGGTCTGCCACGTGCTCGGGCTCGCTCCCTCCGAATACCGCCGCCGCCTCTCCATGGACAACGCCGCCGTAAATATCCTCCGGCGGGATGAAGAGGGTTGGCGCCTCGTCCTCTTCAATGATACCTCACACCTCCGAGTTCCGCGCCCCGAGCCCGCTTCCTTGAACGGGGTTTTCTGAGCCAATCGCGTGGGGGCGGGGAGTCTACGTCGCCACGTTGCGATATGTGGGAGCGGACCTGTATCTCCGCTCCTTGCGGCGTGTCATCCCGATCCCCAGCGCGGGAGAAGGCTCTCATCGGCGATTTCCGGTTAGCGGTTGGTTTGGGTAGCGCGGACCTTTGCGGTCCGCGGCATACGCTCGGGGCATTAGAAGATGCCCGGCAAGTGGCGGCGGTTCAAGGGAGGGGTTCGGTGCGGTTGGGATCGCGCCCGTAAACCTTTTTTTTCGGGTAGTGATGCGCTCGGTATTCCTGGATCTCCTGCTCTCCGATACCCAGGTGGGCCTCAGCGCGCGACTCCGGGGTTTCTCCATCCAGTTCCCGCTGCAAGCGTACAAAGCAGATGCCTGGACCATCCTGGAAGCTCAAAGAGCCCGCGCGAAACGCCTCGGAGAGGACTTTGACGGTAAATTCGCGGCTCTCCGCGGGAGGGTCGATCACATCAAAATTATAAACGCGAGATCTGCTAACGATGCTGAACCCGGCATATTGGATGTACATGGCAGACTCCTTTCGGTCCCGGCCGGCGAGAGCGGCTCTCCAGACGGACCGGCTTGACGGGCTGAGTCAGGGGATGTCAGAAAGCATCGCGTTCCTCATGCCCCGATGTGGCCCCGGAAAGCTGTTGGATGGGCGGACGCTGAGGCGCGCCGGTCAGGCCACGGGCTCTTTCTTGCGCGCCTCACTCCCAATCACTTTGAACGCTTTCGGAGAGGTCACGAGCTTCTTGACGCCCACGGTCTGGAAACACACCATCGTATGCTGGCGGTCGCATTCTAAGATCGTGCCCCACCCGTATCGGGAATGACGAACGTGTTGCCCATCCCTCAGTTTCATTGCTGACCTCTCACTCTAGAAGCGTCGCCCGCCACGATCGGAGCGACCCCGGTCACCTCTACCGCCACCGCCTGGGCCCCTGCCAAAGCCCGTCCGCTGGGGCTTAGCCTCGTTCACGGTCAACGGACGGCCCTCAAGAGCCTGACCATTCAATCCGGCGATCGCCCGCTGGAGGTCTTCGCCTTCCGCCAGCTCGACAAAGCCGAACCCGCGCGGCGCTCCCGTCAACTTATCGCGAATCACCACCGCCGACGCCACTTGGAAGCCAGCGTTAATCACAAATTCGTTGAGTTGAGCGTCGCTGATGCTATGCGGAAGGTTGCCTACAAAGAGTTTCGAAGCCATTTGATCCTCCATTTGAAGGCGGCCTGGGGGAGGTCCGCCCGGTTACGTTTACTGACAAAGCCCGCCGACGCAAAATGAGACAATGCGCGGTTTTCAGACGGCATTCCTTTGAACCTCTGTCCGCTTGACCGGGACTGAGATCGTTCTCATCTGGGCTCGAGACTGTCTGGCCTTGGCGTCTTGCTTTCCAGCGCCTTTCGCAATTCTCGGATACCCTTTCGGCGCAAAATCTTGCGTTTTCGTTCGCGGCCGAACCGGGCCTTGTCACCATTGCTTTCCGACACGGTTTCTCCCTTCGCGAGGCCTCTGCTTTTTGTTACGCGCTAACCCGTTTGGGTCGGCGCCCTTCCGCATGGTGCGTGGCCGCGGGTTGAAACGCGTCTTCCCGGAGATAGCGCGGGCGGGCAGTCACCATCACGTGGAGCAGTCCCAGAAAACGCTCCAGGATCACTTGGGTAATTTCCAGGCAATTGAACATCCGATGGCCGGGTTTCGCGAAGCCCCGCTTAAAGGCCCGGCGTGCCGTTTGCCGTCTGCCAAAACCCAGAGCCGTCGCCTTGATTTCACCAGCCGCGGGGACAAAGGTCCAACCCGCTTCGCAGATCTTTCGACGCAGACCGTGACCATCGAGGCTTTTGACTAATCTCCACCCATTCGAAAAGGGTGTGCTCTCGGAGCGCAGGAAATTCGGCAGGTGCGCGCCATCCTCGATCAGGATGCTCCCGGCTTGGATTTCGTCTCCCATGGACTCTTCCCCCGTTGATTACGGCAGGACGCTGGAACCCTCGCTCACTGCCTCACAGTGACTCGTTTAGCCGGTTGGGATGGATGATCCCGGAAACGGAGCGCAGCGGTGTCGTCCTCACTGCCGCCAACGAGATCAGAAATGTTGCCAGGCACGCCACATCCAGCCAGAGAAACATCCCACGAGGAAGCGTAACAGGTACTACGGGATTGAAGAGCACGGCAATCGACAAGAACCCGGCTCCCCAAATGTACTTGCCCGCGCGCCACGCCTGCGCGACAACCAGAGCGGCACCCACACAAACCACAAATTGCAGCAGTATCTCGTAACTCGCGGACGGTCGCCAAAAGAATGCGGTGAGCAGCGCCGCGATGGAGACCCATTTCATCATCTTCGTGAGCATTGGAAACCTCGTTTCTTCGCTTCGACTTGTTCCTCTTCTCGGGCCAGGAGAGACAGCGAACCCGGCCGCCCCCACCGAACCGGAAGGTTGGTAGCCTTCAGGCGTTTCTCTGAGACGCGCGATCGCAGATAATCTGACTTAGTTCAGATGACCTGGAAGGTGAGTTGGAGAGCTCCTCTTCTTAACTACTCTAAGTGAATTCACTTTGCTTGTCAAGACAAATATGAGATATTCAACCCGTCGAAAGAACTGTTTAACCCGTTGAGGTTAACAAGCCTGGAGGAATGCAGTGGACGTACCTTTAGTCATCAGGCAGAGGCTGGAGCAGTTAGGGGTCGAGCAGAGAGAATTGGCGAGCGCCGCTGAAGTTACGGAGTCCTATATTTCCCAGTTGCTGACGCGGAGAAAAGCTCCCCCCGCACCTGACCGGACGGATATCTATAACAAGATGGAGCAGTTCTTGAAGCTCCCGAGAGGCGAGCTTGCGAAGTTGGCTGACCTCCAGCGCAAGGAGCAATGGAAGCGCAAGTTGGCAGACCCGCCCGCGCCCTTGATCAAAGAAGTTCGCGAGCTGATTCTTCGGAAATGCCGACCTGAGAAAGAGAAACCCATACGTGCGATTTTTGAGAAGCAGCCTTTCGGAGAACTCGAACGCCTCGTCACCCAGAAGCTTCTGGACGTGGTCAAGGCAATCGCCAAAGAAGAATTGGGGAATGAAAACTGGCTCCACCTGATGGCTCGACTCAGCAACCGAAGGTATGAAGAGATGCGGGTCATCATTCTTGAATTCCTGGACGCGGATGTTTTCACCGTGTCGATCGAAAACTGCATCGCCTTCCTGGACCCGCTGATTGAATCCTGGGACATCAACCTCGCGACTTTTGGTATGGAGATTGTCCTCAACCGGAGAGTCGCATCGGGGGAGCCCAAAAGGTTTGAGTTTGTCGAAAGGGAACCTGGAGAGCCTGGCGAGGAAGAGCCGGGGCTCAAGGAATTCCTTGAGACTCCCGTCCTCTCCCGGGATGCGACCCAGGAGGAGATCGAGTTTCTGAAAAAGCTGAAGTTCAAAGGAAAACGGCCTACCCCGCTCTATTACTACCGGGAACTGCAAAACCTCAGGGACCCTCTCCATTTTCGCGCGCCATAATCCAGGTAGCACAGCGCCGAAAGCATTTGGGTTGGGCCTACCAGCCCATCTCCGGGAAGGGCGAAAGAGGATCCTATTCCCTCTCGGTGCGATCAGGATGACAGAATGGGGCTTGGGATGAAAGTCAGTGGGACGATTCGGAGTTTTCCAGCTCGAGCCCTGCCCCAAGAGCACTGCGCGTCGTGACACTTTGTCCTCTCTATTCCTTTCTTCGCCCAGCAACGCCGAAAATTCTGCGCTATCTCATGAGCCGCTTCGCACAGGCAAGCCTGGATGTTCTGACGGCCACTGGCGCCCAGTTGGAGAAAGGGGTCCAAGCTACGCTGGCCTACACACCGAGCCCGGGCTACATGTCGCGGAGGAGCGATTCGAGTTGGGGGAGCAGGGTGATCCGCGGGCTTTCGGCGTTCGGGTAGGCGCCAACGCGGTCGATGAGCACGCCCGCGAGGCCGGCGAGGTGCGCGCCGCCCATGTCCGTGGCGTTCGTGTCGCCGACAAAGAGCGCTTCCTGCGCCCAAACACCCGCGTGCTGGAGGGCGATCTTGAAAATACCGGGATGGGGTTTTTCGACGCCGACGATGGCGGAGTCGATGACGGTTTCGAAGTGGCGCGCCAAATCAAGCCGTTGGAGCTGCTGCTCCATCGTGCCGATGGAATTCGAAATCACGCCCAGGTAGTAGCCCTGCGCGCGGAGCTTCTCGAGGAAGGGCGGCGTCTCGGGCAGCACGCGCGACCAGAGCGTGATGTCGCGGAAGCCGTCGGCAATGCGCCGGATCACGCGCAGGCGCTCGGGTTCCGGCACCCCGACGCGTCCGACCAGGGCCTTCAGGTACTCACCCCAGTAATAGGGATCGATGGTGCGCGGCACTTCGCCCTGGCGGATTTGCGGCCAGAGCCATTCGTCGAGCTTCTGCTTGCCGGCGCGTTCGGCGGCGAAGAAATCCTCGGCGGTGGAAGGGTATCCTTGCCTGGTCAGATCCTCGGCAAGCTCCTCGACGCGGGGATAGACCAGCGTGTTTCCGGCATCGAAGAAGATGGCGCGCAGCCTAGTCGGCATCGTGTGCTCGTCTCGCCATGTAATTGGATTTCAGATTGACCGCCGGATCCGGGCTCGACCAGGCTCAACGATAATCAGCGCGCCTGGAAATTCGCTCTCCTCAATCGTCGTCAGTATCTGAACGACGGCATCGACCACCGCACGGCTGCGCATTTCCGAAAGAAATCTGACTACGACAATTCCTTGGTGACTTCCCAAAGGGAACTGCAGCACATTCCCGAAATCGGTGTCGCGGGAAACGAGAACTGCTTTACGCTCCTGGGCGAGAGCAAACACGCTCCCGTCAGGGGCCCCACGTTGCCCCATTTCGATAACGTGTTCACACGCGTGTCCCTTTTTGCGGAGAGCTCCGCTGAGGGAGAGCGGAAGGTCTTCGTCAATCAGGAAGCATGCCATCAGCGGTGCACCCGGATAGCTTCTTCCTCCAGCCGCTTGGCCGCGTAACTCAAGGCCGCCCGAACGTCCTCGACTGTGATGCCATACTCGCGGGCCACTTCCTCGGGGGAATCACCCGCCGCGACCGCCCCTACGACGATAGCTACGGGGAGACGCGTGCCTTCGATGACGGGCTTGCCGAAGCGGACTTCGGAATCCACAGTGATCCTGGGTGCGATCTGTGCCATTGCTCCCTTCCTGGAAACGAATTATACCATGCCCACGCGGAGCGCGTTGGCGAGCGAATTCGCTTGACCCGACCGCGAGTGCGTCTCTAGAGTAGAAAATTCGGAGTGAGCGCCATGAACTCATGTGCAGGCCGCAACAAGACTGACGCGTTTCGGGTGCTGGCGCTCTTTCCCCTTCTGTTCGGCCTCGCGCTGACCCCGCCGCTCACCGCAGAAGATCAGAAACCGGCCCCCCAACCCGCGCCGTCAGAAAACGCTCGAGACTCTGGCCGCGCCGCGGCTTCTTCCGAGGCCGCGACCGAGTCCGCGGCGCTCGACGAGGCTATCTCCGTCTCGCAAGGCAATCCCCAGGCGCTCATCAAGAATCTCGAAGCCTTCCTGGAGAAGTATCCGAAGACGGCGCGGCGCGAGCAGGTGCTGCGGACGATCTACAGGCAGGCTTTGCAGGGGAACGACCCTCGGAAGGCGGCGGCGACGGCCGAAAAGCTACTGGAATTCAATCCTCAGGATGCCGACCTGCTGGGCGCGCTGACCGATCTGTACGGCCGCCAGAACGATCCGGCGAGCTGCGAAAAGGCGCTGCAGTACGCCACGCGCTTCATCGAACACGCGGAGAAGCTCTCCGACGAGAAGCGCCCCAGCGAAATTCCGGCTGAGAAGTGGAAGGATGTGCGCGATCTGTATCGCGCCACCGCCTACTCCATGCGGGGGAAGATTTACGCCCAGTCGGATGAAAATGGGAAGGCCGCCGCCGACTTCGAAAAGAGCCTGGCGACCTACCCCACGGCGCAGGTGGCCGAACAATTGGGTGACGCGGCCATGAAGCTCAGTGAGGTTCCCCGCGCCATCGACGCCTATGCCACGGCGTTCATGCTTCCCGACAAGCGCGTGGACACCGCGCGGCGCGAACAGATCCGCAGGAAGCTCGGCAGCGCCTACGCGCGGACGCATCCCTCGGAGCAGGGACTCGGCGACCTGATCCTCGCCCACTACGACGAGCTGGTTCGCTCCAACCCCGCGCGCTTCGCCGCCGAGGGGAACGCCAACGCCGAGGTCCGCGACCCGTTAGAGTTTGTTCTCGCGCGCCTGGACGGCACACCCCTGAAGCTCGCCGAATTCCGCGGCAAGATCCTGGTCATGGACTTCTGGGCGACGTGGTGCGGCCCCTGCCGGCTGGAAGGCAAACTCCTCGAGCGGGTGCGGGAAACGTTCCGCGCAGAGAAGTCCGTGGAATTCCTGGCCGTCAACACGGACGAAGAACCCAGCGTGGTTTCCAACTTCGTCAAGGAGGAAGGGTGGAAGGTGCCAGTAGTCTATGCGCGGGGCCTGGACGGTTTTCTCGGCATCCGTGCGCTGCCCACGGTTCTCATCCTCGACGCGGAAGGCCGCGTGGTTTTTCGTCAGGCCGGGATCGACCCGGGAAGCTTCGTCACCACGATCGAGGAGAAAGTCCGTCAGCTATCAGGGAGAATGGGGAATTGAGGGATCTGGCGATGGAGAGGTTGCGCGCTGGAATGATCGAACTTTCGAAGCGCCGCTGCAATGCCTGCCACTAGGAAGCCCCGTGCAACTCTCCCAATAATCGCAGCCTCTCCTCCTCTGGCAAGAAGGCGGCGCGAATGGCGTTCTCGCAAAGGGCTACAATCTGCGCACGGGTGAGGGAGTAGGCCTCCGCGGAGCGCAAGAATTCCTCTTCCAGACTTGTTCCGAACATCGCGGGGTCGTCGGAATTCAGCGTGACGACCAGGCCACGCTCGAGGAAACGCGGCAGGGGATGGTCTTCGATGCGCGCGATCAATCCGGTTGCCACATTGCTCGTTGGGCACACCTCCAGCGGGATGCGCCGCTCGCGCAAAAGGTCTATGACGCGGGGGTCCTGAATGGCCGTCAGGCCGTGGCCGATGCGCTCGGCGCCGAGGAGCTCCACGGCTTGGCGAATGCTCTCGGGGCCGACCGTTTCGCCGGCATGCGCGGTCAGGTGCAACCCCGCCTCGCGCGCCTCCCGAAAGACATCTACAAAGAGCTCCGCCGGGCCACGCTCCTCATTGCCCCCGATACCGAAGGCCACCACGCCGCGGTCACGAAACCGCGTGGCCCAGCGTAAGACGTCGCGCGTGTGTTCGACCCCGAAATGACGAATCGGGTCGAAGATCCATTGAAAGCGAATGCCCCGCTGCGCCTCCGCTTCCGCCGCGGCTGCGGCGACCGCCTCGAAGACCGCCTCCACCGATTGCTTCTTCCAGAGCAGAACGCCCACGGCAAGCGTGACCTCAGCGTACCTCACGTTCTGCCGTTGGAGTTCCTCGGCCAGGCGCGTGGTGGCAAGGGCATAGTCCTCCGGAGTCTTCAGGAGCAGCGCGATTACGCCGAAGGCCTTCAGAAAGTTACCGAAATTGCCGTACCGATAGGAGTCTCGCCGACGTTCGCTGATCCAGTTGCCGACTTCCCGGCGCAGCCAACGCTTGTTCCGGGAAAGCTCCTGCAGAGTCTCCGGACGCACGCTGCCTTCGAGGTGCAGGTGAAGTTCAACCTTGGGCAGGCGACAGATGAATGTCTCGAGAGAGGGTGAGGGATTCACGAAAGGTGTCAGGTCTTGGGTGTCAGGCGCCGGGTGTCAGAAGAATGGATGCGGTCCCCGCTCGAGGGAAACCAATGCCTGACACCTGAAACCTGGAACCTGACACCTTTTCAACGCGCCGGCAGCGCAGGCCGGCCGGCATTCAGCCACGCCGTATACCAGTAAGAGCCCGTGTCGTGCGCGGCGTTGTTGAGCTCGCGAACGGCGACGGAGCCGATTTGCGTGTAGAACCGGTCGAAATAATCATCGTTGTAGTCACGCAGGCCTTCGAGCGCCACGCGGTCGGCGAGCAGGATTTGGTTGACCCAAGTATTGGCCTCGAGGACAGCGTCAAAGGCGCGCTCGGTCGGGTCGTCGATCTTCGTGGCCGGTGCCGGACGGAAGATGAAGAAGCCCTGAAAGCGGTCAATCAGCGTCATGCCGAAGCGGGTGGCGAGTCCGGTCTGCCCGGTTAGCTGGCCGTCGTAATTGGAGGTCGTGTGCAGGGGATCGTGCGTGTCGGCCACGTAGTGGCCCAGCGCCGCAGCCGCCGCCTTGGCCTCGTCCCATTTCTGGGCCCTCAGCGCATTGGTCAAACGCAGGCTGTATTCGCCGACATGCCAGGGGAGCAGCCCGTTGCGGTTGATGCGGCTCCCGCCCAGCTTCTCTGCCGCCTGCTTGAAGTCGTGCGGGAGTTCGAGGTACGGGAACATCCCGTACCTGTCCAGATACATGTAGTGTCGCTTACGTTCGTAACGGTCCTTCTCCATCCAGGCGTCGGGGTCGTTCGCGTGTTCGATCAGGAACTGCCGGTTCGCTTGGAAGAAGCCGCGGACTTCCGGCGGCAAGGTCTCCACGGCCCAGTTGTTGACGAGGCGATGTGCCGTCGGGCCCCAGGCGAACGCCGTGCCGCTCGTCGCGAGCCAGATTAGCATGGTCGCGCAGAGGGCTCTGGGAAGGGCTCTTGTCCCCGTCGGGGATCTCGGGCCGCGCGAAAAGGCACCTGGGTCCATCACCGTCAGTCCAGTGGCCGCAAAGGATTGTCTGTGATTCTAACCGATTTCTCACCGCCTGTCGCAGCGAAGTCGCGCGCAGCGCGGCGGGCTCCAGCCACAAACCGGCCGAGGCCATCCGCGGCTCCCACCCAGGGCGCGCCTTGGGTGGCTACTTTCCCGCAACGGACGCTCCGCGCGGCTCACTGCCGAACTCGCTGTGGCGGCGGCTGTAGCTGAAATATATCGTCAGGCCGATCATGAGCCAAACGAAAAACCGCACCCAGGTTTCGAGCGGCAGGCTGGCCATCAAGACCAGACAGCAGAGGATGGAGAGAATCGGGATCACCGGCACCCAGGGCGTGCGGAAGGCCCGCTTTCGCGCCGGCTGGCGGCGCCGCAGGACGAGCACTCCGAGTGACACCAGCAAGAACGCAAAGAGCGTGCCGATGTTGGAGAGGTCGGCGAGCGTTCCAATGTCGAAGATCCCCGCCGGGATCGCTACGAAAAATCCCGCCGCCCAGGTGCTGATATGGGGCGTACGGAAACGCGCATGGACCTTCGAAAAGATGCGCGGCAGCAATCCGTCGCGTGACATGGCGAACCAGACGCGCGCCTGACCGAACTGAAAAACCAGCAGGGAACTGATCATTCCCGTCAGCGCGCCCAGCGTCACCCAGCGCTGCACGCTGTGCAGCCCGATGGCGCGCAGCGCGTTCGCCACGGGCGCGGCGTTGCGCAGCGTTTCCCAGTGCTGGATTCCCGTCAGCACGAACGCGACGGAGACGTACAGGACCGCGCAGATGATCAGAGAAGCGATGATGCCGAACGGCACGTCGCGCTGGGGCTGGCGGCATTCTTCCGCTGCCGTCGAGACTGAATCGAACCCGATGTAGGTGAAGAAGACAATCGCCCCGCCCGTCAGCACTCCCTGCCAGCCGTTGGGCATGAACGGCTTCCAGTTCGACGGGTGGATATAGCGCGACGCCGCGAAGATGAAAATCAGGATGGCGACGATCTTCACCGTCACCATGAAATTGTTCGCACCGGCGCTCTCGCGGATGCCGATCACCAAAATCACGGTGATCGCCATGACGATCAGGAATCCGGGGACGTTGAAGTAGGCTCCCGTGCGCTGGCCGGAAACAAACATCGGCCCCATGAATTCGCGCGGCAAGCGGATGCCGAGGCTCTGCAGCAGGCTGTCAACGTAAGCGGAGAACCCCACCGCCACAGCCATGTTGCTGACCGCGTACTCCAGGATGAGATCCCAGCCGATGATCCAGGCGATGATCTCGCCCAGCGTGGCATACGTGTAGGTGTAGGCGCTGCCAGCGATGGGAATCATCGAGGCGAGTTCGGCATAGCAGAGGCCCGCCAGCGCGCAGACCATGGCCACGAGCAGAAACGAGAGCGCGATGCCCGGCCCGGCGCCCGGCCGCCCCGACATCCCGAGCGCACCTCCGCCGTGCAGGACGAGATCGAGCAGCGGCGCCTTCCAGATGGAATGGACTTCCAAGACTTCACCGGCCGCGGCCGTGCCGGTGAGGATGAAGATGCCCGTGCCGATGATGGCGCCGATGCCCAGCGCCGTCAGCGACCACGGCCCGAGCGTTTTGCGCAGACGATGGTCCGCCTGGTCGGCGTCCTCGATCAGCTTATCGATACTCTTGGTGCGCAGAAACTGGCTCATAAAAGCAGTGGCTACTGACAAGTGAGCGAACCCGTTGCTCGTCGCTCGTCACTTTCCAGTTGTCACTGGTTTGTTATCGCCGCGGAGGCGCGCCCGGTCCCCTCTTCTTCACCTTGGGCTTGCGCGAGCCGCGCGGCTCCGTCTGCTTGGGCTTGGGCGGCCGCTTTTTGCGTGCTGCGCGCTTTAATCGCTTGCGCTCAGCTTTGTCCTTGATCTTCCGTGTGTCCATAAGTTCTGATTCCCTCAAGGGCGTTGCCAGAGTTTGTTTTCGTCATTCAGCATTTCTGAATTCATCATTGCAGTTACGCCTTCTCCAGATGGGCGTACCGTTCCACGAACTTCTTCGTCCCGTAGCCCGGGAAGCTCACCGTCAGCTTTATGTCGTCACCGTCGCCCTCGCATCCAAGCACCGTCCCCAGACCAAACTTGGGGTGACGGACGAGCGACCCGAGCTTCCAATGGCTGCTCGCGCGCGCCGTCGCGCCGGCCTTCAAGCCGCCAAAGCCACTCTTCCTCGTGCTTGCCCCGCGCTCTTGGAGGAAGCGGTGAATCTCTGCTTTCGAGCTTAGGGCATTCTCCCACACCGTGCGAGGCTTTGCTCCGGACATCGTCCCGGTCAGAGTTTCGATCAGCTCGGAGGGAACCTCGCGGAGGAACCGCGAGGGGCGCGTGATTTCGGAGTCTTCCCGGGCGAAGGACCGGCGCGAGCGTCCGCGGGAGAGAACCAGACGGTCTCGCGCCCGCGTCATGCCGACATAGCAAAGCCGGCGCTCTTCCTCGAGCGCCGCGTCGTCATCGAGCGAGAGTTTGTGGGGAAACAAGCCCTCTTCCAGGCCCGCCAGAAACACGACGGAGAATTCCAGCCCCTTGGCGCTGTGCAGCGTCATGAGCGTGACACGCGCACGCTCATCGTAATCGTCGGCGTCGGAAACGAGTGCCGCGTGGTCAAGGAATTCCGCCAGCGTCTCGCCGCGCTCTTCCGCTTCCGCCGCGGCGTTCACCAATTCCTGGAGGTTCTCGATGCGGTCTTCCGCCTCCGGCGTGTTCTCTTGACGGAGCATCTCGAGATACCGGGTTCGGTCGAGCAGTTCGCGGAGGAAGCCGCTGATAGTGAGTTGCTCGCGTGCGGCGACGAGTTGACGGATGAGTTCGTAGAAGCCTTCCAGTGCCCGCAACGCCCGCGCCGGCAGCAGTTTGGCGGCCAATTCCTGTTCAAGCGCCTCCCAGAGGCTGAGGGTGGCGCGCCGCGCCGACGCTTCGAGCGCCCCGACCGTCGTGCCGCCGATTCCCCGCGGCGGTGTGTTGAGGATGCGAAGCAAGCAAGCCGAATCGCGGAGGTTGGTCACCAGACGCGCATAAGCGAGGATATCCTTAACCTCTGCGCGGTTGTAAAAACTGAAGCCCCCCACCAGGCGGTAATCAATCCCCAGCCGCCGGAGCACCTCTTCAAAGACCCGCGACTGCGCGTTGGTTCGATAGAGCACCGCGATGGTGGCGTCCTCCGCGGCGAGGGCGCGCTGAATTTCCCCCGCCACAAAGAGCGCTTCCTCTTCCGCATCGCCAGCCTCGTAGAGGCCCACGCGCACGCCGCCCGCGCGGTCCGTCCAGAGCGTCTTGCCTTTGCGCGCCACGTTGCGGCTGACGACGGCCGTCGCGGCGTCGAGGATCACCTGCGTCGAACGGTAGTTCTGCTCCAGCCGGATGATGCGCGTTGCCGGGTAGTCTATCTCGAAATTGAGAATGTTCTCGATTTCGGCGCCACGCCAACGGTAGATGGACTGGTCTTCGTCGCCCACCGCGCACAGGTTCTGCTGCGCGAGCGTAAGCTGGCGGATCAACTGGTACTGGATGCGGTTGGTATCCTGGTATTCGTCCACGAGGATGTAGCGGAAGCGGCGGTTGTACTCTTCGCAGACCGCTGGAGCCCTGTAAAAGAGCTCGACGGTCTTGAGCAGTAGGTCGTCGAAGTCGAGCGCGTTCGAGTCGCGGAGCTTCAGCTCGTACCGCTCAAACAGCGAGGCCAGCCGCTCGCCCGCGGGGTCCGCCGCCCGGCGATAGATCTCTTCGGGTGTCCAGCCACGATTCTTGGCGTAGCTAACGCGCGCGAGCACTGCGCGCGGCGAGCCTACCAGGTCGCTCAGCCCCAGCTCGTGGATCGCCGCCTTCATCACCCGCGCCTGATCGTCTTCGTCGTAGATGGAGAAGTCCCGGCTGTAG
>Ga0315280_10005040_pt1 | contig 19108 bp, 27 predicted proteins | sample YL17G06_40_MG_FD_203697 | JGI IMG/M metagenome (GOLD analysis project Ga0315280, IMG submission 203697) | Sediment microbial communities from Yellowstone Lake, YNP, Wyoming, USA - YL17G06_40 | ecosystem: Environmental > Aquatic > Freshwater > Lake > Sediment | place: USA: Wyoming | collected... | reverse complement strand
GGGAATCTTTTAACAAAAGAGTTCAGGCAGGAGAAGATTCAAAAAAAGTTTTGGATGATTTAGGTTTGAAAAGGTATTGTTGTAGAGCGCTTTTTCTAACTCATGTTGATACATACAAACAAGTAGCAAAATATAAGAGGTAAGCATGATTTGGATTTACAGTTTGTTAAGCGTATTTTTTGTAAGCTGTATCTCTCTTATAGGTTTATTTACCCTTTCAATAAAAATAGAAACCTTGAGAAAAATACTTCTCTACCTTGTTAGCTTTTCGGTAGGCGGATTATTAGGTGATGCTTTTATTCACCTTTTACCAGAGTCGATGAAATTAAACAGTGCATTTTTTCTCTCGTTCTACATTCTTTCAGGTATAATAATTTCATTTATTATTGAGAAATTCATTCATTGGAGGCACTGTCACATACCAACTTCAATAGAACATCCTCATCCTTTTGCGATAATGAACATGATAGGAGATTCAGTCCATAACTTTATTGACGGGTTAATAATTGGTGCAAGCTATTTAACTTCTTTGCAAGTAGGAATTGCTACAACCTTAGCAGTTATAATGCACGAGATTCCACAGGAAATAGGAGATTTTAGTGTTTTGATTCATGGTGGTTTTAGTAAGAACAAGGCTTTATTCTTAAATTTCATTACAGCTTTAACAGCTATAGCAGGAACAATAATTTCTTTATTTATTGGTTCTTATGTTGGAAGTTTAACAAACTTTCTTTTACCCTTTGCAGTCGGTAGCTTCATTTACATCGCATCTTCAGATTTAATTCCAGAATTGCACAAAGAAACAAAACCATTGAAGTCATTTATACAATTAGTTAGTTTGATTTTTGGAATAGCAATAATGTTTTTATTAATATTTTTAGAGTAGTTTTAATTTTATTAATCTTGTTATTCAGATAATTTCTAGGGCTCGTAGTATAACTTGGTTTAGTACTCACGCTTGGGGAAAAATCTAAAATGCGTGAAATAGGAGTTCAAATCTCCTCGGGCCCATTATTTTAAATTTCAAAATCTAATCTTATTTATGAAAATTGATATTGTAATTGGAGAAGACAATTTTTCTGAAGAGATAGCAAGACAAATTAATGCAAAATTTATAAAAATTAAAACTACTGTTTTTCCTGATAGTGAGGTTAAACCAGCTTTAGAAACAGAAGATAGTATAAGAGGTAGTAACATTTTGCTTGTTTTAAGAGCTAACAGATTTAAACCTAATATAAACGACAGCATAATGAAAATTTTCTTTGTTGCCTCTTTTTTAAATGAAATTGGGGCTGAGAAAATAAACCTTTTGGTTCCTTGGATGTATTATTCAAGACAAGATAAGCAATTCCTTGAAGGAGAACCAAAATCATTAAAAAATATAGCAGAACTTTATGAGAGCCTTAACATTTCTAACATTTTTACTGTTAATTCACATCTTTTCGGGAAAGAAAATCCATTGCAGAATTTCTTCAAAAAAACAAAAATTCATGATATAAACCCATGTAAAATTTTTGTAGATTATTTAAAAGCAAAAAATCTAATAAATCCTATAATTATTGGGCCAGGAGAGGGTCCAGAGGAAATGGTTAAAGAGTTAGCAGATTTAATCAATGCCTCTTTTGAATGTTTGAAAAAAGAAAGAGACCATGTCACAAGAAAAATAACAATGAAACCTCCAAGAACAAGCCTGAAAGATAGAGATGTTATAATTTATGATGATGTTACATCGAGTGGCGAAACCCCAGCTAAAACATTTGAACTGGTAAAAGAAAACAATCCAAGAAGAATTTTTATGGTGTTAGTACATCTCATATCAAGAGAAGGAGTAGAAAAAATTTATAATTTAGGAGCAGATGAAATCATTACGACCAATTCTTTCAATTCTGAAGAATCAAAGAAATTTACAGAACTAACTTTAACGCCATTAGTTTCTGATTACATAAAAAGATTATGAAAATATTATTTTTTTTAAAGCTTAAATTTTTAACTATTCTATAAAAATTAGTGATAAAATGGCGTTAGAAGCTGCTAAAACCTATTTAGAAGATCAAGTTATTATAGGTTTAAGAAGAAAAAATGGTAAAGTCGAATATTCTGTTTCTAGAGAATCACTTGAAGCTTTGAAATACCTGCAAGAAGAAACTGAAGGTGGAAAACGGGGTATAGTTTTTGTTGGTAAAGTTAAGTTTAAAGAAACAGAAAAGGGTTTAGTCCTTACAGTAGAAGAAGTGGATATGTCAAAAGTAAAATATGAAAGATTCAAACTCACTGAAGAAGGAGAGAAAGATCTAGAACAAAGAAGAAAGTTATTAAGAACTTGTTAACAAAACAACTCTACTATCTCTTTTCTCATCAGCAATTTTATATCCAATAGATTTAGCAATTTTTTCAGCAAATTCTTTTATATCTTCGTGAGAAGGCATAACAGAATAAGGTAATCTTTGCCTTGAAAATCCTACTGACATAAAACTTTTTACTTCAACGAAATCAGGCAAAGCCTTTTCAATCAATTTGGCATATTTCTCTGGTTCAATCATATTTAAGTCTTTAACCATAGTTAATCTGACAACTTTTCTAGTTTTAATACTTGGAAACATTTCTAATGTTTTATTTAGTTTTTCCCAAGCATCCTTCAGTAAAGGTTTTTGAACTTTTTCAAACATTTCTTTGCTATTGCTGCATAAAGAGACATAAAGCTGGGTTGGCAAGGTTTCTAAGGCTTCTAATCTTTCTGGAAAGGTGCCATTGGTAACAAGAAAGGTTTTCATATTCCTTTTATGAAACCCTTCAATTAATTCAGATAATTTGCTATAGCAAGTTGGCTCACCGCTTAAAGAAATGGCTACATTGCTAGGTTTGTAAGCTTCTTTAAGATATTTTTCATTGTGAAGTATTCCACCCAAACCAGACAAAAGCTGTTTTTGTGCTTCTAAAAGACCATCTATAATAAATTCAGATTCATCTTCATCATCAATTTTTTGTCCAATCGTAAGTTCAGTTGCCCTCCAACAAAACTGGCATCTTAAAGAACAAAAAGAAACAGCTGGTGTGCACTGTAAGCATCTGTGACTTTTAATTTCTATATCCTTGTAAAACTGCTCTTTATAACAATGCTCTTTACCACCAGTTTTTATAGACTTCTTAGTCCATAAACAAAGCTTAGCAGCCGAGTGGTTTCCAACAAGCTTGTATCTCTGCTTTAATAAAACTTTTCTAACGTTTTCAGGAATCATACTAAACTTTAATAAATATCTTAACCAATAAATCCTTATGCCAAAGAGAAAGGTTAAGGCTAAAAAGGGTTTAACAAAAGAGAAAACTCTCACTAAGGTACCATCAGAAAGTCATTTGGTAATTCTTCCAAAAGAAAAAGTTAATGCTAAGTATTCTCTTCTGCCTCCATTTGCCTATGCAGATATTCGTTCAATTGAAAAAGAATTTATTTATAATATTATTGAGCCTGAATTGACTAGAGAAGAAAAACAGAACCATGAAAAAATAATAAACGGCTTATTAGAAATTCTTGATATCGAACTCTCTGCAATAAAGAAGAGAGAAGAGGCGATAAGTTATTTAGATAGTCAGATAAAAAAAGTTTTAGAGGAGTATGATATAAAAATTTCAAAAGAAAGTTATTCGAAAATAATGTATTACATCTATAGGAATTTCGTTGGTCTTAATGAGATAGAACCCTTGATGCAAGACCCCTATATAGAAGATATTTCTTGTGACGGTGTAGGAATTCCAATTTATATTGTTCACAGAAGATTTGGCTCAATCAAAACGAATTTAGTTTATGATGATGTTAAAAATCTTAGAGAGTTTGTTGTAAAGCTTGCAGAAAGATGCGGAAGGTTCATATCATATGCAGAGCCATTACTTGATGGAGCTTTACCAGATGGTTCTAGGGTTCAGGCATCATTTGCTGTAGATGTTACAACAAGGGGTCCTTCATTTACAATCAGAAAATTTATTCAGGTACCTTTCTCTCCAATAGATTTGATGAATAATAATACTGTTAGCAGTGAAATGTTAGCATATTTATGGTTAGCAATTGAAAACGGATCTTCTATTCTTGTAACAGGTGGTGCCGCAACTGGAAAAACAACTCTGCTAAATGTATTATCCATGTTCATACCATCAGTATCAAAAGTTATCTCTATAGAAGACACCCGCGAATTAAATATTCCTCATGAGAATTGGGTGCCTTCAGTAACAAGAGTTGGGTTTGCAAAAGGCTATGGAGAAGTTTCTATGTTCAATTTGTTAAAAGAGTCCTTCAGACAATCTCCTGATTATGTCATAGTTGGAGAGGTTAGAGGACCAGAGGCTTATGTTTTATTCCAAGGAATGGCATCTGGTATTCCAGCATTGGGAACAATGCATGCAGGCAGGGTTGAGGATGTTATCTACAGGTTAGAAACACCTCCAATAAACCTGTCTCCAACTTTGGTTGATACATTAGACTTAGTTATAGTTATGATTCATGCAAGAGAAAAGGGAGAATCAGCCAGAAGAATCAAAGAGATAGTTGAGATAGAGTCTATAGATCCTGCGACAGGAAAGGCAAGAACAAATCCAATCTATCAATGGAAACCAGAAAAAGATGTTTTTGAATTAAATACCACATATCCATCATGGCTTTTACAAGAGATAGCAGCCCACAGAGGTGTTGATATAGAAAATTTAAAAAAAGAAATCATCCAAAGGAGGATGACATTAGAATGGATGCAGAAAAAGGGTATAAGCAATTTTAAGGACGTTGCAACAATTTTTTCAGAGTATAAGAAAAATCCAGAAAAAGTTTTGAAGGATGCTGGTATTAAACAGTCATAAATTCACAATATTCATCACCATTAGCAATACATTTTGTTTCTATGACATTATAATTCTTTCCTGTTGATGTTTTGAGAAAGCCTGCTACCATTCCAGCTGTATAAGAACATATTCTCTTTCCAAAATTACTTGCACCAGAAGTAAAGGCACACTCCTTTTCTGAGAAGATGAACTTCTCATCTTTTCTCTGATATTCTAGATTACCTATTTTCAAATCCTTAAAGAATTTAGAGAATTCTTTCAATCTTTTATCAAGACTTCCTTTAAACTTTTTAGATATCTTTTCACCAGAATCTTTTCCTATCCAATAGAGTATAGTATGCGAGCCTGAAGAAGATAACCACAACCCAAGATACGTTACCTGTAAAGCTGCTATATGCTCATAATCTCCAAGAGTTGCTCTTATTTTTCTTTGAGATAAGAAACTGCTTATAATGAAATTCTTCACCTTTTTGAGGCAGTGTCTACCTATGATTCCAAGGCTTGGAAATTCGGGATTAATTCTGCACAAGAATTCACAATATTCATCCCCATTAGCAACGCACTTCGTCTCAACAGCGCTTATATTTTTATTCATAAGACCTTCTGTATTTCCAGCCATTATCGCTCCTTCAAAAAAACATAGTTTTTTCCCTATTTTTGGAAAACCCCAAACCTCATCACATTCCTTTGTCTTTATTCTAAAAACTCCAGTTCTCTCATCAACATAGTTGATGAAAGGAATAAAAGATCTAACACTAACCCAGTTTTTTGTTATGGCATCCCTGTAGATGCCAATCTTCAATATCTTTATAGGATCTATTGTTGTCATAAGTTTTGTTAGAAATGTTATATTCAATGTCCCTTTAGCTTGCTTTGCTGATTGCAGACCTACGAATTTTCCCCAAGAATATAGAAATGGGATGTATCTCTCTGGAGAGAGTAGAAGTATTGAAAAAATAATATCTCTCAACACCAAAATGCTTACATAATCTCCTAATTCTTTTCTCAAGACAGCCTCTTCTTTAAACGGTCTAACACCCAACTTTTTGAATGTATCCAGATATTCAACATATTTCGGTAAAATTTCAAACATAATATCACAATATTATCCCTTTCTCAGTAACATTGAACTCAACCCAATTTCTTGAGTGTTTGGTTGCCTTCATCCTATTTATTCTTAAAAACCTTTTATCCTCTTCAAGCTTGAATTCTATCAAACCGTCCGTAATGTAATTTAGAGTTGTTACTGTCTTTTCATCATGTACGCCTTCTTCCAGTATGAGTAATTGGGTGTATTTGGCTTCCCTGATTTTTGCGATTACCACAGGAATGAGTTTGACAACAAGGGCAGGATCAGCATACAAGAGTAGAGTAGATACAGAATCGAAGACATTCCTTTTAACAGGAGAAGAATTTAAAGTGCTAATAACTTCTGATATCAGTATGTTCAATTCATTAACATTCCCTAAATTTGTTACAACATACTTGTCTTCTGTTTTTCCAAATCTCCAAGAATAAGCATCAATGAATCTTAATTTATCCTTCGAAAAACTCCCAAATCTGTCCATATTTTCTATAACATCTTTAGGGCTAATATCAAGCGTTACAAACAAAGCAGGTTGATTGTTTTTCAATCCTTCGAAAACAAACTGTTGAGCTATTGTTGATTTCCCGCATCCTGGTGGGCCAACTAGAAGAATTGATGAGCTTGGGGGGAATCCGCCCTCTATTAATTTATCTAAACCGTTTATACCAGTTTTGATTCTCATCTAACCAATCCTTACCAAGAATTCATCCTCTTCGTCTCCCAATCCGCCACAGACAGTTTCATTAACAACAATTTTTTTATTTGTCTTTGCTTCGATGATTCCTGCTATGAGACCACTTTCAAAAAAGCAGACAGGCTTTCCAACAGACTCCATTTTATAACATGTAGAACATTCTTTCAGTCGAATGACAATGGACTTTTCTTCTATCTCTTTGATTTCCATTTTTCCCATTCCATATTTTTCAAACAGATTCCCCAAACCGTTTAATATTTTCTTTATATCTCCACCCTCAATCTCATCAGATAGAATTTCTTTCCCAAGCCTTTTTCCAGCAAAGTATAAAGCTGAGGCATAACCAACAGAAACCCATTGGAGGCTGTGCATCATGATTCTTGGAAGTTTTATATCAACCTTATCAGGTAGAGTCTTCCTTATCTTTTCTGTTTTTATCAATTTCTTTATCTCTTCTTCAAAGTTCATTTGCTTTCAACCCCTCTCTTTAATAAATATAACCCATAAGCGAAAATGATAGTAACTACTACTTGGAATATTAAGAAACCTATTAAATAAATGTTTCCATAAATCCATCCATATGTGAATGGAACCTTTAAGAATTGGTATAGGCCATTTAGAACCAAACCAAGTAAGAAATAACTCCAACCCTTTGGAACCTCTCCTACTTCATACAACCTCTTGTAATAAATATAAATAAATATCCCTGCAGCAAAAAAACTTGTAATAATTATTATGCTACTGATTAGAACTAATGGACTCAGCAAACCGAATTGAGTTAAAGGATTTACAAATCTTATACCTATTAATTCTAAAATCATGCTATCTCCCTTGAGAGTAGGTAACAACCGATAGTTATTAGAATTGCACCGAGACTTTGGGCCATAAGTACGAAAGCACCTTCTATTATCATAGGATTTATTCTATATGGTAATAGAAACTGGCCTATTTCGGATAAGCTTAAAGAAAGTAGACCAGAGATTATGAATAACCAACTTTTTGGTTTAGGTCTTCCTCCATAGAATATATCAGTATACCTTGCTGCAAACCATGTGGCAAATAGAAAGCCAATCAAAGTAATAAAATTGCTTATTAAAATAGGAATACTCATTTCTCCAAAAGCAGTTAAAGGATTCCCAAAAATGTTTAATGGATTTAAAAACATATATATAATTTAAAATATGTTCACTTAAAGTTTTTCACATAAAATATTTTAAAGCATCGTTTATATTTTCAACTTCTATCACAGATATTCCAACATCCTTACCTATATTTACTGTAATCTGTTTATAGGTTGTCTCACAGAATATAAAACCAAGCTTTTTAACACAATTTTCTACTGGTTGCAAGTAGGTCTGTTCTCCTTGTCCTGAAGGGACTAGAAATAGTTTTGCACCTTCTTCCTTTGCTGCCTTAGCTTTCTCCAGAATCCCACCAACTTCACCGATTGTTCCATCTGGGTTTATTGTTCCTGTTATCATAACATCACTCTTTAAAGTTTTCTTTTCTAATGCTGCTACTGTTGCTATAGTTAGAGCTGCGCCAGCAGAGGGGCCGCCTATTAACGAGGCATTACTTTCTATTGTATAGGTTAAATCATAGTTACTTGCATTTATTCCTGTCACATTTTCTGCAACAGCTTTTGCAATTTGTATAGATTGCTGTGTATCAACCCAGAATAAGAGTTTATCTACATTTGTTAGAGCTTTACCATTCCCAGGTTTTATCTCTACTATAAGTGGTGTTATAACACCGTTTCCATTCTGGTCAACAGCAACTAAGTTTACTTTTGTTTGATAATATATTTGATTGCTCGGTGAAGTTATAATAGGTGGTGACGGAATATTCTTTTTTGATTCATAGAAAGTAAAATAACCAATAGAAAAACCTATTATGATCCCAATTAATAATAAACCTAAAAATACTTTATAACTATGGTTTTGGTATTTTTTCATAACCATATAAATTACCATGCATAAATAAAAAGGCAGAGGATGCACCTTTGGTGGATGTTAAAAACTTATGAAGTTTATCCTATTAACCTTCTCCACTTCGTGACCCTACAAACGCCACCATTATAACTTACTACTGCATTCTTCCGAACCTCGTAGGGTTTGTTACAATGATAACTCTGTAGGACGAAGCTTCTCTGTTGGCTAACAGGGCTTCATAAATTCTCAACACCGCCCTAAGGCTTCAGCTCCCGCATAACGACGATTTCGGGTTACAGGTTACGCCGAACCACCCAGCCTAATCCCCTGCCAAAAATAAATTGATTTTGAACTTATTTAAAAATACCATCAAATTTAAATACATAATTACAAAAACTCATATCATGGCAGACCCTAGAGCAATAGGATTTTGGTTTATCGGTGCAATTTGTGTTTTCTTTGGATCTTTGATAGCCGGAAGTGTAGACCCTTCAGCTTTAGGAGCAACAACCTTATCGGTTGCAATAGCTTATATCATAGCTTTTATTCTCATATTGCTGGGAGGAATGTTCTGGATTTCGACAGCTATTATTCAAGTAGAAGAATCCTGATATCAATTAAATTCCTACGACTGCATAGTGGGATCCACGTGTTTTCGCTTCAAGAGCTTCTAATATTTCATTTTCAAATTTTCCATTTTTTATACTATTAGTGTCGATATTAGTTATAGCTGCGGAAAAATTAGCATCTTTTTCAATTTCTTTCAATTTTTCATCAACTAATCTTAGAGTCGCTTTTCTTTTAAAATCAACACCTAAAAATATTTCTTGATGCTTAAGAAGTTTTGGCAATTCCCCAGGTTGGTGTAGTACTACTCCGACTTCTCCTGTATCAACAGGAATCAAAGCAAATGGGGTTTCGTAATAACCCCTTACATAATTTTTTGGAGTTTTATCAAAACCTTTGGGTTCGACATCTTCTGCGCTAGCTCTCAAAAAATTCTTAAAATAGTTTAAGAACGCATTATGTGTGTATATAATTTCTGAAAATGTACGACATCTATGCTCACCTAATTGTTTTATTTTTAATACCCCAATACAAGGTGTATATTCAGGTCTTTTTTCTAAATCCGTTATTTCAGTTTCCATTATTCTTTCTGGGTCTATGCTATTCATTCTTAATTCTCCCTTTAATGTTTCAAAATATTTTCTTAAGCAACAATACTGTTTTGATTTTATATCTAATAGTCTAAAATCTGTCATAACTCATCTAAAAATAGAAGGACATTAAAGAATTTAAGGTTATTTAAAGTTTTATTTAATAAAAATCTATATGAAAGCAGCTATGTTCGATCTTAATGGAACATTAGATTTTCAGACAGAAGATTATATTTATAAAACAGTTGGAAAAACTCTTTCAGAATTAGGATTAGAGGCTGATGAAAGATTTGCAGATGAATTTTGGTACGGAAGTAATAGAGATAAAATTATTAAAGATAAGCTTGGAGTAGAGCCTATGGCATTTTGGGAAGTTTTCTGGAAATATGATCCTCCAGAAGAGAGAGCAAAGCATACAGGAGTTTATGATGATGTTTCTGCATTAATAAAATTAAAAGAAAAAGGAATAAAGTTAGGCTTGGTAACCGGAGCTATTATTGAAGTCGCTAGTGCTGAGTTATCAAAAATTAAATCAAAGTTTAAAGACTTAGAATTTGATTCAATCGTATCAAACAACCCTAAAGCTGGAATAAGACAAAAGCCATATCCTGATTCTTTGTTAATTTGTTTACGAGAATTAGGTGTGAAAAATGGTGATGCAATATATGTTGGAAATTCTAGGGAAGATGTTGAGGCTGCTATTGCAGCTAAAGTAAAACCAGTCGTTATATTAAGAGAACCTATTAGAAGAATGAATTACGATGCTTCTGTTAAACTTATTTATTCTTTACATGAAGTTGAGAGTATTATTTGATTACAAAACTTCTGTTTTTCTAAATTCAAAATGCCTTAGAGGATAAGTCTTGCTTATAATTTTTCTTATCTTTGATTGAAGCTTTCCGTCTATCATTTCCCTGATGAATTCTTCTGTTTTCATCTTGCTCAATTCATCACTTATAACATCTCTTATAATCTTTCTTATTTTAATCTCAAGATTTTTGCTTACACTCCTATTAGATATGGCTATTGTTTTAACTCTAAGGTTATTATCTAGAAGCTTTACAACATCACTCGTATCTATCCTTGTAGTCCTGCCATGAACTATCCTTGCTATAAAATCTCTTGTACAATCATGTCCAAAGAATCTTGTTATAGCCTTGTTTTCTTTAATATCTTCAACCTTGAAATAAAATTTTAAGTAGTATTTGTTTGGGTCTCCTGTTATATCTGTCAAACTAGTCTCAATAACCCTTCCTTTCAATTGGTTTGGTTCTATAGCAATAGTTTGACCAATAACAAAATCTCCAAAGAATGCTGGAGCAACTATCTGATACCATTCTTTTCCTTTTAGTTTAGAAACCATAGAAATTAAATATAATCTATATCTTTATAAGTCTTTCTTTTAAAAGATTTTCACAAATTTCTATAAACCTTTCTTCAGTTTCAAAAGGTATTGTAGCTCCTGCTGCAAATTCATGTCCACCACCTCTTCCACCACAAATTCTTGCAGCCTCTACTATTACCTTTCTTATGTTAACATCCTTTGAGCGTGCAGAAACTTTAATTCCATCTTCTGCTTTTGCAAAACCGATTAAAGTTTTTTCAGACGGTCTAAAGAGTATAGAGACTATCGTCCCAATTAAATTCTCATTTATAGAATCTCCAGCTAGCAAATAAGTAGCAAATTCAGTTTGCTTCAGACTTTGAGGATTGCTTTTAATCCAATCCATATAGTTTGCAATTAACTTCTTATAACCTCTCATCAATCCTTTAACAGATTCTAAAGCTTTTTTATTTCCTAGACATATTGCAATTCCCATAGCCGGTTCATTTAAATTTGCACAGGCATTTAAAACTGTAGCGAATTCTCTTGCATCTTTTAACTCGTCTGGGAAATTTTTTAAGGTTAAGATATGACTGAAGATTTCTTCTTTTTTGAATTTTTCATGTTTTAGATACTCTTTCACAATTGCATCCGTGAGCTTCTTCCTCTCATCTTCTGTTAGATCGTTTAGGGTTCTCCATTCACCATCCTTTTGAAGTTTTATTCCAATCTCTGAAAGAAATTGAATTGCTTTTGAAGGATTCCCGCTAATATCAGGTATATCTGAAAATTCTAAAGCTTTATATAAAGGTCTTGAGAATCTCCCAAAAAGATTTAAGCCAGTCGTTGTCTCTATCAAAGAAGTTTCAAATATTTTTGAATTTAAAGAATATGCAACATCTCCTATTGTTCCTACTATTGCTAAAGGTGCAAGATTATTGTTCTGTAAAAGTTCTCTTGCTACCAGATAAGTAGTTCCTGCTCCTGACAAGTGAACATCAAAAATTTCTGGATTTATATGGATAATATTTTCAGAAACAGACCCCTCGACTTCATGATGATCAGTTATTATCACATTACAATCTAATATTTTCACTATATCTAGATATCCAGAACCTATGTCTGTGAATATAATCAATTCAGGTTTTCTTTTTTTCAAATCTTCTATCAATTCAGGTTTAATTCTTTTAATAAATGTTATTTGAAATTTTTTTTCTAGTTGGATAAGAGCAGAAGCCATTATGGCTGCACTTGCCACTCCATCAGCGTCCAAATGAGAAACAATCTGTATTATGCTGTTTACAGATTTTATCTTTTCTACAGCCTTGTTTATCCAATCAGTGAACTCTTTCATTAGAATAATATTGAATTGAAATCAATATATTATTTTGCGGTTTCTACCAATAATTTTGCTCTCTCAGGTTCGTACTTCCAGTCAGTAGGAAGTTCTCCTGTTCTAATGTAATATTTTGATAATCTTCTTATCTTGCTTTCTAAAAGCTCTAGACCATGTTTCGAAGTGTAATCCTTTTTATTTTTAGCTAAATGATCCCTTAAGTTTACTGTCTTTCTTAATAAATTTAAGAGATCTTCAGGCAATTTTGGCAATAGATTATTTTCCTCTAAAATCTCAGTTGTTGTCTTTCCTATAAAAGCTTTGACAGAAGGAATTCCATACTTGTCTCTCAGAACTCTTCCTATATCAGAAGATTGTAAACCATCCTTAGAAAGTTTAATGATAAGTCTTTCAACCTCTTTTTTATCATGCTCAACCCATTTTGCAGTAGCCATCGGTCTTTTGCTTCCAGCTTTTCCTTTTTTTCTAGAGTGCATCTTAGCCATTTATTCACCAATAAACTGCGAAATGATATAAAAGACTATCCCCATCATAACAAAAAATGAACCAAAAACAGCAAAGAAAATTGTTCCTCGGATAAAGCTACCTAGTCCAATTCCAGTTGAAACCATTATTGCAGATATAACAATAATTAGGAAACTTATGTTTTCTACAAATTCTCTTTTGTTTGAGCCCTTTATCCATTTTTTAAAATTAAATCTTTCTTTAGGTTTTTCAGTTTCTATTTTCTCCTCAGTTTTTACTTCATTCATTTCTTCTCACATACCTTCCTCTCTTTTCTATTTCATTTAAAGTATCTAAAACTTTATTAAAGTTATCATTTGTTTGTTTATAACCTTTTATAAAGCTTAACCATAATAAGTCTAAATATTTAAAATGAGTTGATTTGAAGGCTTCTTTTAGAACAGATAAATCAGTTGCTAAATCCTCTATTCGATTAGAGAATTCCCCTAAACCAAAGTCTATAAAATATATTTTATCATCCTTTAGAATCATGTTGCTTGTTGTTAGATCGCCATGAACAATACCATTCTTGTGCAATAAGCCAACTTTTTTGCCAAGCATTTCTGCTATCTTTTTCCTGTTTTCATCATTTGTTTCATTAAAAAATTCCTTTAATCTTTTTCCGTCAATAAAATCCATAGTTATTTTATTATTTTTTTCGTCAATAGAAATGATTTTTGGTGTTTCTACCCCACATCTTCTAGCTTCTGATATAAGCTTAGCTTCTTTTCTTGTTCTTTCTTTTCTTAGTTCTAAATCTATTTGAGAAATTCTGTAACTTTTCTTAACTCTTTCTTTCACAAGATTATCATTTTCTAAAAATAAAATTGCTTCTGCTCCACGCTTGATTATCCTCATAAAATCACTAGTGGGCGGGAAGAGATTCGGACTCTTGACTTATGGGTTGAACACTCTCCACGTTATCAGCTTCGCCCTTACGAGTGGCGCTCTACCAGGCTAAGCTACCCGCCCATGAGATAAAATATTATTCTAATGCTTTTAAATATGAAATTAATACTTTGGCTTTAACTTAGAAATAAAATAAGTTATTATTACAGAAATAGCTGTAACTGTAATTGCAACATAAAACTTATAAATCAAACCACTCTCTGCTGGGAAAAATGTATTTATAGCTGATTTTATTGCATCATTCCAGCTTAAAGCAGCTACTAAGCCTAATGCAGAAATTATAAGTGTAGCAAAGTTTTCTCTAAAAGCTTTAGTGAATTTAGAAACTTCATGATTTATAATTAAATTTCTCTTTTGTTGCTTCCAGTTAACAGGTTTAGGAATTACTCTAGTTTCTGGCATAAAATCACAAGGGAGTTATTTATTAGTAGAGACTTATTCTTAAAGATTTTTATTCTCAAGAAAATGGACTCGGTGGGAATTGAACCCACAATTTCCACCTTTTTCTCAAAGATGCGAAGGTGGTGTCCTTCCATTAGACCACGAGCCCATATTTAAATTATAATGTAAAACATAATTTATATGCTAGTTTCAACTATTTCAGACTTAGACTCTTTAGGATTAGACTTAGAACCATTTTGGAATATACTTAAAATTGCTAAAGAGCCAGACCTCTTTTTATTAGCAGGAGATATCTACGAATATAGAAATCCTGAAATATATGGCTTAATACTCGATTTCTTTAAGCTTAAAAAATGGAACTGCCCAATCATTGCTGTTTTTGGTAACAGAGAATTTGATGAAGATATTGATGAAATAAGAAAGATTTGCAAGAATAGAATAATCTTTTTAGACGATGAAAGTGTTGAATTAAAGATAAAAAATAAAAAAGTAGGAATAGTTGGAACAAGAGGCTCTTTAGACATACCAACTTGGTGGCAATCTAAGCATGTTCCAGACATTAGAAAAGCTTATTTGGAAAGAATGAAAAAATGTGAGAAGTTGTTAGAAAATCTTAAGGTTGATATAAAGATTCTTTTATCTCATTATTCTCCTACATATGAAACATTAGTCGGTGAAGATCCAAGAATTTACAGTAGTTTGGGCTCTAAAAAATTTGAAGATGTTTTAATTAAAACAAAGGTAAATTTTGCGATTCATGGCCATGCTCACTACGGAACTCCTCTAGCCTTTGTTGATTCTATCCCAGTTTTTAATGTAGCTTTTGAAGTCAATAAAAAAATAATTGAAATAAATACTGATAATTTACCTAAAGCAGGATTACATAAGTTTGTGAAATAGTAGTTTTCCATACATTATATGAAAATAACACTATATAACACCTGGGTGACTTCTGTTAGAACTGATGTTAAATAATGGCTAGAAATTAAATGTTTTTGCTATGATTTTGGTGGTTTTTGGTAGGGTGTTGATTAAATGTTTAAATTCTGATTATCTTTTCAACTTCATTCTCTGTTGGAACTTTTCCCTCGATTTTTATTTTGCCATCTATTGCAACTGCTGGTGTCATCATTACTCCATATTCTGCCATTTTATCTATATCATATAAATGTCCTACTTCTGCTTTTACTCCAAGTTTTTTGACAACTTTTTTAACTATTTCCTCGGTAGCTTTACATTTAGGACAACCTGAACCCAATATTTCTATTTTCATTTTGCTTCACCCCTTCCTCTGTCTTGAATACCTAATATGATCAAATCTTCCTCTGCCTTTATGCCCCTTACCTCGTCCTTTTTGATATAAATGCTCTGATTTTTTGTCAATATGTGTTCTCCATTAACATCTATAAAAATTCCCTTTCCTTCGAGGACACTCAATAGCACACCATAATCTTCTGGATGAGGTGGAAGTTCAACTCCTTTTTTGAGACATATCAGTGCAGCATGAAAGCCTCTCGCATTCAAAAAATGCCTCTTGATGGGCTTTTCCGATGAGAAAACGACCTTCTCGTTTAAATCATATATCTTCATTTTATTCACCCTCAAACTTTCAAGATTTCATTCATGACCTTTTCAACATCTTTCTCGGTATAGTCTAATGGTTTTCCTTTCTGAAAACCTAAATCTTCAACCAAATTTATATAATGGTCAATTTTGAAACCAGAATCTTCTACAATTTTCTTTGCACACTTTAAAGGACAACCATCTACAACTATTATTTTTTCTGCTTCTTTTGTTTTATCAATTACTAATTTACCTTTGGTAGCTAAAGCTCCTAAACAAAAAATATTTGCTTTGTCTATGCCTATTTTTTCTATAGCTTTTAGTCCTGCTATTCCTGTTAGTCTTCCTGTATTTGACAAACAGCCAAAGCAGACGAATAGAGCTTTCATTTTATAGCCTCTTTTAATTCTAATTCATCCTTCCTTTTTTCAAGTTCTATCTTAACTTTTGAAAGAATGTCAAATTCTTTGACTATCTTCTGTGCATCTTCCCTTGTAGTCTCTCCTTTTTTTACAAAACTAATTGCTCCAACAGGACATAAATTGGCACAAGTTTGACAGCCAACCAAACAATTGTAGGGATTCACTAGTTTTGATTTTTTATTCTTGTAGTCATACTTATAAACCCCTCTATGGCATGTTGTTACACACAAACCACACCCAATACATTTATCCTCATTAATTACAGGATGCCAATCGATTTTTTTTCTTGGTATTCCATGCCATTCTGAAAAATCTTTGTTTTTCATTTACTCACCTCACAAAAAATCCGTATATTAAGCCAGATATGGTGCAAAATATTGTTATCAGCAAAGCATAGACTAAAGTTCTTTTTGCTCCCATTATTTTTCTAACGACTAATAGACTCTGTAAAGATGTTACAGGATCTGCTAACAAATAAGCAAGTAAAGGACCCCTTGCCATACCTAAACTTAAAAACATCTTAGCCATAGGAACTTCAACTAAAGTTGGGAAATACATGAAAACTCCAAACAAAACACCTAAAAGGTTAGCAGAAACTGTATTACTTCCAACATAACTAGCTAAGAAATTTTCTGGAATAAGAGCTGTTAAAATACCTGCTATAAACACACCCACTAAAAGTAAAGGAAATATTGTCTTGAAAAATGTCCATGTCTCCTTCAACCAGCTTTTAATTTCCTCTTTCTTGAAATAAATTTTAAGTTCTACAAGCAATAAAGAAATAAGAATTGTTAGACTGACTACCTTTATTTCATTCCCTATCTTTGATGCTCCAAGAATCAATATTGCAAACAATGTAGCAAAAAACATCAGCAAGTAATACTTTTTAAATTTTCTTAAAATACCATCCTTGAAAGATGTTTTGTCTATGCCATCAAATTTTTCTTCCTCTTTTATTAATTCCTTAATCAATTCTTTATCTTCTGTTTCTTCCTCTTTTTTAAAGAAAGAAGATATTATAATTCCAATTACAGTTGCAAAAGTAACTGATAGTATTATTCTAGAAGCAGCTAAGTCCCATCCTAAAACGCTTCCTGTAAAAACTATTGCTAAAATATTTGTAGCTGGAGCTGTATATAAAAAAGCTATGGCAGGTCCTATGCCAGCACCTTTCTTTTTTATTCCAGCAAATAAAGGCAATATAGTGCAAGAACATACAGCTAGCATTAAACCAGCTACTATAGACAAAGGATAGGCCTTATATTTTGGAACATTCTTTCCAAGGTATTTTGTTATTTTTTCCTTTGGAAGCAAAGCAGCCATTGCACCTGCTATGAAAAATGCTGGGACCAAACAAGTTACAACATGAGCTGTCAAATAGTCTATCAAAGCATAAATTCCTGAGCTAAGCACTTTCAAAATAATATCATAAACCATTTTATTCATCTCCTTACACAACATGATTTTTTCAAGATTTTTCCTTTTGCATATCCTAAAGCCTTGAAAACATCACAAATTCTATAGTCTTTAATTTTGTAAAAAATTTGTTTTCCTTCTCTTCTTGACTCGACTATGCCCAAGTTTTCTAATTTTCCCAATTGAATCGAAACAGTTGACTGTGTTCTTTTGACGTGCGGAAATATTTGGCAAACGCATTTCTCTCCGTCCAGCAAAAATTCCAATATCTTTAATCTCGTTTCATCCGACAATGCTTTTAATATTTTAACTGCTTCTTCCATTCAATCACGTTTAACCAAACATTAACAGTTCTGGTTTAAAGATAAGTAAAATTCCTATTATGATCATTATTATTCCACCAATCAAGTGGGAAAGTCGAGTATATTTAGTAGTTATTCCAGTCAACTGTAAAGTAATCATTGCTGTGAAAAAAACAATCAAATCATCCAACAAGAAAAAGAAAATATAAATCAGCATGTAAGAATAGTACTGCCAGACTGTAAGATTATTCAAAGCCAAGACTTGAGTGAAAAGTACAGGAAGTCCAGCTGAACATATTAGTTCTACTAAATTAACAGAAGCGGCTAAAATCACAATCCCAACAAGAGCTAGCCAAAACTTTTGTTCATGGGTAATTCTTTTCAATCTATCAAAGACTTTTTGTCTTTTTTCTTCTCCAACAACCTTGCAACCGCTATCTTTGTTAATAAAATACTCTCTCAAATTATAACTGCCACCAGCTAAAGCAATCAGAGCAATCAGCAATCTTACCCAGAATATAAAACCGATAAACAAGAGCAAATTCAACCAAGCTGCCATGAAAAGAAAATAGACAAATGCAGAAGCAACAAGAAAAGTTATTCCCAATATCCACATTCTTTTTCTATCTTTCATATTTAGCAGCATACTAATCAAAAAAAGCAACACCCACATTGCACAAGGGTTGAAGCCGTCTAAAACACCTAAGAGAACAGAAAATAAAGGTAAGGAAAGGTTTTTAGTTTCTATCTCGCCCAAAATAGGAATAATAATTTTTTCTGGGATTGATGACGATTCTATAATTTCTTCTTTGTTTGTTAAATTTTCTAGAATTTGTGGTATCTCTGAGGTATTTTCTTGTGTTACGTTCTCTGGAGCTGGTAATGGCTCTGTTTCTGTTATATTCTCTTTAGTTAAGCCAATCAATTCTCCTACTACATCGGGGCAACCTTTTTCTATGCAAAAACGAACAGCATTCTCAATTGAAGCACCTGTTGTTTCTTCATTAAACCAACCAACAAAATATTTATCGCCAACCACAGTAAAAGGTACTCCAGAAACATCGGTATTAAGCTTCTTTCCAACTTCTATTAATAAATCTCGATTTTCTTTACTATAATAAATTTCATATCTATATATTGTTACATGTGGATAACGATTTTCAAGTTTATCTAAAAATGGTTTCTCTTGAGCACAATGTGGACAACCTTCTCCCCAGAA
>Ga0315280_10005039_pt1 | contig 19108 bp, 16 predicted proteins | sample YL17G06_40_MG_FD_203697 | JGI IMG/M metagenome (GOLD analysis project Ga0315280, IMG submission 203697) | Sediment microbial communities from Yellowstone Lake, YNP, Wyoming, USA - YL17G06_40 | ecosystem: Environmental > Aquatic > Freshwater > Lake > Sediment | place: USA: Wyoming | collected... | reverse complement strand
ACACACCCATAATGGTAGACGAGGGCTTGCATTCACTCTACGACGCGCAGAACCTCATCGAGCACGAAGCATGTGACATCTTCAACCTGAAACTCCAGAAGATTGGTGGCCTTACCTTCTGCAAGAAGTTGACAGTGATGGCAGAGAGCGCCAACATCGCCTGCTTTATGGGAAGCGAAGGAGAATCGGGAATCGACACTGCCGCTGCATTACACCTCGTCGCGTCCACACCCAACTTCAAGTACTGCACCGACCTCGTCGGACCCTACTTCAACGCGGACGACATAGTCAAAGAGCCATTCACTGTGAAGAACGGCTTCTTGGAGGTTCCCAAGAAACCAGGATTGGGCATCGACGCAGACGAAGACAAGTTCCGAAAATACGCCTTGGAACAGATATGACGATTCGAAGCCTTCAACATTGTTGAGATCTTGCCTTGGCAGTCTGGAAACTCGTCTACCGCTCTCCAACTCGGGCAAGTCAATCAGTCATGGCGGGGAAAACGATTCTTGGCAAAAACTCCTCCCGTCAGTGCGCGCTGTCTTTCGTGCATGCTGTGAAAACTGAGCAAGCGAGGCACACACGAAAACGCCTACTCCAATACGCAAGGGGAAGAATACCCTCCAACGAATCATCCTCGCCTCGTCGAATCGGCGAAAGGTCCGAATAATGCATTTTGACCTACGAAGACGGTGTGAATATTCTCATGCCGGTCGGCTCCTTCAAGTCGTAGTATGCAACCGTCTTCGCAAGTACCTCGACTCAAGTCTCAGGATATAGCTGGCTTCGAGAGATCTTCGCAGTAAATGTCTTTCCTGTCTCTGGATCAGGTTTGATCACCCATTCACCGATACTACTATCAAGTATGACAGCGCCAGCGCTCCCGTAGCCAAAGCGAACGGATTGTTACTCTCTTTCAAGCGCGGACAGATCTGACGTATCGACCTGAGATTGGCATCGCACTCTGGGCATCTCTTTCCTTCGGTGACTCCATACTTCAGGACGCCGAAACCGTAGCGTTCGATGAGGAGTTCCCCACAGTCCTAGCGAGGCACTTCCCGGGTCAGCTGGACATGCTTCCCTCCCACACATTCCGATGCTGAGGTGCTCAACAGCCTTCCACCCGCCAGCGAGTACCAACCCGATCCGTTTCACTCAGGCGCGCTTTGGTGCGCAAGCAGGTAGATCGATTCGCCGGCATAGACGATCGGGTTCGCCTTCTTGAAGACTATGCATCCATCTGATGGTGCCCTAACCTCTTGTAGAGTCTCGCCGAGCGGGTCGATGATTCGCCCAATGATGTCTCCTTCTCCCACTTGGTCAAGAACGTCCACGAGGGATAGTAGAAAGCCTGAGACAGGCGCAATGACTGAGTCCTTGTCAAGATCTCCTCCTCCCGATATGTAGTGTTTGACTTTGCTGGCGTCTGCTTTAGGTCCTGGTAGCATCCCAAGGTATCTCATGACGGTCAATACTCCGTTCTTGTAGCAGAGTACAGCGTCCTTTGTGAGCCACCCGCCGCCACTAGTCTCTGTGTAGAGCCCGGGAATGCCTTTCTCAGCAGCCACCGAAAGCGTCCTACCGGGTGGAACAACAGGAGGATGTTCCCACACAACTGGAGCGCCAAAGATGTTGGCAGCCTCTCTTGCCATCCTTCCCGCTTCTCCCTTCACGGCAGAATAGCCGCAGAGAGTAGGCGAGTCCAAACCGGTGCCGGATGAGTGGAGATCTATCAGGAAATCTGACATCATGATCATTCTTGCAATCTGATACGCTATTCTTTCTGTTACCGTTCCGTTACTGCGTCCTGGAAATGTTCTGGCGAGATTGAGCCTGTCAATTGGGCTTTCCCTCGTGCTGACGCCATGCGCAGGCGGATTGGCAGCTGGCACTCCTACGAACTTCCCAATTAGCTGTTCGGGTTCCAGACTGCCAAATACCTCTCTTATCGCCTGAGGTCCCTCATGTTCATCACCGTGTACCGCTCCCAGCACGAGTATGATCTTTCCGGGTTTGTGTCCATGCACCACCAGTATGGGGAGTCGAACCGTACTTCCGTCAGGCAGGTTCGCAACGTCGAAGTACTTCTTCTCCCTCGAATTCAAACGCGCTCGATCGAAAGCTTCTTCCAACTTCATATTCTCATCCCAACCAGACGGCTGCATCATGAGATTGAACAGTATGCCTATCGTGCAATAGAGAGGCATAGAAAAGGCATGCCTTTCGCTCAGACGGGCATACTTCCCATCGGGTTGGCTGAGTTTGGGGAGTACAAGGCCCATGAATCAAGCGTCAAGAGTTGGACTCGAATCACGCGGTTCCGTGAAAGCGACAACTTACTCGCTCGTCATCGGGACTCTGCGTTAGTGGCCACGACGGCCGCGCCAGCCGTGAAATTGTAGCTTTGTTCTGTAACTCGAAGGATGAACCCGTCCGGCAAAGACTCACCAAAAAGCGTCGTGGTTGGTCAAGTGTCTGCTCACATGAATAGGCCAAAGGGGATTCCTCGGAGCGCTCGTTCACAGTATAGGAATCAAGTTCTCCTCTATCGCGGTTAGAGTCTTGAGCCCTGGTGATGACTGGAATATTATGTAATCAAACCCGATGTCCGAGAGACGCTGTATTCTATCCGCGATGGTCTGAGGCGAACCCACAAAGTCTTTTGCAAGAATATCGTTTAGGAGGTTGACGTTTCCGCCGACTAGATTTCCTACCCGCCTCTTCGCCTCCTCGTCGTTTTCTCCCATGTAGATCCTACCCGGAATAGCGTACTTCATTCCTCTCCTTTTTATAGCATCGAGCCTTGCAGTCATGTCCTTGATTCTGTGGTCGGCCTCTTCGACGGTGCATGAGCCCATCAGCCAGCCGTCCGCTAGGCCCGCGACTAATTGCCGTGACTTCTCTGACTGCCCACCCCACCATATGGGAGGGTGTGGTTTCTGGACGGGTTTCGGCTCGAGAACGCCGTCGATGATCTCGTAGAAGCGTCCCTTGTAGTTCGTGACGGGTTGGATCCAAAGCGACTTGATGATCTCTATCTGCTCCCTCGCCCTATCGATTCTGCTGTCATGATCGTGCCACGTTACGCCATAGGCCTAGAACTCTCTCTCGAACCATCCCGCTCCCAACGCGAATCTGAACCTGGCATTGGAGATGTCGTCCAGAGTGGCGCACATCTTCGCAAGAACAGCCGGGTGGCGAAAACCCTGGCACAGTGTCGTATGGAACAGCTCTACCCTCTTGGTGATCGCCGCAAGAGCGGTGAGCGTCGTCCAAGCTTCGAGGGATTTCTCTCGTTCTCCTTTCATCGGGTTGAGGAGATGATCTGGAACCCAGATGAATGCCTATCTCTTCAGCCTTGATCGCGTTTTCGGCAGCGTACCTAAAGGTAGGGTCGTTCTCACCTTCATCTATTCCTCTCACCCATCCCTTGTATGTCGGCACGTAGATCCCAAGTTTCGTTTTCAATGCGTTCACTTCCTCGTTGCGAAACACAGCAGCGCTCCTCACTTTATTAAAATGACACTAATTACTGGCGAGCCTGTCTGCGGATACTCATCGCTCCAACGAAGATGTCAGCAGATTTCACAAGATGATTACAAGAACACAGAGAGACCACTATTGTTCCTGTAGGACTTAAGTAGCTGCAGCGGGCTCAGCGATAGATATCTGCGGAGGAGAGTCATCAAGTTGGCAGACGGTTACATGGGCAAATTCTTGCGCGTCGATCTAACTCGCGGAAAGACGATTGACGAGAAGCTTCCAAGAGGACTTGCGCGGAACTATATTGGAGGAGCGGGAATCGGCATCAGATTTCTGTATGATGATGTAGAGCCGCATGCGGATCCTCTCGGGCCCGAGAACGAGCTGATAATCTTCACGGGTCCCTACCAGGGAACAGTTGCCCCAACCTCGGGGAGATTCCACATTACGACAAAGTCACCTCTCACGGGTCTGGTGGGAGACGCAAACTCGGGCGGGCATTTCGGAGCCTATCTCAAGTACGCGGGCTACGACGGCATAGTTGTGCGGGGGCGCTCCCCTAAGCCCGTCTATCTGTCGATAGACAATGGCTCGGCTGAACTTCGAGACGCGAGCCACCTCTGGGGCAAGAATACGCTTGAAACGGAGACGATGCTGAAGGAGGAAATCGGAGACGACAGGGTCAAGACTTGCTCCATCGGCCCGGCGGGGGAGAACCAGGTTCTGCTGTCCTGTATCATGAACGACCTGGACAGGACGGCGGCGAGGGGTGGGAACGGGGCCGTTATGGGGTCTAAGAATCTGAAGGCAATTAGCGTGCGAGGCAACCGCCGCGTTGAGGTCGCAGACCCAGAGGGGCTCAAGGAATTGTCGGCAGACCTCCGGAAACGGATACTAAGCTCAGAGGCTGTACGCCGCGTCAGAACTCACGGAACCGTTGACGCTGTCGCCGGGTGCAACGATCTAGGAAATCTGCCAACAAAGAACTGGCTTCGAAACGAGTTCAAGGAAGGATACGAAGGCATCTCGGGGGAGAGTGTTCGTAGTAAGCTACTGGTTAGGGCCAAAGCATGTTTCAGCTGCCCCATAGGATGTGGACGTTATGTCAAGATTCCGAGGAAAGATGGAGAGGTGTACAGCGGAGGGCCGGAGTATGAATCCACGGCCGCTCTTGGCTCTCTTACGATGAACAGCGACTTGAACTCGGTTGCATATGCGAACCTTCTCTGCAACCTTCACGGCATGGACACGATCTCCGTTGGGAACGCTGTCGCGTTCGCGATGGAATGCTACGAGAAAGGACTTATCACACCCGAGCAGGCGGGCGGCCTTGATCTGCGGTGGGGAAACCCCGAAGCGGAAGAGAGGCTCATCGAGATGATCGCCAGAAAAGACGGGTTCCTCGGACGGACGCTCAGCCAGGGAGTCAGGAAGTCCGCGGAGATCATCGGACGCGGAGCCGAGGAGTTCGCGGTTCATGTGAAAGGCTTGGAACTCCCCATGCACGAGCCGCGAGGCGCGCCGGGACTTGCGCTGGGCTACGCGACGTCAACGAGGGGCGCCTGCCACCTGCGAACACTCTCGCACGCATACGAGATATGGGGACAACCCTTCGGCCTCGACCTGCCGAAGAAGGTCGACAGGTTTGCGGTCGAAGGCAAGGCGAAACTGCTTGTGAAGTTCCAAGACCTGATGAGTCTGATGAACTCGCTCGTATACTGCATCTTCGCCACAGAGTTCAACTTCACCTACAATGACTGGACAAACATGCTGAACGCCATGACAGGCTGGAAGATGACCTACGAGGAGACCATGCAAGTTGGCGAGAGAATATGGAACCTGCAGAGGCTCTTCAACCTCCGCGAAGGAGCCACCCGGAAAGACGACACACTGCCGCCCAGAATAATGAAACATGCGGTCCCGTTTCCGGACGGCAAGAGCAGAGCGGTCGACTACCTGGAACCCATGCTCGACGAGTATTATGAGGAGAGGGGATGGGACGAGCAGGCTCGACCCACGAAGCGCAAACTTGCAGAACTCGGACTCTACAGGAAGAGGACGATACCGAAGCGGCCGAAGAAGCTCAGTCGACCCCGCAAGAGAAGAAGATAGCACGTTCGCCACTGACGCAGATACTCTTGGTAGAACAGAATGCCCAAAGTCGATGTCATCAACAGCGTGAACGATTCCTATGGTTCTAAAGACTCCGCTCTTAAGCAGAAAATGCTTTCTCAGCTTGTTGACTTCGACGAACTTCTCAGACATTCTCTGTTCGCCCTAGTATTATTTTGCTTCACCGAAAAGAAAACAGGAAACCGTGTGTCCGGCTTCTACCTCCATCGTTCTTGGATCCTTTTGCTTGCACATGTCCATGGCTTTAGGACATCTGGGATGAAAACGGCATCCGGTCGGCGGATTCAGGGCATCAGGAACAACACCAGGGATCGTGGCTAGTCTCTCCACATCCACGTCAGGCTTTGGAATTGACGCGATTAGCCCTTGTGTATATGGGTGGCATGGGTTCCCAAACAATGCCTCAGTCGAGGCGTTCTCCACGATATGGCCTGAATACATTACCGCAACTTTCTCTGTGAGTTCAGCAATGAGACCAATATCATGCGTGATCAAAAGTATCGAAGCCCCAAACGAAGTGCGCAGCTCTTTCATCAATTCCAGTATCTGCGCTTGAATAGTAACGTCCAGAGCTGTTGTGGGTTCGTCAGCGATCAGAAGTGACGGATTGCACGAGAGACTCATCGCGATCATGGCCCGCTGGCGCATTCCGCCGCTGAATACATGCGGGTACTCTCCCGCCCGTTTCTGTGCTTCCGGTATACCTACGACTTTCAGCATTTCGACGGCCTTCTCAGGGACTTGAGATTCCGGAAGATCCTGATGCAAATCAATAGCCTCTCCTATCTGGAATCCAACTGTGAAGACAGGATTGAGGGAAGTGGCCGGATTCTGGAAGATCATTGCAATGCGGCCGCCTCTGATCTTCCTCATCTCGTCATCCGTCTTCTGAAGAAGGTCTTCACCTTCGAACACGATTTTTCCTCCTACGATTCGGCCGGGATCTGGCACTAATCGAAGAATCGAGAGTGCTGTCACACTCTTCCCGCAGCCGGATTCCCCGACTATTCCCATCGTTTCTCCTTTCTTCATCTCGAAACTAACGCCGTCGACGGCCTTGACAACACCTTCTCGGACGTAGAAGTATGTTTGAAGATCTGAAACTTGTAGACTCATTGACGAGTCGTCGCTAGGTAGCAGGCTCTCACGAATTTATCTCTTGCTAGAAGGCTCAGCGCGATCAAAGTGATTTCTTTGTGCTTGTTTCATGACCGCCCTTCAAGCCAGTCGGTCATTGATGGATGGCAAGCTTTATTCTCTCATGGCGAACCCCGATACGTCAACTTCAGCTAATGGTGAAGCAAGTTGGCAAAGGTCAACATAGGCGTGATTGGATGCGGAATTCAAGGAACCGTCCTATCTAGAGCAATGACTGGTATAGAGGCCGGCACAATAATCACGAGGCACCCACCGGTCGAGAATGCAAAGATCACGGCTGCCGCGGATCTGAATCAGGAGACAGCCAAGAAGTTCACGAAGGAGTTCGGGCTGTCGAACTATTTCACTGACTACAAAGACCTTCTGGAACAGAAAGACGTGGACGCGGTCATTGTTTCCTTGCCTCATTCACTCCTTGCCCAAGCCGCGATTGATTCGCTAAAAGCTGGGAAACACCTGTTGCTGGAGAAGCCCATGGCGTTGAATCATGTAGAGGCGCGGGAAGTTGTCAAGGTTGCTCAGAAGTCGAAACAGAAGCTGATGGTCGGCTACTCAAAGAGGTGGGGTCCAGTTTCGTTGATGATGAAGCGCCTTCTGGAGAGGAACGCCGTAGGTGAAGCTGATGTCGTGATGGCTGGAAAAAGCAGTCCATTGCTAAGCGGATGGCTTCTAGACCCGGAGAAGGGTGGCGGGATAATGCGCTATCTCGGCGTTCACATAACCGATCAGGTCCTCTGGATGATGGGGAGCGACATCAGCGAAGTGCATGGGCAGGTTAACTATCATCCAGAGTACAAGTCTGATGAGACTGATGTTTTCACGATTCGATTCAAGAACGGGCTCTTGGCAAACGTCACGGTCTCTATGAGATGCAATCATCCATTCGACTTCATCGAAGTATGTGGTACAGATGGCACTGTTAGAGCTGACTGGATCTGGTGCGGAGATGCGATCTTGACGGTTCAAAGCAAGAATATTCGCGAATACGAGTCGCCGGCGAGGATCCAGATCCAAGGGGATCCATTGACCCCACTCTACAGAGCTGAGGTGGCTGACTTCGTGGACAGTATTGTCCATGACAAGCCGTCTCCGGTGACGGCTGAAGAAGGGCTCAGGGTCCTAGAAGTTGTCGACGCGATCTACGAATCCAGCAAGACAGGCAAAGCGGTGAAGTTCCCGATACCCTAGCTCGACAACAGGCCGAGCTCGATAGTCCCTTCATCAGGCTGATCTCTGATATGAGGCTCTTAGCGGAGGGTACCCGGGGGTATTCGCGACATACAGTTATTCGAGTCGCACTATGCACGATGATTGCGGGAGGTCAACGGCGAATGGAAGTGAAAGAGGCAGTCAAGACGAGGCGTAGCATCAGGAAATACAGGAGAATTGCAGTGGACGATCAGCAAATCCTTGAGTGTTTGGAGGTCGCCAAGTGGGCTCCCTCCGCGAATAACTCGCAGCCTTGGGAGTTCATAGTCATCGGAAACCCGGAAACCACGAAGAAGCTCGGCGACATACATCATGGGGGGAGTTTCATGGCCGACAGCCCCGTCGTGGTAGTGTTTCTAGCCGACCCCAGAAGATCACCGAGTTGCTATCACGGAGATGTCGCCGTGGCAGTTCAGAGCTTCATGCTGGCGGCGCACTCTCTAGGACTTGGAACTTGTTGGATAGGAGTCATAAACACGGAGTACGAGCAGCCTATAAAGAGACTGCTTGGGATTCCACAGGATCTCGTCGTAGTGTGTGTCGTCTCGCTCGGGCATCCGGATGAGAAGCCCAGTAGCAGCAGGCGTTCACTTGCTGAGATGGTGCACTGGGAGAGATATGGAACAACGACGAAGTAACTTCACTGGCTTAGATGATCATCCTGGATGCAAGTTTCGAACCCAGAAGTGGTGAAGAATGATGAAGGTGGTGATCGGAGGAGTCGCGACAGTGCCTACTGGAGAAACCGTCGTAGTGACTGCACTCGCCCGTGCTGGCGCTCCGGGAATTGGCTCCACATTGCGTAATGGCGCTCGGCTGAGGATGAGTCCACGTATTCTCCGATTCATGATAGCCTTCATGATTTGGATCACTTCCTCCAGCGTCTGGACTTTCCCGAAAACTGGCAGCCAATAAGGCCATGACTAGTGCGATAATCTCGATGGTGTGGTGGCGGATCGCGAGAAAATATAGTGACAGCGCAACTTGGGAGGTATTAATAGGTGGAGGGCCCGGCCCTAGGACTTGTGGAGAACTATGAGGGTTGTGATCGGAGGTCTGGCTCACGAAAGCAATACGTTCAATGTCCGACGGACAGAACTTGAAGCTTTCAAGACGGGTTATGGTCTAATCGCGTCAGACAAGGAGATTCTGACACAATTCAAAAACACTGGGACTGTTCTGGGAGGTTTCATTGAGGCAGCATCACAATTCAACTTCGATCTGGTGCCAACTTTCTATGCTCAGGGGGGCCTCGACACAGGAACGGTTAGCCAAGAAGCATTCGACTATCTGGAGGAGAAGCTACTTAGCGCGATCTCATCGGCGAGCGCGGACGGCGTCTTACTGCATCTTCACGGTGCAATGGTGACTGAGCGATGTGATGATCCGGAGGCTGAAGTTCTCAAGAAGACCAGGCAGATAGTCGGCGATAAGGTCCCCATTGTGTTAGTTCACGACCTGCATGGCAACATTTCAGATTCGTGGCTTGAGTACTCGAACGTGATTATCGGGTACAAGACTTCACCTCACGTCGACGAGTTCGACCGCGGCTTAGAAGGTGGGAGGGTTATCAGTCGCATATTGAAAGGTCATGTGAAGCCTACCATGGCGTTTAGGAAGCCGCCTATCCTGATCGGGGGCGGACTCATGACTGTGGTCGATCAGCCGCTCGCGATGGTCAAGCCCCCGCTCTACAGGCTGGTGAGCTTAGCACGTAGGATGGAGCAGGACGAGAGAGTAGTCAACGTCACGGTCGCCGGGGGTTTTGGGCATTCAGATGTCCCAAGAGCAGGGATGGGAATAGTCGTAACGACAAACAACAATCAGAAACTGGCCGAAGAGAAAGCATCAGAGCTTGAGAAGCTTGCTTGGACCCTCAGAGACGGCTTTCTCCCAGATCGAGTCCTGGTGTCCCCGGAAGCAGCCATGAAAGAAGCTCTTGCAGCCGAGGGACCAGTCATTCTAGCTGACCAAGGAGACAACGCAGCCGGGGGAGGACCAGCTGATGGAACATGCATCCTGAACGAGCTGAGAAACGCAAACTGGCCCGATGCCGCCCTAATCATACGTGATCCGCAGGCTGCCAACGAGGCATCTCAGGCTGGAATAGGCAAGTATGTGAGCTTGACCGTCGGCGGCAAATCAGATAATCTTCACGGGTCGTCAGTCGAGATCAAAGGCACTGTCAGAATGTTATCCGATGGAACCTACACAGACCCACGCCAGAAGACGATCACAAAGATGGGAACGACGGCAGTTATTCGAAGCGGACAAACAGACCTCATCGTGACGGGGTATAATGTAATTCAAGCGGAGCTTGCTCCCTTCCTCAGTGTAGGAGTCGATCCCTCAAGAAAGAAGATAGTGGCGGTGAAATCAGCCCACGCGTTCAGACACAATTACGAGAAGTTTGCCAAGCTGATACTCGACGTCGATACCCCGGGAATAACCAGTCCTAATGTATCAAGGTTCACCTACCGCAAAGTCAAGCGACCGATCTACCCGCTCGACCCTATGTAGATGTCAGGTCTGCACGCCGTTCGCAGGGAGCCCTCTTCCTAAGTAAGGGTTCCTAGAAACCCTCCGCCAAGAAGATCTCTTGCGCAGCCTTCACCATCGCTCCTGGTGTCACAGCATACCCTACCCCTTTGAGTGCGGCTTCGACTCTGCCTAGCGTAGGTAGGATATACTCTGGAGAAGCCGTGTTCCCCATGTGGCCTATGCGGAAGATGCGCTTGCCCTCGATCGCGTGGAGACTTTGCTCAGGCGGGTTTCCAACCATTATATTGTATCGATCATAGAGTGTTCTCCAGAACTTGGCGTAATCGTATCCTTGAGGCCAAACGATTCCCGTGACTGTGTTGGACGCATACTTCTCGTCTTTAACCAAGAGCTTCAGACGTGCGGCCTTGATTCCGGCTCTGACAGCCTTTCCAGCAACTTCATGGCGCTTGAAGACTCTCTCTAACCCCTCGCCATGGATCTTCTTCAGTGAGTCGTGCAGAGCTCGTATCAGTGTGGTCGCTGGTGTCGCCGGGGTCGGATGCCATTTCCACTCGGGATCGATCGGAGGCTTCTTGTAACGCACAAAATCCAGGTAAACGCCCTTAATGGGCTCCTTCCGCTTCTCAATCTTCTCCCAAGCCTTCTTTCCAACTGCTACAGGTGCTATGCCCGGAGGAACGGCTAGGGCTTTCTGCGATCCGGAGCCTATCACGTCCACATGCCAGTCGTCCATTCGGATCTCAATGCCGCCGATCGAGGAGACCGCATCTATGACGAACACTGCGCCTGCATTGGCGACTATCTCGCCAATTTGATCAATCGGATGCGTCACCGCAGTCCACGTGACATTATGGAGTATCGCGACAATCTTGACATCTCTCTCTTCCCGGAGTTTCTTCTGGATGAGGGCAGGATCAATTGCTTCACCCGGAGTAGGCGTCACATCTACAACTTTTCCTCCATACAGCCTAGCGTAATCTGCGAATATTTCATCGGCGATGACTTTGTCGCCAGGTTCGACGAGACTACACATTGCTCCCTCGAGCGAGACCGAGCTTGAACCAGTCATGATGAACGCGTCGTTCCTTGTGTACAGCAGTTCACGGAGCATGCGGAGCGTATTCCCGTAGAGCTTCAGCCATTCATCCATGTAATGCGCCGGAACTTGCGCGCTCATCCCTCGCAATATATCCGGTGCGACCTCCGTCGGTCCAGGAATCATCAGAATCTTATCGCCGCTCGTCAACTGATCCACACCGAGTCCATCATTTTTCGCGATGAGATATAAGATTGTTCAAGTCTGTGTTGGCGCGTGTGCTAGCAAATAGACCGATTCGCCGCAGTACGTGATCGGGTTCGCCTTCTTGAAGACTATGTATCCGTCTGATGGTGCGCTAATTTCTTGTAGAGTTTCCCCGAGAGGGTCGATGATTCTTCCTAGGATGTCTCCGTGTCTCACTTGGTCCATAGTTTCTATGTTGGACAGTAGGAAGCCTGAGGCTGAAGCTGTAACTGAGTCTTTGTCGAGGTCGCCACCCCCAACGATGTAGTGTTTCACCTTGCCAGCCTCCAGCTTCAATCCGGGCAGCATTCCGAGGTATTTCATGACGTTCAATACACCGTTCTTGTAGCAGACTACGGCGTCCTTTGAGAGCCAACCACCGCCACTGGTCTCCGTGTACAGGGAAGGGATGCCCTTCTCCGCTGCGACAGTTAATGTCCTTCCACGTGGGACTTCGGGAGGATGCTCCCATACAACTGGAGCTCCGAAAACCATAGCTGCCTCCTTCGATACTCTTCCGGCCTCTCCCTTTATCGCACAGTAGCCACAGAGAGTAGGCGAATCCAGATCTGTGCCTGACGAGTGCAGGTCTATGAGGAAATCTGACATCGAGATCATTTTCGCAATATGATGCGCTATCCTCTCTGACACGGTTCCTGTGCTGATTCCAGGAAATATTCTGGCAAGATTCTGATGGTCAATCGTGCTTTCTCTTCTGCTAACGCGATGTGCCGGAGGATTGGCTACTGGAACTCCTACGAACTTTCCAACCAATTGCTTGGGGTCCAAGAGATCAAATACCTCTCTTACCGCCTGCGGACCCTCGTGCTCGTCGCCATGAATCGCGCCTAGCACAAGCATGGTCTTTCCTGGTTCTCTTCCATGCACCACCATGAGAGGAAGTCTAACAGCACTCCCATCCGGCAAGGCGGTGACGTCAAAGTACATCTTCTCTTTGGAATTCAACCGCGCTCGATCAAAGATGTCTTCCAACCTCATGTTCTCATCCCATGTAGACCGGCATGCCACAAAGCGGGCCAGCGTGATTCAGAAGTAGCTGGGAAGATATAGAAAAGGCATGCCCCAAGACAAGAACCAGAAGGCCAGCGCGATGAAGCGTAGCTGAATCCCTTGATTCTCGAGTGCTTATCTCACAGATGTGCGGAACTTGACTGTTTCCGTTGTTGTTTTGGATTTGTTGTCTCGCCAGGGGCTACAGGAAGATTACGGAAACAAGGTAGTTTATGATCATCGATAGAAAGCCTATCATGAAGCTTGCAGTCGCCACTCGCTCGAAGCCATGGCTGTGACTCTCGGGCACCATCTCGTCAAAGATAACGTACAGCATTGCGCCTGCTAGCAGCAGTCGTACCAGCCATTGTAGCCCCCCTCGAGCTTCATTATTGAATCTCGGCCCGAGAAGGCTCGAGCCAACATTATGGCCTTCATCACAGCCTCGATCCCGGTATTCGAGAGTCTCACGCATTCCGCGCAAGGGATCATCTCAGTCAGCATCTCGGAAACCCTGAAACTCAGCTCGCTATCTACGCCGCACGTCAGTCCAGTCTCGACTTGAGCTTTGACGGCCTCGACCACTATCGGGTCGCCATGGCCCAGGATCAAACCACCCATGTTGATTACGCAGTGTATTCGTTGCCGTCCACATCCCAAACTCTTGCGCCCTTGGCTCGAGAAAGATAGATCGGAAATGGGTCAAAGAATCGAATATTGGAGTGAACTCCTCCCGGCGTAAGTTTGCCGTACTTTTCATATATCTTCCTTGAGCGGTTTCTAGAAGCCATCGACCGATCTCCTTGCAGATACATCTTCGCTGAATCCCCGTTAGTCAGCTCAACTGAACGTAAAACCTTTGTTGAAGAGACAGCTTGGAAGAATCAGGACGCCATTAGACCTTTGCGGCTCACAACCTGATACGCAGGCAAATTGAAGTCCAGAATCACGCGCTCCCACAGAACAATGTTTGCAGCGCGCCACCTGCAGAATTGTTAAATTGAGCGGAAACACGAGACGGAACCCCCGGCGTCGATAGATGAGTGAACGATTCTTAGTCGTTGTAGTTGACAGCCCGTTCGAGACGGCCGAACGAGAGCAGTCTATACTGAGCAGGATCGGTGTGAAGGTCCAGAAGTTTAACTGCTTGAACGAGTCACAGATCATAGAGGCCGCAGGAAACGCCAACGCCATTCTCTGCGATGCCTCACCAATCACGCAAAACGTGATCCTGAATCTGCACAAGGCCACAGGTATAGTTGAGTATGGAATTGGATACGATAACATCGACGTGAATGCCGCGACAGAGAGAGGGATAGTCGTCTGCAATATCCCAGACTTCATCACGTCTGAGGTTGCCGATCACACGGTGGCGCTCATTCTCGCCCTGGCGCGGAGGCTTCACCTTATGCTTCCTTCAACTCGAGCTGGCGAATGGAACTGGAGAAAGTTCAGACCAATCAACGGTCTGGACAAGATGACGGCCGGAATCATCGGGTTCGGCAACATTGGCCGGCAGGTCGCTAGAAGGTTGCATGCCTTCCAGATCGAGGTAATAGCGTACGATCCCTACATTCCCTTCAAGACGATCGAGACTCTAGGAGCTAAACCGGCAACTTTGGAAGAGTTGCTAATGGCCTCTGAGATAGTCTCCATTCATGTGCCTCTGACGAAGGAGACAAGGCATCTGATAGGGAAGGAGGAGTTCGCTCTGATGAAGAACTCAGCAATACTAGTCAACACTTCAAGAGGCTCCGTCATAGACCAGGAAGCGCTACTCGCATCACTTCGGAACGGACGCATTGGGGCAGCTGGCCTCGATGTCCTACAACGAGAACCACCTGAACCGGGCGACCCCATACTAGCACCTGACAACGTTCTCGTTACGCCTCACATCGGCTGGTACTCGGAGCAATCATCCTCAAGGCTTCAAGAGTATGCTGCATTAGAAGCCGAAAGAATACTGACAGGCCAAATCCCGAGACATCCGGTCAATCCTGAAGTTCTCTTGAAGAAACAGCCATAGAACACGACCCGGCCGACGCGGAAGTCGTGAAGAAACAGTCAGCACGCAAGATGTTGCGCAAACATCCCATGTCAGAAGAAGAACCAAATGACGCCCCAGTATATGGGCCTCATTGACTTCTGGCCTTCGCTCCTTAGGCGGGTATGAGGAACGTATTGTGAGAATCAGTAATCTACTTGTGTGCGCAACTCAGAATGCGACAAGCAAGAGTATGACATCTGATCTGGAAACGCCTCAAAATGAACCGATTAGCATGATGGAAACCGGCTCGGATACATTTCGTCCGCCCAAATCTCCCAAGATTCCTCACCAAGAACTCTGTAACTGCCTTCCATATCGCATGATACTTTGGAGCTCATTAAAGATTCAACTGACTCTCAGCTAGACATGTTCGACGTTTCGCCTAGCCGCACTACAAGCGTAGTACAGGCGTCTTTCCTGCGTTGAGAGCAGAGCTCCGCCGTTTAAATAGTAAAATGGAGCTGAAAATCAGCCGTTACAATTAGTCGAACCCGCGTTATCAAGGGACCGTATCCCTCCGGCCCCACCAAACCGGATGCGCATACACATCTCTGTTTGCTGAACGTGAAACTCGGGTGTATGACACCCTTCTTTGGGTGGCTGACACCCTCCGAAATGTCTCATCAGCAACCCGTGCACTCCTCATAAATGCGCGGAGACTGCATCTCGCACATAGGTAGCATACAGCGTGGCGAATATGGCGATACTTCGAATTCTGTCTGACGCGGATGTCCAGCGAATTCACAGGGGATCGCTCGAGATCCTGAACGACGTAGGGGTAGTCATCCATCATGAGTCCGCTCTTCGAACCCTTCGTGAAGCGGGAACGATAGTGGATCATCAGAAGCAAGAGGTCAAGATCCCTCCGGAGATAGTTGCTGATTGTATCAAGAGATCACATGGACTTGGTACAGTAGCTGGTCGATGCCAGGAAAATGATCTCACAATTGAACCCGGCAGGACCTTTACGCGGTGCGTGTCCGGAAGCATATACGTGGTTGATTCGGAGACCGGAACGCGCAGAAACGCAACTTGCACAGATTTGGAGAGCTTCACTAGGTTACAGGACGCCTTAGAGAACATCAGTTTCTGCGGAGGATCGCCGTATCCCTCAGACGTTCATCCAAGCATGCAGGACATCTATCAGATCCGGATCATGCTGCAGAACACCTGTAAGCACATCCGGTTTCAGCCATTCTCCGGACGAAATCTGGAATACGCTGTGGAATTGGCTGGGGCAGTTGTTGGTGGTAAAGAGGAGCTGAGGAAGAGACCCATACTCAGCTGTATTACGGCCCCGTCAAGTCCGCTGAGATACTCAAGAGAACAGGTCGACATCATAATACGATCAGGCCAGTATGGCCTCCCGGTCATGCTGGGATCGACCCCGACGATGGGCGCCACAGGCCCAGTAACACTCGCAGGCTCGCTCATGCTTCAGAATGCTGAGATTCTCGCTGGAATCGTTCTGTCTCAGGTCCTGAATCCAGGTGCGCCTCTATCCTACGGACCGCGTATGCCGACGATGGACATGAGAACAGGCCTCTCCACCTGGGGCGCGATCGAATTCGGTTTAGCGACGGCCGCAGGAGTTCAAGTAGGGCAGACCTATGGACTTGAGATCGACACATACGGCCCATCCACGGACGCAAAGGTTCTGGACGAACAAGCGGCGATCGAAAGAACCTTCAACGCCGTCTTGCCGGCCCTCGCCGGGGCACATATCATCAACGGTGCCGGAGTTTTGGAAAGCATACTCAGCGTGAGCATGGAGCAGCTGGTCATTGACAACGAAATGCTCGGCATGATGCTCAGAATGCTACGAGGAATAAGCATCGACGAAGGGACTCTGGCTCAAGATGTCATTCGCAGAGTCGGTCCTGGCGGGAACTACCTCGCAGACCCGCACACAGGAGAGCATTTCAGAGCAGAGCATTTCATTCCCGAACTGTTCGACAGGAAAACTCGAGCCGCCTGGGAACGAGCGGGCAGTAAGAACGTGATAACGACTTCCAAGACAATGGTGAACAAGACTTTGAAAGAACACCAAGTTGCTCCGTTGGACAAGGATGTCATTAGACAGATGGACACTATCTTGGATGACGCCAAGAAGAGCGTCGCCTCAAGCTGACAATATCGGAATTGCCTAGCCACTACTCGTTCGCTTGAGCTTCGAATGTTCTACCGAATGTCCCTCTGGAGCATCTTCTCAGCCGTGTCCATGTCTTGCCTTGTGTTCACGTTGAAGAATGTTCTTAGATCAGGGTCGATTTTGCTGATTTCGTTCTCAACTGAAACGTACGCGACCCGACTGAGTCTTCCTATCATTCTTCTAAGCGGTTGGTCCGATGGGACCAATGTTTCCAGTGCGGCCTGCAGTGTTGAGGCGGTCCGATAGACGGCCTCAAGTGGCTCAATATGCCCTGTCTTCCACCGTGGAATTGCAGCGTCAACACCTGACGCGCACCGGAAAAGTAACTCGATCACTTCTTCGTTGACGAATGGGATGTCGCAGGCAGAAACGAGCGTGTATTCCGACCTCGCGGCTCGAAGTCCTGAAACGATGCCCATCAGCGGAGTCTTCCGTTCCTGTTCGTCATTCATGACTCTGACTTGACTCGGAAGGATCGCCTCATACTCAGCTCCTGACTCGTCCCAACCAATGATGATGAGGATTTCGTCAATCACATGAGACAGATGCTCAACAACATGACAGACCAGAGGGTCACCAGCAAGAACCTGTAGTGCTTTGTTTGAGCCGAATCTGGAACTTTCCCCCCCAGCTAGCACGATCGCTGTTCGTCTTGAAGAGTGAGGCATTGCTTGACTAACTCTTGGAAAGCTGCCACATCTTCACCCATAAGCACAGCTCTTAAGGCACTTGACTTCTCGAAGTAGGTGCAGAATTGCCGCGAGGGTCGAGGAAGGACCGATGGAACTGGAGACATATCTGAGGCGCGCTGGGGTTTGGCATCGTTTCTTAGACAAACCGGAGACGATTCATACAGCGGACGCCTCTCGTGCTACAGGCATAGAACTCAGTAGGATCACGAAGAACCTAGTGTGCAAGACCTCGGATGGACGCTATGCACTGCTCGTAGTCCCTGGGAACCGCAGAGTCAGTCTTCAAAAGGCAGCGCAGGTGCTGAATGCACGGAACATCCAGCTGCTGGGATTCAATGAGGCCGAGACGGTCAGCGGCTACCCACCTGGCGGCACTCCGTCACTCCATCACAAGACCCCGATGAGCGTGGTAGTCGAGAAGGGCTTGCTGAACTATGAGACGACCTTCTGCGGAGGAGGCTCGAGAGACAAGATCCTCGAACTGAAGACCGAAGACCTCCTGAAACTCACTAATGCAACTGTAGCTGACATATCCGAACAGTGACCCAACAAGAACAACTGCCAAGCCGTTCTATTCTCTGAACAGCATGTTCCAAGGTCTAGCACTTTATTCGCGCTCTGTTGCGATGATGGACGATGGCAAATGGACCGAAGAAAAGTCGCAGTCATTTCATTTGGAATCGTGATCCTTCTGATCGCCTCCTACTATGCCGGCGCGTTAAACCCATACTATGGCTTGACCAGAGGGGAGTTGCCGCCGAGTGTGATGACGATCATTGCAGAGCCCCCGGCCTATTCTCAGGGCACCAAGGACCAGTCGACATCGCAGGAAAAAGTTGTGATATACAACGCTCATGTGTCGTTGGAGACAAGCAACATAGAAGGCACACTAGCGCGGATTAGAGGGCTGGCCGAGAGCTACGGCGGATATGTGGCAGGCTCATCGCGATTCACCTACGGCATGCAATCAAGAGCGGAAATAGCAATACGAGTTCCCAAGGACAGGTTCCACGCCGCTCTTCAACAGATAGAAAGCTATGGCAAAGTCATCGACGAGGGCACCACGAGCGAAGACATCACTCAGCAGTACATCGACCTCAAAGCGAGACTCAGCAACTTACAGAAACAGGAGGAACGTCTACGCGAGATCCTAGACATGGCGAAGACCGTTGATGAGATTCTCAGAGTTGAAAGCGAGCTCGGGAGAGTGAGGGGAGAGATAGAAAGCCTGCAAGGTCAAATCAACTACCTTGAGGGTAACGCTGAGATGTCCCTCATCTCAGTGACATTAGCTGAGCCGGTTCCTCCGTTCACGCCACCAGGAATGGACTGGGGCGAAACCTTCGAAATAGCTATTCTGGGACTCTTCACTGTCCTTCGCGGAATGATAATACTAGTAATCTCATTGGTGCCTGTGGCCGTTGTCGGCGTTCCGA
>Ga0315280_10005038_pt1 | contig 19110 bp, 15 predicted proteins | sample YL17G06_40_MG_FD_203697 | JGI IMG/M metagenome (GOLD analysis project Ga0315280, IMG submission 203697) | Sediment microbial communities from Yellowstone Lake, YNP, Wyoming, USA - YL17G06_40 | ecosystem: Environmental > Aquatic > Freshwater > Lake > Sediment | place: USA: Wyoming | collected... | reverse complement strand
TCCTGCATCCATACCCGGACGTGCGATTTGACGTTACTCATCCAAGGTAGGAGCCGTATGCGGTAATGCCGCTCGTACGGATCTGTGCGGGGGGCGGTCAGCAATGGCCGTCCCTACCGCGACCGGGGCGTTTTCCTGAAAAAGGGGGCGGCCGGAAGCCCGCGTTTTTCGGGCGACCGCGTGCGGCGATACGCTGCCAGCCGTGTGGACGGGCGCAGCTTGTGGTGCGCTATCAAGGAGCGAACCAGAAAGATTCAAGTGGTGAAGGGATTGATGATTTCCAAGGGGGCGGGCGCCACGCGGCCAGGGACATCTTCTGTATAAAAACGGGTGACGCCACAGTCCAGGCAGGCAGCGACAATCATCGCATCCCAGAATGACCACCCACTGTTCAGGTGCAGTTCCCGCGCATGGTCGAGCACCCGCTTGGACGGCAAGACGAGCGCGAAGAGGTTCAGGAATTCCGCCAGTCGGCCCCAGGCGTCCGGCGGGGCGAACCCCTGGGCCGCGAGTTTTCGCGATGCTGCTACGAATTCGCAAGCTACCTGCCACAGCAGGACGCCACCCGCGGAATCGCGGATCAGGGTCAGTGCCTTGTTCTGCCGGCTGTGGTCCGCCTTGTCGCAACTGTAGAGCAGAATGTTGGTGTCAAGGGCGATCATGCAACTCGTCTCGCTTCGGCAGCGGTCCGCGGGAAACGAAGTTCATGCGTTCGATGCCAGCGAGCAGCCGGCGAAATGCGGCTTCCCGGTCGCTGGCGCCCATCTCGTCCAACTCCTGCACGATCAGGCGCACGCGCTGCGCTTCCCGCAGATCCAGCGGATCGACTGGCTTGAGAACCCCGTCGCTGTAAACTGCCTCCGTAGTCTGCATTTCTCTCATGCCTGCCCCCTGCCCACAGGGTACCTCGCAATGGCCGGACGGAGCAAGGTTTCGGGGCGGACCGGGGGCGGGGACGGCGGCGCGGACGGCGGCGGGGAAAAGACGGGACGTTTTCAACGGCCCCAGCCTCTGGCTGGCCGTCGGCGTGTGCACGGCGGCTCGAACAACCAGGGGCCGGCGCGTTGCTGGCGCTCCCTCCGCTTGACAATCGTGAGCCGGGCGCGGTATGCAACCGCTATGAGAGTTGGCGCACAAACCGTCTTTCTCGGCGCTGCCGCGGCGCTTCTGTGCGGAGCAGCGGAGATCAAGCTGCCGCGCGACTATCCCGTTAAGCCGGTGCCGTTCACCGCCGTCCATCTCACCGATCAGTTCTGTGCGCCCCGCATCGGGACCAACCGCACGGTCACCATCCCCTTCGCCTTCCAGAAGTGCGAGGAGACCGGGCGGGTCAACAATTTCATTCGGGCCGCGCAGGCGCTGCGCGGTGAGCCGTTGGCCGACAAGAAGCCGCCGGGATACCCGTTCGACGACACCGACCTGTATAAGGTCATCGAAGGCGCCGCTTACACGCTTGCCGTTGCGCCCGATGCCAAACTGGAGGCCTACGTCGACAGCCTCATCGAGAAAATTGCCGCGGCGCAAGAGCCCGACGGTTACCTGTACACGACGCGCACCATCGATCCCCTCAGCCCCCACCGCTGGGCCAGCAAGAAGCGCTGGGAATTGGAAGAGGTTGACAGCCACGAACTATACAACCTCGGGCATCTCTACGAGGCGGCCGTGGCGCACCACCAGGCCACCGGCAAGCGCTCGCTGCTCGATGTGGCGCTGAAGACCGCCGAGCTGCTGGACAGAACGTTCGGGCCCGGCAAGCAGTCGATCTGGCCGGGCCACCAGATCACCGAGATGGGGCTGGCCAAGCTGTACCGCGTGACCGGCGACGAACGCTACCTGGGGCTGGCCAAGTTCATGCTCGACGTCCGCGGGCCGAACGGCCGGACCTATAACCAGTCGCACCTGCGGGTGATCGATCAGGCCGAGGCGGTGGGGCACGCCGTCCGTGCCACGTACATGTATTCCGGCATGGCCGACGTCGCCGCCCTTACCGGCGATGTTTCCTACCTCAACGCCATCGACAGAATCTGGGAAAACGTGGCGGGCAAGAAGCTGTACATCACCGGCGGCATCGGCGCCACCAGCTCCGGCGAAGCGTTCGGGCGCAACTACGAGCTGCCCAACATGACCGCCTACAACGAGACCTGCGCGGCCATCGGCAACGATTACTGGAACTACCGGCTGTTCCTTCTTCACGGAGACGCGAAGTACATCGACGTGATGGAGCGGACCTTGTACAACGGGCTGATTTCCGGCGTTTCCCTGGACGGCAAGTCGTTCTTCTATCCCAACCCGCTGGAATCGGACAGCCAGCACCAGCGCAGCCCGTGGTTCGGCGTGGCCTGCTGCCCGGGCAACATCACGCGGTTCATGGCTTCGGTGCCCGGCTACGTGTACGCGCATGAAGGGGACAAGCTGTTTGTGAACCTGTTCGCCGGCAGCACCGCCGAGATCCGCATGGACCCCGGCCGCAGGGTGCAGATAACGCAGCAGACGCGGTATCCCTGGGACGGCGCCGTTAAGATCAGCGTCAAGCCCGAGCCCGCCGGCAAGTTCACGATCAACGTGCGGATTCCGGGCTGGGCGCGCAATGAAGCCGTGCCCGGCGATCTCTACCGCTTTACGGACAACCTGAATCAGCCGGCAGTGCTGAAGGTGAACGGCAGGCCGGCGCCGGTCAGGCTTGAAAAGGGCTATGCGCCGCTGACCCGCCTCTGGAAGAGCGGCGACACGATCGAGCTGCTGCTGCCCATGCCGGTGCGCCGCGTGGTTGCCAATGAGCAGGTGGCCGCCGACCGCGGCCGCGTGGCCCTGCAACGCGGCCCAGTTGTGTATTGCGCGGAGTGGCCCGACAATCCCAACGGCCGCGTGCGCAACCTGATGCTCCCCGACGGCGCCCGGCTCACGGCCGAGTTCCGCCCCGATTTGCTCAACGGCGTCGAGGTGGTTAAGGCCAGGGCGTACGCGCTGGCTTACGACGCGCAGGGGAAGGTGAGCAGGAACGAGCAGGAGTTCACCGCGATTCCCTACTACGCCTGGGCCAACCGGGGACCGGGCCAGATGCTGGTGTGGATCCCGAACAAGGAGGCCAGCGCCAAGCCCGCACCGTACCCCACGCCGGCGACCACCGCGAAGGTGACCACCTCCGGGCGCAAGAACCCGCGCGCCATCAATGATGGCGAGGAGCCGGCCTCTTCGGCGGACATGTCTTCGCAATTCGACTGGTGGCCCAGGAAAGGCACCACCGAATGGGTGGAATACGCCTTTGACAAGCCGGCGACGGTCTCCGAGGCGGAAATCTACTGGTTCGACGACACCGGCCGCGGCGAATGCAAGGTGCCGGCCTCCTGGCGGCTTCTATATAAGGATAGCGACCAGTGGAAGCCGGTGGAGAACCTGGGACCGTACGGCGTGGAGAAAGACCGTTACAACAAGGTCGCGTTCCAGCCGGTCACCGCCGGCGGCCTGCGCCTGGAAGTGACCATGCAGCCCAACTGGTCGGCCGGCCTCCAGGAATGGAAGGTAAAATAGCTTCGAGGCTCCGCTAATCGCCGTCCAGGTCGGTGGGCGGGTGTTGTATTCCGGCGTATGGATATAGCGCGACGCGCGCTGAATCGCGGTGCGCCCGGCGAATCGCCGCCACCGTATCCGCCCAGGTGCGGGTGTGGACCGCATCAGCGCGGAAGTGCACTTTGTCGCGGGCCTGCAGATACGAGGAGTAGACGATGAGCTGCCCGGCCTGCTTCGGAGTCCAGCGCGAGGTGTGCGCAGTTTCGTAGTAGGGACGTGGATCGTAATCCCAACGCTCGTCGAGGTAGTGCCAGCTTTGCAGGCCCATGGGGTGCTGCATGACGAGTACGGCGGTGCCCCCCTCACGCAGGCCCGAGCCGGCCCACCCCAAGTGGATGTTGGCCTGCAAGTTCTGCGGGTAGGCATTCACGATGACCACGTCGGCGTTCCGGGTCTCCTCAGTGCGGTGGAGACGATTGGCCTGGCGAGAGGCAGAGTGATGGGCCTCCACAATGTCGCCGGCATGCACGCCGACCACCTTGCGGTAGCCGTTGTAGACCACCTGCACACTGAAATCCACCCTTGCCATCCGCGCCGCCTCTTCCATATCCAGACGGCACTCGTTCTTGAAGATCTTGCACGGACCCACGGTCTTGTTTTGGTTGCCGGGGAGGCCGCCAATCGTCTTATGGAAGTAGTTGATTGATTCGATCCAGGCGATGCCGGGCAGGATGGCTTTGGCGCCGCCTCCGTAACCCGCCGTGACGTGCGACTTGACACCGCTGATGGTGACGCGCACGTCAGCGTGCAGAAAATGCCGGTTCACCTTGATGAGATTGCCGCGCGAGGTTCGCCCCAGTTCAACGAGGTTCTCGAAGATGTTGTGGTTGATCCATGGATACCGCCCCACGCATTCCAGTCCCAGCTTGTGCGCCGCCTCTTCATGCACCATGGGGCGGTGCGAGCCGTAGGAAGCCAGGAACAGGATGCCGTCATCGCGGATACCGCCCCGCTTCAGTTCCGAGAGGATATGCGGCACAATCTCGGCGGTCGGTGTCCCCCGCGTCATGTCATCGAAAGTGATGATGGCGGTGCGTTTCCCACTGGCTATTTCGGCGAGCCGCTTGGTACCGATGGGCGTTTCGATGCGCTGGCGAATCTGCTCGGAAGTCAGCACCGGCGCTTTTGCGCCAGCCATGTGGTAGACAGTCAGATCCCAGGATCGTGGGATCTCGAGCTTCTCCTCGGCGTCGCCGAAATGTTCGCGGGTGGGGATGCTGGTCCAGCGGGAGTCCTCGCGGCGCGCTCTGTCAGGGGGACCCTCCTGTCCGCCCGCCCAGCTCCAGACCGGACTGGCGCCCATAGCAGCCAGACCTGCACGCCGGAGGAAATCTCTGCGTCCCAAGTCGTGGTAGCTCATCACCCCCCTCCACTGGTTCCTGATGTGCCGCTATCCTACTCGCAAACGAACACGATTTCCACTTTGGCTTGACAAACGCTAGGACGCCCCTTACACACCAGGGCGGAACTGTGATAGGGTACGCGGCGCACGCGGGTTCGGGCTGCGTCGCAGGCCTGCGGCCGCCTATGGCCGGCACAGCCACTTCAGTCCGCCGCCTCGGGAGGTTCGAAAGTGAACGCCACCGTGAAGCGCTCCTGCATGATCGTTTTATTGTTTTTTTTCGCGCTCGTCCCCTGGGCGCCGATCGCGGCGCAATCGAAGAAAGCCCCCGCCGCGCCGCCGGCGGCGCAGACGATGAAGCTGCAGCCGGCGCCCGAATCGGGCGACATCGAACCAATCCGCAGCGAACTGGCGCCGTTCATAGAGAGGTACCTGGCCGACCGCACCAGCCTGCAGCGCTTTTTCTCTGAAGCGGGCGGGTTCGGACGCTTTGGTTCTGGCGGCGGCGGTTTGGGAGGGGCTCGCGGGGAAGGTGGCGGCGCCCCGGGCGTCTCCAGCCGTTTCTCCTTGATCGACTCCTGGCCCGAGCGCCGCGAGCGGATGCGCCGCTTCTACTCCGATTGGCTGAAGCGCCTCGATTCGCTGGCCTTCGACGCGCTCTCGCCGGACGGCCGCATCGACTACCTGCTGTTCCGCAATCTCTTGAATCACGAGCTGCGCGACGTCGAACTGCGGGCCAAGGACTGGGATGAAGCCGCGCCGATGTTCCCGTTCGCCGGAACCGTCATGGGATTGGAGGATTCGCGGCGGCGGCTCGACCCGCTGGAGGCCTCACAGGTTGCGTCCACGCTCACCGCGCTGGTCAAGGATGTCGAGAAGGCGCGCCAGGCCGTCGAAAGCAGCTTGAAAGGAGAGTCCAAGACCGACGCGCCCCGCCGGAAGACCTCGGCCAACCGCGCCGGCGCGACCGTCAACAGCCTGCGCAGTGTCCTCCGCAACTGGTTCAACTTCTACAACGGCTACGATCCGGTCTTCACCTGGTGGGTGGCCGAGCCTTACAAGGCGGCCGACAAGAGCCTGCAGGGTTACGCGTCGTTCCTCACCGAACGCGTCGCCGGCGTGAAGCCGGACGATCCGGAGGTGCTGATCGGCAATCCCATCGGCCGCGAAGCGCTGCTGAACGACCTGGCTTACGAGATGATTCCCTACACCCCCGAGGAGCTGGTCAAAATTGCCAACAGCGAGTTCGCCTGGTGCGAGGCGGAGATGAAGAAGGCCTCGCGCGACATGGGCTTCGGCGACGACTGGAAGAAGGCGCTGGAGAAGGTGAAGACGCTGCACGTGGAGCCGGGGCGCCAGCCGCAGCTCATCCGCGAGCTGGCCCTGGAGGCCGAGGACTACGTCAAGAAACACGACCTGGTTACGGTGCCCGAGCTGGCCGGCGGGGCGTGGCGAATGGAGATGATGTCGCCCGAGCGGCAGCTAGTCAACCCCTTCTTCACGGGCGGCGAGACAATCACCGTTTCCTTCCCCACCAATACCATGACGCAGGAGCAGAAGGAAATGAGCATGCGCGGGAATAATATCCATTTCTCGCGCGCCACCGTGTTCCACGAGCTGATCCCCGGCCATAACCTGCAGGGCTTCATGGCCGCCCGCCACCGCGCCTATCGCGCTCCGTTCAGCACCGCGTTCCTTACAGAAGGATGGGCGCTCTACTGGGAAATGCTGCTGTGGGATCTGAACTTCGCAAGATCGCCGGAGGACCGCGTGGGCATGCTGTTCTGGCGCATGCACCGCTGCGCGCGCATCATCTTCTCGCTGGGTTTTCACCTCGGCGCCATGACCGAGCGGCAGGCGGTGGATTTCCTGGTGGACCGCGTGGGCCACGAGCGCGACAACGCCGCGGCCGAGGTCCGCCGCTCGTTCAACGGCAGCTACCCGCCTCTGTACCAGGCCGCCTACATGCTGGGCGGGCTGCAGTTGCGCGCCCTGCGCCGCGAATTGGTGGAGTCCGAGAGAATGACGAACCGCGCATTCCACGATGCCGTGCTCAAGGAGAACCGCATCCCCATCGAGATGATCCGCGCCAGCCTGACCGGCCAGAAAGTGGACCGCGACTTCCGCTCCAACTGGCGCTTTTACGCAATTAAGGATTAAGAGAGGAATCATGCCAACAGCTTCGCCGGGCGTGCGGCGAGACGAGCAGGAGACGACTGGTTTCGTTCGCGGCCTCGGTCTGTTCGACGCCACGATGATTGTCGTGGGGGTCATGATCGGCTCCGGCATCTTCATCGTCTCGGCCGAGATGTCCCGGTTGATCGGCAGTCCTGGTTGGCTGTTGGCGGCCTGGCTGGTTACCGGCATCCTCACCATTACCGCCGCCCTGTCGTACGGCGAACTGGCGGCCATGATGCCGCGTGCCGGCGGGATGTACGTTTACCTGCGCGAAGCCTTTTCGCCGCTGTGGGGCTTCCTGTACGGCTGGACCTTATTCACCGTGATTCAAACGGGGACGATCGCCGCCGTTTCGGTGGCCTTTGCGCGCTTTCTCGCGGTGCTGTACCCGCCGGTGGGCGAAACATCGTGCCTCATTGCGCCCGTCCACTTGTCCGCCCGCTATGCCGTCTCACTCTCGACGGCGCAACTGGTGGCGGTGTTGGTGATCGCCCTGCTGACCTGGACCAACAGCCGGGGTCTGCGTTGGGGAAAGCTGGTTCAAAACCTGTTCACCACCGCCAAGACCGCGGCGTTGCTGGCGTTGATCGTGCTGGGCCTGGCGCTGGGCTGGAACTCCGAGGCGATTCGCGCCAATTTCCGGGACTTCTGGCGGGTTGGCAGCTACGTGCCGTCCCTGGGGCTGAGCGCGGCCACCGCCTTTGGGCTTTTCGTGGCCATCTGCGTGGCGCAGACCGGGTCGCTGTTCGCCGCCGACTCCTGGCACGATATCACCCTGGCCGCCGGCGAAGTGCGTGATCCCCGCCGCAACCTGCCGCTTTCGATGGCCTTGGGTTGCGGCATCGTCATCGTGCTCTACCTGCTGGCCAACGTCGCCTACCTGGTAACGCTGCCGCTCCCGGCGATTCAGAATGCGCCCTCCGACCGGGTGGGCACCGCCGTGCTGCAAGCCATCTATCCGGGATTGGGCACGGCCCTGATGGCGCTGGCCATCATGGTTTCGACCTTCGGATGCGTGAACAGCCTGGTGTTGGCCGGCGCGCGCGCCTATTACGCGATGGCCCAGGACGGCCTGTTTTTCCCGCAAGCCGGGCGCCTGAACCGGGCGCGCGTTCCCGGCTGGTCGCTGCTGGTGCAGGGCCTCTGGTCGGCCGCACTGGTCCTGCCGCGCGTCTACAACCCCGCCACGGGACAATACGGTTCGCTTTACAGCGACCTGCTCGATTACGTCATTTCCGCCGCCTTGCTGTTTTACATCCTGACCATCGCCGGAGTATTCCGCCTGCGCTTGCGGCGGCCCGAGGCGGAACGGCCGTATCGAGTCGTTGGCTATCCGCTGGTACCCGGCCTGTACGTGGCCGGCGCCACTGCCGTGCTTGCCGTGCTGTTCGTCTACCGTCCGGCTACAACCTGGCCGGGCCTGGGCATCGTGGTCGTGGGCGGGGCGGTTTACGGTGTGCTGAAAGCCGTCGCACCGCAAAGGCTGAAAGCGCGCGAAACGCACGCAGTCCGTTAAAGAACTGGGATGGGCGTGTATTCAAGCTTGCGAAACGGCATCCCAGGTGACGCCGATGCGCGGCGCGGCGTAGCCGATTTCCCGCAGATAGTTCCCGTAGGCCATGACCCAGTGGGAGTCGCGGACCTCATTCAGCAGTTTCTTCCAGTCCCCCTGGATGCGCACATCCTGTTGCGAGCGGCAGATATCGTAGAAGGGGTTGCTCTCCACGACCCCTCTGATCCCCACCCAGCGGCAGGTGGCGTACTCCGGGTCGATGAACGTAACTTCCTGCTCTCGGGGCATTTCGATCTTCGGCGCGGCGCCATACTCGGACTCGTAGTGGGTGAGAATCCGCGCCGGCTCGTAGCGCGCGCCGTTCATCCGGCGGGGCGCCGTGCAATGCGCGCAGGTCACCAGGCCATTGTGCGGGAACGTGGAGTTGTGCAGGAAAACGGGTTTCCCGGCGACGTACCGCAGCAGGATGCCCGCGGGGATGATTACGAAATCGGATTCGCAGAAGGCCAGCAGCCCCTCGTCGTTCAGCAGGCTCAGGCTGAGGCAGGCCGTGGTTTCGGCCATGGGCATGATGGTCCCCATGCACCGGTTGATGGTGAAGGCGGCCGCGCCGTCCTCCTCGATCAGGTCCTTGAAGGCCCCGTAGAGCACGAAGGCGTTCACCACAAACTTCTTCTCGGTCTCCAGCCTGGTGCCCGGCATCCGCAGGTACTGGGCGGCCCAGCCCTCGGCCCGGGCGACACGGCGGGGATCAGCCAGAGCGCTTCGGATGCGCTTCTGAAAATCGTCGTAACCGGCTTCCACGATGTCCAGTTTGAAGCGTTCCCGGGCGACCTGCACGGCATCCGGCGCATACTTGCCCTGGGCGCCTCCCAGCGCCACGATCTTCGCGCCCAGGAAATTCCTGGCCCCGTAAAGCCCGCGCAGCCGCCACAGCAGCTCGCCGCAGTCGTCCACCACCACGTCATGAACGGACAAGCGCGGGGCGTCGGCCGGGTTCTGGGGCGCGGGCTGGGGGCGGTCAGCCCGCAGGTAACGCACGCTGAGCGCCTCATACCAGTGGTAAACCGGGCCGGAACGGCGCCGCACAAACACGATCGCCTGGCCGCTTTCCGGAATGCAGGCGCGCAGCAGGTTGCCGGGACCGGTGGCCGGGTACACGATGTTGACGTCGGCGCCGGCGTTGTGGGCCTGGGCGGCGGCTTCCACGCTCGCCACCGTCACGACGGGCAGGACTTCAACCGGGAACTCCGCCTGGGCCGCCACCGCCTTCAGTTCTTCCGTGATCCGGTTGACTTCTTGTGCCACACCCTGCTCGGTTTGGACCCCGCCCCAGGACTTCCATGAAGTCATCTCTTTTCTCTTCGGTAGGGTGTACATCAGGACCGGTCTCACCCGAAGCGGCTTGCCCGGGTTGAACAAAGGCCGCCGCGGGTCCCAGCGGTCCTGGGCCCATTCGGGCTGGTTTGCGGATGCGAGTGCCGATGCCGGCAACAGCGTCGCACGGGCAGCGCCTGCCGCAGCCAGGCCCACAAAATCTCGCCGGCTCATTTCACAGCACATAGTTCGTCCTCTCTGCTTTGAGAAATGTTGTACCGCCGGCGGGACGCCCAATGTCACTTACTTTTCGCAATACCGGCCCCGTCGGGGCTGGATGAAGATAGCCCAGCACTTCAGTGCTGGGAACCAAAGGGCGATCGTCAAGTCCCGTAGGGACGGCTGAAACCCGCGCTGGCAAAGGCGTTCAGCCGTCCCTACGGGACTCGTCCCGCTGCTACCAGAAACCCAGCGTTGAAACGCTGGGCTATCTTCAGTCGCCGCTACGCGGCTTCAGGCCGAGAAGTAAGTGACATTGGGCGGGACGCCAGCGGTACAAGCCCCGCGGTCGTCCGGAGTGTAGCGCCGAATCAATGGGAAAGATAGATACCTGGGCCGCTCCGTTCTCTGGCTAATGAATGGCGGCGGTCGGGGCGGCGGTCGCAGCGGTGCTGACCGTACTGCCGACGCTGACCACCACCGGCAAGGCGTCGCCTTGAACGCGGTTGCCCGGCACCCGAAGGTTGATCTGGTAAAGCCCCACGAATCCGGGCGCCAGCCCTGCCCAGGTCACGATCATGGGATGGCCGCCGATCGTCACCGAAACGTTCTGAACGGACGAGAGCGGGTTTGAGGCTGCGACCGCCCCGCTTGCCACCGCCGGCGTGGCGGCGCCCAGTCCGGTGGCAAACAGAATCAGGTCCTTGTCGCGCTTGCCCGGATTCTTCGACGTTACCAAAGCGAAATCCTCGGCGTGGAACAGTGCCGCCTGCTTGCCGTCAATCGTGAATGCGCCCGGCGCCGCCGCCGTCACCGTCACCGTGACGTTCGAGCTTACCTTCCCGCTGTCGCGCGAACGGACAGAGAGAGTTACCTTGCCCGGCGCTATTTCAAACGGAAGCTGCGCGTTGATCTGCGTGGGAGAAGTGTAAAAGAGCGGCATGGAGGCTGTGCTGGCGACGATGCAGACGCCGCCCAGCAGCGTGGGCAACGGCGCCTGCGAGGCGGTCGCGGCGGAACCGAGGTTGCTGCCGAAGATGCTGATAATGGAACCGGGGGCCGCCGCCGCTTTAAAGCTGGCGCCGTTCACCACGCCGTCGGTCTGGAAGCTCGGCGCCCGCTGCGTGGAAGCGGCCAGTGGCACAATGCTGAGACCGGACACGGTCAGCATGTAGGCGTTGTTGCGCGAATCGACAACGATGCCGCTGCGGAACAGTTGCGTCTGCCCTTGAGCGCCGAAGAGGCGCGAAATGGAGGACGGGGGCCAGACGCGCGGCAGGGCGGCGGGGGCGGTAGTAGTAGTGGTGGTAGTAATAGTGGTGGTGCTCCCGCTGCCGGGCGCCGTCCCGTCGCCACCGGGCATCGTCCCGCCGCCGGGCATCGTCCCGCCGCCGCCGGGCGCTGTCCCGCCAGCGCCGGGATCGACGCCGGGCGGTAGGGGAACGCCGGTTACGGGGTCAGCCGGGAGGATTGGCACCGCCGTCCCTGACGTGGTCCTGGCCGCTTGCCCGCTGGGCGTAATGTCCATGGCCGCTTCCGGCAGCGGCAACTGGTCGCGCGCCTGCAGGCTGGAGATGTCGTAGCGCTGCAACTGCTGGGGGCTGGTTGTGCTGGAGGCGGCCTGGATGCGAACCGCCTCATTGCCGGTCGCCGCGACGCCGTACGCCGCCTGCTGGGCGCTGGTCCCCGACGTTGCCAGGCTGCCACGCTGGGTCAGCACGCTGTTGAAGACCGTGTTGTCGATCACGAAGAAGCTGCCGTCGGCCGCCGCCGCCGCGGTCCCGCGGAAGCCGGTGAAGGCACTCGCCCGGCTGATGGGGAAGCTGTCGGTCGCCGCGTCGTATAAGCGCGCCATGCCGCTGGCGTCGGCCATCACGATGGCGCTGGCGTTGGCCGGCGCAAGGAGCAGGCTTCGCCCGTTGATAGTGTTGGTGACGTTTTCTCCCAGGTTGCGGCGCGGGAACGCGCTGCGTGTCGCCAAACTCAACTGCCAGACGTTTCCGCTGCCGGGCGCCTGGCCGGGCTGGCCCACCGTCATGGTGCTGAACAGGATGGCGTTGCTGGAAGCGGCGATGGAGCGCGGAAACTGCGGCGTCGCATTGATGGGCATCGGCCCCATGTTGATGCGGTCCACTTCCCGCATCTGGTCCAGGTCCACCACCGAGATATATTCGCCGCCGGAGTTGGCGACCAACAGCGTCGAAGCGTTCACCTGGGCCATCGAAAGCGGCTGGCTGCCCACGCCGATCGAGGACACAAGTTTCTGATCGGCCAGCGAGAACACTTCAATCTGGTCGCGCATGAAGTTGGTGATGTAGAGGCGCTGGCGAGTCTCGTCGAGAAGCATGTCGGTGCCCAGGCCATTGATCGGCACGATGGCGCCGCGCTGGTCCACGTTGCGGAAGTTCAGGTTCACCAGGATGGCCGGCTCGACGTTGACGGCATCGGAAGATGTCAGCGTGATGGTGTACTGGCCGGTGCCCAGGAGGCTGGCGTTGGCGCGCCGCCCGTCGTAGGTGATCTGCAGCATGCTGGGGGCGGCCGCCGACGTCTGCCGGACACTGAGCGGCACCGTCGTGCCGGCCGAGGAAGCGGCGGAAAAGGTCAACCGCCCCCCGCCCGCATTGCGCACCTGCACCTGCGCGGTCACCACCGCTCGGCTGCAGATATCGGCGGAGAGCACAACGTTGGTGGTGTCTACCTCGACAACCGGAACGCGGTCCAGCGTGCCGATGGGGATCACCATGAAACCCGACGCCGACTGGGCGAACAGGTTCTGGCCATCCTTGGAGCGAATGACCTTTGCCGTAATCGTCTCCGGCAGGCGCAAGCCGAGCTGCGGCGTCAGGCTCCGGCCGGTGAGCGCCTGAATGACGCCCGAAGTCGCCGTTGTCGCCGTGCTGAAGGCCGGCTGGTTGGTATTCAGCGGATGAATCGGCGTCTGGGTTGAGAAGGATGCGAACACCGTGCTCCCGTCGGGCGAAAAGACGCTGCCACCGGTGAGCTGCTCGGTGCTGGACGGGATGTAGCCGGCGCGAGCGAGAATCGTCAGGCTGCTGGTCTCGAACAAAAACGGGCCGGCCATAAAGCGGGAGCCGTCCGGCGCTACCGAAAGGATGGAACTCAGCCCGGAAACGTTGCGCGACCGCACCACCGAACCCGAGGCAACCTCATAGACGAAGAGCCGCATGGGCGGGCTGTTGCCGGTGCCCGCAACGCCCAACCCAATGATCACTTTCCCATCGTCGGAAGCCATCAGGCCGGCGCGAAAACCCTGCGGAAGCGCGCTGCTCGTGGGCGCCGTCATGCCCGCCGCGGGCACGGCCGGCGGCGATATCTGGAGTTGCAGCAGGCTCTGGCTCGCCGGGTCAAAGCACAGCAGTCCGGCCCCACCGTAGATCAGTACCTTACCGTCGTTGCCTACGGCAATGGCATCGGGCCGCGCATTCAAGGGAAAGTCGGCATTGACACTGTTGTTGCTCAGGTTGATCGATGACAGCGTGGAGGCTTGCTGGCTGGCCAGCCACAGCGTCAGCCGGTCAGGACTGAGCGCCAGGCTGTCGGGCTGGGGGCCGGTGGCAATTGAGGTGGTGATGCGCCGCTGGCCGACGGAGTAAACATCTACGCGGTTCTGGCTGTAATTGGCAAGATAGACCAGATCGCGCCGGTCGTCGTACACCAGGTCGCTGATCCGTCCTACAACGGGCACCACCGTGCCCAGCGTGGCCGCCGGCAGGCGCCCTGCAGCCATAACCAGCAGCAATCCCGCCATCGTTCGAACGGCTCCCGAAAACCGAAACACAGGACAATCCTTTCTGGCGCGGGTTCAAATGCCGAAGCTGTACCGCTGGCGAAACACCAGCGGCGCAGACCCTGTTCGTCGCAGTGCAGGGGCGGTCAGGCCCGACGCTTCCACAGGCCGGCCGATTGCCTGCGACAAAACGAGAGGATCGGTTTCCAGTACTGGCCTATGGTGACCGCGACGGCGAGGATGGCGCCCACCAGTACCTGGATTGCGATGTTTCCAACGGACAGGTCGCCGGCGCCGGTCGCCTTGGCATGGACGGCACAGCTAGTTGCGAGTATCACAGCAAGCACGCATGACTCTTTCTTCATACTCGCTCCTCCAGCCAGACGGTTCGCTCGAGCCTGTGCAGAGCGCCAGACAGTCGCGTGCAGAGGCAGTGAACAGAAACGAAGCCGCGGCGACTGCGGCTGCACGTCAGCGCAACGTGCGAGTCGAGCAACGGCTCCAGGCGAAAAAAGCGATCGGGCAGCTCACCCGCCCTCTGTCGCGGCCTCGTCTTCGGCGCGCGCGGCCGCGCGGTACAGCCTATCGGCCTGGTTCAGCTCATCCGCCCTCTGTTGAGCCCTCTCCTGCTCACCGGGTATGCCCATGGCGAAGTGGCATACGGTGTCATACACATACCACCCGTTCATGTCCAACACCGTTCCCTTCCTTACGATGTATCTCATGGGAGCAACCTCCACCACGGATGCGCATCAAAAGCTGAAGCGGAGCTGGAGCTCAATCTTGCGGTCGCCAGCGGCGCCGCTTCCCCCTGGCCCGCCCGGGCCGCCGCCTCCGCCCGGTCCCATGCCGAAGCCGCCGGCGCTGCTCAACGACTGCCCGAACAGCGGCGAGCTGAGGCTGGTCACTGGATTGCCGGCGTTGGTGTGGTTCAGCAGGTTCTGGGCGGAAACCGAGAGTGTCAGGCTGTAGCGGTAGCTAGAACTGCTGGAGCCGAACATGCCGCCCGGGCCGGTCTTCGCGATTTGTCGGGCGCCGTCGGTCGAGGTAATGGTGACCGGCACGCCGGGCATGACCGCGCCGCTTTGGTCCAGCACCCGCCCACGGATGGCGCCCGTTTGCTGCGCGCCGGCCTGCAGCACCGGCAGCAACAGGAGAATCGCAAGGAGGATCAGCCTGCGCTGGAACGGTTCGAGTTGGCTCACATCATCGGCTTTCGTAGGCAACATCACTGCACCTCAGATTGGTCGTGCCGCCGGTCCCGCCGGGCGGGACGCCAGCGCTACAACGTCCCATGCCCGAGTGTTTTCAGCTCGCGGCGTGGTATGCTAGGCGCATGGCGGATACCAGAGTCGCCATTACGCCGGACGAATTCCTGAAGATGGCCGAGGCCACCGACGACCGCCTTGAACTGGTCGATGGGGAGGTACTGCGCATGAGTCCTGCGGGGGCCCGTCATGGTTCTGCTTCGGGAAATGTCTACTACCTGCTGCGCCAGTTGCTGCCTGTTGAGCACTTCCGGGTGTTCAACGACGCCGGTTGGCTGCTGCCGTCCGGCAATGTGCGTGGACCAGACGTGTCCGTAGTCTCGGCGGAAGTCGTTCGTGCCAAAGGCATCCCGGCCGGCTGGTGGACCGGGCCCATCGAACTGGCCGTGGAGGTGATCGGCGCCGAAGATCGAGCCGCCGAGCTCGACCGCAAGACCGAAGAGTACTTCGCTGCCGGGGCCCGCTCCGTCTGGCGCGTCAACCCGGAAACGCAGAAGCTTGCCATTTACCACAGCCCGAAGGACGTCCGCATTTTCAGCCTCGAAGACGAAGTGGATGACACCGATTTTCATCCCGCCCTTCACTTTCCTGTCCGCCGGATCTTCGAATAATCAGCCTGCTGTGTCCAGCAGTAACTGCCCCACGGTGGCGGCGTTGCCTCCCTGCTGAAGCGCCTGCTGAAGCGCCATCTGCTTCCGCTGAATCTGCTCCGAGTATGTAGCGAGCTGATCGCTTTCCGCGGCACGGATGGCTTCCAGAGCCTGAATCTGGGCGTCGGTCAGCGCCAGGTAAGCTTTGATTTGATCCACCGGAGGCGCGGGCATCGAATCAGCGATCAGCTCCACGCTCAGGTCCGCCAGGTAGGCTTCGATTGGATCCACCGCAGGTGCAGGCGGCGCGCCGGGGGCCGGAGCCTGGGCGAACATGGTGCAGCCGGCCAGGAACAATACCAACAAAGTCCGCTTCATGTTCCGGTCCTCTCCTTCCTTTCTCGACCGGCACTGCCTTGCGTGCCTGTTCCATTAAACCTGTTCCTGGCGGAGAGGTTGGTTAAGGTTGTGCAAAATTCTCTTAACGTTCTTAACCCGAAGTCGGGTTAACAGTGCGGGACCGGCGGGGTAAGCGGCCGGTAGCTGGTCGCCGTGCTCGGCGGGCACCAGGTCCGGCTACCGATTCTTGCCTGGTTCGAGTACCGGCGGCCGGGCCAAGTGAGCGCGGCCGAGCTGGAAATCCAAAACGCAGCGCCGGCCCACAGACTGCCGACTCCCTGCGGCAATTGGCAATCACCGCCGCAGCGGACAGGCAGGAGGTTACCCTGCTAACCTGCGCTTCAGCTTATCCGCCCGGTTCAGCTCTTCCGCCTCTCGTTGGGCATTCTCCCGATCGCCGGGTGTGCTCACAACGAAGTGGCAAATGGCGTCGTACACATACCACCCGTTGACGCCAAACAGTTTGCCGTTCCTGACGATGTATCGCATGGGAGCTACCCCCGCCGGCTGCCGTTTTGCGAGAATCTCTGCGCCCGTTTCAAGGCGGGCCGTTCTTCGCGCGCGCTGAGCGCCCTTTGGAATGGACAAAGTCCGCATCAAAACCGGAAACCAAGCAGCACTTCCAACTGATCCCTTTTCGAGCGCGCTGCAACTGAATCGAAGGTGGTTCCGAGCCAGCGCGTGTACCGCACCTCCGGCATCAGCTTCACTCCACTGGCATCGAGATATTCCAGGCCGCCACCGACGACGATACCCATGATGGTGGCCCTGGCTCGGCCAGCAGGAGTCTCGTTGCAGCAGGTCCCGCCCGCGGAACCGTAAGACTCCCTCGAACTTCGAATGTCGCTGACGTGGCGCATGGCGGCGCCGCCCTCGAAGAACCAGTAACGATAGAGATCGGGCTTGCGGTGGCGCTTATAAACACGGGCGACGAGCGGCACCTCCCAGTAGTCAGCCCGCGTCCCCTCCGCGATCGTCGCCATCGTTCGCTCGTCGTTGTCGGTGCTCGTATTATCGACGCCTTCGTAAATCACGGTGGTTGCCTCATAGCCGGCCCTGCGATACAGCAGGTCGGCGCTGAGCGCGACCCTGTCGGAAAAATTGAACTGCACGGAGGGACCGCCCCCGAAACGCCTGGGAGCCCAGTGGGCGGACGTTGTTGCCGTCATTACGGGTTTGGATTGTGAGAACTGGCTCGTTTCGTTTCCGATTAAGCCGGTACCAAGCACGGCCAGACGTCCGCCAACCCCAAAGCGTTTTATGAACGGTTTGTGCTCGGCCGCCTGCGCGCCCGCATCGTCCTGGCCGTGGAGCGCCGGGACTGCGGCGAGGAGGGCAGCAAATAGAAGAGCAAACCCCCTTGGCAAGCTCCGGGGTCCCATCTGAGTACAGTTCACACGTTCCTCCTGTGGTGGGCAGAGCCAGCAGGCAGTCAGCGGGCGGGAGCAAGCACCCGGCGGCAGGCAGTGGCCAGTGAGCAACCGGCGGGAGGTGACCGTGCTGCTTACTGGCTGCTGCGCCTGGTCTGCTGTCCCGCGCCTGCTGCTTCTGCTTGCTCCTTGCGGCCACCTGCTTGCTTGTTTCCTGCCTCCTCCTTATTGCCTCCCGCTAGAACTGCAGCCGCAGAGCGAGTTGCAGAGAGCGAGGGCCTCCCGTCCGGTTGAGCGAACCGGAACCTCCTGGGCCCATGGATTGACCCAGCATTCGAGTAACAACGCCAAAGTTCGGGCTCGACAGGTTGGCGCCCTCATCGGCCGACGGATTGGCGAAGTTGGGATTGTTCAGGACGTTGAAAGCCTGCGCGACAATGTTAAGCCGCAGCCGCCGCGTGAAAGAAATCTGGCGGCGGACTGAAAAGTCAACCTGGTAGGCCGGAAAGCCCCGAATCACATTGCGGCCAAGGTTGCCCTGGCGGTAATCGGACGGTGTCGAAAAGGCAGCCGGATTCAGACGGCGTCCGCCCGGCACGCTGGCATCTCTCAGCCAGAGCGGTTGACCCGTATAGTCGGGGCGAATCTGGCCGAACACTCCGCGGCGCGGCGTCGAAGAACTGTCGGAATCCTCCGCCGTATCGCTGGTCGTGGCGCTGATGCCCTGGACATCAAAAGGCAGGCCGCTGCGTGCGCTGAAGACCCAATCCGTCCACCAACCGTCAAACAGGGGCCGAAGGTACCAGGCTTTCGGAGAGGGCAACTGGTACGAACCCGTGGCGCTCAGATTGTGGCGGACATCGAAATTGGAATTGCCTCTCTCCCCTCCCGATACAGTGGCAAACCCGAAGCCCATGGAGACGTCCGTGGAAGCGCTGTCAATGGCGTGACTGAGCGTGTAGCCGACCTGGGTTTGGAAGTTCTTGCTGAGCCTGCGCCGGAACTGTGCCTGCAAGCTATGGTAGTCCGAGGTGGCGCCGTTGGTGGCCAGTTGCAGCATGTCGTAATCAGCGCCGAAGGAAGGTTGGGACTCGACGCGCATGAGCCTTCGGCCCATCGTTCCCACGTAACCGACGCTCAGCATCTGGCTGCGGCCGAACCAGCGTTCCAGGGTGGCGTTCCACTGGAAGACCACCGGCGACTTCAGTTGCACATCGGCGGCGCTGATTTGCCCGTACGGCTTGGTCGGGGGCAAGGAGGGCGGCTGCAAGTTGGCCGCGGTGAGCGGGAAACTGGGCTCAGTCAGGGTTCGGACGGCCGCGTACGGTGCGCCGGAGAAAGCGCTGGCGCTGGTGCCGTAGCCGACATCGAAAAAAGCGCCGATGCCGCCGCGGAACATCATCTCGCGGCCCGGCGTGGTGTCCATCTGGTATGCGAGTCCGAGGCGGGGGGAAATGTCCGTCCACCGCGTGCTGTACAAAGCCCTGTTTTGCGTCAAACTGCACAGGGTGGAATCCGACAAGGCGAACGGCCGCGGCCCGCTGCGAGTTCCGGGCGCCGGGTTGACGTCCCACCGCAGGCCGTAGGTGAGCGTCG